>Ga0207693_10005133_pt1 | contig 10964 bp, 7 predicted proteins | sample LARL81metaG_FD_184347 | JGI IMG/M metagenome (GOLD analysis project Ga0207693, IMG submission 184347) | Corn, switchgrass and miscanthus rhizosphere microbial communities from Kellogg Biological Station, Michigan, USA - LAR L8-1 metaG... | ecosystem: Host-associated > Plants > Roots >... | reverse complement strand
GTGGCCGCCGCCACCGGCGCCACGATCGCCGAGACCGGCACCACCACCTGGCGGCCGCCCTACGTGCCGATCACGCTCGGCGCCCTCGCCGGGCGGGCGTTCGAGCCGGTGCGCTACTCCCCGATGCAGCCCTGGCACGACGCGCACGGCGCCGTTCCGCTGGTGGCCGGCGCGTGGATCCGCCCGGACCGCTACGGCGACGCGGCGGCCGAGGCGGCCAACGTCCGCGAGCACGTCGGCATCATCGACGTCACCCCCATCGGCAAGCTGGACCTGCGCGGCCCGGACGTGCCCAAGCTGCTGAACCTGCTGTACGTGAACAAGTGGTCCAAGCTGGAGATCGGCCGGGTCCGCTACGGCGTGATGTGCGCCGAGGACGGGGTGGTGCTCGACGACGGCGTGACCGGCCGGCTCGGCGAGGAGCACTACCTGATGAGCACCACCTCCTCGGGCGCGGCCACGATCTGGGAATGGGTGGAGAACTGGCTGCAGACCGAGCACCCGGACTGGCGGGTGCACGTCACGCCGGTAACCACCGGCTACGCCAGCATGAACGTGGCCGGCCCGCAGGCCCGGCGCCTGATCGAGCGGGTCACCAAGGACGTGGACCTGTCCAACGAGGCCTTCCCGTACATGCACGTGCGCACCGGCCAGATCGCCGGGGTGGACGACTGCGTGCTGTGGCGGATCGGGTTCACCGGCGAGCTCAGCTATGAGCTGCACGTGCCGGCCGGCTACGGCCTGCACGTCTGGCAGACGCTGCTCGACCAGGGCGCCGACCTGGGAATCGGTGCCTTCGGCGTGGAGGCGCAGCGTATCCTCCGGCTCGAGAAGGGCCACTTCATCGTCGGGCAGGACACCGACGGCCTGACCCGCGGGTTCAGCGCCGGGCTGGACTGGGCCATCAAGCTGGACAAGGCCGACTTCGTCGGCAAGCCGGAGCTGGTCTGGCAGGCCGCCGAGGGCTCGGGCCCGCGGCTGGTCGGGCTGCAGCCGGTGGACCCCTCGGTGGTGCCCGAAGAGGCGAGCCTGATCATGGAGGGCGGCAACATCGTCGGCCGGATCACCTCCAGCCGGATGTCGCCCACCCTGCACCGGTCGATCTGCCTGGCCCAGGTCGAGGCGCGGCTGGCCGGGCCCGGCACCGAAGTGACCGTGCGGCTGCCGGACGGGCGCCTGATCGCGGCGACCGTCATGCCACAGCACGCCCACGTGGACCCGGATGGAGGGCGGATGCGTGTCTGAGCCGGTTGCCCGCAGTCCCATCGAGCCGCTGCCGCCGGTGCTCGTCGTCGACGGCTGGGAGGTCAGCGGCCGCCGGGTGCAGGCGGCGCTCACCCTGACCGACTGCACCCCGCTGGCCAAGGTCCAGGTGCGTGCCCCCATCGGTGGCCGCGCCGCCGCCGAGCTCGCGGTGCCGTTCGGCCGGGCGGTCCGGGACCCCGGCGGCACGCTGGTCGCCGGGTCCGGGCCGGGGGAGTGGCTGCTGCTGGCGGCGCCGGGCCAGGGACCGGCCCTGGCCGCCCGCATGGGCGACCTCGCCGCCCGCTGCCCCGGCGAGCTGGTGACCGCGACCGACCTGACCCACGGCCGGGCCCTGATCCGGCTCACCGGTCAACGCGCGGCCGGCGTGCTGGCCAAGGTCTGCGGCATCGACACCTCCGAGCCGATGGCCCCGGATGGGGCCGCCTTCCGCACCGCGGTGGCCGCCGTGGCCACCGACGTGATCCGGGACGACACCGGTGGCGTCCCCTCCTACCTGCTGCACTGCGAGCGCTCCTCCGGGGCGTACCTGTTCGGCGAGCTGCTGGCGGCCGGCGGCGAGTTCGGCATTGAGATCGACGGCTTCACCACTGACGGAACCTGAACCACCCACTGGTTAACCCGGAGGAGTCCGCATGGCAATCCCAAGCGACCTCGACATCGCCCGCGGGGCGCTGCTCAAGCCCCTCGACGACATCGCCCACGACCTGGGCATCGGGCCGCACCTGCTCGAGCCGTACGGCGAGAGCGTGGTGAAGATCAAGCTGGCGGCGATCGACGAGCTGGCCGACCGGCCGAAGGCGAAGTACGTGGTGGTCACCGCGATCACCCCCACCCCGCTCGGCGAGGGGAAGACCACCACCACCGTGGGGCTGGGCCAGGGGTTCCGCCACATCGGCAAGCGGGCCACGGTGACGATCCGGCAGCCGTCGATGGGACCGACGTTCGGCATCAAGGGCGGCGCCGCGGGCGGCGGGTACAGCCAGGTGGTCCCCATGGAGGTGCTGAACCTGCACCTGACCGGGGACATGCACGCGGTCACCGCCGCGCACAACATGCTGTCCGCGATGATCGACAACCACCTGTACCAGGGCAACAAGCTCGGCCTCGACCAGCACAACATCACCTGGCGCCGGGTGCTCGACGTCAACGACCGGGCGCTGCGCAACATCGTGGTCGGGCTCGGCTCGCGGATGGACGGGGTGCCGCGGCAGACCGGGTTCGACATCACCGCCGCCTCCGAGGTCATGGCCACCCTGGGGCTGAGCACGTCGCTGCAGGACCTGCGGGCGCGGCTCGGCCGGATCGTGGTCGGCTACACCTCGGCCGGCGACCCCGTTACCGCCGAGCAGCTGAGCGCAGCCGGGTCGATGGCGGTGATCCTCCGCGACGCGATCAAGCCGAACCTGCTGCAGACGCTGGAGAACACCCCGGTGCTGGTGCACACCGGGCCGTTCGGCAACATCGCCACCGGGAACTCGTCGGTGGTCGCCGACCTGATCGGCATCCACGCCGGCGACTACCTCATCACCGAGGCCGGGTTCGGCGCCGACATGGGCGCGGAGCGGTTCTTCAACATCAAGTCCCGCGCCTCGGGCCTGCGGCCCGACGCGGCGGTCGTGGTCGCCACGGTCAGGGCGCTGAAGGCGCACTCCGGCAAGTACAAGATCGTCGCGGGCAAGCCGCTGCCCGAGGACCTGCTCGCCGAGAACCCGGACGACGTGCTCGCGGGCGCGGCCAACCTGCGCAAGCAGATCGAGAACGTGCGGCTGCACGGCGTGTCCCCGGTGGTGGCGGTCAACGCGTTCCCGACCGACCACCCCTCCGAGCACGACGCCATCCGCGAGGTCGCGGCGGCGGCCGGCGCCAGGTCCGCGGTGTGCACGCACTTCGCCGACGGCGGCCGGGGTGCGGCCGAGCTGGCCGAGGCGGTCGCCGAAGCCGCCGAGGAGCCCAGCGACTTCCACTTCCTGTACCCGAGCGAGGCGAGCCTGAGGGAGAAGATCGAGACCGTCGCGACCCGCGTCTACGGCGCCGCCGGCGTGGAGTACTCGCCGCAGGCCGGCAAGCAGCTCGACACCTACGAGAAGGCCGGGTTCGGCACGCTGCCGGTGTGCATCGCCAAGACGCACCTGTCCATCTCGTCCGACCCCTCGCTCAAGGGCGCCCCGACCGGATGGACGCTGCCGGTGCGGGAGGTCCGTGCCTCGGTCGGCGCCGGGTTCGTGTACCCGATCTGCGGCGAGATCCGGACCATGCCGGGGCTCGGCACGAACCCGGCGGCGGCCCGGATCGATCTCGATGAGAACGGCGAGATCGTCGGGCTGTCCTGATCCGCGCGGATCCGCCGTTCGCGATGGCCGCTGGCGCCCGCCGGCGTCCGCTGGCGAACGCCTGCCTGCCTGGCCGCTTGGTGCCCCCTTTCACCGGGAATGTCTCAGGCGTACTCTCGGCAACGTGTAGTGCAGGTAAACGCCGTCCACTGTCGTGGTTACAGGTCGGGCAAAAGGCGGCCGAGGACGGGGCCCAAGATCCCATCGGGAGGTGACCCGCCGGTGACGGTATCCACCGAGCGCCCGCGTCTGGTCCTGCCCGGGCTGCTGCCCGCGGACCCGCGACTGGAGCGGTACCGGGTGCAACCCGGGGCCGTCACCGCGATCGAGCTCGACCCGGGCGATGAGCTCACGGTCATCGACGCCGAGGGCCGGCAGCGGGGCGAGCTCACCGTGCTCACCGGCGGCCGGGAGGACTTCGGGGCGCTCGGGACCGCGCCGGACACCGCGGCCACGGTGCTGCGCGCGCTGGCCCGGCCCGGGCCCGATGGCGACCGGCGGCCGGAGGCGGAGGCCGCCGCGGTCATCGGCCCGCTGACGGCGAGGGGCCTCGACCCGGAGCGGGCGCGCGCGGTGGCGCTGTTCGGCGAGTGGTCGCCCGCGGGCACCCGGGCCGAGTTCGCCGCGCGGCAGCGCCTGACCTGCGTGGTGGGCGCGCCCGGCGGGCTGATGGGCGTGGACGAGCACAACCCGCCCACGGACCTGGTGATCGAGGTCAGGCGGGTGACGCCGCGGCCGGCCCGCGAGCCGCGGCTGCCGCCGCCGCTGGCCGATCCGGTGCTCGACCTGCGGGTGGACACCGCGACCGCGTGCTCCTACGAGGTGGAGGCGGGCCAGTACATCCAGGTGATCGACGTCGAGGGCCGCCAGTGCTCCGACTTCCTGGCGTTCCACGCGCGGCGGCTCGCCGAGGGCGACGAGCGCGGCCTGGACGCCACCACCACCCGCAACCTGATGGGGAACGCCTATCCCCAGCCGGGGCTGTTCGGGAAGTTCTACGACCAGGACATGCGGCCGCTGGTGGAGGTGGTACGCGACACCGTCGGCCGGCACGACACGTTCGCGCTGGCCTGCAACGCCAAGTACTACGAGGACATGGGCTACCCGGGCCATGTCAACTGCACCGACAACTTCAACGGCCAGCTCGCGCGGTACGGGATAGCACCCCGCCGGGGCTGGCCGGCGCTCAACTTCTTCTACAACACCTCGTTCAGCGACGCGAACCAGCTGCTGTTCGACGAGCCGTGGTCACGCCCCGGCGACTACGTCCTGCTGCGGGCCATGAGCGACCTGGTGTGCGCCTCGTCCGCCTGCCCGGACGACATCGATCCGGCCAACGCCTGGGTCCCGACCGACATCCACGTCCGCGTCTACCCGGCCGAGCGGAGGTTCTCGATGGCGGTAGCGCACCGGGTCACCCCGGACAGCGAGCCCAAGCTCACCAAGGAGACCGGGTTCCAGCCGCGCTGGTCGCAGCTGACCCGGCAGGTGACCGAGTACCGCGGCTACTGGCTGCCGACCAGCTTCGACAACCACGGCGCGATCGACGAGTACTGGGCCTGCCGCGAGGGCGCGGCCGTGATGGACCTGTCCCCGCTGCGCAAGTTCGAGGTGGTGGGCCCGGACGCGGAGGCGCTGCTGCAGGCCGCGGTCACCCGCAACATCCGCAAGCTGGCCATCGGCCAGGTGGTGTACACGGCCGTATGCAACGAGACCGGCGGCATGCTCGACGACGCGACGGTCTTCCGGCTCGGGCCCGACACGTTCCGCTTCGTCGGCGGCGACGAGTACGACGGGAACTGGCTGCGCCAGCTCGCCGGGCGGCTGGGCCTCGATCGGGTGTGGATCAAGCACTCCACCGACCAGCTGCACAACATCGCCGTGCAGGGCCCGAAGTCGCGGGACCTGCTGCGGGAGCTGGTGTGGACCCCGGCGACCCAGCCGGACTTCGGCGACCTGACCTGGTTCCGGTTCGCGATCGGGCGTGTCGGCGGCCCCGAGGGCCTGCCGATGATCGTCTCCCGGACCGGGTACAGCGGCGAGCTCGGATACGAGCTGTGGTGCCATCCCAAGGACGCGCCCGCGCTCTGGGACGCGGTGTGGCAGGCCGGGGAGCCGCACGACCTCACCCCGTTGGGCCTGGATGCCCTCGACATCCTGCGGATCGAGGCCGGCCTGATCTTCGCCGGGTACGAGTTCTGCGACCAGGTCGACCCCTATGAGGCCGGCATCGGCTTCACCGTCCCCTTGAAGACCAAGGAGGACGACTTCGTCGGCCGGGCCGCGCTGGAACGGCGCAAGGCCTCGCCGCAGCGCACCCTGGTCGGGCTCGAGCTGGCCGGGAACGAGCCGGCCGCGCACGGGGACTGCGTGCACGTGGGCCGGTCCCAGGTCGGCGTGATCACGAGCGGCACCCGGTCGCCGCTGCTGCGCACCAACATCGCGCTGTGCCGGATGGCGGTCGAGTACTCCGAGATCGGCACCGAGGTCGAGGTGGGCAAGCTGGACGGGCACCGCAAGCGCATCCCCGCGACCGTCGTCCGGTTCCCGTTCTACGACCCCGACAAGACCCGCCCGCGTTCGTAACGGATCGCCGCCGCCGCCGCCGTGGCCGCGCTCATCCCGTACCGCCCGGCATGACCGTGCCGGACGCGAACGTGTCCTCGGCCGGCCGGGCGAAGCGCTTCACGATATCCGTCACAGCGCCGCGGAGATGCGCTCGGCGCGCTCCATCAGCAGCCCCACCGCGCCGCGCATGGCCCGGGGGCTGAAGCGCACCGCCGGGCCCTGGATGCCGAGGATCGCCACCAGATGGCCGGCCCGGTCCATGACCGGCACGGCGACCGCGTTGAGATCCTCCTCGCGCTCGCCCACCGCCTGGCCCCAGCCGCGCTCCCGGACCCCCGCCACCTCGATCCGGAGGACGTCGTGATCCACGATGGTGCGCTCGGTGTAGGCGTGCAGCGGCCCGGCCGGGATGGTGCCGCCGTGGGCGAGGAAAACCTTGCCCACCGCGGTGGCGTGCGCGGCGCTGGCCCGTCCCACCTCCGCGACACTGCGCACGGACAGCGGGCTCTGCACGAAGTCGAGCGTGACCGCCTCGTGCCCGCCCGGCACCGAGAGCGTGACCGTCTCCCGCACCTGGCCGGCCAGGTCCTCCAGGTGCGGGCGGGCCAGGGAGCGGACGTCCAGCCGCTCGCCCGCCGCGTTCGCCAGCCGGACGACCCCCATCCCCAGCCGGTAGCGCCCGGTGGCGGTAACGTGCTCGACCAGCTCGCCGCTCACGAGCGTGGCCAGGATCCGGGAGATCGTGCTCACGTTGATGCCGGTGCGCCGGGCGATCTCGTTGGTGCCCAGCTCGCCCCGGGCACCGGCGAGCTCGCCCAGGATCGCGATGGCCCGCTGCACGGCGGCGACCTGGCGGGTAGCTGGCTGACCTGTCCTGGCCACGATATGATCCCAGGTAGATATGGAAATGCTATTGCCCCCAGGGAAATAGTACACGGCGCTGCGGCGGAGAAGGGCGGAACGCGATGAATCCGGGTCACAGCAGGTACGTGATCGTTGGCGCGGGCATCCACGGGCTCTCCACCGCGTGGCATCTCGCGGGCGAGCTGCGGCGCCGTGGCCTGGGTGGCGGCGAGGACATCCTGGTCCTCGACAAGCGGGGGGTGGGCGCCGGCGCGTCCGGCATCGCCTGCGGCGTCATCCGCAACAACTACTTCCAGCCGGCCATGCGCGAGCTCATGGCGCACTCGGTCAGCGTCTGGGAGTCGGATCCGGAGGCGTTCGCCTACCACCCCGTCGGCTACCTGCAGATCGCCCCGGAGGCGATGCACAAGGACGTCGCGAAGATCTTCGCGGAGCAGCAGGCGATCGGCTACCCCTCGGTGCTGGTCGAGGGGGAGCGCGACTGCCGCGCGTACATGCGGGCGCTGTTCGGCGACTGGCGGGCGCCCGGCACCACCGCGATCCTGCACGAGCAGCGGGGCGGCTACGCCAACAACGTCCGCTCGCTGCGCGGGCTGGCCGCCAAGGCCGAGGCCGAGGGGGTGCGGATCGCCACCGGGATCACCGTCACCGGGATCGTCACCAGCGGCGGCGCGGTGAGGGCGGTGGAGACCGATCAGGGGCCGATCGGCTGCGAGCAGCTGGTGATCGCGGCCGGCCCGTGGGTCCGCGACCTGTGGGCCATGCTCGGCCTGCCGTCACAGATCCCGGTGACCACGCCCGGCGGCACAGTGCACGACGGCCGGCCGATGTGGACCTACTGGGCGCTGCAGGAGGGGACGCTGGCGGTCGACCCGGGGGAGTTCACCACCGACGAGGGCGCGCCGCCGCCGGTCGTGCACGTCGACTCCGACGCCCCGCTCTACGACGACTACACCGGCGACCTCATCACCGACCAGATGTGGGGGATCTACTACAAGCCGGACTTCTACTTCGGCGGGGTCCAGGGCGGTACTTCGCCGTACGTGGTCGCCGGGCCGGCCGCGGAGGTCGCCGTCGATCCCTACGGCCCGGAGAGCCCGGAGTACACGGTGACCGAGGACTTCGTCCAGATGTGGACCGCGGCGCTGGCGCACTGCCACGGGCGGTTCGAGCGCAAGCGCCACCTGTACCGGCACGAGCCCACCGGTGGGATCGGCGCGTTCACGCCGGACAGCTTCCCGGTCTTCGACGTGTTCAGCCAGAACGCCTACGTGGTCGCCGACTCCAACCACGGCTACAAGATGATCGGCGTCGGCGCGCTGGTGGCTCAGGAGCTGCTCGGCGAGCCGCAGCCGCTGCTCGCGCCGTTCCGGTTCGGCCGCTACCGAACCGGCGAGCTGCACCCGACGAGCAACTCACCGTTCCCCTGGAGCTGACCGCCGCCTGACGCCCGACGGCCCGGGAGCCTGCGCTCCCCGGGCCGCTGGCCGGCGTGGCGACCTTGGTTACTTGGCGGAGGCGGGCGCCTCTTCCCGCAGCAGGGCCATCTGCTCGGCGTTGGGCTCGGTGGGCACTTCCTCGCGGAAGGTGATCCGCGACTTGTCCTGTATGACCCGCCGGTAGAAGAACAGCAGCACCGCCACCACCAGCACCCCCACGCCGATCACCACGGTCACGCCGGGGGTCAGGGTCGGGGTCAGGTACCCGGTGAGCGACGGGTTGGTCACAGCGAAAATGATCAGGACGGCGTTGAACACGGCGAGGAACGCGGCGATCCCCACCCAGACCGGCCCCACCTTGATCGGCCGGGGCCAGTTCGGGCGGTCCCGGCGCAGCAGCAGGAAGCCGGTGAGCGCAAGGACGTGGGCCAGCACATAGCCGATGTTGCTCATGTACAGGATCGTCAGGTTGCTGGAGATGAACAGCACCAGCAGCACGTTCACCACCAGATCGACGGTCATGGCCCGCGACGGGACATGGAACCGGTTCAGGTGGTAGAGCTGCTTCACCGTCATGTCGTCGCGCGCGATCCCGTACAGCGCGCGGGAGCCGTCCGCGGTGGACGAGATCATCGAAAGGAACAGGCTCCCGATCAGCAGCACCAGCAGGAATGCCCCGGCGCCGCTGCCCACGATCTTGTCGAAGGCGGCGACGTAGAACTGGCCTTCGGCGGTGGCCGCGGGTGGCGCGCCGGTCACCCCGCCCAGCCCGAGCGGGAACAGCAGGAACACGACCAGGGTGAACACCGCGGCGCTGCGGAGCGCGATGGTGGTATCCCGCCGGGTGTCCTTGTACTCGGGGGCGAAGGTGGCGCAGACCTCGGCCGCGTAGGCCGACCATCCCATCAGGAACAGGTAGACCATCGCCGTCTTGAAGCCGAGCCAGCCGTGCAGCGACCAGGTCATGTTGGAGCTGTGCCAGGCGCCGGTGAAATACGGCAGGACGATGACGACGAACAGCGGGATGAGCAGCCCGACCCCGGTGACGTAGGAGACCCACACCGCCGGGCGGATTCCGAAGATGTTGAGCAGCCAGACGACGATGATGCACCCGATGGCGATGAAGTGGGACAGGCCCAGGTGCACGGTCCCGTCGAAGACCGACCAGGTGGCGCCCGGGAACCACTGCGCCTGGATCAGGTCCCCGATGACCTTGCCGAAGATCGACAGGACGACGGACCAGCCGATCCAGTAGCCGAATGCGCCGATCGGGCCGGCCAGGGAGAACCGGCCACGCCACCCCTCGTGGGCGTAGAGCGAGATGCCGCCGGGCTTGTCCGGGAACATCGACGCGCTCTCGGCGTAGATCCAGCTCTGGAGCATGCCGATGGCCGCCGAGATCGCCCACAGGAGCACCGCACCCCAGGTGCCGAGGACCCCCATGGAGAAGCCCAGGGACGCGATCAGGAACCCCGGGTTACACAGGGCTATGACGAACCCGTCCCACCAGCGGAGCGACTTCAGTAGGTGCCGCTCCTCAACAAACGCCTCAGCCATCTGGGCACCTCCGTTCACCCCAGGTGAACGTTGTTTAGCACGGCTGGCTCCCCGGTGTCTATATTTGTCACGGATTAGCAATGTCTTCTTTACGCCCGGGGCCCCGGCGGCCAGACCTGTTCACGCCCCTGGCCAGCACCTAGGATGCGAGCATGCGTGGCGCCCGGATCACCGTCGCCTGTGACTGCGGCGACGTCGGCTACGCCGCGTACGGCGAGCGCTGGGTCTGCCCCAAGTGCGGCCGCACCTGGAACACCGCTCAGATCCCGGCGGATGAGTACTGGGGGATCATGCGGGACATGCGCCGGATGCGGTTCACGGTGATCGGGGTGGCCCTGGCGATCGTGGTGCCGATCGCGGCACTGGTGCCCTTCCTCGGCATCCCGATCCTGCTGGTGCTCCCGCTGGTGATGGGCTTCTGGTACATGTTCTACATGCCCCGGTGGCGCCGCCGGGTGCGAGAGCAGGCCAGGAGCCTGCGCAAGTGGAAACTCCGCCCCGAGTGAGCTGAGATGCCGGTGGTGCAGCGGCGGCGGCAGGCGCCGGTCCTGCCCCGTGGCTCGCCGGGACGCCCGGTGCTGCTGGCCACCCTCGACGTCCCGTTCGATCACGATGCCGTGGTGTTCGCGGTCGACTCGGCGGTGGAAATGGGAACGCGGCTCATCGTCGCCAACGTCGTCGAGCGGCCGCCGCTGCCGCTGTCCACCATCCTGGGCTATGAGGATCTTCCGTATCCGCCGGAGATGGCCGAGTCCCTCGCCGAGCCGGTGCGGCTCGCCCGCTCTCTCGGTGTCGAGGTGACCAGGCTGCGGGTGAAGAGCCTCCACCCGATCCCGGCCATGCTCGAGGTCGTCGCCGAGACCGATCCCGGGCTCTTCGTTTTCGGCCCCGACCGGAAGAGGATCATGCGGCTGCGCTACTGGCGGGCCGCCCGCGCCAT
>Ga0207693_10005131_pt1 | contig 10967 bp, 11 predicted proteins | sample LARL81metaG_FD_184347 | JGI IMG/M metagenome (GOLD analysis project Ga0207693, IMG submission 184347) | Corn, switchgrass and miscanthus rhizosphere microbial communities from Kellogg Biological Station, Michigan, USA - LAR L8-1 metaG... | ecosystem: Host-associated > Plants > Roots >... | reverse complement strand
GGGTGCGCGACATCGTCGAGAAGGGCACTGCCTGGTTCACTTCCCACGGGAGGCGCGAGCGCAAGGGGCTGCGCAGCTTCTCCGTCTCGGGGCGCGTCAACAAGCCCGGCGTGGTGCTTGCGCCCGCGGGCGTGAGCGCGCGCGAGCTCGTCGAGGAATATTGCGGCGGCATGACCGCCGGGCACGCGTTCAAGGCCTACCTCCCCGGCGGCGCATCGGGGGGGATCCTGCCCGCGTCCATGGCCGACCTGCCGCTCGATTTCGGCACGCTCGAGCCGCACGGCTGCTTCGTCGGGTCGCACGCGGTGGTAATTTTGTCCGACAAGGACGACATGAAGGCGGTGGCGCTCAACCTGATGCGCTTCTTCGAGGACGAGAGCTGCGGTCAATGCACCCCGTGCCGCGCCGGCACGGAGAAGGCGGTCAGGCTCATGGCGAACGGATCCTGGGACGAGGCGTTGTTGAACGAGCTCTCCGGCGCCATGCGCGATGCGTCCATTTGCGGGCTCGGCCAGGCCGCGCCCAATCCGCTGGCGTGCGTGTTCCGCTATTTTCCGGAAGAGCTGCGCAAGCCGCTTGGGGTGTGGTGATGGTGAATGTGCTTGGCGGTGTGTCCCGGACGAGCGAGCGCGCGCTTGCGCGCGCGAGCGAAGATCCGGGACCCAGGGGCCAAAGACGCGGCCGATGCTTGTGGCCCCTGGGTCCCGGCTCTCGTGCGTTCGGGCCAAGCGGCCCTCGCGCACTCGGCCGGGACACGACCGTGAAGTTCACCCGCAGAGACTGATGGCATGACAAACAACGGCAAGGGAAACGAACCGCTCGGCTACGGGCATGACAACAAGGGTGCGGCCGTGGGTGATGCCACGGCGCAAGGCCGTCCGAATGTTACCTTTGCGCCGTCGACCAAAGAGAGCGACGAGCTGATACGCTTCACCCTCGATGGCCAGGAGGTCGAAGCCCCGGCCGGCGAGACGATCTTCCGCACGGCGCGCCGCTACGGCATCAAGCTGCCGCATCTGTGCTACTCGCCCAAGCCCGGCTATCGCCCCGACGGCAATTGCCGCGTCTGCATGGTGGAAGTCGAGGGCGAGCGTGTTCTCGCCGCAAGCTGCATCCGCACGCCGACTGCGGGCATGAAGGTGAGGACCCAGACCGAGCGCGCCACGACGGCACGCCGCATGGTGATGGAGCTTCTCCTCACCGACCAGCCGCCGAAAGACGTCGCGCATGACCCGGAATCCGAGTTCTGGAAGACGGTCGGCCGCGCGCAGCTTGCAGGGAGCCGCTTCCCGCGTCGTGCGGCGACTGCGCCCGATCGCAGCCATCCGGCGATGGCAGTCAATCTCGATGCCTGTATCCAATGCAATCTGTGTGTGCGCGCCTGCCGCGAGGTGCAGGTCAACGATGTCATCGGCATGGCCGGACGCGGCTACACGGAAAAGATCGTGTTCGACTTCGACGATCCGATGGGCGCCTCGACCTGCGTCGCCTGCGGCGAATGCGTGCAGGCCTGCCCGACCGGCGCGCTCATGCCGGCGACATTGCTGGACGAAGCCAATGTGCGCACCGTCTTTCCCGACCGCGAGGTGCACAGCGTGTGCCCCTATTGCGGCGTCGGTTGTCAGATCAGCTATCACATCAAGGACAACAAGCTTACCCACGTCACCGGCAGCAACGGCCCGGCGAATGAGAACCGGCTGTGCGTCAAGGGGCGTTTCGGCTTCGACTATGTGCACCATCCCCATCGCCTCACGCGGCCGCTGATCCGCAAGCAGGGCGTGCGCAAGCACGCCCATGACAGCGTCGATCCGGCGAACCCATGGACGCATTTTCGCCCGGCAAGCTGGGAGGAGGCGCTCGACCGCGCGGCTTCCGGGCTAAAGACGATCCGCGATCGCGACGGCTCCCAGGCGCTCGCCGGCTTCGGCTCCGCCAAATGCACCAACGAGGAGGCTTATCTTTTTCAGAAGCTGGTGCGCACGGGGTTCGGCACCAACAACGTCGACCACTGCACGCGTCTGTGCCATGCCTCTTCGGTTGCCGCCCTCCTCGAGACGATCGGCTCCGCCGCGGTCACCGCGACGTTCAACGAGTGCAAGAACTCGGACGTCATCATCGTGATCGGCGCCAATCCGACCGAGAACCACCCGGTCGCCGCGACGTTCTTCAAGCAGGCGGCCAAACGCGGCGCGCAGCTCATCGTGATGGATCCGCGCGGCCAGGCGCTCAAGCGGCATGCCACGCACATGCTGCAGTTCAAATCCGGTACCGACGTTGCGGTGCTCAACGGCATCCTCAACGCCATCGTCACGGAAGGGCTCTACGACCGGCAGTACGTCGAGGCGCAGACCGCGAATTTCAAAGCCTTCGCGGAGCACATCAAGGATTTCACGCCGGAGGAGATGGAGCCGATCTGCGGTATCCCGGCGCAGACCCTGCGCACCGTGGCACGCAGCTACGCCCGTGCGAAGTCGGCGATCATCTTCTGGGGCATGGGCATCTCCCAGCACGTCCACGGCACCGACAACGCGCGTTGTCTGATTGCGCTCGCGCTCATTTGCGGCCAGATCGGGCGTCCCGGCACGGGGCTGCATCCCCTGCGCGGGCAGAACAACGTGCAGGGCGCCTCCGACGCCGGGCTCATTCCCATGTTCTTCCCGGACTACCGCTCGGTCGAGGATGCAGGCATCCGCGCGAACGTGGAGCAGGCCTGGGGCACCAAGCTCGATCCCAAGCGCGGCCTCACCGTGGTCGAGATCATGAAGGCGGTGCATGCGGGCACGATCAAGGGCATGTACGTTCTGGGCGAGAACCCCGCCATGTCCGACCCCGATCTCAACCACGCGCGCGAAGCGCTCGCAGCGCTCGATCACCTCGTCGTGCAGGACATCTTTCTTACCGAGACCGCCGCCTATGCCGACGTGATCCTGCCGGCTTCGGCGTGGCCGGAGAAGGACGGCACCGTCACCAACACGAATCGCCAGGTGCAGATGGGGCGGCAGGCGCTTGCGCTTCCCGGCGAAGCGAAAGTCGACTGGTGGATCACCCAGGAGATCGCGCGCCGCATCGGGCTTGCCTGGAATTATCAGCACCCGAGCGAGATCTACACCGAGATGGCATCCCTGATGCCGGCGCTCGACAACATCTCGTGGGACAGGATCGAGCGGGAAAGCGCGACCACCTATCCCTCCGACGCGCCGGACAAGCCCGGACACGACGTGGTGTTCGCCGACGGCTTTCCCACCCAGGACGGGCGCGGCAAGCTCGTGCCGGCGCGCATCACCCCGCCGGACGAGCGCCCCGATGCACAATATCCGTTCGTGCTCTCGACCGGCCGCCAGCTCGAGCATTGGCATACCGGCGCCATGACCCGGCGCGCCGCCACCCTCGATGCGCTGGAGCCGGGGCCGATCGCAAGCGTCTCGCGCGGCACCATCGCGCGGCTTGGCATTGCGCCGGGAGATATGGTGCGGGTGTCCACGCGCCGCGGCACTATCGAGCTTGCGGTGCGCCAGGATGACGGCGTGCCCGACGGCGTCGTGTACATCCCCTTTGCTTTTGTGGAAGCGGCGGCGAACCTCCTCACCAACCCGGCGCTCGATCCCTTCGGCAAGATCCCCGAGTTCAAGTATTGCGCCGCGAAGGTGGAGCCGCTCGAGCCGGCGCGGGTGGCGGCGGAGTAGGGGGGCGGGCCACCCAGGTGGTCGAGAACCGCTGACGATGGGTGGGAAGCGGCACGACACTCAGAAAACCTCCTCCGGGCAGGGATCGACGATGGCCCAGAGCTCGGGGCCGTTTTTCACGGTCTTGACGTCTGGGGTGAGCCCGCCGTGACGGTCGATCCACTCCTTAACCGTCTCCGGGTAGTACGCCAGCATATCCGCGGTGTCCCAATAGCTCGTCACCTTGATGCCAGCCGTATAGGTTTTGTCGAAATAGGCCGTGTGAAAGCCGAGACTGGCCCGCGGTGTGACGCAGACTCTGTTGAGGGGCACGATCCCGAGAACAAAGGTGCAGGCGGAGTTGCAGATCCCGTCAATGATGACCCGTTTGCCGCTGTCGCGGATGGCGGCGTATTTGAGCTTGTACTTATGGATGAAGCCGCCGTAGTCGTTCCTGATGCGATAATCGGCGAGCGCGGCGCCGCCCGCTCCAGCGATCACGCTTCCCGCGCACGCGACAAACAAGAAGAACTTCGAGAGACGCAAACCCCGGCCCCACACCGACACGTTTACGCAATCATGTCCTTGTCGTCCGGCAGAAATTTGACGCGCGGGAACCAGGGAGCCTCCTTGGCCAGTGGCTCGGCCTTTCTCAGTTAACGGTTTTTGAGGACGTTTTGGGGACAACCAGTCAACTCCCAAGGGTGGAGTCGCCCCCCCGGGGTATTTTACCCCGCCCCGCCCCGACTGTAGCAGTGGCGGTCGTCTCTAAGGACCCACCAGCCAGAGCACAGGAAAAACCGAAGGCCCCGCCAACTCAGGCGGCCTCCTCAGAACTGCCATCAGCCTTGGCCTTGGGAATTGGAGGTATGGCCTGCATGGCGGCACCGAATGCCTTGATGGCCTGCTCGGGATCGGCCCGACCCCATGCTTCGAGACGCGTCGCAGCGCGCTGACGATAGAGCAAGGCTGTTTGTCCTCGGGCGCGCTGCGACGCTCCTCAGCATGAGGTCGGGCACTCGCGACGGACGGCGAGGAGGTGCGGGGCGTGTTCGTCTCACGAGATCGCGCGCTTTTGCCTGTCCTACGAACACGATTGCACCCCGCCAGAGCGGAGTGAAAGAACGAACGGCGCTGATTACTGGATTCCGGCCCTCGCGCGCGGGGCAAAGCCCCGCTTGCTCGGCCGGAATGACGGAATGGTTGTTGCGGGCCCTCTGCGGTCAACCTCGGAGAGCGCGCCGCAGGAACCGGGAGCAGCGCGGTTGCGCACGGCCGGCCGGCGTTCTATGTCTTACTGCCGTCTTACCGCATTGCAGGCTTACCCCCCATGGCCACGGCGAAAGCACTGACCACGACCGTCTCGACCAAAGGGCAGATCATTCTGCCCAAGGCGATCAGGCAACAACGGCGCTGGCACTCCGGGACCCGGCTCGTGGTCGAGGACACCGAGGACGGTGTGTTGCTGAAACCCGCTCCGCTGTTTGCGCCTACCGATCCAAAGGACGTGTTTGGATTGCTGCGCCACCAGGGCCCGCCGAAGACGCTGGAGCAGATGCAGGCAGGCATCGCCCGTGAAGCGAGGCGGCGCCATGCTCGCAATCGATACTAATCTGATCGTCCGTTACCTGACCGGCGACCACCCGAGACAATCTGCGAAAGCAAAAGCGGTGATCGACGGCAACGACGTGTTTGTCACGAAGAGACACTCGGCGAAAAAGCCGGCCCACGAAGCCCCAATCCGACCGCTGCGGTCGGAGGCCGACTACAACAAGGCTCTGGCGGAGATTGAGCGATATTTCCACGTTGAGCCGAAGCCCGGGACATCGGCAGCAGACCGGTTTGACCTGCTCGCGCTCGTCATTCAGGATTACGAGGACAAGCGTTGGCCGATTGAACCACCCGACCCGATCCAGGCGATCCGTTGGCGCATGGAGACCGCCGGCTACACGCAGACGGATCTGGGCCGTCTGATCGGCTCGCGGCAGCGCGCGTCGGATATTCTATCCCGCAAGCTGCGCCTTACGATGGGCATGGCATGGAAGCTCCATCGCAAGTGGGGCATTCCCGCCGAAGCGCTGATTCGTCCGCAGCCGAGGTCAAGGCGGCGATTGCCCACCGCGGTGGGATAGCGCGGGCTGCCCGGCGGCGCGCCGGGTTGGTCTAGCTTGGCTTTGAGCGAGTTGCTGCGGCGAACGTATTTTGAGCTGCGTACGCTTCGTCTTCGAGAATCAATGCTCGATCCAGTCTGCACACTTCTCCACTTGGCCGTCGGTTCCCCACGGCATCACCGGAACGGATGAGGTCGAGTTTTTCGGCGAGCCCTCGATCAGCTTGTCCGAGTACACCATGTAGACCAGAACGTTGCGTTTGACGTCGCATCCGCGCACGATCTGCATTTTCTTGAAGAACAAGGAGCGGCGCTGGCGAAACATGTCCTCGCCCTGCGCGAATTTCTTCTTGAAGTGAATTGGTCCGACCTGGCGGCATGCCAGCGAGATATCCGAAACCTCCTCCGCCACCCCGATCCAGCCGGTGAGACCACCGCGCTCGGGGATCGTGAAATGACACGCGACGCCCTCAACTTCAGGGTCATCGATGCCGTAGGTCGCGAGCTTGTCGTTGGGAGTGACCCACTTGAACACGGTCGACCTTTTGAAGATCAGATCGGGCTCGTCGGCAGCGTAGCTTGCGCTGGATTGCAGCGCGCACAGCGAAGCGAGCGTCACAACCAGAAAGGCGGACCGTAAGAGGCGTGCAAACATGATCTGCTCCAGCGCGGGCATCGTGGCGAACGAGGGCAGAGATGGCCACCTGTTGCGCAGGGTGCAAGGGGACCGCGCGCCAACGAAGGCGTCACCTGGAGCGGCGGCAAAGACGTGGATGCCCGGCCCAAGGCCGGGCATGACGATGATAAACAGCGATGTCTTACTACGCCGTTCGGCAAATGACTATCGCAGACTTGAACACAGTCACTACGTGTGTCATTCCGGCCGAGTGAGCCGGGGCTCTGCCCCGGCGAGCGAGAGCCGGAATCCAGTAATCGAGGAAAGCCAAACATTTCGCGCGGAGGAAACGGCATGCCGGTCATCGCAGGCTTCGACAAACTAACGTCAGTGCAGGAGGAGCAGATTACTGACAAAATTCGGCGCCGCGTCGTATCCGGCAAACAAGGCACAATGGTTTACTGGAGAATAAAGGCGGGCGCGCATGCAGCTGCTCACAAGCATCCGCATGAGCAGTTTGTGTGGATGGTGAGAGGCAGAATGGATTTCCGTATTGGCAACGAGAAGCGAACAATGAAACCCGGCGACGTTGCGGTCATCCCCGGCGGGGTCGAGCACGAAGGCTATTTTCCGGAAGATTCAGAGGCGATCGATTTCTTCGCGCCGGTGCGTGAGGACTTTCTCACCGGCGCGCCCCCACCTTACATGGTACAGCGCTGAGCGCGCTTTCGCCGGTCATCGTCCAGTTCCTCTGCTGATGTCCAGGGGATGCCGTCGAGTTATTGGCAGTCCGGGCTTCAAACCGGGAAACCCATCATCTGCATGCCGCCGCCCATCATGCCGGCGCGAAAAACTCCGCCGGTCACGGCATCGAGCTCCTGCTCGGTGAGATCGCGGTGCTGGGCGCGGACGTAGTCGCGCACGTCGTCGGTCGTGATCTCATAGCCGCGCGACCGGGCGATCTCGACGACCGAGGCGAGCCCGGAGCCTCTCTCCTTCAACTCCGCCTGGAGCCTCGGATCGGCCTTCACGTCCGCGACGAACCGCTCGAGCTCCACTCCGCTCATCGTCCTCTTCCTGAAATGCTCATCACGCCCACTCTCCCGAGGCGGCGAGAACGCGTCGTCCCGCATGCGCCCCCGCGCATCCGATGCCCCCCAGCTTGGGATCCTCGTTGAGGAGCCCGCGGTCGAACAGCTGCTGCATCGCGTCCGCCACGACGAAGATGTCGGCGCCGTTGCGCGTCAACACGGCCTGGATCTCGCCCGCTCTCATGCGGCCGCTGTGGATCATGTCGCCGAGCCGTCCGGCCCCGGCGAACCCGGCGAGCGCGAACTGGCCGTTCCTGGTGCGCAGCTCGAAGCCGCCGGGCTTGCGATGGTAGGTGAGGTCGTCGCGGAAGCTCAGCACGTCCGCGCTGGCGATCTCCTCCGGCATGTGAGCGTCCATGAGCACCTCGATCGCGGCGCGGAACTCCGGCGCTGTGTCGAACCGCCGCTCGCCGAAGACGCGGTAGCCGAGCGGCCAGCGCTCGCTGCACCGGGTGGGTGTCACGAGCTGGATGCTGCGGTTCACCATGTTGACGAGGAAGCCGCTGACACAGGCGATGGTCGCATGATCGGGGTCGGCGAACGGGACGCTGCTAAGTGTACCAGCCGCCGTGGGCTGCGCCCGTTCTCGGGCGCGGCCGACGACGGCTTTCGGCGTCAGGGATTCCCGGTTCTGCAGCACCAGCTCCACCCCGATGAGCTCCTCGGCGCTGAAGGCGGCATGGACCGCATCCAACATCCTGAGAGTCAGAATCGAGAAGCGGTTGATAACGCAGCGGTGCTGGTCAAAGAGCCGCAAGATCTCGCGGGTGAAGGCGAGATCTCTGAGCGGAGCTGCGGTGGTGGTCTGCGGCAGGCCGCCGGTCGCAGCATGATAGTCCTCGATGAAGCGCGGATAATCCGGATTGTCGGCGGGATCGGTCGCCCAGTAGCAGAAGCCGGTCTGCGCCGCGGTCCCGAAGAGATCGACGCAGTGGTCGAGGATTGCCGACCACAGGCGGGCGTTCTCGGCTGTATAAGGGAAATTGCCCTGGAAGCGAGCGGCCGAGACGCCGCAGAACCAGCACCCGACAGAACATCCGGCCGACAGCTCGAAAGCCAGGATGGGATGCGTGATCACGCTCCCGGTGGCGCCGAGCTCGCCTCGCCCGCGGCGGATCTGCCGCTGCCGCCAGGCATGGAAGCGCGGATTGGCGTCGGGGCAATCGCCGGCCCGCTGGTGCAGCGCCCGGCATTCAGCCATCTCGCTCAGGTAGTCGTCCCACGCCTTGGCCACGGGCCAGCGCACTTCCTCCTCGGAGAAGCGCAAGTGCATGTGGTCGGTGCGGAAGAGGGGCAGCGCCTGGCGCGGATCGAAGCTCATGCCATAGGCCGCGGCAACGAGGTGCGGCGCTTCGGGGTTTTCCTTGAGCTTGTTGCGAAACCTCGGGTCGGCGGCATACCGCTCGAGGAAGCGCTTGACGTGCGCCAGGGTGCGGATCTCGTCCGCACCGCGTCGATCGAGAATCTCGCGGTATCTCTCGGCGGCCAAGTTTCGCGGCGTGGTGGCCTCCCGCGCGTTCGTCATCTGTTGGTCCAATCCCGGCCGCCGTCACCCTGGTCTTTCGCACGCTCACGGCGGGGAAATGTTCGGAGCTGAACGCCGTACCCGCGTTCGGCTCGGGGTCAATAAGGTAAGATGATAACGACGATCGTCGGGACTATGACTACTATAGGGCCGCCGGGACGGCCGCCGGCGGTCGCTTCGAGCTGCTCGTCGGTCAGCTCCTGGCCCTGCGAACGGGCGTGTTGTCGAATGTCCTCGGCGGTGATCTCGTATCCGCGTCCCTTGGCGAACTCGACCAGGGACGGGATGCCCGTGGCCTTCGCCTTAACCTCCGACTGCAAGTTGGCGTCGGCCTTGAGATCCCTGACAAACCGTTCAACGTCTGCTTTGCTCATGTCGTGTCCTCTCGGCGAGTGTGGAAATTGTTCGCGCGGCAGCGCTGTGCTTCTGCCATCGTCCCGCGTGGACAGCGTCGATCCTATGCAAAATCAATTATCCAGTCGAGCACGGCTTGGCGACGGGTCGGCGCGCTCTTCGGAGAAGCGGAAGCGCATGGGGTCGGTGCGGAAGGGCGGCAACGCCTGGCGTGTCTTTTGGGGTCAGGCGACCGGACCACCGCTATCATAAGGCTCGCCCGCAACTACCTCGCTGCCATTCAGCTCGCCGCCGCCGTCGCGGCCTACTGGATCAATCGAGTCTGATAAGTCGCCACGCTTATCGGAGCTGCACGACGAACTTGAATGCCTTATACGGGTCCAGTCTTTGGCTGCTGCCTCCCGAGACCAATGCGAGCTCGTGCTCGGTCAGTTCACGCGATAGCTCGCGCACTTGCTTGGCCGCTGCGGCGGTATTTTCGTTTGCGTTGGTCATGATACTGCTCCAACTTCATTCGTTGAGCGACATTGAATAATGCTCTGTCCGCTTGCGTCTTCAACAGCTGGCCCTCGACCGGGCGAAGTAGTTGTTGCGGGCGTCGCAACTCCGCCGCGCCAACTCCACGTCACTGCGGATTGACATCGCTCTGCACAGTGGAGTTGGCCGCCCCTCGGGCGTAAGTGTGTGGCGTCGGCGGGGGAATTGGAATGCTCGGGGTGGTCCCTCCAGTGATTTGATGAAGCTGGGCCTCGGTCAATTCACGGTCAGTAGATTTGTGCACTTGCTTGCTTGTCCGGGCAGTGTCGGTTGCGGTAGTATATACTTCCTCCTTTTGCCGAGATGTCGGAGGCAGATATCGCACGCTCCGGACTGCGCCGCCGTGACCGCCATCACGGATTTGTGGTTTTCGGCTGATTGCGCGTTGGGCTCGCAGCGCCGCGCCGTCGCCGGGCTGACGGCTCTCCGCCCCCTTTTCGCAGAGCTCGGCATCCAAGCCGTAGCAAAAGCGCAAATCTGTGATGGCCGTCACAGCAACGCAGGCGGCGGCGTGCCACATGTGTACCCGCCATCTCAGCAAATGGAGAAGGAAATGGCCACCAAAATCAAGACGAGTGCAACGAGCGAGCAAGTACGCGAGCCAACACCCGAACTGACCGAGGAGCAGCTCGAACAGGTCTCAGGCGGAATAATCGCCGTCTTGATCGGCCTGTTACTGCCCTCCGCCCCGCCTTCGCCAACAAAACATTCCATGTGACCTTCAAGACCGGCCGAGATACGACCATTCGACGCGTCATAGGTGATAGGGTACTACCTACATTGGGTCCGCTTCTCATTCGAGACCAGTCGTGACCGGGGCCAAGCTGCACTCACGCTTTGTGCAGATTTTGTTGCAAAAGTCTTTTTGCACTGGTGATCAAAAATCCTCCGGACCGTAGACGCGTCTTTCGTGTAAAGGTGGGGGGACCTCATCGCCTGACGAGAAACTCACGGATGACCTCGGTAACGTGATTGAGTGCGCCAGGCAAAGCTGGTGCGATCCTGCCGGTGCAAGTCCGGCCCAAGTAAGGAGTAGCGTCCGCTTGGTAGCGAGTGTTGCGGGGCCACTGGC
>Ga0207693_10005130_pt1 | contig 10967 bp, 8 predicted proteins | sample LARL81metaG_FD_184347 | JGI IMG/M metagenome (GOLD analysis project Ga0207693, IMG submission 184347) | Corn, switchgrass and miscanthus rhizosphere microbial communities from Kellogg Biological Station, Michigan, USA - LAR L8-1 metaG... | ecosystem: Host-associated > Plants > Roots >... | reverse complement strand
CGACCTTTTGCCGTTCCAAATTTTGCCGCACGTGGTCGGGGATCGGCACGATGTCGTAACGCGGCACCATCAGCGATTTACCGGTCCGCGCCCGATAAGCGCGACCCTCTTCCAGCATTTTGGTGAACTTGTCCCAGGCTTCCGGCGTGCGATGCTGGCCGCGAAATTTGCGTTCGCCGTGGCCCCAGCCGCCGTTCGAGATTACGGCGGCAAGGCGCGGATTGGTGCCGCCCGCGTAGACGGCGACCGCGCCGCCGAAGCTCGAACCGATCGCGCCGATGCGGTCGGGGTCGACCGCCGGATGGGTGGCGAGAAAATCGAGCGCATTGCCGAGGTCCTCGACTTGTTCGAGGCAGATGACACGGCCGAATTCGCCTTCGCTTTTGCCGCAGCCGCGCATGTCGAAACGCAGCGTGACATAGCCGAATTGGTCGAGCACGCGCGTCGGCGCCAGCACATTTGAGCTTTCGGAGTTGGAGCCGAAGCCGTGCAATACCAGGAACGCGGCGCGGCGCTCCGACGCCTGCAGGTCATCGGGAACGCCGAGCACGCCGTGCAGGCGCAAGCCTGCGGACTTGAAGCTGACCACTTGTTCTTTCACGACCGTCCCATCCCCGTTTGATCCGGCGGCACTCTAACGATTTGCAGCGGCAACGGAAGAGGATGTGGGCGGCGGAAGGCCGAGACCTATTCAGCCCTGCGAGGGGGCTGTAGGCAACGATTGAGCGCCGCGGCTCGGCCAGCGTTCATGTGTCAGCGGCACGGCGAGTTTCACGCTCAGCCCCTTGCGCGAATATGAATAGGCGACTTCGCCATTAAGCTGCCGCCGGATAACGAGATCAATGAGCCGCATGCCGAAGCCGAGCTTGCGCGGGCGGCGCGCCGGCGGCCCGTTTTTCTCAACCCAATCGAGAGTAAGCGTTATCCCACGTGGCGCGCGGCTCACCGACCAGCGCAGTTCGAGCTGACCCTTCGGCCGCGACAGGCTGCCGTGCTTGATGGCGTTGGCAGCAAGCTCGTGCAGGGCCGCGCTCAAATGGAAGACCGGATCGGGCTCGAGATCGAAGTTCGGGCCGCCGAACAACACCCGATCGATATAAGGTCCCAACACGACGTAGAGCAGCTCCATGATCGGGATCGATCTCCAGCCGCCCTCGGTGATCAATCGGTGAGCATTCGCCATCGCCAAAACGCGCGCCTGATACTTGCTGGTGAGGTCGGGAATACCCTTCGAAGTCCGCGCGGTCTGCGAGAATAATGCCAGCAACTGCGAAAACAGATTGCCGGAGCGATGCCGCATGTCGCGGATCATCAATTCGTGGCGCTGTTCAAGCTGGCGGCGCTGAATAGCGCCGGCCAAAAAGTTGCCGATCGCAGCCAAAAACGAAATGTCCTGCGGATCAAATCTTCTTTTCTTGCCGGTACAGATGCCGAGGATGCCATAGGCCCGGCCGTCGCGGCCGGCGATGCTCACGGTCACGCCGCTCTTGCAGTTGTGATCCGTCAAATAGCCTGGCACCTCGAATCGCGCCTCGGAGTCGAAATCGTCGACGACAGTCGGAGTCGCCGAGTCAAGGGTGAAGCGAGCAAAACTATTCGGCGCGGTTGTGGCTAAAATCGAACCGACCAGATTGGATTTCCAACCATACCCGGCTCGCAGCAACAGCTCGGTATCGCCGGGCAGCAATTCCAGGATCTTGACGAAATCGATATTGAGCGTCAGCGCAATCGCGCTGACCGCGTCGTTTAAGAGCCGCTCCAGATCCGGCTCCGCCAATGCCCGCTCGCCAAGCTGCGCCAGGGCTTCTTGCTGCTTGATCCTGCTGCGCAACTCAATTTCGAGATTGGCGCGCTCGGTTACGTCGTAGCACAAACCGACGACGCGTCCGGCGGCACCGCCCTCGACGAAAACGGCGCCGCTCGTTGCCAGCCAGCGCTCGCCGGAATTCGCGGTGTGGGCAACGCGATATCGGGTGCGAAAGCCGCTCTGCTTTTGCGCGGCTTCCTGGAGAGCAGCATTGACCGCGGCGCGGTCCTCTTCGTTGATGACTCTGAGAAAGCCGGCATAGCTGCCGTCAAAACCGCCGGGCGGTAAGCCGTGCAGCGCCGCGAGGTTGCTCGACCAACTCACCGCGTTGGTAGCGAGATCCCATGACCAGACGCCGAGCTGCGCGGCCTCGAACGCCTCGTGGACAGTCGTAAAGTCCGGAAAAAATTCGGACGCTTGATCCTGCGCGGGCCGATGTTCCGAACCGAGTTCTGGCCGCTTGATAACTCTATCCATGCCGTTAACGTCTCACTCCGGCACCTACCAAAATAGATCGTTATTTCCGGCTTGGTTGAAAAGGGGGCGTGCATGTTGCGTCGCCGCATCTGCCATGCGCGGCGCCTGGATTTGCGGCGGCGGTGATTTGGGACGCCAGGTTCGGATCAATAAAGGCCGAACGGTCCGTTTCGGCTGGAAATAAGCTCGCGCGGCTGCGCCGCCGGCCGCACTGGAATTTGTGCCGACATCCGGGCGCCGGGCGGTGCGTCTTGCACCACGAGGGGCTTGGCGTCATCCCCTGACACGCGCCGCGGGTCATTTGCTAACACGACTACCTTCGTTCCGATCCCGACGCGATTGTAGAGATCGATGATATCGGCATTCTGCAATCTGATGCATCCGCTCGAAACGTGCTTGCCGATTGAGCTTGGATCGTTGGTGCCGTGGATGCGGTATTCGGTATTGCCGAGATAGAGCGCCCGCGCGCCCAAAGGATTTCCGGGGCCGCCGCCAACCCAGCGCGGCAAATAAGGTTGACGCGCCACCATTTGCGCGGGAGGAATCCAGTCCGGCCATTCGGACTTGCGCACGATCGTTTCTACACCGGACCAGGTGAAGCCCTGGCGTCCGACGCCGATGCCATAACGCATCGCCATGCCATGGCCGAGCGTCAAATAAAGAAAAGTATGCCCGGTATCGATGATGATGGTGCCGGGCGGCTCGCTGGTCGGATACGTCACCATTTGCCGGCGAAACTGCGCCGGCAGCTGCTCCGTTCCAGCCTCTTCGTCCTGCTGTTGCGGCGCGTATTGGGACAACGGCTGATCGAAGCGAAATGCCGGCGCGAACGAAAGCGCCTGCGCAAAAGCGGGGCCGGCGGAGACCGTGACAATCGCGACCGTCGCGATCGCACGGCAAATACGTGCGCGGCTGATTGCTGGCACGACACACCTCCCGTGCAGAAATGCCGTTCTGATCACATCAACCATTTAAGGGAACCTAAAGTTCCATTCCGATACCAAACAAAATGCTCGAAGATGACAGCTGGAAAGAGGAACAGAACAAACAAATAAATAACGCGGCCGCTGCGTGAGCGGCTTTGATTGCATTCTAATCTTATTTATCGAAAATCCGGGCCGACGGAAAAGCCCGCAAGCCGATGCATCACCGCTGCGATCGCATGTGGCAACAAAAAAACCGAGGTCCTTCGATCACGTCATGCAACGTCCCACAATGTGCGCCAAGCGAGGCGACGAGATCGGAGAAAACGACCCCTCGCATCCGACTGGAATCTTCTGTGGCTTTGCTGATTGCTCTTGTGTGCTCAGCCCGCGTCGCGTGACGCTTGGAGCACCGGAGACAGGCAACCGGTCGCCTTTGAATTGCCGATTGACGGTGAAACTTGGCGCCTTAGCGGCGATGCCAGCACCGACAGTCGGATCGGCGAAGAATGGGATAAGCCCGACAAAGAGCAGGGCAAGCGCCGTTATGCCCAACGCGCCTGCGATGCGAGCGAATAGCTTGGCCATCGGATTGCTCCGCAGCGCTGATGCGACCACCCCTGCGATCGATCACGCACACGAAAATCCCCCGAGCTGACCACAACACCGCACCATCAACGCGTATGGCCCCGTCCGGTTCCATACCCGGCTTCCGCTCACCGGGTCGTGATAAAGGTTAGATTCGACATCGCAATCGCGTTTGCGGCCCGTGCGACACGTCGCGAGGGGAGGAACAAAGATGGGGCGCGGCACTTGTCATGGCGGACGGCCATCCTTCCCCCCTCCCCCCGTGCTTGGCCGTTCAATGTAGGGCGCAGTCGATATGCCGATCGGCTGCGCCCTAGCTTTTTGTTGAAGCCGAGCGAGGGCGCAATCCACGCAATCTGACGTGCCTATGCACTGCGAGCTGCTCGCGGACGCGGCAGAATTCGGTGAAATTGCCGCTAAAGCGTCACTCGGCCACAGCGTCGACGCTACACTACAACGTCGCTTGGCGTTCGCTTGGCTTGCGCTCGCGCTGCCGCGCTTTGCGGCCAAAAAACAGTGCCTGGCTGACAACGGCCGAGACCACGGCGACCTGGAACGGTTTTGCGATCAGGAACGCCGGCTCGGGGCGTTGTCCGGTCAGGAATCGCTCCGGATAAGCGGTGATAAAGATCACCGGCACTTCAAACGAGCCGAGGAGCTCGTTCACGGCGTCCAGTCCGGAACTACCGTCGGCGAGCTGAATATCGGCGAGGATGAGCCCGGGCCGCTTCTGTTTCGCCAGAGCCAGTGCTTCGCTGTGGGTGCGCGCGATCCCGATGACGTTGTGGCCGAGACTTTCGACCAGCGCTTCGATGTCCATAGCGATGAAGGTTTCATCCTCGATGATGAGGACGTCAGTAGCGATTTCGGCCGCAAGCTCGCGGCCCGATTCTTCGACCAAGGCGCGAAGCGTCTGCAGGTCGCAATCGAGCACTTCGGCGGCATCGTCTTCCGAGAAGCCTTCCAACGCCACCAGCAAGAAGGCTTGCCGCGGCCGCGGCGTTATTTGGGTCAAATGTTGCTCGGGCGGCAGAACGACGTCACTGGCTTCCGCCTTGTCGTTCACGGCAACCGAATTCCAGATTTTGGTGAAGAGGCGATACAGACCAACCCGTGGATTAGAGCTTGATTCCAGCACCTGCGGACTGGCGATCAGAGATTCCACGGTGGCGACGACATAGGCGTCGCCGGAGGCTTGGCTACCGGTCAAAGCGCGCGCATAGCGGCGCAACGACGGCAAATGCTGGAGTACGGCTTGCGAGGTCGACACGGAACACCCTCCCCTTCCATAGTACACTGAGGTTATTGGCAAAAACCTCGCAACGCAAAAAAAGTTCCCGGCGCGCTTGCCGCAGGGGAACTCCGGGCCCGTCAGGGCGTTAGCGCACGTTAAGTTGGGGGTTTCGAGAGTGGCGGCAATGGGCGAGCGGGGGAAAGATGACGCGATGAAACACCGCAAGACCAACCTAGAGCCGGTTGCGGAAAAGCCGGAGAACCAAGACCCGATGGCGAGGCCAGCCACCACGTCCCCCCACAAGGAAGCCCGCTTGGGCCGGGAGGTTCAAGCCCGCATCGGGCAGCAACTCCGCGCCATGTACAACGATGTGGTCAACCAGGGCGTGCCACAGCATCTCGCCGATCTCGTTCGCCGTCTAAGTGACCAAGACCAGGACTGAAGGTGGACAGAGCATGAAGCTCGATCCTGCGATTCGGGACCAAGTCCTAGCCACGGTGCCAAGCCTGCGCGCATTCGCGATATCGCTGTGCGGCAACATCGATCGTGCCGACGACCTGGTGCAGGAGACTCTACTGCGGGCGCTGGCGCATATCGATTCGTTCGAGCCCGGCACCAACATGCCGGCTTGGCTGTTCACGATTCTGCGTAACCTGTTCCGTTCCGAATATCGCAAACGGCGCCGCGAGGTCGAGGATGCCGAGGGCCGCTACGCCGAAACCTTAAAATCACATCCCGAACAGACCGGACGCGTAGAGTTCGAGGAATTCCGCGCCGCATTGGCCAAACTGCCGGCGGATCAGCGCGAGGCCCTTATCTTGGTCGGCGCCTCCGGCTTTTCCTACGATGATGCAGCGGCGATTTGCGGCTGCGCCGTCGGCACGATTAAGAGCCGCGTCAATCGCGCACGCACCCGCCTCGCCGATCTCCTCGCTATCGACAGCGTCGACGATTTCGGTCCCGACCGCGCCACCCGCGCAGTGCTCGCCGGCGGCGGCCGCAACTGACCGCGAGCCCAGCTGTAAAAGCAACCTGAATTTGGTCGTTAAAATCATCGCCGTGTCTAGTGTGCTTACTTCACGCTGCTTGAAATTGGCGCAGTGCAGCAAGCTTGGCTTAACGAAGCGGCAGCAGTCGCGCGGCCATAAACTCCCGGACACAGGCAAGCGCCCAACCTGCCGGGGCGTCACAATGCTCGCTCGCGTCGCGGCATGCGCCGCATGGTTTTTCGCATGGTCGGTCTGCCCTGAAATCCAGGGCGGCGCGCTGCCGTTTCCTGGGGCTGCTTCAGCCGTGGCGCAGGAAATGCCGCAAGAGCGGGTGATCGCTACTCTGAATCCGGACGTCATTGCGGGCACAATGCAGGTCGCGCGACGGCAAGACGCCGACGTTGCCGCTCCAAGTGCGGGTACGGAGCCGTCACCGACGAATCAGGCTGTTTTTCCCCAGCCCGCACTTGCGCCCGAGGCGGCGCCAGTTCGGACTGGCAGCCGAACGCGTTTCCGAGGGGGAAATTCTGAGCAAATGGACCGGCGTCGAATCGGAAATTCGCGAAGACGAACAAGTTTTGGCGCGCTGCCGTAAAGACGCATCCTCATGTCCGTTGGCGGCGCAACGTTTCCTTGCCATTGTCGATGAGGGCCGCGCGCGTAGCGGCCGCGCTCGCATTGGCGTGATCAATCGTTCGATCAACTTGGCGATTATCCCAACGAGCGACCTCGTGCAATGGGGCGTGGCCGATCGCTGGAGCGCGCCGCTCGAAACATTCACAACCCGCCGCGGCGACTGCGAGGATTACGCCATCGCCAAATATGTGGCGCTCCGAACAGCCGGCGTCGCGCCCCAGGACATTAAGCTCGTTGTCGTCCGCAGCACCGACATCAGCGAAAATCACGCGGTTGTAGCGGTGCGGCTCGACGGCGCCTGGGTCATCCTGGACAATCGCTCGCTGGCGCTGGTGCCAGACCGCGAGATGTGGCGCGCGACCCCTGTATTTGAGATTGACGAGAATGGCGTGCGCCAGTTCCTGACCCCGACCGCGAACGCCACACTGCACGGAGGCGGCCTCGGCGCTGTTTCAACTGCGGTCCCCGGTCGCCGCCGCTAACCCACGGATCACTTCGTTTCGGCTTCGTAGACGCCATCCCAGTCCGGCCCCGGCGGCTGCGCCCGATAAAGTTCTATACGTTCCTCATACATGTCGTAGAGGCCGGAAAGATCGAAGCCGTTGGCGAATTTGCGGCAGCGCGCAATCAAGTCGACGGCGTCGCCCCATTGCTGCTTGCGGAAACGCCCCAGCATCTGCGCGTTGGCCTCGCGCAACTCCTGGCAGCGTGGGTCGGCTTCGACCTCCGAGCGGCCGATCACCGTGAACACCGCTTCTGGCTGCTTCTTGCCTTTCACCATGATCAAGTCGATTTCCATCACCGCGAATTTTTGCTTGGCGCCTTCGGCGGTGCGTGAGCCGATGACGACGGGGATGCGGTAATCCTTGGTCCGGCCTTCCAGCCGCGACGCCAAGTTCACGGTGTCGCCCAGCACCGAATAATTGAAGCGGAAATCGGATCCCATATTGCCGACCACGCAAGGCCCGGTATTGAGCCCAATGCCGATGCGCAGCGGCATATACACGCCGCCATTGGTTTCGGCCTCGCGCTTGAGCTCGTTGTTGAGCGTTTCGGCGCGCGAGAGCATTTCCAGCGCCGCTTCGCAAGCATTCGCTTCCTGCTCGTGGTCGTCTACCGGCGCATTCCAAAACGCCATGATGGCGTCGCCGATATATTTGTCGATGGTGCCCTTGCGCTCGATGATGGCGTTGGTCAGCGGAGTGAGGAATCGGTTCATCAGGCGCGTTAGTCCTTGCGGATCGTCCTTGTAGTGTTCGGAGATGGTCGTGAATCCGCGCACATCGCTGAACAGTATCGTCATGCGCCGCTCTTCGCCACCGAGCACCGGCTTTTCCGGCGAGCGGGCAAGTTGCTCCACCATGTGCGGCGACAGGTAGTAGCCGAACGCCGAGCGGATTTGCCGGCGCTGCTTCTGCTCGCGGAAATAATTCACGAATGTGAGAACGAGATAAATCAGCCAGCTCGAGATCAGCGGATAAGTGAAATCGATGAGCAGGTTGTGCTCGACGAAGAGATAGAGCGACAACCCGATCAAACCCGCGATCAAACACCCGCCGAGCACGATGACGATGCTGGCGGGCAGCATCGGCGCGGCGACGATGATCGCAAGTCCGAATAGGACGGCGAGGGCGAGCTCGGCGCCGATCGCATAGTTCGGATTCACGAGATTCGACTTGCTGAGCACGCTTTCCAGAATTTGGGCGTGCACTTCCACGCCCGGGATTGCGGCATCGAGCGGCGTGGTCTTGAGATCCAACAATCCGATCGCCGAGGTGCCGATCAGGACAAGCTTTCCGGCCAGGCGGTCCGGCGGCACATTGCCCTGCAATACGTCCTTGGCCGAGACGTAGCGCTCCGGGTCGTGGTGGTTGAAATGCACCCAGAACTGGCCGTTGCGATCGGTGGGCACTTCCAGACCGGGGACCGCGACTGATTGGATGCCGGCTTCATCGACGCGAACCAGGATTGCGCTCGAGCCGGTAACGACGCGCAGCATCTCCAAGCTCAAGGACGGGACCAGGCTGCCTTGCGCCGTCATGATGACCGGCACGCGCCGGATGATGCCGTCGCTTTCGGGATTGATTGAGAACAGCCCGCGACCGGCAGCCGCCTGCTCGATCACCGGGACGTTGCGCAACAAGCCGGCAAAGGTCACCAGATACGGCTTAGCGTCGGGACCGCGAACGGCAAAGCCGGTCTGCAGTGCTGCGTCGGCTGCGGTTTTGACTTCAGGAGCGGCCGCGCCGGCCTGGCCAATCACCACGCGCGATTGTTTTATGGCGTCGGCGAGCGCCTCGTCGTTGCTCGGCAGGCTATCCAGTTTGGCCCGGGTTTCGGCATCGATGCCGCGAAAGCTTCGCTCCGCGATCGCAGGCGACATGCGGTCGGGCTCTGGAAAGATGATGTCGAAACCGATCGCGACCGCACCCAATTGCGTGATTCGGGTGACGAGGTCTGCTACCGTCGTGCGCGGCCACGGCCACTGCCCGATCGCTTTCAGGCTCGCCTCATCGATATCGACGATAACGACCGGCCGAATCTCTTGCGGCCGCGGGCGAAGCACCTGAAAGAAATCGAAAGTCCGGGTGCGCAATTCCTGCAGCGGCCGCGGATCGGCGAGCCGCAGCGGCACCAACGCGAATAGCAAAAGGACGCAGATCGCCCGCGCCAGGCCAACCTGTTGCGCGCGGCGGATCAGGCTGTTCATCGCTGGCCGTTTCCCATCAACGCCCCCAATGAGGCGCGCCATTTTATCCCGCCGCAACCCGCAGGGGGAGCTTCATCTGCCCGATTGTTCCGCAAACGACGCCTGGCCGCGTTCGCCCGGCAGGAGAAGCTCGGTTATTTCTCACGGAATGCGCGCATCAACTGATCGTGCAGGGGCTTGACCAGATAAGACAACATCGTGCGATCGCCGGTCTGAACGAAGGCTTCGACCGGCATTCCCGGGGTCAATTTTACATCGCCGAGACGTTTGAGTTCCTGCGTCGGCATGGCGATCCGCACGAGATAGTAGCTCTGGCCGGTCCGCTGGTCGGTAGAGGTGTCGGCGCCAATGCGCGAGACCGTACCATTGATCTCCGGGGTGGTGCGGACATTAAACGATGTGAACCGCAGCACGACAATTTGCCCAAACTGGATCTGGTCGATGTCCTTGGGATCGACCCTGACCTCGACTGTCAGGTTGTCACTTTCCGGCACGATCAGCATGATCGGATCGCCGGCGGCGACCACGCCGCCGACGGTATTCGCAGTCGATTGAAAGACGGTGCCGTCCTGTGGAGCGCGGATATCGGTGCGCTTGAGCTGATCCTCCGCCGTGATTTTGCGCTCGACATATTCGCCGATCTTGCTGTCGATTTCGCGCAGTTCCTTGGCCACATCGCTGGACAGATCTTGATCCACCTGAATGATTTGCAGCTGGATCTCCGCGATCTTGCCTTTCACCTCTGCCGCCTGGGCGATGATTTGACCGCGCTCGCCGTCAAGGCGCGCTTCATCGCGCTGCAGCGAGGTCAGCCGATTAAGCTGCACCAGGTTTTTCTGCCACAGATCGCGCACACCTTGCAGTTCCTGCTCGGTCAGCGCGATCCCCTTGTCCTTGGCGGCCTGTTGTGCCGCGAGGCCGGAGATTTGCTCCTGCAATTGGGTAATGCGCTCGTGCAGCTGTTGTTTTTGGCCAAGACGGTCTTGGTGGCGTAATTCAAAAAGCTTGCGCTCGCTTGCGAGCGCCTCTTTGACGTCAGGTTCGTTGAGGCATCTGGCAAGCTCGGGCGGCACCGCCATGGTGTCGGCTCCGTCGCGCTCGGCCGCGAGCCGCGCCTTGCGCGCGTAAAATTCAACGAGGCCTTTGTTGACGATCGCCAAATTGGCGCGGGTCACGGTCTCATCGAGGCGGAGGAGAACATCGCCGGCTTTGACATGATCGCCATCGCGCACGAAAAGTTCACCGACCACGCCGCCGGTCGGATGCTGCACCTTCTTCACATTGGTATCGACGACGATCGAGCCCTGCGCAATCAGCGCGCCCGAGATCTGGGCTGTCGATGCCCAGCCGCCCAGTCCGATCACGAGCGCACCGACTAAAATGGATCCCGCAACAATGTGCCGCTGGATCGATTCGCTGGCGCTGGTCGTGGGGCCTGCCTGACCGAGGCCCCACGGCAAGGCATCCGCGATCGTCCTCGCTCGCGCGGCGACGGCGCCAACAAGGCGATATAGGTCCGCGCTGAGCTTTGCGATCAACCCGCGCCTCCCTGTTCAGCAACCTTGAGCGAGCGCGGCGCGCTGGCCGGCTGAATCACCCGGCT
>Ga0207693_10005129_pt1 | contig 10970 bp, 12 predicted proteins | sample LARL81metaG_FD_184347 | JGI IMG/M metagenome (GOLD analysis project Ga0207693, IMG submission 184347) | Corn, switchgrass and miscanthus rhizosphere microbial communities from Kellogg Biological Station, Michigan, USA - LAR L8-1 metaG... | ecosystem: Host-associated > Plants > Roots >... | reverse complement strand
CCGCTTGCCTTAAAACGACGCTCCTCTGGATTCAACTGGGTCAGGAATTTCCCGTTTCTGTAGACATCGAGCAGGGCAGCTTGTGAACCGTAATTGGCGTTGTCATCTTCTGTGTACGCCCGGCTCACCAGCGTGTAACGTCCGAGTTCGAGCTTGTCCCCAGTAGCCATTTCCTGTTCTTTATCGCGGTTAAACGCTGCGCCGGCCAGCCCGATCACAACCAGCACCACGCCAAAATGCACCACGTATCCGCCGTAACGGCGCATGTTGCGGCGCGAGAGCTGATACATCCCGGCAAATATGTTTGTCTGCAGCTTGTTTTTCCAGACTATGCCGCCGCGAATGAACTCAGATGCAACGGTGACGATGACCAAAGTGCTCAGGCAGAACGCCAGCATCGCATACAACTGATATTGGTCCGTCCAGAACCGAACGCCGTTCTTGATCATCATCGCGCTGACCGCAATTTCAACAACGAAAGCGATTGTTGCAGGTATGGAAAGGTTGCGCTTGATGCTGCCCACAGACGTATTACGCCACGCTAGAAGAGGCCCAACGCCCGTTAAGAAGATCAACGCAAGCCCGATCGGAACCATCACCTGGTTATAGAAGGGAGAGCCCAGATTCATCTTTACGCCGCGCACCGCTTCTGAAAGCATGGGGAAGAGCGTGCCGCAGAGCACGGCAAAACACGCGCCTAACAGCAGCCAATTGTTGAGCAGGAAGCTGGATTCGCGTGAAACCAGTGATTCCAGCGGGTTTTCCGAACGCAGATGGTCGTAGTTCAGAACGAAGAAGACAAGACAGGCCACGGCAATAACGACCAGAAATCCGGCGAACCAGGTGCCAATGCTGGATTGTGCGAAGGCATGCACCGAGCTGACCATGCCGGAACGCGTCAACATGGTGCCCAGAATCGAGAGCATGAAGGTGATAAAGATCAGCCAGACGTTCCACATCTTCATCATGCCGCGTTTTTCCTGCATCATCACCGAATGCAAAAACGCGGTGGTCGAGAGCCATGGCAGCAGGGAAGCGTTTTCAACCGGGTCCCAGCCCCAGTATCCGCCCCAGCCAAGAACGGCGTAAGCCCAGTGCGCGCCCAGCGAGATGCCGAAGGTAAGAAACAGCCAGGCCACCATGGTCCAGCGGCGGGTAATGTGTATCCATTTTTCGCCGGGATAGCGCATGATGAGCGCGGCCAGCGCAAAGGCAAACGGCACGGAAACGCCGACGTATCCCAGATACAGCATCGGCGGATGGATCACCATTTCCGGATATTGCAAGAGCGGGTTCAATCCGCTGCCATCCGCGGCCACCGTGTCCATCATGCCAAATGGGTTGGCGGCAAAATTCGCAAGAGCAAGGAAGAAGACCTGGATCCCGGCCAGAACCATTGAGGCCATGGCCACCAGCCGCTGGTCTACCTTGTGGCGCAACCGAAGGACAAATCCATAGGCTGAAAGCAGCAGCGCCCAGAAGAGAACTGACCCTTCCTGCCCTGACCATAAAACAGCAAATTTATACGGCCCCGGCAGCGCTCGATTGGAATGATGAAGAATGTAAGCTACGGAAAAGTCGTCTGTAAGGGCGGCATAAACCAGCGCCCCGGCGGCCACAAGGACGGCGGCAAAGGATGCCATACCGGCGCGGCGCGCGGTTTCCGCCAGGCGATACCCGACGGCGTCCTGGCGTACGGCGGCAATCACGCCTACAACAAAACAGTAAGCAGCCAGCGCTAAAGCGAATAAGAGACAAAAGGTACCTAATAATGGCATCGTATGAAGCTTATTACTCTTTCACTTCCGCTGCAATCACTCAATTAGGCAGAGGCCCTACAATTTAGCGTGGTTTTTACTAATGATATTAGGTCTTCCGGGTCACAGGGCTTTACCCGGAAGATCACATTCAGGCCGGCGTATTCGGTCTCGGCATCGGCCAGGCCGCTGATCACCACCACGGGGATGTCGCGGTTGAAAGTACGCAGCTGGCGGACGAACTCCACTCCATCCATGTCCGGCATCAGGTGGTCGGTAATCACCACCCCGATTTTTGCCTTGCCCAGATCGCTGCGCAGCAAGGCCAGCGCGCTCTGGGCCTTAGTGGCCACGTGGCTTTCAACCTGGGCCTGGCGCAGGACCAGCTCCCGGACAGTGAGCTGGGCAATATTGTCATCGAGCAGAAGGGCTTGTTTCATGCGGGCTACGCGCTTTTGTCCCTTCGATATCTGGCCAGGACCTCAGCTTCAGCCCGCGCCCAGTCTTCATCGTGGAAGCCTTCCTGACGTCCGCGTTGCTCAAAAAGCTCATAGGCCCGGATGCGGATCTCCTCTTCGACTCTCGCGTCCGCCTGGTTTCTATGGTCCTGATTTCTCTGATCAACGACTCTCTGATCATGATTTCTCTGATCAAGCGCTCTCTGATCAGCCGGCGTGGCCGCGCGGCTCTGTGTCTCCCGCAGATTGCCCGCAGGGCCGATGGGGGTGACCGTTGAGCCCGGCTCTCCTGTTTGCTTTGAAGACGTAGTTTTGCGCGGTTTGGATGATTTTGTCGCCATGCTTTGTCTTGCTCCCTCAGCTCCGGAAAATGTTGATTTATAAACGAGAGCGACGTTGGATCAATTATAAAGAATCTGCGACGGCTTGTGGGCGAGCGCGAAACAAAATTGGGGATATCAGGGCCACACAACGGGAAGGATTAAGAGTCTTGCGTCATTCATGGCTTGGCGGTTGCTGGTTCAAACGCGAATAGGCGCGCCTTCAGCATTTGCAAAAGGTAAAAACTCTTCGAAAGCGCCTTGTCCGATGAGAACTCGCTGGGTCACCTTGCTTCGCGACCTTAGGGCTTTGTTATACTGCATAAGCCCCCGCACAACAGAGTGGCGCTATCGTCTAGGGGTTAGGACGTGAGATTCTCAATCTTAAAACCCGGGTTCGATTCCCGGTAGCGCTACCAAATCTTCTCTGAGCCAAGAAAATAGCGGTCTCCGTCAGCGCCAAAGTTAACTACTAGTCGCCTACTAATCCATCGAACCGAGCGACATAAATGTCGCCCAAAGCAGCAGCGCGTTCGGGACTGACGCAGCCAGTGAGGCAGTAATGGCTCATTTTTGCTTTTCTACATTTTTAGCCCCAATAGGGAAAAATTGGCACCCAAAAGCACTGCTGTATTAGAGTTTTGGGGATGAATCCTGAAGATTTGATGTGCACGGACAGCAGTGACGGGATTTCCACGGAACGGAAACTCGTTGTCGTCTTCGACATTTGCTCCTCGACGACGATCCTGGAAGAGCTTAAGCAGACCGACTGCCTCGGCCAATGGCGCAATTTTCTCATCAGCTTGAAAGAGTGCATTGAATCGGAAGGCGAGATGCTGGGTGTCCACCTTTACAAATTTCAAGGCGACGGATGGATACTCCTGTTCCCCCCGGAAATACGGCTGGCTGAACTTGGCGATTTTCTCTATACGCTTTCGACGCACTTCGACTCGCATTTTGATTTTGTCGTGCTTCCGCTGCTTCAAAGGAAGCCGTGCCCGTTCGGCCTCACATTTGGGATTGATACCGGCGAGCTGGTCCGCATGAGGATGTCGGGTCAGGAAGAATATCTGGGTAGGGCCATAAACATGGCCGCAAGGCTTCAAGGCGCGACAAAATCATTGTCAGACAATTACGGGTACACCGCCCTTTTTTCCAAGCACTCGTTCAACTCCCTCAGCGCGGCGGGCCCGAAAGGCGGCGTCTTTGTCGATGCAACGCCAGCCAAGGTCCGGCTTAAGAACATCATCGCCGGGAACGAATACGAAGGCTACTTGGCGCGGATTCTATAGCGAAAGGAAAGACTCGAATGGTTGAGAACAAGACTGGGCGCGGCAAGCTCAGTCCACCAAGCAACATCAACGAAACCCTATGCGAGGTCGATTACCACATTCATCGAACGCGTGAAACGCCTCCGAGCGAGCCTGGGGTGTATGTTGTCGAAATAGCTTGGGTTGATGTCGGTCGTCCCAAGCTTGGGCCGGGCATTTACGTGTTGACGGAAAAAGACGGCAAGACGCGGCATCGCGTGGAGCGTGACAAGAACGGGAGTTGGAGCTACGGTGGCCCATTTTAAGTTGACAGCTTGTTCTTCCTACCTCACAGCTCGCTGGCAAGCTTCCTGACGCGGCGGTTCATGAAGCAAGCCCAATTGGTACCGCGTCGAGAATCCCGGCGAACTGTCACGGGATAGGAAGGTAAATCATGCCCTGATCAGTCATCTCAGTACTTTTGCTGCGCTGTCCGAATTGCGCATACTTTGGCTGTGAAATGTTCTTTTGCAAAACGTCGAACAAATTGAAATCTACTTTCCGCGAGCCTGGGTGTGCCGCAAACATATGGTACTTAGCCCCTTCCACAGATACCAAACCTAAAACCCATATTTCTTTGAATGGGACGGCCAAGCTCTTTACCGCTTGATGTACTGCATTGGCCCCCATAGGTTTGCCGTTTCTAACAAATACAAGCAGGGTAAAATATTGTGGGTATGCTTTCGCACATTTTGGGATGATGACATCCATCACGTCGGGTCTGTGCTGGTCCCATTCCACAATCTCGACGTTGATAGTCCCTCTAAGGTTGTAGCCAGGGCTTGAATTAAAGTAACGGACTTTGCAGTCAGGTGTCTGGTCCCTCGTCTCGACTTCTATCCAGTACTCTTCGCCAGTGAATTCCCGCAGTCCGAGTGCCCAGACCGCTGAAACCCACGCTTCCCGTTCATGCTTGAACCTGCCGCTCCATGCCAGTGGAAAACCATACTTAGCAATGACGATTTCAAATCTGCGGACCGCCTCGTTAGGACTCATCAGCAAATCGGCGTATCCGGGAGCTACCTCAATCATGACCGTACTGCAAGTGGGGCACAGTGTGTCGTCGCCGACGACCTCCTTCTTCATTCCGCACTTGGGACAGATGAATTTCATAATTCACGGGCTACTCGGCCAGAATAACAGGGAAATCTTCGTGGTGAAATGCCGCCTACTACTGCCTACGAACTCCTGAAGAAAGGGATACCACTGTACGTTCTGCCAGCAGCCTCAACCGGCGCCAAGGAATTAACTTTGCGTTTGGTGGACACGGCAACACGCAGGCCGCGAAACTCCCGTAGGGTAGCTAGTCTTTATGCCGGGGTGTTGTGCTGGCCCGCCGAAAAAAGCCTGATCATTATGTGAAGGGTGAAAAGAAAGAAGCGCATCAATATGTCTAGCTGGCCGCAAAATCCCACTTTGTATGAGATCAATACCTGGGTATGGCTCTCTGAGCTTAGCCTGAAAACTGGAAAGCCCATTGACTTGGGTTCCGTGCCCTCCGCCGAGTGGGACGCCATCGCCAAGTTCGGGTTTGATGCCATCTGGTTCATGGGAGTTTGGGAACGAAGTCCAGCAGGCATAGAGATTTCCAATAAAAACAAAAACCTGCTTGAGGATTTTCGTCGAGCCCTGCCGGACTTCAAGCCAGAGGACAATGTTGGATCGCCGTACTGTGTAAAACGTTATGTGGTTGACGCTCATCTGGGAGGCCCTAAGGGTCTGGCCACGGCACGGCGGGAGCTGGCGAAACGGGGCATGAAGCTACTTCTGGATTTCGTACCCAACCATGTCGCGCCAGATCACCCATGGGCCACCGAACATCCCGAGTACCTTATTCGAGGGACTGTTGAGGATGCCAGGAACAACCCGACATCCTTTATGGAGATACAGGGGAACGTTTTTGCCCTCGGGCGTGATCCGTTTTTTCCAGCCTGGCCAGATGTTCTGCAAGTGAAAGCGTTTGATCCTGGGTTTCGAAAAGCAGCGGTTGAAACGGTCTCAAGCATTGCGGCCCAATGCGATGGCATCCGTTGCGATATGGCCATGCTTATGCTCAATGAGGTTTTTGAACGTACTTGGGGCGGTCTTGCAGGGCGAAGACCGCCGGCCGAATACTGGGATGAAGTGATCCCTGCAGTTAAGCGCGCGCACCAGAACTTCTGCTTTATTGCCGAGGCTTACTGGAACCTGGAGTGGGAACTGCAACAACATGGCTTCGATTTCTGTTACGACAAGCGGCTTTATGACCGGCTGGAGCATGACAGCCCAGAGAATGTCCGGCTGCATCTTTCTGCAGAACTTGCATACCAGCGGAAGCTGCTGCGCTTTCTGGAAAACCACGATGAGCCGCGGGCCGCAGCGATTTTTTCACCCGCAAAAGAGCAGGCTGCCGCCGTCACAACATCAACCCTCCCCGGAGCACGACTCTTTCATGAAGGACAATTCGAAGGGCGGAAGACGAAACTGCCGGTCTTTCTGGGCCGCCGCCCAGCCGAGCCGGTAAACACTGCTTTGCAGACTTTCTATGGCAAATTGCTGGCAGCCATCAATGCTCCTATATTTCGCGAAGGTGAGTGGAAGCTCTGCGAGCGCAGTGGATGGCCCGACAATCAAAGTTGCCAGAACCTTGTGGCCTGGAGTTGGGTCAAGGATGATGACCGGCGGCTAGTGGCAGTGAATCTTAGCGACGGCGCGGTCCAGGCCCGCGTGCAGGTCCCGTGGCAAGTGAAAGGGAAGTCCTGGCATTTGATTGATGTCCTTGCCGGCAAGAGCTACGATCGCGACGGGGATGAGATGGCAGCTTCAGGGCTGTATTTGGAATTACAGCCGTGGAGTTACTGCTTCTTTCAATATCAGCTTGCCAAGCAACAAATCGACCTGAAGCGGGCAGCGTAGCTTTTTAGTGGGAAATGCTTTGAGCTAATAAACTCCTCAGCGCATCAGGATTGTTCTTTCCAAAGGTTTTCAAACCAGCATCGAGGCAAGCCTGTTATTCCGTGCCCATCCTCAGGTTCACATTCATGTCCTTGCGCTGCACTACAAAGCGGGAGAGGTTCACGTTCAATCCCAGCAGGGCGCATCAGAGGCACAATCGATTTCGCGGTAGCATTATCAAACCCTCTTTTTTAACCACTTTTTAACCACTTCGCTCCGAGCCGATCGTCTCAGCTACTTATATAATTCAGGGCCACGATAAAAGCATGGGCAGCGTTGAATTTAGTGGGAGGGCTTTTGGCATGAAAATATCTTTTGCTTCTTTGATCGCGGCAGGTTTTTTAATCGCTGCCCTCGCTCTGGCCGCACCCAAGAGTGCTTATCATTTGTTGAACAAATATCCCTTTCCAGCCGCGGAAGGGAGCACGCGGGAATACTTTGACTACATCATGGTCGATTCGGCTGCCCGGCGGGTTTATTTATCGCATGGAACCGAGATAAAAGTGATCGACGCGGATACGGGCAAGCTTGTCACGAACATCACCGGCCTGAAACAGGACCATGGGGTCGCTCTGGCGCCCGAGTTCAATCGAGGATTTATCAGCGATGGTGGCGCCGGCAAGGTGGTCATATTCGATTTGCAGACCTTGAAGCCGATTGGAGAGGCTAAAGCGGACAAGGACGCGGACTCCATCGTTTACGATCCCGCGTCAAAACGTGTTTTCGTCATGAATGGAGACCCGAATAGCTCCACGGTGATCGATGCGAAGAGTGGAACCGCCGTGAGCACTATTAACCTTGGCGGAGGTCCTGAGTTCGCCGTTGCCGATGGCAAAGGAACTGTTTATGTGAATCTGGAAGACAAGAATGAAGTGGTGGCCATTGATTCGCAGAAGCTGACCATTAAGTCCCGCTGGCCTGTAGCGCCTGCCGGAGGTCCCACGGCGCTGGCGCTTGATCAGACGCATCGGAGGCTGTTCAGTGCGGGCCGAAATCCTCAGATGCTGGTGGTGATGGACGCCGATAATGGGCACGTCATCCAATCATTTCCCATCTCAGGAGGCGTGGATGCCGCTGCTTATGAGCCAGAGACAGGTCTTGTATTCGTCTCTACTCGTGAGGGCATGATTCACGTTTTCCATGAAGACTCGCCAGATAAATTCAGCGAGGTTGAAACCGTGAAGACCGAGTTTGGAGCCAAAACCATGGGGCTTGATACCAAGACGCACTATCTCTTTGTGGATACTGCTGATTTTGGTCCGCCCTCCCAACCGACCGCCGACCGGCCGCGTCCACAACGGACCGCGATCCCCGGCACATTCCACGTATTGGTCTATGGCAAATGAGCGGCCTGCTGGATTACCGGGACTTGTGAAGTGGCTGAGCTTTTGCGTTCGTTTCTCCCGATGAGCAATCATCAGCGTGTGAGCTCGGCGAAGAGGACCAATGGCCAGGCTCAAGGTTACGGCGAACCATGCAGTGTGACCGTGGGATGGGTGCACGCCTGCCGCAACTGGTTCCACTTTTCCGCCATATAAACACTGAGTTCGGTTTCAGACCAGAATGTCTTGATCGAGGCGCCACACCAGACGCATTTCAGGCCTATTTCGTCTCCCTGATGGTGAGGGTCGATGCGGCGGCCGCAGCGAAGGCATTCAACATTGCAAGCGACGAAACCGGTTGCAGCAGTCCATTCGCCCACGAACCTGAGTCCGTCGTCATCTCTTGAGATTTTCATTTCTCTCTTTGTTTACGCGGATTTCCGTTTTTTGAGGGCGGGAGAAAACTTACTCAGGGCGACATCTGCCAGCTCTAAGAATTTGCTACTTCGAGGCGATTCGTTTGGACGCAGCTCCCAGCCAATTTTTGGCGGCGGCCATTTCAGGCTGTGCGAGGGGGCAATCCACAGATCGCCCTTGCGAGGAGAGCGTTCGCCATTCTTGGCCTTCTTTAAACCCTGAGACGACATGGCCCAGACTTAGATAGTTGCCGGGCGCAATGGGTTGCATGGGTCTTCATGCCAGTTGCCCGGACATGAATTGAAAACGACGGTGCGATTTTTCTCTGGTACAATTTGCGGTTGTTTTCCGGGGGAATCTGGGTGGAATCATCTTCGCAGTTTGTGCCTGGAGCCACTGCTCCGCGTTCCGGCGTCTATCGTGTTCACCATTACGCCCACCGGATGCCTCATTTGGTTACCGTGATCAAGGGGATGACCTTTCCTGAATGCCAGCGCTGTGGCGACAAGGTCCGTTTCGCGCCCATGATGGCGGCGGAGCCTATCGAAACTGATGTGGATTTTGCGGAGCGGGACGTTGTTGCCATGTAATGTCGCTGCTTTTGCGCGGGCAATCTCAGAAAGCAACGCTGCTTTCGCAAGAGTGCATCTATTTTTTCGATGAAATGGCGACTAGGTTTGGCAGTGATTACGCGCCCTGAGCATTGGGAGCAAGCCGCGCAGCACCTCTGGGGACTGAATCGGTCGGATACGGCCTACTTGCCATATTCGCCGCCGGAGAGTGTTCATCCGACTGATGACACCAGGAAGTTGCGTACCGTCTGCACAGCTCGCGGGCCGGGCGGTCGAGCAACGACTCTGGCGACGTAGCCGCTGTCAGCAGCGCTACGCCACCACATTCGTCGAACAGCAATGCGACAATTTGGTCTCCAGCGGCAGCCAGAAGCTCTGCTCTTCGCGGCTGCGTTTGGTCGCCACCAGAAGCATTAACGTGCCTTCAGCTTCAGGAATGTCATCAATGCGATAGATAATGGGAAAGGCGAACTGGTTGATCAGGCCGCCGGGGCCATAGTGCACCACGGTGACGGTGTCGTCGCCGGCCAGCAGTCTATAGGCGGTGTCTGGTTTGGCTGACGACTGCAGGACCTCTTGCAGCGTGCTCATGCTTACCATGTAACAAAGTTCCATATGGCGGAATTCCTTCCTGGCCGGCTAATATGCCTGCCCCCGAAAGCCCATTTGTGACCTGCTGCCTTACTAGTGCTCCGTGTGCTTCATCCGTTTCGGAGCAATCTTCCATTACCCAACGTTTTAGTGGGGCGAGATTACGCTTTCATTGGACTTGTATTAAAACGCCTAATTTTTCGAGGGTGAAAGGGGCAGGGAATTGTGCTTTGAAATCAATGGATTAGGGGCGGCAATCCGGCGGAACCCTCTGGCTGGAAGTCCCTCCGCAAGGCCTGATCTTCATATTATGCACTCTCGATGGTGCAGTATTTATATGCGCTTGAGCGCCACGCGCGCCAGGGCCTTCGATTTTTCAATCCGCACGGGTTCTTCGCGGATTCCGCCCACACTGATGCGCAGAAAAGTGTTGCCCTTTAAGACGTAGAGCGCGCCCGCAATCGGCCCGCCGACCCAGAAGGCTTCTTCCCCCAGCCCAGCGATGGCGCGCGGCCGCGTGCTCTCCTCTTCTTCTCGCTCTTTGCGTTCGGCAACGGATTTCTTTTCAGCTTTGGCAGAATCTTTTTCTTTCGCAGCGTCCTGGCCCAGGTGGAACTGTTTCCGCCAGAACGCGCGGGGTGACATGGCTGAAGGCGCGGCCACGGCCAGGCTCACTGACTTGGTCGGCGTGGTTGTGCGAAAGAGGCATTGCAACATCCGCAGGCCCGTCCCTGGCTGATCGCTCGGCTTGGTTTGCTCTACGGGCTCTCCCTGTACAGCCGCGATTTCCGCACTGGTGAGCAGGGAACATGGGTCAATTCTGGATTGCTTCGCCGCACCAGGCTGTGACGCATGCTTTGGTGCTTGGGCGCGGCCCAGAGCGGAAGTCAGCAGCAGGCAAAGCAGCGAGCCAGCCAATTTCTTTTTCATGTCAGATTGTCCACAACAAGAATTTATCGTCATGATAAATCGGCCCGCGCGAAGTGGAGCACTCTGACGCGGGCCGCGTTAGTGATTGGTTTAGTGTCTCCGGTTGTCATCGCAGTCGGGATCGCCATGTACCCCGCTTGCAGGATCACCGAAGCAGAGTTTTCCGCCACCTTCATTATCGCCGTTGCGCGTGCCGAACTGCGTGCCGTCAAAAGCCGCAAACAGGCCGCGGCCGCCGGTCTGGCGGGCTATGGTTGCCAGCGCGTCCTGCGCCGTTACGGGACCGGCTGTGGCGTTTTGGCTTGGATCGGTTACGCACGTGCCGGTGCAGCCATCAGCATAGCCAACCAGCACGCGGC
>Ga0207693_10005128_pt1 | contig 10970 bp, 9 predicted proteins | sample LARL81metaG_FD_184347 | JGI IMG/M metagenome (GOLD analysis project Ga0207693, IMG submission 184347) | Corn, switchgrass and miscanthus rhizosphere microbial communities from Kellogg Biological Station, Michigan, USA - LAR L8-1 metaG... | ecosystem: Host-associated > Plants > Roots >... | reverse complement strand
AAAAAAGTGCCGCCAAAGGTGGTGAACCCAATCGTCTATTAGACCGTTGAACTCGATATCGACGCCGTGTAACTGAATCGCCCGACTGGGGCACTACAACAGGATAGCCCGACAGCAAACCCGACGCAGTAGGTGCGCGGGGTCGTGAGGTCAACCACATCATCACCGAACCGGAGCCGCCGGTTACTTCGGCGTGAACGTTGCGCCCTGTGGAACAACCAAATCCGCAGGAAGAGCACCGAATGCACCGAACGGCGGATCGGCGCAGAAAACGCGAAAGCCTCTGTGACACATGACCGACAAGCCCAAGCAGCAAATGCCCATCAGCTTTCACACGAACACCAGAAAGGCACCAAAATGAAGAACATCCTGCTGACCTCCCTCACCGCGGGCGCACTGGCCTCCGCCGCGCTCGCACTGGCCGCAACCGCTTCCGGCGCCCCGTCGGGCCCATCGCCCGTCGATGCCACGATCAGCCAACTGCAGGCGCAGGGTTTCCAGGTCATCGTCAGCCGCGTCGACTCCGCTGCGGCCAACCAGTGCACGCTCAACGCGGTTCGCCCCGGCCAGACATTCTCGCGGACCGACTCCGGTGTGCCCGGAGCCCAAGACGACCTTGTCACCTCGGTGACCAACAAGACCGTCTACGTCGACGTCACCTGCTGACACCTGATCCGCGGATACACCGTCGGGCGCCCGCAATGGGCACCCCGGCCCAAGACGGCTACCCGCGCCGGGCGGGTAGCCCGCCAGCTGTTCCCCTTCGGGCTTCGGCGCTATGCGATACCGCCAATCCTGTTGGCTGGGTGGATGTCTCAGCCCACCGCGCAACCAAGCCTCCACGCCTGACGGTGCGGAGGTCTCGAGCTGGGTTTGCTCCACGGTGCTGCCGCGTTGGTGGCGTTCATCTTGTTACCGTCGGCCGGCGTCGGGGGAAGTACGGCGATCGAGATCCAGACCAAGGTTATGGCGTCACACGTCCGCCGACACAGGAACTCGGGCCGTGCCTCGGTGTTTCGGGTAGAGGATCCAGAAGAATCGAGTACCCGACTACTCTCGTGCGCGGCTGCTCTCGCGATCAACATAGCCTCATGTCCCGAGTGTTCTTGACCCACGGTGCCGCGCAGGCGGTTCACGCGCTGAGGAGTGGAAGACCTCGCGCCCAGAGAAGTTGGGTCAAAGCATCGCGCCTCGTCTGCGAGGGCGTGCCAATCGACTGCAATCATGCCGCGTTGAAGCAACGTACGACCTACAGACTGCGGGGTACCGAAGATGAGCGATAACGTTCGGCAGCTCGCCTCACGAGTATTTTCGCGGCGACAGGCCGCCCCGGGCATTCCACGACCAAGCATGTTGCCCGGCAGCGTGTCTCGCCTCGATTCCCAAGAGACCATTTGCGGCCCCTCAGCGACGACCGCGTCAGGTTTCCCCAATCCATGCTGTGTGATCGACGCGCTTCTCGGTCCGCTGAGACTGCCGTTGCCGCTGCCGTCGTTCAAGCTGCCCGAAGTCGCTCCCGTTGGCCGCCTTCCGCACGGCCGCATGGTAGAGATTTGCAATCGCGGCAGCACCTATGTGGTGGACTCCGGCCCCACTGCCGACGGTCCGACGTTTGTATTGCTCCACTCGCTGGCGTGCACCGGGCTGTTGACGTGGTATCCGTCATTGGAGATGATGCGTCGCTTCGGGCGTGTGGTGGTCTTCGACCAGCGCTGGCACGGCTCGGGTATCGCCTCGCCACGTTTCCTGCTCGAGGACTGCGCCGACGACGTCGCTGCGTTGGCCGACGGGCTCGGCATAGAAACGTTCATCCCGGTGGGTTTTTCGATGGGATCACTGGTGGCGCAACAGGTGTGGCGGCGCCACCGAGACAGGGTCGATGCATTGGTGCTCTGCGCCGCGGCAGCGACATTCGGCAGTGCCACCCATGAGCGGCTCGCGACGGGTGTCTTCGCCGCGCTACTGGAGGCTTTCGGCCGGCAACCCGCGCTTGGCGCCGCGGCGCGGGTTCCCCGCGTCGACGACATCGTGATGCATGACCGCCTGTGGGCGGTCGGGCAATTCCGGGCGACCAGCTATGGGGCGATGATGCGGGCGCTGGCCGAAATCGCCCGATTTGATTCCACGCGCTGGATCGCTGACATCGATGTACCGACCTCAGTCCTAATACCGCTACGTGACCGGGTCATCCCGCCGCGGCACCAGCGTTGGGTAGCCGAACAGATTCCCGACGCGCATACCGTGACCGTCGATGCGGGGCACGCCGGCTGCACAATGCAGTCGGAGGCGTTCGTGCCCGGCCTGCGATCAGCTGTGGACTCGGTGGTCAGGCGAATCGCGAAGTCGCGCAATGCAACTGCCGGAGTCCCGGCGTAGTGGTAGTACATGTCAAATGTGGGCTTCGGGCACGAAAGCGATAGTCGTCGTCGGTTGAGAGGACGCGCCCGGCAGAGGTGCCGTTTGTGGAACGGGACTGGCCGTAGCGATCAGCGCCAACAAGGTCCCGGGCCTAGATCGGTTCCACCGTGGCACGACGGCGACGGGTTCGTAAACCACCCCAACCAATTGACCTGCGCAAGAAGGCTTACATTCGAGGGGTGACCGCCCCGTTCTCCTGGCAGCTACCGTATGCGTGGCCGCGCAAGCCCGTGCTGGCTCGCAACGTGGTCGCCACGTCGCAGCCGTTGGCGGCGCAAGCGGGGCTGCAGGTGATGGCGGACGGCGGCAATGCGGTCGATGCGATCGTCGCCACGGCGGTCACGCTCACGCTCGTGGAGCCGGTGTCGAACGGCATCGGCTCGGACGCATTCGCCATCGTCTGGGATGGACGGCAGCTGCACGGGCTGAACGCGTCGGGCCGCTCGCCGGCCGCGTGGACACCGGAGTACTTCGCCGGCGACGGTGTGCCGCCGTTGGGCTGGAACTCCGTCACGGTGCCTGGCGCGGTGTCGGCGTGGGTGGCGCTGCACAGCAAGTTTGGCCGGTTGCCGTTCAGCAAGCTGTTCGAGCCAGCGATTCACTACGGCCGCAACGGTTTTCTGGTGTCGCCGACGATTGCCGCGCAGTGGGCCCAACAGGTGTCGCTGTTCGGGTCGCAGCCGGGTTTCGTCGACGCGTTCCTGCGCAACGGGCGGGCGCCGATGCCCGGCGAACTCTTCACGTTCCCCGAGCACGCCGCGACGCTGGAAAAGATCGCCGCGACCAACGGCGAGGCGTTCTACCGCGGAGAACTCGCGGCGGCAATGGAGGCGCACGCTCAAGCGAACGGCGGCGCCATGCTCGCCAGCGACCTTGCCAATCATCGCGCCGACTGGGTCGACACGATCGCCGGCGACTATCGCGGCTACACCGTCCACGAGCTCCCGCCCAACGGCCAGGGAATCGTCGCGCTGATCGCGCTGGGCATTCTCGAGAACTTCGACATGGCGGCGCTTTCGGTCGATTCGGCTGACAGCTTGCACCTGCAGATCGAGGCGGTGAAGCTGGCCTTCGCCGACGCGCAGGCCTACGTCGCCGATCCCGACTGCATGGAGTTGCGCCCCGAGCAACTCCTTGACAAGGAGTACCTCGAGGAACGCGCGAAGCTGATCGACTTCAGGCGTGCGCTGCCTGCGGCCGCGGGCGCACCCACCGGCGGCACGGTGTACCTGACCGCTGCCGACGCGAGCGGGATGATGGTGTCGATGATTCAGTCGAACTACATGGGGTTCGGCTCGGGCGTGGTGGTGCCGGGCGCAGGGATCTCGCTGCACAACCGCGGCGTGCACTTCGTGTCGACGCCGGGGCATCCGAATCAGGTAGGCCCGAACAAGCGTCCGTATCACACGATCATTCCCGGCTTCATGTCGAAGGATGGCGCGCCGGTGATGAGCTTCGGCGTGATGGGCGGCATGATGCAGCCGCAGGGTCACGTCCAAGTGGTGGTCCGGATTGCCGACTACGGGCAGAACCCGCAGGCAGCCTGCGACGGGCCACGGTTCCGGTGGGTCGACGGGCTGCAGGTCAGCGTCGAGGACGGCTTCCCGCCGGCCGCCATGGAGGGGTTGCGCGAGCGTGGCCACGAACTCGTCACCGTGGAGGACTACAACCAGTTCGGTAGCTGCCAGGCGATCTGGCGACTCGGCAACGGCTACGTCGCGGCGAGCGACCCGCGACGCGACGGGCAGGCGGTCGGGTTTTGACGTCGCCCCTCAATCTAATCGGATGACTTGCGGCACCGCGGATCGCCTGCGGCACTGGATCGGGTGAGGGCAGTGTCGTGTGCGACCAAGTCGACGACCCCGGCGCCGATCACCTGCCGCACGGAATCGGCGAACGCGTCGGCGTGCAGGGGATTTCCCGACCGTCCCGATAGTCGACATCGGCCGCACGAACAGGTAGCGCGCACGCGGGAACGTCGGGAACCGGGGGCCGAACCCGGTCGCCGAAAGGCCGACGTGGTCCTCGGCTTCATTCGCGGGTTGAGCTGAACCGCAGTGCCTCAGAGCCAGCGCGGCGCGAGCGGCACTTCGCCGTCCGAAGAAACGTCCACGGCGCCCCGCCCTGCCGCCCATCGCACGAGGGCAGGCAGCGGGCCGCGAACCGGTAATCCGCCGCCGTCGCCCACCGCGACCGGCTCGGCCCCCGTCACCTCGAGTACAAGATCAGCGCCGAGACCTTTGCGTCTCCACGCCTCGATGATGTCGGCCAGCAGCGACTCGAGCACGACGCCGGGAAAGTCACCGAAGTGTGCACCGTTGTCGAGATCGACGGCGTGGATCCACACCTCGCGGGTCCGCATCCACACGGTCTCCGACGCCGGCACGGTGCGGCCCTGTGCGGTGCGCACCGGCGCGGCCCAGCGCGTCTCGGGCAGATGCCGCCACTTCTCGTCGAGCCGGGCCACGGTGTGGTCGAACAGATTTCGCAATGCCGCGGCGGACAGGGTGGCACCTTCCTTGATCTCGCGGTCGCGGTGGTCGGCCGACGGGTACATCGGTGTCTCGACGCCGGTCGCCGCCCAGTCCATCAGTCGGCACAGCGCCGCGGCGTTGTAGCCGACGTGGGCGACCAGGTGCTTGCGGGTCCAGCCGTCGAGCAGCGAGCCGGCTTCCAGATCGTCGTCGCTCAGTTCGGCGAGGCGCTGCGCGAATAACGCGGTGCCTCGCCGCGCGATCAGTCGCCGCTCGGACAGGTCCAGGTCGTGAAAACTCATCACATGCCTACTTGACGATCGTCGTGTTGCGCACCGTACCGAGACCCTCGACGCTGACCTCGACGGTCTGGCCGTCGCCGATGTAGCGCGCGGGCTTGCGCGCATGGCCGACGCCGCCGGTGGTGCCGGTGATGATCACGTCGCCGGGGTTCAGCGTGACGATGTGTGAGATGTACTCGACCAGCTTGGCCGGGCTGAACACGAGGTCGTCGGTGGTGGCGCTCTGCATCAGTTCGCCGTCGAGCCGCGTCTCGATCCGGCTGCCCAGGGTGTACTCGGTGACCAGGACCGGTCCGAACCCGCTGGTCTTCTCGAAGTTCTTGCCCTGGTCCCACTGCGGGGTGCGGTACTGGTAGTCGCGCATGGTGTAGTCGTTGATCACCGAGTAGCCGGCGATGTATCCGTCGGCATCGGCCTCGCTGACCTGATAGGCCGGCTTGCCGATGACGAACGCCAACTCTGCCTCCCAGTCCAGTTGTGCCGCAGCATATTCCGGGACGACAACGTCGTCGTACGGCCCGGTGAGCGCGTCCGCGAACTTGGCGAACAGCGTCGGGTACTCGGGCAGGTCGCGGCCCATCTCCTTGATGTGCGTGGCGTAGTTCAGCCCGACGCAGACGATCTTGCCGGGGCGGGGTACCACGGGTGCGTAGTCGGCACCGTCGAGGCTGACCGTGGGTCCAGACGCATTCTGCGCCAACGACTCCCAATCAGGCGCTGCGAGCAGTGCGGACAGGTCTGGGTAGCCGTCGATGAGGGTGGCGCTGGTGTCGTCGACGCGCACAGCGGCGGTAGTTCCGTCGATGCGTAGAGTGGCGAGTTTCATTGTGGTCAGGCTCCTTTGGATGTGAGGGTGCGGTGGAAGTGCAGACGTTCGACGATCGGCGCGTCGGAGAACATGAACAGGTCGAATTCGGTATCGGCTTCCAGCGACCACGGCACCCAGGACGGGACGACGACGAGGTCGCCGCGGCCGACGGCATGGCTGTGCTCACCGAGCCGGACGCGGCCGGCACCGTCGAACACCTGAAAGACGCGGGACCCGACGTCGCGGCGGGCCTTGGTGTGCGCGCCGGGCCGCAGCCGGTGGAACTCGGCGCGGATGGTCGGCATGACGTCACCGCCGGTGGTCGGGTTGGTGTAGCGGACCGCGGCGTGGCCGGGTTCGGTCGTCGACGCGTATCCCTCGTCTTCGAGCGCGAGTTGCTCGCGCAGCGCGGCGTCGGTGTGCTCCCAGCGGTAGGCGGCGATGGGTGAACTGCTCCTGGCGTCCAGGCCGACGAGCGGACGGAGGCCGGGATGCGCCCACAGCCGCTCCGACCGCGAGACATGCGGAGTGGATTCGTCGGTGACGCCGTCGCTGCCGAACTCGAAGAAGCCGGTGTCGGTGTAGTGCACGAACGGGATGTCCAGCCCGTCGATCCACGCCATCGGCTGATCGGTCTCGTTGTGGTGGCCGTGGAAGTGCCAGCCGGGCGTCAGCAGGAAGTCGCCGCGCCGCATGGCCACCGGGTCGCCGTTGACGACGGTCCACACGCCCTCGCCTTCGACGACGAAGCGAAAGGCGTTCTGGCTGTGGCGGTGTTCGGGCGCGGTCTCGCGCGGGCCGAGGTATTGGATGGCCGCCCACAGCGTGGGTGTCACGTAGGGCGCGCCGCCCAGTCCGGGGTTGGCCAGCGCGATGGCGCGGCGCTCTCCGCCGCGCCCGACCGGCACCAGGTCACCGGCCCGCTGGGCGAGCGGATACAGCGTCGACCACTTCCACACGAACGGCACCGCCCGCGGCGCCGGGGTCATCGGCATCAATTCGTCGAGCTGCGTCCACAGCGGCGTGAGGTGCTCGGCATCGAAGTCTTGGTACAGCCGGGTCAGTTCCCGGTCGTCGGTGGGTTGCTGCGTCATGGTCATCGTTCTGGCTCCCTGTGAGGTGTGCTGCCAACGACGCTAGGTTTGACGCGGCTCACATCGACAGAAGATTCTCCTCTGCAGAACTATGGCTCGATGTCGGCGACGTCGACTTCCATCTCCCGCACCGCGCGCTTCATCTGCGCGACCAGCGGTCCGCGGGTGTGGCGCTGATAGCGGATGGTGGGGACCGCGACCGTGATCGCGCCGATCGGCCGCCCGGCGTGGTTGTGGATGGTGACGGCGAACGCGGCGACGCCCTCCTCGGTCTGTTCGACGTTGACCGCGAATCCGGCTCTGCGCACACCGTTGAGTTCGCGGAGGAACTCGTCGAACTCGGCCGGGCTGAGCCGGCGATCGGTCGCGTCGAGTTCGTCGTCGCGGGGGGTTCTGAGGTAGAGCCGTCGCAGCATGCCATCGGGCAGTTCGGCGAGCAGACTCCGTCCGCCCGAGACGAGTTCGGCGGGTAGCACCTGGCCCTGGCGGTCGCCGACGCGCAGCATCGCATCGGATTCCACCGACGCCAGGAACCGCACCTGCGTGCCGGTACGGATCACCAGGTTCACCGTCTCCCCGCACACGGCCGCAAGCGCTTCGAGGTGTGGGCGGCAGCGGTCGGTGAACTCGCGTGTCCAGCCCCGCTCGGCCGGTCCGGCGCCCATCGCGGGACCGGGGTGATACGTCCGTTTCTCGTCCTGCACGGCGAACCCGCGGTACACCAGCATCGCCAGCAGCCGGTGTGCGGTGCTGGGCGCGATGTCCAGCTCGGCGGCGGCCTGCTTGAGCCGCACCGCGCCGACGTCACGCAGCATCTGCAGCAGCCGGAGCGCGTTGTCGACCGACTCGAGCAGATACACCGGCTTCTCGATCGTCTTTTGAGGCTTGTTCCGCACAGCAGAACTTTATTGCAGCCGCGATGTGGCCGCCATCACCTTTGATACATGTTCACGCACTCAGCCACATCCGCGCCGGCCACCGACACGCACCGCAAAACGCTCGTCGCCGTCCTCGTCTGCTGGTCGTTCGTCGTCTTCGACGGCTACGACCTGATCGTCTACGGCAACGTGATCTCCAGCCTTCAACGGGAGTGGGGCATCGGCACCGTCACCGCGGGCACCCTGGGCAGCCTCGCATTCGTCGGGATGATGATCGGCGCGGTGCTGGCCGGCCGGCTCTCCGACGCCCTCGGCCGCAAACGCGCCGTGATCGGGTGCGCGGTGGTGCTGTCGGTGTTCACCGCGCTGTGCGCGTTCGCCACTGGGCCGGTGGTATTCGGGGTGCTGCGGCTGATCGCCGGCATCGGCCTCGGCGGACTGGTTCCGACCGCCAATGCACTTGCCGCGGAACTGATTCGGCCGAAATGGCGTGGCCCGGTCGCGACGATGATGATGTCGGGTGTGCCGATCGGCGGCTCGATCGCGGCGCTGCTCGCCATCCCGGTGATTCCGCGGTTCGGGTGGCAGCCGATGTTCCTGTTAGCCCTGCTGCCGCTGGTCGTGCTGGTACCCGTGGCCATTCGCACACTGCCGGACCGCACGTTCGGTGAGGTAAACCGTTCGCGGCCAAGAGGTTTCGGCGCGTTGCTGGGGCCGCAGTTCCGAAACATCAGCATTCTGTTTGCGCTGTCCACGATGTTCACCCTGCTGGCCTGGTACGGGCTGGGCACCTGGCTGCCCAAGCTGATGCAGGGCGGGGGGACCGATCTGGGCAGTGCGTTGACGTTCGCGCTGGCACTGAACCTCGGTGCGGTGGCGGGCTCATTCGTGACGGCGTGGGGCGCGGTGCGGTTCGGGACGATTCCGATGAGCATCGTCGCGGCGGCCATCGCCGGCGGCGCCTTGCTGGCATTGCTTGCCGGCCCGCCGGTGGCGCTGGTGTACGTGATCTTCGTGCTGGCCGGCGTCGGCACGCATGGGACGCAGTGCCTGATCATCGCCGCCGTCGCGTCGCACTACCCCGACGAGTTGCGCGGCACGGCGCTCGGTTGGGCGCTTGGCATCGGTCGGATCGGCGCGGTGTCCGCGCCGCAGATCGGGGGCTGGCTGCTCGCCGCCGGCCTTGGTGCCGAGTCGAACTTCGTGTTGTTCGCCGTCTCCGCGCTGACCGCGTCGCTGTTGCTCACTGTCATCTGGCGCCGGCACGGCGCGCCGGCCGAAACTTCCCGCGCCCTCGTGCTGGCGCACTAAACCCTCACTCGCACAAAGAATCAAGGAGATATCGATGTCAAAACTCGACGGAACGCACGTCATCATCGCCGGCGGCGGAATCGGCGGCGCGGCCACCGCGCTCGCGCTGGCCCGCAAGGGCGCGGCGGTCAGCCTGTTCGAGCGCGCGAACGAGTTCGGTGAAGTGGGCGCGGGTCTGCAGATCGGACCGCACGGCGCACGGATTCTCCAGTCGTGGGGGCTGCTCGAGCAGGTTCTCGCTGACGGATTCCAGCCGAAGAACATCGTGTTCCGCGACGCGGTGACGGCCGAGACGCTGACGAAGGTGGATCTGGGCGCGGAGTTTCGGGCGCGGTATGGCGGTCCGTACTTCGTGACTCACCGATCCGATCTGCACGCAACCTTGGTGAACGCGGCGATCGCGGCCGGCGCGGATCTGCGCACCGGGGTGACGGTGACCGACGTCTTCACTGACGGCGACGGCGTCGTGGTGTCGACGGACGACGGCCACGACCACGTCGCAGATGTGGCGCTGGCCATGGACGGGCTGAAATCGCGTCTGCGCCAGAAGATTTCGGATGACGAACCGGTGTCGTCCGGATACGCCGCCTACCGCGGGACGGCCCCGTATCGCGCGGTGGAACTGGATGAGGAGATCGAGGACGTCATCGGCTACATCGGGCCGAACTGCCACTTCATCCAATACCCGCTGCGGCGTGGCGAGCTGCTCAACCAGGTGGCGGTGTTCAAGTCGCCGGGATACGAACAGGGTGTCCAGGGCTGGGGTGGTCCGGAGGAGCTGGGCCCGGCGTTCGCGCATTGCCACGACAACGTGCGGCGCGGAATCGACTACCTGTGGAAGGACCGCTGGTGGCCGATGTATGACCGTGAGCCGATCGAAAACTGGATCGACGGGCGGATGATGCTGCTCGGCGACGCGGCCCACCCACCGCTGCAGTACTTGGCGTCCGGTGCCGTGATGGCGCTGGAGGACGCGAAATGCGTGGCGGACTATGCGGCGGACGATTTCGTCGAGGGTGGACACCGCCAGGCCTGGCCGCTGATCCTCAAGCGGGTCAACGCCGAGCGGGCGCCGCGGTGCAACCGGATCCTGTCGGTCGGGCGGATGTGGGGCGAACTCTGGCACCTTGACGGGGTGGGCCGCATCGGCCGCAACGAGCTGTTCCGGACCAGGGATATGTCGAGCTACAAGTACACGGATTGGTTGTGGGGGTACTCATCGGATCGATGAGGGTGGCGCCGCCGCGGGCCTTCCTTTCAAGCGTCATGTCGGCACGGTCGCCGTCGGCTCGGCCCGGTACTGGCGGGGTGTCTTTCCAAACCAGCGTCGGCACGACCGGTTGAGCGCGCTTTGTTCGGAGTAGCCGAGCAGGCCTGCGATTTGGCTGAGGTGCAGCCCCGGCTCGGCGAGGTAGCGCGCGGCCTGGGCGCGGCGTTCGCGGTCGATGACGTCTTGGCAGCGCACGCCCTCGGTGGCCAGGCGCCGTTGCAGCGTCCGCGGATGCATCGCGAGTTCGTCGGCGATGGCCTCGGCGCTGCATTGGCCGGTGGGCAGCAGCCGGCGGGTCAGCTCGGCCACCCGGTCTGACAGCGGCGCACTGACCGGAAGATACGTCGCCTCAAGGTATTTCGTCGCGATGCGCTGGGTCTCCGGGTCCGCGTTCTCGATACGTCGCGCGGCCATC
>Ga0207693_10005125_pt1 | contig 10976 bp, 4 predicted proteins | sample LARL81metaG_FD_184347 | JGI IMG/M metagenome (GOLD analysis project Ga0207693, IMG submission 184347) | Corn, switchgrass and miscanthus rhizosphere microbial communities from Kellogg Biological Station, Michigan, USA - LAR L8-1 metaG... | ecosystem: Host-associated > Plants > Roots >... | reverse complement strand
GAAGAAAGGCGAAGGCGCAGTCACTGCCGACGAATTAAACGAGCACGCCGATGGACTCATCTGCCTCACCGGCGGCGACGAAGGCCCACTCGCTGCGGCTCTGAAAAAAGGCGGAGCCGATAAAGCCCGGCAGGAAATCGATCAACTCATTGGCATCTTCGGACATAAGAATGTCTACATCGAACTGCAGCGCCATTTTCATCGCGAAGAAGAATCCCGCAACCGCATCGCAGTCGATCTCGCCCGCACCTTCAATATCCCTCTGCTCGCGACCAATGGCGTGAACTATGCCATCCCAAAGGCGCGCGAGCTTTGCGATGCCTTTACTGCAATCCGCAACCACAAAACGCTTTCCAGCGCCGGGCGTCTGCTCGCGCGCAATGCCGAACGTCATCTCAAAACTCCTGCAGAGATGCAACAACTTTTCGCCGATTTGCCTGAGGCAATCAGCAATACGATCGACCTTTCGAACCGGTTGGAGTTCACGCTAAACGACCTCGGCTACGAATTCCCTCGTTATCCAGTGCCCGCAGGAGAAACGATGGATTCCTATCTTCGCGAGCGGGCCTGGATTGGTTTTCGTGATCGCTACGGACGTACTTCGCAAGACATGCAGGCCAAAGCGCGACAGCAAATCGAAAAAGAATTAAAGCTCATCGAAAAGCTCAAGCTCGCCGGATATTTCCTGATCGTCTGGGATCTGGTCCGTTACTGCCGCGAGCAAAACATCCTCGTCCAAGGCCGCGGATCGGCCGCCAACAGCGCGGTCTGCTACTCACTAGGCATTACGGCTGTCGACGCCGTCGGCATGGAACTTCTTTTCGAGCGCTTCTTATCCGAAGAACGCGGCGAGTGGCCTGACATCGATCTCGATCTCCCGAGCGGCGACGAGCGCGAAAAAGTCATCCAGTATCTCTACAACAAATATGGCGACCGCGGCGCCGCGATGACCGCCAACGTCATCACCTACCGCAATCGCATGGCTGCGCGTGAAATGGGAAAGGCGCTCGGGTTCGATGCTGAGACGCTCGCCAAAATCTCTGCCGCAGTCGCCACCTGGGAATTTCGCGACGAGAACGACGCGCTCGACCGCCGCTTCCGCGATGCCGGGCTCGATCTCTCGCATCCTCGTCTGCGCAAATATTACGAACTCTGCCTTGCCGTACAGGACATGCCTCGCCATCTGGGCCAACACTCCGGTGGCATGGTCATCTGCCAGGGACAACTCGATTCCGTCGTACCGCTCGAGCCCGCATCCATGCCCAACCGCGTCGTCGTGCAATGGGACAAAGAAGATTGCGCCGACATGGGCATCATTAAAGTTGATTTGCTCGGCCTCGGCATGATGGCGGTGCTCAAAGATTCCATCGAGCTGATTCGCGATCATTATCACGAGGAAGTCGACCTGGCGCATCTTCCGGCAGACGACAAGCAGGTTTATTCGACGCTGCAGCAGGCCGACACGGTCGGAATGTTCCAGGTAGAAAGCCGCGCGCAAATGTCGTGCTTGCCGCGCCTGCGGCCGATACGTTTCTATGACGTCGTGGTGCAGGTCGCGATCATCCGGCCCGGGCCAATCGTAGGTCAGATGGTAAATCCATTTCTGGAGCGGCGTCAGGGTCGCCAGGAAGTTTCATACGCGCATCCATCACTGAAGCCAATCCTGGAGCGTACATTAGGTGTTCCGCTGTTTCAGGAACAGTTACTGCGGATTGCGATGGTCGCCGCCAACTTCACCGGAGGCGAAGCCGAAGACCTGCGCCGCGCCATGGGATTCAAACGCTCGCAAGCTCGCATGCGCGAGATCGAAGCCAAACTCCGGGCTGGGATGACAGCAAACGGAATTTCTCCAAAGGCGCAGGAAGAAATCATTCTCTCGATCACCTCGTTCGCGCTCTACGGATTCCCAGAATCGCACGCCGCAAGTTTCGCCCTGATCGCCTATGCCAGCGCTTATCTGAAGTGCCACTATCTGGCCGCGTTCACCGCGGCACTCCTGAACAATCAGCCGATGGGATTTTATTCGCCGGCAACGATCGTTAAAGATGCACAGCGCCATGGATTGAAGCTGCTGCCGGTCGATGTGATGAAGTCGGAGTGGAGTTGCACGCTGGAGCGAGTCCCGAGTCGTGAGTCCCGAATTGCGAGGGAATTTGCGATTGCCAATTGCCAATTGCCGAATTCAATCACGCCGAGCACAGATTTCCAATCAACAATCAACAATCAGCAATCAACAATTTCTGAAATCGGCAATCGAAAATCGTCAATTGGCAATTTCGAAATCGCCCTCCGCATGGGCTTGCGTTACGTCCGTGGCTTGCGCGAGGAGGCTGCGCGGTCCCTGCTTCGTGAACGAATTCTGGCTCCCTTTATCTCAATCCACGATCTCATGCGGCGCGTCTCCGAGTTGCGTAAGGACGAACTCACCACGCTGGCCGAGATTGGAGCGCTAAATTCAGTTGCCAGTGTCCAGTACCTGGTACCCAGTAAAACCTTTGTCATTCCGACCCCCGAGCGAACGCGAGGGGCGGAGGAATCTCAGGAGTTTCCGATTTCCGATTTGCGATTGCGGATTGAAAACCGTTCCCTTCCTCCACCTCATTCAACAATCAACAATCAACAATCAACAATTCCCACCTTCGGCAATCGGAAATCGGCAATCGGAAATGCTTTCCACCGTCGCGATGCTCTCTGGCAAGTCGAGCGCGCTGTGCGCCCATCCGGACCTTTGCTCGACCAACATCCCGAACCCGACGCTCCCTCGCCACTCGCTCCTATGAATCACGAAGAGCGCCTGGTTGCGGATTTTCATGGCACTGGACTCACTGTCGGTCCGCATCCCATGTCATACAAACGGGCATGGCTCAATGCGATGGGCATCCGCCGCGCCAATGAGTTGCGTAATCTGCCGACGGGCAAGCGCCTGCGGATTGGTGGTTGCGTGATTACGCGGCAACGTCCTGGCACGGCGAAGGGATTCGTATTTCTAAGCCTGGAAGATGAAACCGGAGTGGCGAATGCAATTGTGCATCCGGACTTATTTCATAAACATCGACTGCTGCTCACCAGCGAGCGCTTCCTAGCGGTCGAAGGCATTCTGCAGAATCAGGATAATGTCATCTCAGTGAAGGCAGAGCGCGTTCAACCGCTATTCGTTACACAGGCAGAAACCAGTTCTCACGACTTCCACTGATCCTATTTACATGTCGAAAATGCGATAGACCCGCGACGGCGTCTGCGCCTGCAATAACGAGATCGCTACGTTGTGGACTGGCACTCCACCCCGCGTCTGCCCATCCGGCCTTCCATGATGTGCATGACCATGCAGCACCAGGTCGGCGCCGTGACGATCGATCACCTCGGCCATGCGTGACGTACCAAGAAAAGGAAATATTTCCGGAGCTTCTCCCTGCACCGTATCGGCAATCGGAGAGTAATGAACGACCACCACTCGCTTCGGTGCGCGAAGCTGTGAAATACCACGCTCCAGCTTCATAGTCTCATCGATGGAAGCTCGTACGAACTCTTTGACCTCGCGCTCCCCGAAAGCAGTCAGCACGCCACGGCCAAAGCCTCCCACAAAACCTTTGGCTCCAGCGAAGCCCACGCCATCACGTTCGTAGCCGCTGCCATCCAGCACCTTGATGCCACCTGCAATAAGCATGCGCTTCAGTTCTTCTTCCTTGCCGCTTTCGTAATCGTGATTGCCCAGGACCACGACCGTCGGCAAGCGCAGGCGAACCAGCACATTCAACAGAGGCTCCATTTCGTCGGGCTGGCCGTAATTCGTAAGGTCGCCCGCCAACACCAGTACATCCGCCTCATCACGCACACGTTCGAATTGATCCTTCAGCTTTGCGTAACTCGTCGGAGTGAAATGCAAGTCGGCGCTGGCTGCAATTCTCATGCACGTTTCCTTGCCGGTTTCGTCTGCAACTGTTCATTTTGTCTGACGCGCTCCAGTCTCAAGCGGCGCGTTTCTTCCAAGAGATTAGGGAGTTCCCACTCATCGACATCAATGGCAAACATGTTTTCGTCAATGACGCTGCCGCGGAATACAGCGTTCGGATTCGGATTCTTCACCGCATGTGTAAAACGGGTCAGCAGCTCGCACCAGATTTCCGATGGAACATAGTGGCTCTGCGCTGGATAGACGTATCGAAAAAGCATGAGCGACCAGAGAAGCATCTCCCAATGCGGTCCAACCAGTTCCAACTCGCGTTTCCAGTCGAACTCACCATAGGTTCCATAGATGACGTGTGCAATATCGGCTCCGTCGAAGCGCTCGCGCTTGGCCACAAAGATTTTCGAGGCGACCAGTTCTTCGGGAGCAAGGACACGGGTTTCTACCCCGTAGATCACCGCCGGACGGGCGCGCTGAATCCAGGAATCTTGAACGGTAATAAGCCCGTTGCTCATCCCTGTGATCATGTCAACGAAGTATCCGTCACGCCAGGCCTTTGAGAGCCAGACTGGATCAGTAATTTCGCACTCCATGCCGGCGGCGCGAAGACAGTGGAGGGCGGCAGGGGAGTTCTCAGCCGTCAGGAAAAGGTCCAGATCCTTGGTGTAGCGGCAAATGCCGGTGTGTTGCCGCAAAGAGAAAGCGCCCGACACCGCAAACGGTATGCGGCTGTTCTTGAGCAACTCAAGCACGTCGTGAAACAACTCAAAGCGATCCTCCGGTTCGTCCGAAGGTCGAGATGAGGTTTTCGGTAACTGCTCCGAATTCAGGTCGCCAGGCACCAACCTTTGATGAAGTGCCTGGAATCGCGGTTGTTAAGCGTTTATCGCAGAAAGTAATTGATCGACTTGATCCTCGATCATTTCCCCGTATAACTGACCCTCCAGATCGAGTTCGTTCCATCGTCGCTGATTAGCAATGAGCCATCGGGAGCGACGGTAAGCCCTACGGGGCGGCCCCACACTTCCCCATTCGGCAACACGAAGCCCGTGACGAAGTCCTCATACTCCCCGCTGGCATGTCCGGACTGATGCAAGGGCACACGAATCACTTCGTAGCCCACGCGGGTAGCCTTGTTCCACGACCCGTGCTCCGAGGCGAAGATGTCTCCTTTATATTCGGCAGGGAACTTATCGCCATCGTAAAAAGCGAACTCCAGCGATGCGTTGTGCGGCTGCAGCAAGACGTCAGGGACGATCGCCTTGTCTTTCAACTCCGGATGTTTGCCCTGATGCCGCGGATCCTGATGGGAGCCCATGTACCACCATGGCCATCCATAGAAACCGCCCTCTTTCACGCTCGTGATGTAATCGGGAACGAGATTGTCGCCAAGAGCGTCGCGCTCGTTGACCGAGCACCATAACTCGCCGGTATCAGGACTAACCCGAATGCCACCGCCGGCATTGCGGATTCCATAGGCATAGACCTTCAGTTGGCAATTGTTAGGATCACACACGAGAATGTCGGCACGGTTTTTCTCACCTGGGGTCGTATCGGGATCATCGACGTTAGAAGCCGACCCGACGGCCACGAATAATTTCGAACCATCCTTCGAGAAATCGACAGCGCGGGTTGTGTGGCCGCCACCATCGGGCAAATCGGCGACATGCTGCGCCTCGCCAGTCGCTTTCAAGTCGCCCTTGTAATATGGGAAGCGGACGACCGACGCCATGTTCCCGATGTAAACCCACTGCGGATCTGGCCCGGGCGGGTAGAAGGCGATTCCGTATGGCTGTTTCAATCCGCTGGCGAATATGGCAGATTGCTCTGCTTTGCCATCAGAAGTCACTCCGCGGAAGACAAGGATGCGCCCAGGCTCGGTTTCCGCCAGGAAAACATCGCCGTTCGGAGCAGTCCGCATGAGACGCGGATTCTCCAGACCGGAGGCATAGAGATCGACCTTGAATCCGGGGAGTGTGACGGGCCAGGCATTGTCTGGCCTTGCCACCACGTCAGGCCCGTTGCTGGACGACTTTGTGGCATACGGCGCCGGCAGGTCTTTGACGGTAATCTTGCGAATCGTCCCAGGCTTCTCATAGCGGAAGTCAGTAAACGGCGCGGTCGGGGATGCATCCTTCACCGCCGAACTATTCGTTGCGGCCGGGGCGGCGGAACCCGCTGGGGGGGTTGCCTTGCCCGCTGCGATCGCCTCGACGTAACTCACCACCTGCCAGCGCGTGTTTTCTGGCATGAAAGCCCACGATGGCATTCCACTATCTTTGTCGCCTTTGGTGATGAACCAGAAAATTTCGCCTTGGGTGATTCCCTTCAGCCTGCCGTCAACTAAAGACGGCACGTTACCGGTTCCCTGAAGCGTGCGGCCGTGGCAAGACAGGCAATTGCGTGCATACACGGTCTTCCCTGCATCGAACGCGGCTTGCTGACCGGCGAGTGGATTCTTCATCGCCTTGGCGGACGCGGGCGCATCTTTAAAAGGACTATCCGCCGCGTAACTCACGGCGGCAAGAACGGATAACGCGACTGCCCAACGGATGGAATGGGCGCTTAGAGTCATAGGTATCCTCGCAATGAATTCTTCGATGTCAATTATGCCTTATTGCAACGGATGCGAGGGTCACCTGAACGCAACAGAATGTTGGTCTTCTCGCCCTGTGGAAAGGAAGTACAGGAAAGGCTGTACTGCAGAATCGACGGGCAGAGGATCTGCCATAGTCACCTCAGCCCTCAGCGGCAGACGAGCGTTCAGAACGTATACTTCAGCGCGAATTCCACCTGGCGATTGTCGGTCGCCGTGCTCGTGATGGCTGCAGCCCCCGGGTAGTCGACCGCAATTTGTCCAGAGCCTCCCGGCAATCCAAAATTCGGGTGATTAAAGAGGTTGAAGAACTCCGCGCGGAATTGCAGTTGCTGCTGCTCGTGGATCTTGAAGTTCTTCTGCAGTACGAAGTCGAAGTCGACCAGATGCGGCCCGCGTAAATTTCCGACCTTCGAATCCCCGTACATGTGCGCGGCCTGTTGACCAGGCGCCAACGCCGGCGTCACAAATGACGCCTGGTTGAACCAGCAATCGAGCGTCTGGTGACCTGGATTCGAGCACTGATAGTCGGTCCCTTGCGACGCGGTATTGAACGAAAAATTCGAAGGATTGGCCACTTGGTCCGGACGATAGCTGAAACTGCCGGTATTGCTGTAATCAGCGGACATGACCGCGGTAATCGCCTCGCCTGTTTGTGCGCTCGTGATGCCCGCAACTTGCCATCCGCCCAACACCGCATCGGCTACTCCGTTCATCTCTCCACCGAAGTGGCGTCCATGCCCAACCGGCAGCTCATACAAGTAGCTGATTGTGAAGCGATGCCGCAGATCAGGCGTGACCGGCCCGTGTTCCAGGTCGGCACGGAAACTGTCCTGTATAAATCCTCCTACGTTGCCGTCAGCGTTGCCCAAATTTTTGGCGAATGTGTAAGCGGCCAGGAAGTTGAACCCATTTGCGAACCGCTTGTTTAGAGATGCCTGAAATGCGTTGTAGAACATCTCCAGTTGCGGATAGTCCAATGGAAGGATTTGCGTCATGTTCGGCTGCTGCGCAGCGTAAGGCCGCCCGTAATTCGGCTGATCGCAGTTGCTCAAATCCGGGCCACAGAAGTTTGTGTCGAGAGGCTGCGTCGCCTGGTTCAGATCGCTGGCTTCATGATTCCAGAGATGATAGGCACGAGTCCCTACGTATCCGATCTGGCCCATCCAGTTCGATGCGAACTGATGCTGGACCGAAACGTTCCACTCCATGATCCGAGGCATGAGGCGCTTCGGACCCGTGGTCTTCACAGGCCCGAGGATGTTTGTCGCCGACCCGACAGGAACCGCCACCGGGAATCCGTTCGATATCAGTTGCTGCGGACTGGGAACCACGCTGGAAGGATAGGCATTGGCCCAGAACGCCAGTTGCGGCGGGTTCAGACCGAGATCGTCAAAAATGTTTCCCTCAGCCGAGTAGAAGACTCCAAATGCGCTGTGGACAACCGTATTGTGCGGTAAAGCCCACGCAAAGCCGATGCGCGGCGCCCAATCACTTTTGTCAAACTGCACGCCAGCGTGTGAGACCGCACCCGGTCCGTAGGAAGTCACAACAATTCCTTTGTTGAAATCGAAATTCCCAACCCGTCCGTTCGCGGGCGAAGCGATTTCGTAACGAAGGCCAATGTTCAGCGTGAAGTTTGGCGTGACGTGATAGTCATCTTGCACAAACTCCGCGAGGTCCCAGTAGCGCGTTGGATACAGTCCGCCGAGGAAATCCTGCTCGTTCGCAGCGGCGTAGCCGAACAAGAGATCGGCGAGACCGTTGCCGCCGAGCGTCGTGCCCGGATCGGCGCTGTAAGCGCCTCCGAAGTCAAACCAGCCGCGCGGGCTGGACAGTTGGAAGAAATTCCGCTGTTGCCGCCGGAAATCGACGCCGAACTTCAACGAATGTTTCCCGCGCATCCAAGTCACAGCATCCGCGACTTGAATGATGTTCTCGAAAACATGCTCTGGAAGCCATTGCGAATCACCGAGCGATGTGATTCCTGCAGTATCGATGTTTGTCAGTCCGCTCGAGTTGGGGTATCCGGGGCGATTCGCGTTCGGGATACCTAACTGCGTGGCAAGATCTTTGCCGAAGTTAAAGGGAAGTGCATTGACTGCGAAGCGAAAATACCCGCCGTGCAAATCGTTGAGCAATGAAGTCGAGAACGTATGCGTGTAGCCAAGTCCCATATGCTGCGAGCGGGAGTTGCTGATGCTGGGGCAGCAATCGTTTCCGCCCCAGGGAACACCCAGCGGTCCCGGGTTCTGGCTGCGCACGTCGCCGAAACTGTAGGAGGCAAAAATCTGATCCGCTTCACGGAACCGATGATCGACTCGAATGTCAAATGAGTCCTGATCGTTGACCACATTTTGATTCGCAAGATAATTGTCGGCCAGCGATGTTGGATCAGTCGCCTGCGGATAATAGTTCGCGATGTTTAATCCGATGGGATCCAGGCATCCACCGCCGGCAGCGCTCTTCCCGGTTGTTCCCACACATGGCGGAATGATGTTGTTCGGAATGGGCTGCCGCAGAAGAATCGTCTCGCCGCTCGCGCAAGTGTATGACGACGCACGGAGCGGATCGAAGACAGTGCCTGTATCAAAAGTGTCGGACGGACTTGACGTCGCACAAGGCGAGAAGGTGTTTCCCGTCAGGCGATCGCTGAAATCCCCGTTACGTTCAGCGGAGAGCGGAACAGTCGAAAGATATGGCGCGCTGTTGCGGAGCCGCGATCCCTGGTAGTCGCCAAAGAAAAATGTCTTGTTCTTTTTAATCGGACCGCCGAAGAATGCGCCAAACTGATTCCGCTTGAAGGGCTGCTGCCCGACGTTGAAATAGTTCACCGCATCGAGTTTGTCGTTGCGGATGAATTCGTACACGCCGCCGTGGAACTGGTTCGATCCCGATTTCAGCACAACATTGACGGCTGCACCTCCGCGCCCGAATTCGGCGCTCATCGAATTCTCTTCCGTCTTGAATTCCTGAATCGCGTCCGGCGGTGGAAGGACTACAACGCCACCGAGCCCGAATTCATTGTTGTCGACGCCGTTCAGCAGGAAGTTGTTGTTGGAGACGCGCAGGCCGTTGACCGAAACCGCTTCGTTCGCGCGTTCATTTTCAAACACGCCACCGCTGACGTTGGTCCCGGTCTGGCCGGAGTTGGCGCCTGGGCCGAGGTATGCTAGCTGAATGAAGTTGCGCCCATTCAGAGGAAGCTCGGAAATGCGTCGTTCGGTCTCGATCGTGCCGAGAGATGACTGTTCAGTCTGAAGCAGTGCCGGAGCAGCCGTGACTTCGACTTTTTCGGACGCCGAGCCGATCTTCAAGACGAGATCCACCTTTACCGACTGGTTGACCCCGACTTCCACACTCTGCTGCACAGTCGTCTGAAAACCCGCCTTCCCCGCCGATACCGAATAGGTTCCGATCTTCAACAGGTTGGCCGCAAACGTACCTTCATCGCTGGTAGTGACTCTCGTGGGCTGATTGGTCTCGACGTTCGTCACTGTAACCTCGGCGCCAGAAATTCGCGCACCGGCCGGATCAGTGACCGTTCCAACGATCGCGCCGCGGTCCACCTGGGCTGACGAGAAGGTTGCTAGACAAAGTGCAAAGAAGAAAGAACAGGCAACTGCTGGGACAAAGTGTCGAAGCAACATGTGCGCCTCCGGGTCCAAACGGTAAGAGAACGGCGAACTTCGACGATGTTGATTGGTTATACTGCCTACGCTGCCATTGTCAAGGTTTAAAAGGTTTCACTTGGCCATTTTTGCTGTCTTAATCATCAGGTGACTCCGCTCCGGTTTTGCGTTACCTTACTTGGCTGGCCAAGGACTTTCACGGAGAATCCACATGAAATCTGCCGTGCTTTGGCTGTTCGCCGTTTCTTGCACCGCTACTCTCGTCTTTGCTCAAGCAACTCGCCTCGAGCAGGTTCAGAACAAAACAATTCTCTTGTTCACACCGCACCCAGACGACGACGTGTTCGGCGCGGGCGGCACCATCGCATTGCTGAATCGCAATCACAACAAGGTGTACATCGCGATCTACACGAATGACGACAAGGGATCGTACGATCCCGACATGAATTCGCAGAAACTCGCCCGCATCCGCCGCGCTGAAGAGGAAGTATCGGAAGGCCTCATCGGCACGCCGAAAGAGAACATCATGTGGATGGGCTACGACGACGGCATGCTTGAATATGCGTCACAACCCAAGTTGACCGAAGAAGCGACGGCAATCATTCGCCGCATTCGGCCAGACATTCTGCTGAGCGTCGATCCCGGCGAGTGGTACGAACGCTGGCACAAAAGCGATCACCGGATGGCCGCCTTCAACACCATCGACGCCGTGCGCGCGGCCGAGTTCTGGCTCTATTTTCCAAATCAGAAACTGCAGCAGGGGCTACAACCCTACAAAGTTCCCGAGATGTACTTCTTTTATCCATCGCCCCAGGAATCGAATTACTTCGTGAACATCGACAGT
>Ga0207693_10005124_pt1 | contig 10977 bp, 7 predicted proteins | sample LARL81metaG_FD_184347 | JGI IMG/M metagenome (GOLD analysis project Ga0207693, IMG submission 184347) | Corn, switchgrass and miscanthus rhizosphere microbial communities from Kellogg Biological Station, Michigan, USA - LAR L8-1 metaG... | ecosystem: Host-associated > Plants > Roots >... | reverse complement strand
CGGTTGCCCTGGGCAGGCGCCTGCTGGAGGAGGACTGCCCGCCCGCCGTGGTCCAGGTGTGGGTCCGCTGGAACAGGGAGATCTTCGCCGATCTGGCCGCCGTGCTGCTCGGCGGGCCCGCGGTCGTCGGCTCGCTGCTCGACGTGGTCGGCCGGGCGCCCCGGACCGTCGTCTCCTACAACCCGCGCGGCCCCCATCCCACGCCGTGGTTCCGCGTGTACCTCTCGACCGAACTGCTGCGCAGACTCGGGTTCGCGCAGGAGGCGGAGCGCTACGAGTCGCTGTGGTCGAAGATCTACCCGGACCCGCGGGCCGGGACGTTGCCCAGGGCCCTGGTGGACACCTTCCCCCGCGCCTACCCCGCCGTCGTGGACGCGCTGTGTTTCCGCGAGTTCGCCCCGCTCGGCAAGCGCAGCCTGGCCGGCACCATCACGTTCGGCGCCAAGGAACACCAGATGGCGCTCGAGGCCGCCGAGCGGCTCGCGGCCGGCACCGACCCTGGCATCATCCCGGCGCGCCTGCTGATCGGCGCCGCCCGGTTCGCACTCGACCACAAGCTGGCCCGCCCCGGCGTGATCACCAAGAACTTCTACACCGAACTGGCAAGGCGATGACAGTGACCGTCCAGTCCGCGCTGACCGAGGTGCAGGCTTCTGCCCGCCGGCTCAGGGAAATCGCGGGTGAGCTGGTGCTGACGGCCGTCGAGGACCAGCCGCGCAACTGCCAGGTGCACCTGGTCGCGGTCGTGCACGATGCCGCGCTTGAGGTCGCCGACCAGGCGGAGCAGGCAGACACGGTGGTGAGCGCGGGCGACGGTGCCCCGCCCGGGCCCGCGTCGCAGGCGGTCGCCCACTGTCAGCGCCACGTGACGCTGCTGGGCGCGGCGCTGATACGCCAGCTTGCCGCGCCGGAGATACAAAACGATCTTGCGGCGCTGGGCCGGGAGCGTGGCCGCGAAGTGAGTGCGTGGGTACGGGAAATCAGCCGTTGTATCCAGGCCTGCCAGATCGCCCTCTGGACAGAGGTGCAGCCAGCGCTGCTCGGCTACTGGCAGGAACTCGCCGACATCACCGACCGAAGCTTCGTGTCCGGCGACGGACGCTGACCTGGAGATGGAAGGGACAGTCACCAATGCCGAATCTCACGATCACGGTCTCCCTCTCCCCGAACGAGAAGTTCACGGGCAAGCCGGACCCGGACCCCAGCTGGCCGCGGCCGCAAGGCGTGACGCTGCGGCTCACCAACAAGGCCGACAAGAAGAAGGCCGTCGAGCTGGAAGCGACCGACAGCGAGGGCACCGTCCGCAGCGACAAGCTTGAGGCCGGCGCCACCTACGAGGTCAAGGTCCTCGACGACTACTTCAAGGGCTGGACGTACGCCGGTGAGGTCACCATCGAGGATGACGACTGCGAGCAGGACGTCGTCCTGGTCCCGAAAAAGGGGCAGTGGCTCCTTGCGCTGCTGCTGTGCCGTTATGACGACACCGGCAAGCCGGTTGGCGTTCCGTGCGCCAAGTGGAGCTACAACTACGGCGACAAGAAAATGCCCGGCGGCGCGAAGGCCAAGGACGGGCCCTTCGAGGCCCGTGACGACGGGTACGTGTACGCAGCCCTCTGGCCAGGCATCGTCACCTTGTCTTTCCAGGAAACCGGGGCCGGCGCGGCGGACATGAAGCCGCAGAGCCCGGAGATCAAGTTCCACGTCCCGGAATCGGAGGAGGTGGAGGTTACCCAGGTCCAGTACCTGGCCGACACCGAGGTCGAAGCCTCGCCCCTGGGCCGCATTTCAATCGAGCCACTGGTCAAGACCGTGGCCGGTGCGGTACCCCTGACCGGGGCGAGTGCGACGATCGAGTACCGCACCCCGTCGTCCCCGGTGGTTTCACCGCCCAAGAAGCTCGGGCCGGACGAGAAGAAGATCTGGTTCAACGACCTGCTTCCCGGGATCTACGCGGCCACGGTCATCCCGCCCGGCACGTTCAACAACTGGCCGATCGTGCCAGTGGAAAAGTCGTTCACACCGGAGCGCGCCTGGCCCGGTCATCCGGTCGAGTACCGGCACACGTTCAAGTTCCAGGCGGTCCCGGTCTCCGGCCGCGTCCAGACCATGGACGGCAGGCCGGTGCACGGCGTCAAGCTGGAGATATACGGCTCGGAGCAGTACAAGATCCTGACAGTCAAGGACGGCGCGTATGAGGTGCAGCTTGACTGGGGCGTGCCGCTGAAGATCCGGCTGGCCAGGAACGACGAGATCGCAGTCGACGGCATACCGCTCTCCACCGATGTCGCCGAGCAGCCGCTGTCCCTGGCCGATGCCAACGTCGTGGTCCTCCCGTTCAAGCACGGAGTCAGGGGCCAGGCGGTCGATGAGGCCGGTAACCCGGCGCCCGGGGCGGTCATCGACGTGTTCGACGACCAGCAGCAGTCGGCGGGGACCGTGGCCGCCGGCCCCGACGGCTATTTCATCGTGGGCACGCCGGATTCCGGCAGTTACTATGTGGCGCCGCACACCGACGGCGGCGAACCGGTCACGCGCCAGCTCGTGCCCGTGCGGTCGATCGGCGATGCGGGCAAGGTCGTGATCCCCTCGGGGCGCTTCGTCCTGATGGACCGGTTGGAGATGCGCGCCATGACGGCGGACGGCGAGGCCGGCGACGCCAGTGAGGGCGATGCGCCTGATCGCCATGATGGCCATGGGGGCCACCACCGGCGAACCCCGGAGGCGCTGACCGACCTTGCCGCGTATCCGGTGCTGACCGAGGAGGTCAGCACCACCGGGGCCCCGGCGCCCGTGGCCGGAGGCTTCGGTGGCGGCGCCGGGTACGGGCAGGCCGTCGACCAGGTGATCCGCGACGTGCTCGGCTGGCGGCCCGGCGGCGACGTGGCGGGCTTCCAGGCGGCACTGGCCGGGGCGTTCCAGCTTCGCGAGGTCGAAGGTCACACCGAGTGGACCTGGCAGCAGCGCGGCTACGCCGTGCAGGCGGACATGGGCGCGCTGACCGGAGCCCAGGCAAGCATCTACGCACGGGCCAAGAGCGCGCTCGACCAGGTGCTGCCGCTGCTGGCCAGCCTCACGTCGCTGAACACGGCCCTCTTCCCCGATCAGGACCGCGAGGCGATCCGCACCGTCGTGACCGCCGAGCTTCAGGAACTCGTGGGTGAACTCGCGCTCGAGGGTGGCCCCCGGATCCAGCGGGTGGACGAGCTGTTCGGCCTGCTGCTCGGGGAAGGCGCCCGCTCGACCAACCTCAATCCCGATGTGGTCCAGGGCCAGCTCGGTACCCTGCGGCAGCGCTTCGCTCTCACGGCGGACTGGATCGAGAAGGTCGACGACGAGCGCGTGGTCACCAACTTCCGCGTGATCGTCGAGCAGATCCTTGCCTTGCGGGCGAGCTGGAACAGCGACCGCGACCTGCTGTCCGGGATCGATTCGCGGACCTCGCTCGGCACCATCCTGATCTGGCTCTCCCGCGGCCTGGAAGCGGTGTGCGAATCCGTCAATGACCTCACCTTCGCCCTGGACTCCGTCTACGTCGACGCGGCACAGCGGCAGGTGATCGAGCTCGACCTCGGGCCCGGCCAGCCGCGGCTGCTGCTGTCCGACCTGCTGGACTGGATCGTCCGGGCCAGCCAGGACGAAGGCCCCCGCCTGATCCAGGACGCCGGCAAGGATGGCGTGCGCGCTTTCGCACCGGTGCTGCGCAGGCTCCGCGGTCTCGTCCGGCAAACCGTCGAGGCCATCAAAAATCCCGACCTGGCCCCTGGGCTCCGTACGCCTCGCGTCAGGCGCGCCTTCGCCGTGCTCCACGACCAGTTGCGTGAAGCCACCAGGCTCGCCGGGCTCGTGCAACTCGACCAGGCACCGCAGATCACCGGTGCCCCGGTGGATACGACATACGAGGGACCGGGGATTCGGCTCGTCCTGGCCGGTGCCAACTTCCGCGGCCCTGACCGTGCTGCCTCGGCGGTCCTGGAGGTGCTCAACCGGGAAGACATTCCCGATGTAATTGCCAGGCACGTCCACGTGGCCGGCCCAACCTCAGCGACGGCCACGTTCCGCATTCCGCAGCAGGGACCTAACGCCGGCCGGGTGAACTGGCAGCTGGTGTTCGTCAACAGCGACGGTACGCAGAGCGCTCCGTTCACGATCCAGATCTAGCGGCTGCCTCACCAAGCCGGCTTTCTTGACGGAGGAGATCCACGATGGCGACGGAGCAGGAGTACCAGGCCTTCCTCGACCGGGTTGCGGCGCTGGAGGAGACGGTCGCGGACCGGCTGTCGTCGCGGCTCGTGTCCGACCCGCAACTGGCAGACGTCCTGGTCAAGCAGATCGACGACCTGCTGCAAAAGGCCGTGGACGCGGACATGGCGATACCGCCACCGCCGGACAAGGGGCTCGCGCAACTGGTCGGCGTCGGGCCGGAGGCCTCCGACGCCCTCGGGAAGACCAGAATCCCGCAGGCGATCACCCCCTACGACGAGACAGTCTCGTCCGAGCGCCTCGTGGCCATGGGCGACCTTTACTACATCTACCAGCACGAGAAGATCGGCGTCTTCCGCGCCGTGCGCAAGCTGCAGGAGCTGTTCCGTGCGGGCGCGGTCTACCTGTCCAGCGGGTCCGGCGCGTACGCGCTGTACCAGTTCGACCGGCGTGAGGTGCTTCGCTACACCGGACGGGACCGGCTGGCCGCCTACCGGCGCGCCTTCGGCTACGGCCGCTCCGAGGTGCCCACCGGCTCCCGCGCGAACAGCGACTTCCACGGGCTGTTCGCCCATTTCGCCAACCAGGTGGCGCTGTTCTGGCGGGACAAGCGGATCTCGGACGTGATGCGGGAACGCGCGTACGACCCCAGCTTCGGCAGCATCGCCGTGGTCCGCCGGGCCGGCCTGGACCTGCGGAACAACCTGAAGTTCACCTCGTACGGCCACGTCAACGTGCTTCGCGTCGAGGTCATGCAGTTGCTGGACGAGGCGTATCGCATCCTGGGGTCCGACGACATCAAGCGGATCTACGGCGCCGACACCGCGTGGGACGTCATCGAAATCATCCTCGCCCAGTACTTCGGCGAGCGCCTGGTCACCTCGCCACGGCAGCGCATGGCGATCGCGGGGCGCGAACTGTTCCGCTGGCTCGCCCAGCCGCATGTGCTGCAGACGCAGCGGGCGCAGTTCGAGACGCTGCTGCTGGAGATCGCCGAGTATGCCGAGGAGTGGCTCACCAGCGCGCAGTCGATGGGAGTCGCGGTCCGCCAGGAGGATCGCCGGGTCATGCCGTGGGACAGGTCCAACCTGCCCGCCGCCGGCGGCGAGCGGGTCGCCCGGCCGCCGCTGCCGAGCAGGCCGCTGCCGCCGTCCGCGCGGACCGGCGGCACGCGGGGCAGGGCGCCGTCCGCGCGGCGCAGGATCCCGGCGGCCAACGGCACCCGGCCGTGAGGATGAAGGCATCGCCCCCCGGCTGACCGGCGCCGGTTCCGGCCGCCATGGACGAGGTCACCGCTGCCGTCGGCTACGCGCGGTCCCGCCAGGCCTGCACGTTGCAGCGCCTGGTCACCCTGCTGCGCTTCCCGACCGTGAGCGCCGAGCCCCGGCACTCGGGGGATATGAGTGCGTGCGCCGCCTGGCTGGCCCGGCTGCTCGGCCGCATCGGGCTCACCGATGTCCGGGTCTGGCGCGGCCGGGTGGCCCCGGTGGTCACCGCCGCCTGGCACGGCTCGCACGGGGGGCCCACCGTCCTGGTCTATGGCCACTACGACGTCCAGCCGGTCGCGCCGCTGACGGCCTGGGCCACCGATCCGTTCCGGCCGGTGCGGCACGGCTCGTATCTGTACGCCCGCGGCGCTAGCGACGACAAGGGCCAGCTCATGGCCCACCTCGCGGCCATCGAGGCGTGGCTTGCCACGTCGGCGCGGCTGCCGGTCAACCTGCGGCTGGTCCTGGACGGCGAGGAGGAGATCGGCAGCCCGACCCTGGTGGCGGCGGTGGCCGCCGGATGGCACCCGCTGGCCGCCGACGTTGCCCTGGTCTCCGACACGTGGATGCTCGCGCCCGGCGCCCCGGTGCTGATCACCGGGCTCCGCGGTGCGCTGGCAGCCAGCCTCGAGGTTTCCGGGCCGCGGCGGGACCTGCACGCGGGTGCGTTCGGTGGGGCCGTCACCAATCCGGCCGAGGTGCTGGCCACCCTGGTCGCGAGCCTGCACGACAAGGCCGGGCGGGTCTGCGTCTCCGGTTTCTACGACCAGGTGCGCCCCATGACCGAGACCGAGCGGCAGCACCTGGCCAGGGTGGGCCCGAGGGACTCGGTGATGCTCGCCCCGGCGGGCGCGGCCCTCGGCCACGGCGAGCCCGGCTTCTCGGCCTTCGAGCGCGTCACCCGCCGGCCCGCCGTGGTCGTCACGGACCTGTGCACGTCAGGCGAGGGCCGCACGGTGGTGCCCGCGCGGGCCAGCGCCGACCTCAGCATCCGGCTGGCGGTCGGCCAAGAGCCAGGGAGGATCACCGAACTGTTGCGGCGGCATCTTCGGGCACGCATCCCGCCCGGGATGCGCGGCAGGCTCCGCATCCGCGGCGGATGCCCTCCGTACACCCTGGATCCGCACGCCCCGGTGGTGCGCGCGGTCCAGTCGGCTTGCCGCAACGTGTTCGGCCGGAAGGCCGCGATGCTGCCATCCGGCGGCTCCATCCCGTTCGTCAGCACCCTCGCGGCGGCCCGTCCGGTCGACGTTGCGCTACTGGGGTTCGGCCTGCCCGACGATGCGACCCACGCGCCGAACGAGCGCCTGTACCTGCCGAACCTGTTCCGCGGCACGGACGCGTGCATCGAGTTGTACCAGCACCTGGGCGGTGCACAGCTCCGGCGGGATGCCTAACCCCGTTACTCCGGAACGGCGGCCAGGTAGTGATCGGTTTGTGGCGGCGGGTCGGACAGTGCGGCGGCGGAGATCAGGAAGGCGGGCGGCCGGCGTTCCCATCGGGCCACGGTATCGGGTGTTCCGTACTGGCGGCCGGTTGCGGCGAGTGAAAGGCTTGCGGGCATGGGAATCGTGTCACGTGGCTTCACCGGCCGCAGACGGCCGGACGGAGAGAAGCTCCCGCCTGGCCAGTACCTGGTCACCGACTTCCCGGTGCTTTCCGCGGGGCCCACCCCCCGGGTGGACCTGGGCACGTGGGAGTTCCGTATCACCACAGAGACCGGGCAGGCCCAATCGTGGGACTGGGCCGCGTTCCGTGCGCTGCCGAGCGAGCAGATCACCGTCGATCTGCACTGCGTGACCAAGTGGTCCAAGCTCCAGACACCGTGGCGGGGCGTCTCGCTGGACACGCTGCTGTCCCAGATCGAGACGAGTGCCGGGTTCGCGCTCGCGCGTTCCTACGGCGGCTACACCACCAACCTGCCGGTGCCGGATCTGCGCAGCGGCCAGGCCTGGATCGCCTTCGAGTACGACGGCAAGGACCTGGTAGCCGAGCACGGCGGCCCCGCCCGGCTCCTGGTGCCGCACCTGTACCTGTGGAAGTCGGCCAAGTGGGTGACGGGCATCGACCTGCTGACCGAGGACCAGCCAGGGTTCTGGGAAAGTCTCGGTTATCACAACTACGGAGACCCATGGCAGGAGCAGCGGTACTGGGGCGACTGACCTGGCGGGTCAGCACCGTCACCTCGGTCCGCGACGAGACCGGCACCGCCCGCACGATCGCGCTGAACGTCCCCGATTGGCCCGGCCAGCTCGCCGGCCAGCACGTGGACGTGCGGCTGACCGCGGCGGACGGCTACTCGGCGCAGCGGTCGTACTCGATCGCCTCGGCGCCGGACGGCGACCGGGTCGAACTCACCGTGCAGCGGCTGGCCGACGGCGAGGTGTCCCCGTACCTCGCGGACGTGCTCGCCGCCGGCGACCCGCTGGAGTTGCGCGGGCCGATCGGCGGGTGGTTCGTCTGGGAGCCCGCCCCCACGCCGGTGCTGCTGGTCGCGGGCGGCAGCGGCGTGGTGCCGCTGATGGCGATGATCCGCACCCGCGCGGCCGCGGGGACCGGCGCACCGTTCCGGCTGGTGTATTCGGTCCGCGGTCCCGGTGACGCCTTCTACGCGGCGGAATTGGCAGAACGGCAACGCGGGGATGACGGGCTCCACGTCGCGTATGTCTATACGCGCACCACTCCCCCGGGCTGGCCGGCGCCGCCCGGGCGGATCGGCGCCGGGGCGCTCACCGCGCCGGGCTGGACGCCGGACCGCCACCCGGCGGTCTTCGTGTGCGGGCCGACCGGGTTCGTGGAGGCCACGGCGAACCTCCTGGTCAACGCCGGCCACGACCCCCGCTCCATCAAGACCGAACGCTTCGGGCCCTCGGGAGGCCAGTCATGAGCACCCACATCGACGGAAACGTGCTCGGCGGGGAACTCGGCGAACTGTTCACCGTGGACATCACCGCCGCCACCGGCCGGTGCGCCTCCTGCGGCACCGTCAGCGCCATCGCGCAGACCCACGTCTACACCGATGCCCCGGGGATGGTCGCCCGGTGCCCCGGCTGCGGCGCGGTCATGCTCCGGCTTGCCCGTGGCCCCGGCCGCGCCTGGCTCGACCTGCGCGGCATCACCTGCCTCCAGCTAATGCTGCCGGGCAGCGACGGTTAAGCATGACCGTTACCGGCGTCAGCGAAGTGCTATGAACTGTGCGCGGAACCTGTCAACCTTGGGGTGAGCAGCTCGGACAAGCCCCGCGCCAGCCAGTGCCAGGCGCTCATCACCAGCCCCGGAGGTCGCAAGTGAGCATCATGGGTACCCGGGTAGTGCGGACCGAAGACCCGCGGTTGCTGACCGTCGGTGGGACCTACGTGGACGACGTCAGGGTGCCCGAGCTGACCCGAGCGGCCCGGGTCACGTTCGTGCGCAGCCCGCTCGGGCACGCCCGGGTCACCGGCATCGACGCCTCGGCGGCGCTGGCGGCGCCGGGCGTGGTCGCAGTGCTGACCGTCGCCGACATCGATGACCTGCCACCGCCGCCGCCACCGCCCGACGAACCGCCCAGCGAGACCGCTCCCATGCCGCTCGGCGGGGTGTGGCAGGAGCCGCTGCTCGCGGTGGACCGGGTGCGTTTCGTGGGTGAGCCGGTGGCCATGGTCATCACCGACGATGCCTACGGCGGCGAGGACGCGGCCGAACTGGTCAGCGTGGACTACGAGCCGCTGCCGGCGGTCGTGGGCGCCGAGGCGGCGCTGGCCGGCGAGTCACTGCTGTTTCCCGATGCCGGGTCGAACGTAGCCCTGACCGCAAGCACGCCCGCCGACCCGGCGGCGTTCGGCGACTGCGAGGTGGTGGTCCAACGGACTATCACCAACCAGCGTGTCGCGCCGATACCGTTGGAGGGGCGTGCCGTCGCCGCCCGCTGGGCCGACGGCAAGCTGACCGTCTGGGTGAGCACGCAGAACGCGCAGATCTCCCGGTTCATCCTGGCCGGCGCGTTCGGGCTCGACCCCGGCGCCATCCGGGTGATCGCACCGGACGTGGGCGGCGGGTTCGGTGCCAAGGTCGGCATCGACCGGGACGCGCTGCTGGTCGCCTGGGCCGCCAAGCACACCGGCCGGGCCCTGCGCTGGGTGGAGACGCGCAGCGAGAACCTGGTCGGCATGACGCACGGGCGTGCGCAGCGGCAGACCGTCAAGATCGGCGGCACCAGGGACGGGCGCGTCCAGGCCTACCGCCTCGACATCGTCCAGGACACCGGGGCCTACCTGCGGATGACCGGTTTCCTTCCGTTCCTCACCAGCCTGATGGCGGCCGGGCCGTATGACATCGCCCATGTCGAGACCGCCTACCAGGTGGTGGTGACCAACGCTACGCCGATCGCCGCCTACCGCGGCGCCGGCCGCCCGGAGGCGACGGCCGCGATCGAGCGGGCCATGGACCTGTTCGCGGCCGAGATCGGGATGGACCCGGCGCAGGTGCGGCGCAAGAACCTCATCCCGGCCGACAAGTTCCCCTACCAGAGCCCGTGCGGGGCCAGGTATGACACCGGTGACTACATCGGGGCGCTGGACAAGGTGCTGGCCGGCGCCGACTACGGCGAACTGCGGGCCGAGCAGGCCCGGCGGCGCGAGCGCGGGGATGTGGTCCAGCTCGGCATCGGCGTGTCGAGCTACGTCGAGATCACCGCGGCCGACGCCGACGGCGGTGAGACGGCCAAGCTGGATGTCCACGACGACGGCACCGCTACGGTCTACACCGGAAGTTCCGCGCACGGGCAGGGCCACCACACCGCGTGGGCCATGCTGGTGCAGGACGACCTGGGCATCCCCATGGACAAGGTCACGGTGATCCACGGCGACACCGACCTCATCCCGTTCGGCACCGGCACCTACGGGTCACGGTCGCTGCAACTGGGCGGCATCGCGGTGCACCGGGCCGCCCTGGACGTGAAGGACCAGGGCAGGCGGCTGGCGGCCAGCCTGATGGAGGCCAGCGAGGCGGACCTGGCACTGGACATCGAACGCGGGCTCTGGCACGTCCGCGGCGACCCGGCCAGCGGCCGGAGCTGGGCCGAAGTCGCCGCATATGCGGGGGCCGACGGCCTGACGGCCTCGGTGCACTACACCGATGGAGCACCGACGTTCCCGTTCGGCAGCCACGTGGCGGTCGCCGAGGTGGACACCGAGACCGGCAAGGTCACCCTGGTGCGGCACGTGACGGTCGACGACGCGGGAACCGTGCTCAACCCGGTGCTGGTCGAGGGCCAGCGGCACGGCGGCATCGCCCAAGGGGTGGCCCAGGCGCTGCTCGAAGAGGTCGTCTACGACGCCGACGCCAACCCGCTCACCGGGAGCCTCGTCGACTACGCCGCGATCACCGCCACGGAGCTGCCCAGCTTCGAGCTGCTGGCCAGCGAGACACCGGCCACCGTCAACCCGCTCGGGTTCAAGGGCATCGGTGAGGCCGGCACGATCGGCGCCACCCCGGCCATGCAAAGCGCCGTCATCGACGCGGTCAGCCA
>Ga0207693_10005123_pt1 | contig 10981 bp, 11 predicted proteins | sample LARL81metaG_FD_184347 | JGI IMG/M metagenome (GOLD analysis project Ga0207693, IMG submission 184347) | Corn, switchgrass and miscanthus rhizosphere microbial communities from Kellogg Biological Station, Michigan, USA - LAR L8-1 metaG... | ecosystem: Host-associated > Plants > Roots >... | reverse complement strand
AAACGCTGAAACGACAAGATACAGAGTCGCGCGCGAGGCGCGCGCGCGACGGCGAATGGAGGTCATTGATTCCGAAGTGGCACAGAGTACCGGAAACGCGTCCGGTGCGTGTGTGCGTATAACGCACTGCACGGGGCCGCCGTTCGGAAGCCCTGACATTAAGAATTCTTTGTGTCGCCTCGCATTTAAGGCGTAGTCTCGCGCGCAGCGCGAATGCGAACGACGGTCCCCCATGGATCCGCGGCCAGCCAGTCCCCGCCGTCACTCCTCACCTCGGCACTGGCGCTCGTTAGGCTCCGTGCTGCATCGGCAGCGCCCGTTGGCCCCGGAATTACTACCTCCCACTCCAGCAGCCGCGCGTCTCCGGGAGCGGCCGGTGGAGCGCCCGCGGCCCAGGTGTTCGTGCCGAGGTGGTGATGATACCCACCCGCGGAGAGAAAAAGCGCTCCCGGATAGTTCCAAACCGTCTTGTCGAGTCCGAGCCCGGCGTGATAGAACGCCGCCGCTCGCTCCAGATCGCCGACGTGGAGATGCACGTGCCCGATCACCGTGCCGGGCGGCATTCCGGTCCATGAAGCGCCATCGGCGCTCTCGACGGCCGCCCGCAACAGACTTTCGACGTCGAGCGGGACCGTCGTCATCACCAGCTGCCCGTCGTGATTTTGCCACGTCGCGCGAGGTCGGTCGGCGTAAACCTCGATCCCGAGCCCATCGGGATCGGTGAGATAGATCGCTTCGCTCACGAAATGATCCGACATGCCCGCGTAGGCGCCGATTTCCTCTAGATGGGCGAGGAAGCGGCCGAGCGAGGGGCGATCCGGGAGCAAAATCGCGAAGTGATACAATCCGATGCGTCCGCGCTTCGGCACCGGCCGCGCGCCTCGCAGCTCTCTCAATTCGACGAGCGGCTGGCTGTCCCCCCTCGCCCCGAGCACCACGAAGCCATCTCCCCGTTCGAGAGCCCGGAGCCCGAGTAGGCGCTCGTAGTACGCGAGCGACCGATTGACATCGGCGACCTGGAGGCGTACGCGCCCAAGGCGGGTTTCGTTAGGCAGCCGGTAGTTCGGAGGTTTGATACCGTAGTCGGACATTCGTCGCGCGGCCCCAAAATGAAGGTGATTACGGTCCGCGCCCCATGAACCGACTCTCGATCGCATACTCCCCCGGACCGCCAATCGCCAGCGCGACGTTCAAGACAAGCAGCGTGAGCGCATACTCGTAGCCCGTTGGTAGAAAGAAGCCGTTCTTCCCGTGGACGAAGGCAATTGCACCCATCATATCGATCGCAATGAGAATCGCGGCAATGCGTGTGAATACGCCGAGGATCAGCGCGATCCCTCCCAGGAATTCAACGAATGTCACGACCGGCGCCGCGACCATTGGCAGCGGGATGCCCGCCTGCGTGAAGAATCCGGTGATTCCGCCCAGTCCGAAGACGAAGAGCTTCTGCGAGCCGTGCACGAGGAAGACGACGCCGACGATGATGCGAACGAGCGTGAGCCCAAGAGCCATCCGTTGTGTCGGAGCCGCCGAAATGCCGGTCATAGGGCGAACCTCATGGAAGGGGAAGTCAGCCAGCGAGGTGTGTTGCTTCGGCGAATGTTAAACCTTCGGGTGAAGCAGCTTGTCGAGTGTGATCGGCAGCTCGCGAATGCGAATGCCGGTCGCGTGAAACACTGCGTTCGCGATCGCCGCGGCGACGCCCGTGATGCCGATCTCGCCGATCCCCTTCGCGCCGATCGGATCGACCTGCTCGTCCTTCTCGTCGACGAAGAATACCTCGATCGGCGGAATGTCGGCATGTACGGGGATGTGATACTCCGCGATGTCGGCGTTCACGTATCGTCCGCTGCGAAGATCGGTGATGGTGTGCTCCATCAACGCCATGCCGATCCCGAATGTAATGCCTCCATACAGCTGGCTCCGCGCCGTCTTCGGATTGAGCACCCGACCCGCTCCGTAGGCGCCGACCATCCTTGCCACCCTGACGACTCCGAGATCGCGATCGACGCGAACCTCGGCGAAGACCGCGCCGAAGGCGTGCATCGAGTACTGCTGCGTTTCATCGCCCGGCTTGGCCTCCGCCTTTCCCTCGATCGGCCGCCCACCATTGCGCTCGAGCAACTGCTCGAACGACTCGCCACGAACAGCCGTACTGCGCAACGTTAGGCGTCCGTCGATAATTTCGACTTCCTCGTGTCGCGCGCCATGCAACGGTGAATCCGGATCGGTCACCGCGAGCTGTACGAGCTTGTCGCGCGCCGCCATCGCCGCGAGATGAACCGCCGAGCCGGTGCTCGCCACCGTCATCGATCCGGCCGAAATCGGATTCGGCGGAAGATTCGTGTCGCCAAGCTCGATCGTCACGCAGCTCGCGGCAACGCCGAGCGCGTCGGCGGCGAGCTGGGTGAGAACCGTGTACGTCCCGGTTCCGAGATCGTGCGAGGCGGCCTTGATCACGACGCGTCCGTTCGGATAGACGCACGCCTCGGCGGACGCCGCCATCCGCCGCGCCGGGTAGGTCGACGTCGCCATCCCCATTCCCACCAGCTGATCGCCATCGCGCATCGATCCCGGCGTCGGATCGCGCCGCGCCCATCCGAAGTGCTCGGCGCCTAACGCGTAACATTCGCGTAGCGACTTGCTGGACCATGGCTTTCCCGTGTCCGGGTCGGCCTCGGCGTAATTCTTCAGGCGCAGAGCGATCGGATCCATCTTTAGCGCATAGGCTAGCTCATCGAACGCGGATTCCAACGCAAACGTGCCGGAAGCCTCCCCGGGGGCTCGCATGAATGTCGGCGTGCCGACATTGAGCCGTACAAGATGGTGACTCGTCTCCTCGTTAGGGCAATCGTATAGCAGCCGGGTCGCGAGCGCCGCCGGCTCGAGCCACTCCTCGATCGCCGACGTACTCGACGTGCTGTCGTGGCGCAACGCGGTGAGTGTTCCATCGCGTCGCGCGCCGAGGGTGATGTGCTGCACCGTGTGCGGACGGCCCCCCACCGGCCCGAACATCTGCCGCCTCGTGAGCACGATCTTCACCGGCCGTCCCACCTGACGCGCTGCCATCGCCGCGAGTACGACGTGCGACCAGGCCGAACCCTTTCCACCGAATGCTCCGCCGACGAAGTGGGATATGACTCTCACATTCTCGGGCGGTATGCTCAGCGACTTGGCGACCGTTCCGCGCACTCCGTAGACGTTCTGTGTCGCGTCCCACAGGGTGACCTTGTCCCCCTCCCACAACGCGATGGTCGCGTGCATCTCCATCGGGTTGTGCGTCTCCATCGGTGTCGTATACACGACGTCGATACACGCGTCGGCGTCGGCGAGTCCGGCCTGAAGATCGCCGCGCCGCGACGTCGGCGATTCGCGCCCGTAAATTTTTGCCATGCTCGGGTACGCGGACGGGAGCGCGCCCACCATGTCGATCGTCGGTGTGTCGGCGCGGTACGTAGTCCGTACGAGCGATGCCGCATGCATCGCGACCTCGAAGCTGTCGGCGATGACGAGCGCGATCGGCTGTCCATTGTAATGCACGCGATCGTCCTGGAGCAACGAGAGCGCGCGTCCCGTCGGCCGCGCGCCCTTTCCCCCTTCCCGCTCGAACCGCTGCAGACTCTCGAGCTTTGGCGTGTTGTCCGGCGTCATCACGCTCAGCACGCCCGTCAGCTGTTCGGCCTCGGTCACGTCCATGTGCGCGATCGTCCCGCGCGCGATCTCGCTCTGCACGATCACGCCGTACGCCAGCTCGGCGATCGGAATCTCCGCCGAGTAGCGCGCCGTTCCCGTAACCTTGAGCGGACCGTCGACGCGATTGATCGACGTACCGACAACGGCGCGCGACCGCTCCGCGCTAGGCACGCTCATCTCGCCTCCAGTCGCAGGAACGCGCGGACCAGCGTGCGCCGCGCCAGCTCGATCTTGAATCCATTGTGGACTCGGGGCATGGCGCCCGCGAGCGCTGCGTCCGCCGCCGCGCGATAGCTGTCGACCGTCGCCGGCCGGCCGCGGAGAACGTCCTCCGCCTCGGGTGCGCGCCACGGCTTGGTACCGACGCCGCCTAACGCGATTCGGGCGTCGCGGACCCTTCCGCCGTCGACATCGAGCGCGACAGCCGCCGACGCGAGCGCAAACGCGAACGACGCCCGGTCGCGAACCTTGACGTAAAGCGAGCGCGACGCGAATGAAAGCGGCGGGACCTCCACCGCGGTGATCAGCTCTCCCGGCTCGAGCGTGTTCTCCCGTTCGGGATGGTCACCGGGCAAGCGATGCAACTCCGCGAGCGGGATCACCCGCTCACCGGCCGAACCGAGTATCCGAACGCGCGCATCGAGGGCAATGAGCGCGACAGCCATGTCCGACGGATGCGTCGCGATGCACGAAGCACTCGTGCCCAGCACGGCATGCATCCTGTTGTACCCGTCGATGGCCGCGCACCCCGAGCCCGGCTGGCGTTTGTTGCACGGCGTCGCCCTGTCGCGGAAATATGAGCAGCGCGTGCGCTGGAGGAGATTGCCGGCCGTCGTCGCCATGTTGCGCACCTGACCGGAAGCGCCCGCGAGCAGTGCCTGCGAGAGCACGGGGAATCGCGCGCGCACCGCCTCGTTATGCGCGAGGTCCGCGTTGCGCACCAGCGCGCCGATGCGCAGTCCGCCATCTGCCTGGGCGACAATCTCGGCGAGCGGCAACCGCGTAATGTCGATCAGTTGCGTCGGCGTCTCGACGTCGAGCTTCATCAGGTCGACGAGCGTCGTGCCGCCGGCGAGATAGCGTGCATGCCGGTCGGCCACGGCGAGCCGCGTCGCCGCTTGGACATCATCGGCCGCCGTGTACGCGAACGGCTGCATGCGGCTAGGCCCCCGTCGCCCGGACGGCCTGGATGGCGGCGACGATGTTCGGATACGCGCCGCAGCGGCACAGATTGCCGCTCATGCATTCCTTCACGTCGTCGTCGGCAGGCCCGCACGGCTCGCGAAGCAGCGCGACGGCCGACATGATCTGCCCGGGAGTGCAGTACCCGCACTGAAATCCATCGTGGTCGACGAACGCCTGCTGCATCGGATGCAGCTGTCGGTCCCTCGCCAACCCTTCTATGGTAGTGATCGCCCTGCCCTGCGCGGCAACCGCCAAGGTGAGGCATGACAGCACGCGTCGTCCGTCGATGTGGACGGTGCATGCGCCGCACTGGCCGTGGTCGCACCCCTTCTTGGCTCCAGTGAGACCGAGGTGCTCGCGCAATGCATCGAGTAACGTCGTGCGCGGATCGATCGCGAGTTGCTTGACCGTTGCGTTGACGCGCAGATCGACGTCCACAGTCCCGACATGCGACATAAGCGTGGCCATGCTATCCTCAATCGATGAAGGCGACTGTGGCAAAACTAATGCGCCGGGCCATTGCCTTCCTCGCCCTTGCTGCGCCCGTCGCGGCGCAGCGACCGGCGGCTGAGGGTCGCGCGAGCGGCGATTCGGCGTGTGCCATGGCTGATGGCTCAGCGACCGAGCCGATCGCCCTCGTGCTGTCGGGCGGTGGAGCGCACGGTATCGCCCATATCGGCGTCCTCGAGGTCCTCGACAGTCTCGGTATTCGTCCCAGCCTCGTCGTCGGCACAAGCATCGGTGCGCTCGTCGGCGCGCTCTACGCCGGAGGGATGAGGGGCAAAGACATCGACTCCCTCGTCAGGCGAATCCCGCTGGACGAGCTCTTTCGCCGATATCCGCCGATCGCTTTCGTCACGGCCGGTGACCTGTCGACCCCGATCGTCTCGCAATCACCGGCTTTCGTCGTCGAGCAGTACGGCGCCAGCGTCCGTCTCCAGAGCCCGGCGGCGCGCGAACGTCAGGTCAACGCGCTCTTCGATCAGCTCCTGCTGCATGCGAACATCGCCGGCGGCGGCGACTTCACGCGCCTGCCGATCCCGTTCATCGCCGTGGCCACGGACATGCAAACGCGGATGCCGGTCGTGCTGCGCCGCGGTGATCTCGCCCAGGCCGTACGGGCGAGCGCCGCGATCCCGATCGTCTTCGCTCCCGTCGTCGTCGATGAGCATATGCTGATCGACGGCGGCCTCTCGGCGAACGTCCCCGTCGGCGTCGCCCGCGAGGCGAGCGCCACGCGCGTCATCATCTCCGACGTCGGCACGCTCGTCGGCAGAACGGTCGATGCCCAATCGACGGCGGGAATGTTGAGCTATCTGCTCGACTTCCTTTTCACGCAGACACCGTACACGCTCCAGCCGGGCGATATCGGCATCCGGCCGTCGGTAGACGCATTCGGCCTCCTCAACTTCGCGCACGACGCCATCGAACCGCTGCGGATGACCGGCTACGAGGCGGCCCGAAAAACGTTCAGCGCGTGCGTGGCGCCGCGCACCGCGGCGCCCGGAGCCCGCTCCCGCACCTCGTCGGGCGACGAGAGACGTATCGGCGACCGTCTTGCGCGTCTCATGGACGAAGGTGTGTACGAGAGCGTGTGGCTCAATCCACGACGCGCCGTCGCGCGAGCTGACTCGTTGAGTGACTTATCAACGGGTGTCGGACGACTCACCTTCACGCCCGTCGCGACGATCGCGCCCGGCCGCTTCGCCGGTGTCGGCCTCGCCTACGACAGCCACGACGGGATCCAGGCCTCGGTCAGCTCGGCGAACACTGCGCTCGCCCAAGGACGCGTCGCCATCAGCGGCGCGATGAGCATCAGCGAATGGCGACAGCAGTTGCTTCTCGTCGCCACGGCGCTCCGTCGCCATCCACTGCGCGCCGACAACCCGGCGCGCCCCGGAAGCCTCACGGAGTTACTTCCGGACCCACGCTTCGACGAGCCACCCTGGTCGATGCTGACGCGCGACCTGGTGAGACCGGTGCTGAGCCTCACGGGGACGCGGCAAACCATTCGCTTGTACGACGCAGACGGGCATGAGCTCTCGAGCCCGGCGACGCGCGACGTGTTCGCCTTTGGCGGCGTCATGGCCACGTTCGGCGGCGGTTGGCAGGCCGCGCTTGGCCCGGTCGAGCACCTGTGGTGGGACAACGCGACTACGCCTGCCATGCAGGCGGATAACGCCACCGGTGGATTGTTTCGCGTCGCGCGGCTCTTCGCCGTTCGCACGACCGGTCCCGATCAGAGCTCCATTCCCGCCATCGCCGGCGAAGCGCTGTGGACGAACCGCTATCGGCGCGCGCTCGCGACGGCGGATTTCATGAGCGAAGACCGCGGCTTCCAACTCCGGACGCGCGGCTCGTTAGGCGCTGGCGACGATCTTCCCCTCGCCGCCGAGCTCGTCCTCGGCGGCCTCGGCGGATTCCCCGGTCTCATGACCGGCGAGCGCCGCGGCGATCGCATGGGCTTCGCCAGCGCCGCCCTCGCTCATCCACTCGTCGGGTCTCTCTACTGGCGCATCGATGTCGGGCGCGGCTGGACGAACCTCGTGAATAAAAACGCTTCCGCGTTAGGCACCCAACAAGCAGAGGGTTGGGTCACGGGCGCCGACGCCGGCATCGCCGCTGATACCCCGCTCGGTCCTCTGACGATTTCCTACGGTGTGGCCACGGGAGGAAGCCGTGTCTTCAAGCTGCGGATTGGCGGATAGATCTCGATCAGTCTGAAGGGCGGGAACCGCCCTTTACGTGGTTCCTTCAATTCGAGCCAACCGCAAAGTCTCCTCGTCGAGTACCTGACGCAGCCTAACGATTGCTGGATACCCCACCGTGAACAAACGGCCATAACCGAGATTGAAGCGATAGTCGAAGCCCGGCGGATTCGCCCCCTGCGTGTGTTGCAGAATCGTTTCGAGCTTGTCGAGCGCCTTCGCGATCCGCGCTTCCCGCGTCGTCGCCGACTCGTACTCGTCCCACAGCGCCGTGATCTCCGCTCGAACATGCGCCGGCAATGGCGCCACGAGCGTGAGAAGATCCTCACGTTCCTGCGCCGCCTTGCTGGCCGTCGGATCGCGCGCGAGCCGCGCCGCTTGCTCGGGTGCGGGCACGTCCCCACCGATGGCCTCCCCCAGATCGTGGATGACACACATTGCGATCAGCTTCCCAAAGTCGATGCCGGGAAACTCGTCGCGCAGCACCAACGCCATGAGACAAACGCGCCACGAATGCTCGGCGACGCTCTCGGCGCGACCCTCGGATGTGTACGCGCTACGCGTCGTGACCTTGAGTCGCTCGGCGGCGCGGAGAAACTCGAGGACGCCGCCGAGGTAGGCGAGCTCGCGTTCGTCGGACATCCGCGGTCAGTGAGGCGTGGTCACGCGACCGCTTCCGCCGTTCTTCTGCCCATCCGGTAGCTGTTGCGCCGTGCGGTCGGCGAGCAGCTTGGTCACGAAGCGCTGACCTTCACCCATCCGCTCCATCTCCACGGCGATGGTGTCGACCGCTTCTTCGATTTTCGCCAGGCGCGCTTCGAGCGCGGCATTCGACGTTGTCGAACCCGTCAACGTCGTCATTTTCTCCTTGTGCTTGAACCACATCCTCATGAAGACGACGAACGCCGGTATGGCGAAGACAATTGGTACGATGACGATCTCGGGATCGATCATAGATGAGCGCGAGGAGAGGGCTGACGACACAGGCGCGAGCACGACATCGACTGTACGGCGCACACTCGAGCGTGGTTACAGTAGCTGAGCCGTGCTCGGAACGCTGTCGTACTCCACCATCCCTGTCCAGATCCCTTCCTTTTCGGTTCGTCGCTCGCGCCCCTCCGTCGCTCAGGGCCGTCCGCTCCCCCTCGCATCCAGTCCCCTCAACAACACCTGCGTTCTCTGCATCACCGACGCTTCGGGTGCCCGCCCGGCATCGATGTCGCGCTCGACGGCCGCTCTCAACGCCGCGAAGTCGTCGGCCGGCGCCCTGCGCGCCACGAGCGAATCGATCGCCGCGGCTGCCGCGGGCGCGGGGACGCGACGCGTCAACAGATCGGCGAGCGCGATCAACGGCGTCGCCAGCGACGACCGGGCGCCGTTCCCCGCCGCGCGGTGCGTCTCACGCAGCTGAGCAAGCATCGCTGGCGTCGCGCCGACGTGGAGCGCAGCCGCCCCGGCAACGAGGTCAGCGTCATCGGCGCTCGCGCCTAACGCGGCTCGTGACTCTCCGAGCTCGCGCGCGAGCGTCCGCACGACAGCAATGATCCGCGCTTCCGTAGCGCACTTGAAGACGCCCTCGGCAGCCTTGGAGTACAACGGCTGATCGGGGAGCCCCGCCGCCCGCAGCGAATCGCCGAGCCGCGCGACCACTTGACGACTCGCCGGCGAAAGCTGCGCAGGAATATCGCCCGCGCTGACGATTGGACGCGGTGTCGCCGAGATCGGGCACTGGGCACGGACACCGAAACTCACGCCGGCGAGCGCGCCGCAAATCAGGAGCAGGTATCCGGGCTTGATCATGACTTGGGCCCTCTGGCGCTGACGAGAACGACGGAGCTCGGTACGCCAAAGTCGTCGTCTCCAGCGCGCGGTGCCGCGGGGTCCGGTGCAAGATCGCCGTCGACGATGAACGAATACACATGGCGGCCCGGCGCGAGCGGCACATCGAGCAGCCACGCGCGTCCGTCAACCGATCGGCGCATCGGCATCGCGGCCGGATTCCATGCGTTGAAGTCACCGACGAGCGCCACGCGCGCCGCGTACGGCGCCACGAACACGAACCGTACCGTTGATCGCCCTTCGCTGGAACTCTCCCCTGGCAGGGGCATCGTCGACGTGAGATTCATGAACGGATCGCTCATGGCGCGCCTGAGCGGCCGTCCGAGGACGAGCCCCATTACGCCCGCGCCGACGAGCGCGCACGCCAACCCCGCGGCGATCGCCGCTACCGGACGAAAGCGCCAATGCCTAACGCTTCTCGACGAATCGGCGATCGCTCCCGGGGGCGGCAGCATGGCGACGCCGCGAAGCAGCCCGGCGCGCCACTCTGCGCGTATCGCCACCGGCGTCCGCAGCTCGGCGGCGACCCGCTCGATCGACTGACCGTCGGCGGCGTCCGGCCCGACTTCATGATGTGACATCGTTGACCTCACCTAACAATTCCTGCAGCCGCTCGCAGGCGCGTTTCACGCGCATCTTGAGCGCCGACACGCCGGCGCCCGTCACGGCCGCGATCTCGTCATAGCCCAGTTGCTCCACGTGCTTCAGCAAGAACGCCTCGCGTTGATCCGGTTCGAGCAGTGCCAGCGCCCGTTCGATCTCGATCCGCAGCTCTGTCGCTGCCGCGTCGTCGCCGCTGACCGCGTTGTGCATCGCGTCTTCATCGGTCACGACCCGGCGCACATAACGACTCCGCTGCAACAGCGATGTCCGACAGCGATTCACGAGAATCGCGAACAGCCACGTACGAAAACTGCCCGCGGGATCGTACGTTGCCAACGCACGATACGCGCGCAACAGCGCTTCCTGCGTCACGTCTTCCGCGTCGTGACGGCCGCCGAGCATGCGCGTCGCGAAACGCAGGCATGGTTGCAGATGCCGATCGACGAGGATGGTAAACGCCCGTGGGTCTCCGTCGAGCACGCGGCGCACGAGCGTAGCATCGGTCATGCTATCCACGTCTACCCTCGCGACCGCGGGAAGCGTCACTGCGTCGCGTCCTCCTTCGCTCGCGGTCCTTCGATCACGAGTACACCTACCTCGCCGGCAAAGTCGTCGCTCATTGTCGTGAGGCCCGGGGGCACGATCCAGCCACCGCCATCGATGCGCGCATTCAATCGATGCGTCCCGACAGTGAGCGGCAGCGTCAGCGTCCACCGGCCGTCAGCGTCCCGCGAGAGGGCGACCGGCTTCCAGCCGGTAAAGTCTCCCGATACCTCGACGCGACTTGCGCGCGGCGCGCTGACGGCCAATCGATAGCGGCCGCCGCCCACCGAGTCGACGGCGAAGTCGCTCACCGCGGCGATCGTCGTGGGCGGCCGCGCCGCGGCGACGGCACTCGTTAGGCTCGGCGAAATGCGAAAGCCGAGCGTCACATAACGATGCTCGGCGTCGAG
>Ga0207693_10005122_pt1 | contig 10983 bp, 8 predicted proteins | sample LARL81metaG_FD_184347 | JGI IMG/M metagenome (GOLD analysis project Ga0207693, IMG submission 184347) | Corn, switchgrass and miscanthus rhizosphere microbial communities from Kellogg Biological Station, Michigan, USA - LAR L8-1 metaG... | ecosystem: Host-associated > Plants > Roots >... | reverse complement strand
GGCCATCTCGCACGGCCTGACCAGCGCCATCCTGGATGCCCGGTCGCCGCAGATCGTCCGCGCGGTCAAGGCTGCCGACCTGCTGCTCGACCGCGACCCCTGGGGCGCGTCCTGGATCGCCGCGCACCGGGCCCAGCAGGCCGCCGCCGAAGCCGCCGCCGCCGAAGCCGCCGCCCAGCCGTCGCCATGACAAGCACCGTGGACCGCCAGACCGAGGCCACCGGGCCGGTCCGGGTGGATCTCGTCTTCGAGCCGGGTGCCCGGCGGGTGCGGGTGCCGCACGGGGTGACCCTGTTCGACGCCGCGAGCTGGAACGGGATCGCGATCGACTCCACCTGCGGCGGCCACGGCACCTGCAAGAAGTGCAAGGTCCAGGTGCTGGACGGGGCGGCGGCGCCGTCCGAGCTGGACGCCCGCGCGTTCACGCCGGAGGAGCTGCGGCAGGGGTGGCGGCTGGCCTGCCGGGCCCACGCCCTGACCGATACCCGGGTGGACGTGCCGCCGCTCGTCACCAGGCCCAAGGCCGCCACGGTCGGCGTCGGCCGGCAGGTGATCCTGCGCCCCGCGGTGCAAAAGCGCTACCTGGAACTGGCCGAGCCGTCCCTGAGCGACCAGGTGACCGACGCCGAGCGGGTGCTCGCGGCGCTCGACGACCTGGAACCACGGATCGACCTCGACGTGCTGCGCACGCTCGGCCGGGTGCTGCGCGCCGCCGACTACAAGGTCACCGCGGTGATCGTGGACGACGTGCTGATCGGCGTGGAGCCGGGCGACACCACAGGCCGGCGGTTCGGCATCGCATTCGACCTGGGCACCACGACGGTGGTCGCGACGCTGCTCGACCTGTCCACCGGGACCCCGGCCGCGGTGGCGTCCGTGCTCAACGCGCAGCAGCCGTTCGGCGCGGACGTGATCAGCCGGATCAGCGCGACCATGCTGGACCCGGCGGCGCTCGGCCGGCTGGGCTCGCTGGCCCAGGAGACCCTGGCGGGACTGGCCGCCGAGGTGTGCGCGGAGGGCGGTGCGGACCCGGCCGAGGTGTACGAGGTGGCGCTGGCCGGCAACGCGACCATGACCCACCTGGTGCTCGGCATCGACCCCGAACCGCTCGGCATGGCCCCGTTCATCATGGCCACCCGGCTGTTCCCCGAGGTGCTCGCGGCCGACCTCGGCATCGCGGTGCACCCGCGCGCCCGCGCCGTGGTGTTCCCCGCGTTCGGCGCGTACGTGGGTGGCGACATCACCGCCGGGCTGCTCGCCTCGGGCATGGACCGCGACGCGCGGATCCGGCTGTTCGTGGACATCGGCACCAACTGCGAGATCGTGCTCGGCAACCGGGAATGGCTGCTGGCCACCGCCGCGCCGGCCGGGCCGGCGTTCGAGGGCGCGGCGATCCGGTGCGGGATGCGCGCCGCCGACGGGGCCATCGAGGTGGTCACGATGACCCCCGACACCTGCGAGCTGACCGTCATCGGCGACGCCGAGCCCGCCGGTCTGTGCGGCTCCGGGCTTGTCGACGCGGTGACCGGGCTGGTCAGGCTGGGCCTGCTGGACCCGTCCGGCAGGTTCGTGCCCGAGGACCAGGCCGCTGCGCTGGCGCCGGGGCTGGCCGGGCGGCTGACCCGGCTCGGCCAGGAGCGGGTGTTCGTGCTGCACTGGCTCGGCTCCCCCGGCGACGTGGCGCAATCGATCTACCTATCCCAGCGGGACGTGCGGGAACTCCAGTTCGCCAAGGCGGCGATCGCCACCGGCTGGCGCATCCTGCTCGAGGAGGCGGGGCTGAAGCCCGGCGACATCCAGCAGGTGCTGCTGGCGGGCTCGTTCGGCAGCTACCTGTCCCCGGCCAACGCGATCCGGCTCGGCCTGGTGCCGGAGATCGGGGTGCTGCGCGTGGTGAGCGCCGGGAACGTGGCCGGCGAGGGAGCCAAGATAGCGCTGCTTTCGCTGCGCGAACGGGCCGCCGGGCTGGCGCTGCTCGAGGAGGTGAGGTATGTCGAGCTGTCCGACCGCGCCGACTTCAACGACCGTTTCGTCGCACAGTTGCCGTTCCCCGGCTGACCCGCCCGCCTCCCCGGTTGTGGTCATTGCCTGCGGTGCCCTCGGCGGGCACCTGCGGGAGATCCTCGCCCGCCGCGGCTGGCGGGCCGAGTTGCACTGCCTGCCCGCCCTGCTGCACAACCGCCCGAAAAAGATCACTATTGAGACCGAACGATTGGCCCTCCAGGCCCTGGCCCGCGGGCAGCGGGTCGCCGTGGCCTACGCCGACTGCGGCACGTACGGCGCGCTGGACGAGGTGTGCGCGCGGCTGGGGCTGCGGCGGCTGCCGGGGCTGCACTGTTACGACGTGCTGGCCGGGCCCGAGCGGATGAGGGCGGTGTTCGAGGCCGAGCCGGGCACGTACGTGCTCACCGATTTCCTGGTCCGGAGCTTCGAGCGGACGGTGCTCGCGGAACTGGGCCTGGACCGGCACCCGGAGCTGTGGCCGGACTACTTCGGGCACTACCGCCGTCTGGTCTGGCTGGCCCAGGACCCAGAGCCGGGGCTGGCGGCGCAGGCGGATCAGGTGGCGGCCAGGTTCGGCCTGCCCCTCACCGTGGTGCCGACCGGGACCGCCCGCCTGGAACGCGAACTGGAACGGCTCGTCACCGGGGACGAAGCGGGGCAGCCCGGCGGCCCGCGTGCCGGGAGCGCGCCGTGATCCGGGGCGGGCCTTTTGGGGGCGGGCTGGCGTCCGCGGCCCCGTTGCTTGAGCATCCGCGGTATGAGGTGTTCCCGGCTGGCGGCGTGGCGGACGCGGTCGCGGAGTGGGTCCCGGCCGGCATGACGGTGACCGTGACCGCCTCCCCCACCAAGGGCCTGGACGCCACGCTTGACCTGACCGAGAAACTGGCCGGGCTCGGCTACCAGGTGGTCCCGCACCTGTCCGCCCGGCTGGTGCGCGACGACGCGCAGCTGGCCGACATCGCCGCGCGGTTGATCGCCTGCGGGGTGGATGACGTTTTCATCCCGGCCGGCGACGCCGATCCCCCGGCAGGGCGTTTTGACAGCGCTTTGTCATTGCTTGAACGGCTGGCCGAAATGGGCAACCCTTTTCCGCGGACCGGGATCACCGGGTACCCGGAGTCGCATCCGAGGATCGACGACGACATCACGATCCAGGCCATGTGGGACAAGCGGCGACTCGCCGCCTACATCGTGAGCAACCTGTGCTTCGACCCGGCGACGGTGCGCCGCTGGATCCGCCGGGTCCGTGCCCGCGGCGTCACCCTGCCGTTGTACGTCGGGCTGGCCGGGCCGGTGGAGCGGACCCGGCTGTTGCGGATGGCCGCCAAGGCCGGGGCCAGCGAGTCTGCTCGGTTCCTCGCCGGGCACGTGGAGTGGTTCCTGCGGTTCGGCACGCCCGGCGGCTACCGGCCGGAGCGCCTGCTCGCCAGGCTGGGCCCGGCCGTCACCGCACCGGCCGCCGGGGTCGCCGGACTGCACCTTTTCACGTTCAACCAGGTCCAGCAGACCGAACAATGGCGCCAGGAACTCCTATCCCGCATAGAAGGCAACCGCGCACCCGCGCACCCCTGACCAGCCAAGCACCCCGGGCTCTCCTCCTCGCCCGTCCGCAGTTGCGTTGACCAGGGCGGCTCCCCGCGACCCCAGCCGTCTGGCCGGCAGGAGGTGACCCCGGCCGCAGTTCTGTCCGCGGCGGGTCAGCTCCTGGCGGCCTCCCCAGCGGGATACAACCCGCCTTCCGAATACCGCTACGTATAAGCAACTCCAACTTACGTGTTGTAATTGCGGAAAATACAATCGCTTGCACTGCCCCGGGCCCCCAGTCCGGTTTCCGTTTTCGTTCCGTGATCTGAAATCGGCGTGTATAACCGGCGTGAGGTTTGGTTGACATCACCCCGGGAACGCCCGGCGGAAGCAAGCGGGTTGGTGACCAGACAGCAATGAGCGGCAGGTACCCCGACGGCATTCCGGCACGTCCGGGCGAGGTGACCTGGCCGCTGCTCTCGGGGCTGATCCCGCAACTCCCGGATTCGTATGTGCCCAGGCAGGAGACCGGGCTCGGCCTGGCCGCCACCCTGACGCCGGGTGACACCGCCGTGCTGATCCCGGCCGATGAGGCGAACCGGACTCTGGGCGGGCTCGGCGGGACAGGCAAGACGCAACTGGCCCTCGCGGTCGCACACGCTCTCTGGGACCGCCATATGCTGGACCTGGTCCTCTGGCTGACCCCGTCCAGCCGGGACGCCGTCGTCACCGGCTACGCCCAGGCCCTGCAGGACGTCGGCGGGCCCGCCGTGGACGGGCCCGAAGCGGCGGCGGCGGACTTCCTTGACTGGCTCACCGGGACCGACCGGTCGTGGCTGGTGATCCTCGACGACCTGGGCGACGCTGCGGTACTTGAAGGGCTCTGGCCGCATGGGCCACATGGACGGGTGGTGGTCACCAGCCGCCGCCCGGACACCGCGGTGCGCGCGTACCGGCCGCGCGCCGTCGAGGTGGGACCGTTCAGCCCCCGCGAGTCCCTCGCCTACCTGTCCAGCAAGCTCCACGCCGATCCCGACCAGTGGATCGGCGCGCTTGACCTGGCCGGTGACCTTGGCCACCTGCCGATCGCGCTGGCGCAGGCGGCCGCGCTGATGGCCGAAACGGGGCTGGACTGCCGCCAGTACCGGGCTCGTGTCGCCGACCGCATGCAGCGCCTGGCCGGCGGTGCCGCGGGCGCGTACCCGTCGATCGTCGCGTCCACCTGGGCGCTGGCCACCGAGTTCGCCGAGCAGATCCCGCCGGCCGGGCTGGCCCGGCCGGCCCTGGCCCTTGTCGCGATGCTGGATCCCAACGGCATCCCTGGGGCGGTGCTCACCAGCCAGGCCGCTTGTGCCTACCTGACCCGGTACCGCCGTGGCGCCCCGGTCGACGAGATGCAGGCCCGCGCCGCCCTGTACAACCTGGCCCGGGCGGGCCTGGTCGGCATCGATACCACCAGCGCCGCCCGTACGGTGCGGGTACACAGCGTGGTCCAGGCGACGGTGCAGCAGAACCTCACCGCAGCCGAGAGCGATGAGGCGGCGCGCGCCGCCGCCGAGGCGCTGTTCCAGGCGTGGCCCCGCACTCCCGTTCCTGCCTCGTTCGAGCAGGCACTGCGCGACTGTACGGCGCGGCTGCAGGAGGCCGCGGGCCGGGTGCTGTGGACCCCCGAGTCCCATCCGGTGCTGCTGCGGGCGGGCCGGAGTCTCGAATCGGCGGGCCTCACCGAGGCTGCCACCGGCTACTGGCAGTCGATGCTGGAGACGAGCCAGGCCGAGCTGGGACCCAACCACGCCCACACCATCCTGGTCCGCGACCGGCTGGGTGCCGCGCACCAGGCGGCCGGGCGCTCGAACGACGCGGTGGAGGTATACCAGGAGTCGCTGGACGAGCGGCAGCGGATCCTCGGCGCGGGGCACCCCGATACGGTCACGGCGCGGGCCAACCTGGCACGCGCGTACCGGTCGGCCGGCCGTTCCGACGAGGCGGTCCAGCTCGCCGAGCGCGTGCTCGCCGAATCCGAGCAGGGACGGGGTGCCCGCCACCCGGACACCCTGACCGCCCGGGAAGAGCTGGGCGAGGCCTACCTGGGCGCCGGGCTTGGCGACCGGGCCATCGCAGCCTTTCAGCGCACGCTCGCCGACCGGGAGCGGGTGCTCGGGCAGACCCATCCGGACACCCTCGCGGCGCGTGCCGACCTCGCCCATGCCTACCGGGCGGCCGGCCAGCCGGAGAAGGCACTGCCACTGCACGAGCGGCTCGTGGCCGACCGGGAGCGCACGCTGGGCCCCGACCACCCCGAGACCCTGGCCGCGCGGGGCCATCTTGCCTATGCCTACCGCAGCGCCGGGCGGCTGAAGGACGCGCTGCCGGTTTACCGGCGCACCCTGACCGGCCGGGAGCGGGCCCAGGGCCCGGACCACCTCGACACGATCACCGCGCGCGGCAACCTCGCCGACGCGTGCTTCCTGGCCAGCCGGTACAAGGAGGCCGTGCAGCTTTACGAGCGCACCCTGGCCGACCGGGAAGCGCGGCAGGGCCGCGACCATCCCGACACCATCACCGCGCGCGGCAACCTCGCCTCGGCCTACCACTCGGCGCGCAAGCTGGCCCAGGCCATCCCGCTGTACGAGGAGAACCTGTCCGACTGCGAGCGGGTGTTCGGGCCGGACCACCCGGACACGCTGACCTCCCGCAGCAACCTGGCACACGCCTACCACACGGTGGGCCGGTACACCGAGGCCCAGGCGATGTTCGAGCGCACGGTCGCCGACGCCGAGCGCGCGCTCGGGCCCGACCACCCGCTCACCCAGACGGCGCGGGAGAACCTGGCGGCCGCCACCCAGGTCTGAGCCCCACGGAACCTGATCAGTAGCCGGGCGGCGGGCCGATCGCGGAGGCCTCGGGGCCGAACGCCTCGACATACCGGGGATGCACCTCGCCCCAGCGCTGGCCGGGCTGGAACGAAAGCTCCCCCTTGTCCAGGTCGTCGGTGAGCCGGTCGAGGCATTCGTGCCAGCCTGCCGCGTCCCGCGCCGCCTTGCCCACCTCGTCGAACGTGTCCAGCAGCGTAAGCGTGCAGCCGTCCGGGCGGGCCGCCAGTTCCAGGCGGATCACATCGGTGCCCCAGCGGAACTCCACCAGCGACTGCGGCTGGTAGGCGAGCACCTCGCCGTCGAATTCCGGCACCAGGCCATCGGGGCTGGAGAACGTGAGCGCGCCGCCCACTGCCCAGTCGCCGGAGACATGCTGCGGGAACCATGCCCGCATGTGCTCCGGCTCGGTGATCGCCCGCCACACCTTCTCCTGTGGGTGCGCGAGTTCGCGGGTGAACCGCAGCCGCCACCGCCCGCCGAGGTCTTCCAGCGTGCCTGCTGTCATCGCTCTTCCCCTGTCTCTTCGTCGGTCATCTGGTCCAGGTGCCGCTCTAGCTTGTCGAGGCTGGCGCCCCACGCGGCCCGGTAAGGAGCCAGCCACCGGTCGAGTTCCAGCAGCGGCGCCGGGCTCAGCCGGTAGAGCCGTCGCTGCTCGTCCACCCGCACCCGGACCAGCCCCGCCTCGCGGAGCACCCGCAGATGCTTGGACACCGCCGGCTGGTTCATCTCCAAGATCGCGACCAGTTCATTGACCGAGCACTCCCCCGCGCGCACCAGATCAAGGATCTGCCGCCGCCGAGGCTCCGCCAACACCGCAAAAACCGAGTTCACCTCCCCAGCATGCCCACCAAGGCATATTCCTGTCAAGGCATATACTCTTCTCTCTCTTTTGCGAGGTGATGCCAGCGGGCGGCGGCTGAGAGGCGCACGCACGCGCCACAAACAAGCAGCACCGACAGGCGGCAGTTGCTGGCGCAGCACGACATGGCCGGAGACTGCCGTCACCGGCCTCCCCCGGCCGAAGGACTTAGGCCGAGCCAGAACGAGCTTTGAGAGCGGCCACCAATGCGGGGATGACCTGGCCCAAGTCTCCGATTACCGCGTAGTCGGCGTGGGCCAGGATCGGCGCCCCGGGATCGGTGTTCACCACGACGATGTGCTTGGCCCCGGCACACCCGGCCATGTGCTGGATGGCACCGCTGATCCCGCAGGCCAGGTACAGCTCTGGCGTGATCTTGGTGCCGGTCTGCCCGACCTGCTGCCGGTGCGGCCGCCAGCCCTCGCTGGTCACGACCCGGGAGACCCCGACGACCCCGCTGAGCAGGGCGGCCAGTTCCTCCAGCGGCGCGAAGCCGTCCGGCCCGCCGACCCCACGGCCCCCGCCAACCACGACCCGCGCGGTGGCGAGCGACGCGCCAGAACTGTGCCCGGCCGTCTCGGTGGCCCGTACGCGCAGGTCATCGTCGCTCAGGCTGGGGACATACGGATGCACCGGGAGCGTGCCGACCGGCTCGGCCACGGCGGCGGCCGGGACCGCCTCGGTGGCCACGGTCATCAGCCCGGGCGATCCCGTCAGGCTGGCCTCTTCCAGCAGCAGGCCGGCCCAGCGGTGCCGGACGACCTGGTGCGTGCCTTCCTCGCCCGGCTCGGCCCGGACGCAGTTTGCCGCCATCGGCAGGCCGCTGAGCGCACCGAGGTAGGCCATCACCTCGTTGCCACGGTCTGTAGCCGCCGCCACCACGGCGGACGCACCGATCTCGGCGGCCAGGCCGGCCAGGGCCTGCGCCCAGGCGCGTGGCGCGTAGCCGTCCAGGTGCTCCGGCTCGACCACATGCGCGCTGGAGGCACCGTACGCCGCGAACGTGACACCGGGAATCTGATCCGCGGGCCCGAACAGCACCGCCGCGACCGGCGCCGGCCCGGTGCCAGCCGGCCCGGCGCCAGCCAGCCCGGTGGCGAACGTCAGCGCCCGCAGCGACGCGTCCGCGGGCCCGTCGGCGTCGAGTTCTACCAGGCACAGCACGGTCATGGCAGCAGGCCCCACTCTTCGAGCACGCCGACGAGCGCGGGCACCCCGTCGGCCCCGGTGCCCAGCACGGTGGCCTGCTTGCGCTGGCTTGCGGGCACCCGGAGGGATCGCTTGCGGAGCCCATCGTCGCGCCACTGCGGCTCGTCGCGCTCGATGGTGGCCCGCTTGGCGCGCAACCGTCCCGGCAGTGACGGGTAGCGGGGCAGGTTGATGCCTTCCTTGACGCAGATGACCGCGGGCAGGCCGAACTCGAACGTCTCCAGACCGCCGCTGTACTCCCGGCTGGCCCGTACGGTGGCCTGGCCGTCGGTCTGCGTGATCTCCAGGTTCTTGATGCCGGTGACGCACGGCCAGCCGAGGGCGCAGGCCACCCGGATGCCCACCTGGTAGTCGCCGGTGTCGGCCGCCTCGTTGCCGCACAGCAGCAGGTCGTAGCCCGGACCGTCGGCGGAATGCCGGCGCACCTCGGCGACGATGGCCTCGGCGGTGGCGATCGGGCCCCATTCCCTGCCGTCGGTCTCCAGCAGCACCGCCCGCTTGGCACCAAGTGCCAGCGCCTCGCGAAGCTGGTCGGCGGCCTCGGGCGGGCCGAGGGTGAGCACGGAGACGGTCCCGCCGAGCCGCTCGGTGATCTGGACCGCCTCCTCGACGGCGCATTCCTCGTGCGGGCTGATGGTGAACCCGGAGAGCCGGGTGTCCACCTCCTGGTCGTCCGCGGTCAGCATGATCTTGCCGCCGACCATGGGCACGCGCTTGACGCAGACGCCGATCTCCATGCCGTTCAGCTCCGCACCCGGCTGTTCTCCGGGTCGAACAGCGGAGTGGATCCGGCCACGGCCACCGTGACCGGATACTGTTCGCCGAAGCACTCGACCAGCAGGCGGGTGCCCTCATGTGCCTGCTGTGGCGGCAGGTAGGCCATCAGCAGGTGCTTGCCCACCGACGGCCCGGCACCGGCACTGGTCACGTAGGAGGGCCGGCCATCCGCGTCGACCAGGCGCTCGCCGTCGGCCGACAGGATCGGCTCACCGCCCAGCATGTAACGAAGCTGGCCGTCGGCCGAGGCATGGTCGTCCACGGTCAGCGTGCAGAGCACCGCCGTGGGCGGGCGGTCCCGCTGCGCCAGGTAGGCCTCCCTGCCGATGAACGACTGCTCCTTGACCCGTGGCCGCGTCATCCCCGCCTCGACCAGGTTGTACTCCGGGGTCAGCTCGTTGCCGAAGGCGCGGTAGCCCTTTTCCAGCCGGCCGGTGGTGCCGTACACGCCGATGCCGACGGGCACCAGGCCGTGCGGCTGACCGGCGCCCCAGACCGTGTCCCACACCCTGGCCCCCTGCTCCATCGGCACGTACAGTTCCCAGCCCAGCTCCCCGACGTAGGAGATGCGCGAGGCGAGCACGGTCACGCCGCCCATTTCCACCTCGCGGCAGGTGCCGAACCCGAACGCCTCGTGGGACAGATCCCCGAGGGTGACCGGCTGGAGCACGTCCCTGGCCCGGGGCCCCCAGATGCCCAGCGTGGTCCAGGCCGAGGTGAGGTCGGCGAGCTGGGCTCCGGGCGGCAGGTGATCGGTGAACCACTTCTTCTCGGCCATGCCGGTCGCACCGCCGGTGACGACCCGGAAGTGCTCGGCGCCCAGGCGCATCACGGTCAGGTCGGCCTTGAACATGCCTTTGTCGTCCAGCAGCGAGGTGTAAACCACCCTGCCGCGGCGGACATCGGCCTGCGCCACGACCAGCGACTGCACCGCGTCAAGCGCGGCCGGTCCGGTGATGTCGAACACCGCGAAGGCGGACAGGTCGACCAGGCCGCAGGACTCCCGCATGGCCAGGTGCTCGGCGTTGATGATCGGCGACCACCAGCGCGCATCCCATTCGGCGGAGCGCTCGGCGAGCCTGCCGGCGTAGCGCCCGAGCAGCGCCTCGTTGCAGCCGTACCAGTTGGGGCGCTCCCAGCCCGCCGTCTCGATGAACACCGCGCCCAGGTCCGCCTCGCGCTGGTAGAACGGGCTGACCCGTAGCGGGCGGCCCGACTCCCACTGCTCGGCGGGGTGGACGATGCCGTACATCTTGTTGAAGCCCTCGCGGGCCCGTGCCCGCACGTGCGCGACCGTCTGCTGGCAGGGATAGAACCTGGCCACGTCGGCCTCGTGCACATCGACGGTCGGCACCTGGCCCGACATCAGCTCGGCCACCACCCGGCCGCAGCCCGGGCCCTCCTTGATCCAGCTCGCCGCGGCCGACCACAGCCCCTTGACCTCGGGCATCTCCCCCAGCAGCGGATGGCCGTCGGGGGTCATCGAGATCAGGCCGTTGATCGCGTAGCGGATGCCGGCGCGTTCGTCACCCAGCAGGTCCGGCATCAGCTCCAGTGCCTCGGCCAGCTGCGGGTCGAAGTCGTCGGCGGTGAAGGGCATCTCGGTCGGGGACAGCGCCGCTTCCTCGTTGGACGGGATGTCGTCCGGGCTGACGATCATCGGGCGGTGCGCGTAGGAGCCGACCTCCATGTCGCCGCCGTGCTGGCGCTCGTACATGTTGGTGTCCACGTCCC
>Ga0207693_10005119_pt1 | contig 10986 bp, 8 predicted proteins | sample LARL81metaG_FD_184347 | JGI IMG/M metagenome (GOLD analysis project Ga0207693, IMG submission 184347) | Corn, switchgrass and miscanthus rhizosphere microbial communities from Kellogg Biological Station, Michigan, USA - LAR L8-1 metaG... | ecosystem: Host-associated > Plants > Roots >... | reverse complement strand
TTTCCTCTGTTCCTGCGCTACGTTCACTGAACCTTCGAGCCAAGTTACGCTACAACAGCTCGAGAATGCCCACTTAGCCTTTATCGACCATTATACGTGCGCTGGAGGCAAGCCTGCAGCGTGGGATCAGGCGAGCTTCGACAGCGAAGTGGCGAAGATCACACAGCAATTCACGGATGCGGAAGCTGCTGTGCCAAAGACCGTGCCGGCGCGCAAGACATTCATCAAGAATTCCGCGGATCTATTTCAGCGCGATGCTGCCCTCGTCCGGAAAAACCATTGCCTGAGCCCAAGTTTCGCCGCCAACAAAAAGAAACAGCTCCAGCAGAATTACGATCTTCTGCTGCAGCAAACATCGACCTGAGCTCAATTGTATGTCAAAACTTCAAGATGCATTAGACCAAATTAAAGATCCCACCGTTGCCGACGCAAAAATTCAGTTTGCACAACTGATCAGCGACGGCAAAGCCGCTTCTGAAGCGTTCATCAACTCCAGCGCAGAGCAGCTCGAGCAATGGACGATCGACGTTAGTGCGAAGAAAATGACCCAGGACGAGTTCGATAACCTGGTTAGTGCGCAGACGATTCTCGCAAAAAATTTCGTGGCCAGTCAGGCTCTCGCCGCGCAAAAACGCGCGGAAGAGCTGACGATCAAAACGGCAGAGCTCGCCGCCACGAAGATCGTCCCGCTGTTAGTCGCTCTTTAGCCTACGTTACGTGGCAGATGCCAAGTGGGTTTCGAGTAAAATCAGGTTTTTCGGCGGCGAAATCCTCACCGACTCAATAAGGCTGACCATTCGCGTGCCACGCGACGCCGCAACGGTCGGTGCACTGGCAGCAAAAGCGCGGTCTGTTTGAGCACTAGGCAGAGTGTTTCAGCCGAGCTTGCTTTTCATCACGGAAGCAAACGCAGACTGGAATCACGAGAAGCCGCTGAGGGCTGCTTTAAATCGAACATTCGTCTGCTAATAAGCGCGATGAGCAAATCATCAGAATCGAAGGACAGCGTTCAACGAAAGACGATGGCATTGGGCGGGTTTGCTTGACCGCTTAGCGGCTTCTCTGTAGAATCGGCGTTTGCCGCGCATTCCGTGTGACGTCCGCGGTCTTGCCGAAGCTCTCCGGAATGGGACAAGTGGCTCGCGGGCCGATGGAGAATTAACGCGATGGATTTTACCTGGTCGGACCAACAAAAAGAGCTACTCGACGCCGTCGGCCGTTTCGCCAGCCAACAACTCAACTACAACATGATTGAGAACGACCGCGACGGCGTTTTCAACCACGATGCTTGGAAAAAGTGTGGTGCCTTTGGCATCCAAGGCTTGCTCGTCCCTGCAGAATACGGCGGGCTCGGCATGGATCCGCTCACGACCGTGGCAGCCCTCGAACGTCTGGGCTACGCCTGCAAAGACAACGGCCTGATCTTTTCGATTAACGCTCACATGTGGACGGCAGTCACTCCCCTCGTCTACAGCGGTTCCGAAGCTCAGAAGAAAAAATATCTGCCTGGTCTTTGTGATGGCACGCTCATCGGCGGCAATGCCATGAGCGAGCCGAACAGCGGCTCTGATGCATTCAGCCTAAGCACCACGGCCGTCAAAAAGGATTCCAAGTACATCCTCAACGGGAGCAAAATCTTCATCACCAACGGCCCCGTCGCCGACGTGCTCGTGGTGTTCGCCACTGTGGACAAAGCGCGAGGACCGAACGGAATCAGCGCCTTTCTTGTCGATAAGGATTCGCCGGGAATGGACGTCGCACGCAAGCTCGAAAAGATGGGGCTGCGCACCTCTCCCATGGCCGAGGTCTTTTTCGAAAATTGTGAGGTGCCAGAGGAAAACCTTCTTGGTAAGGAAGGCTCGGGCCCTTCTCAGTTCACATGGGCGATGACTTGGGAACGCGGCTGCATCCTGGCCAGTGCAGTCGGGTCGATGCAACGGTTGCTGGAGAGGTGCGTTCGTTACGCGAAGGAGCGAAAACAATTCGGCCAGCCGATCGCCAAGTTCCAGTTAGTAGCCAGCAAAATTGTTGACATGAAACTGCGTGTCGAGAGCGCCCGACACATGCTCTACCATTGTGCTTGGTTGCGGGGGCAAGGAAAGAGTGCGTATCTCGAGGCGGCGATGACCAAGCTGCATATCAGCGACTGCTGGATCAAATGTTGCGAGGACGCGATCCAGATCCACGGCGGCTATGGATACATGACCGAGTACGAGCTCGAACGCGAATTGCGAGATGCGATCGGCAGCAGGCTCTACTCGGGTACGAGCGAAATGCAGCGCAATATCATCGGCTCGCTTCTGCTATGACGACACCACCATCCGGTTCATGAAAATTCTAGTTTCCTTCAAAAGCGTGCCCGACCCAAACGAGGCTATCCTGGCAGGTGCAGCCGCTTCGGCGGCCAAGTCGGTTATCAATCCGTTCGACGAAATCGCCATCGAGGAAGCCCTACAGATTCGCGAACGTGGCGATGCCGTGGAGATTGTGGCCGTCACGATCGGGGCGCCAGCGGTCGAGGAACAAGTTCGCGCCGCGCTGGCAATGGGCGTTGATCGCGCAATCCGCATTGACGATTCCCGTGTTCTGGATCCGTACGCTGTTGCCCGTATCCTCCGTGCAGTGGTCGAGAAGGAAATGCCGCAGGTTGTCATCATGGGGAAACAGGCCGTGGATGACGACTCGAACCAGGTCGGGCAGATGCTCGCGGCCCTGTTGGGATGGCCACAGGCGACGTTCGTCTCGAAGGTCGAGTTCCTGGACAACAAGACGCGCGCCCGCTGCACGCGCGAGACTGACGCCGGTCTGGAGGTCGTTGCAATCGACTTGCCTGCTGTAATCACTACCGATCTTCGCCTGAACCAACCCCGTTATGTCTCGCTGCCCGGCTTGATCAAAGCGCGCCGCAGACCAATTGAGACACTAACCTGCAATGAATTGAGAGTGGACGTGCGGCCTCTTACTACCGTACTCTCCATAGCGAATCCGCCAAAACGAGCCGCTGGTACACGTGTCGACTCAGTCGAAGAATTGATCGCGAAGTTGAGGCAGGAGGCGAAGGTGCTTTGATAACGCGGCAAATGCCCGTTAAATAGCGCGCCAACCAACCGTATGGTAGAAACCCTCGTACTGATTGAGCATGATCGCGAGCGCGTGAAACGCCAATCGCTGCACGCGATCACCCTTGCCCGACAACTTAGTGGTAAGTACGCGCTTTTACTCCTCGGCCAAGGATTAGGCGAGATTGCCGCGTCTTTGGTTTCTTATGGCGCGTCCGTTGTGCTTGTGGCTGATGATCCTGCTTTAGCGGAACCTTTGGCCGACCGTTACGCGACAGTAATTGCCCAAGCGGCACGAAAGTATGACTCAAAGATCCTCCTCGGTACCTCTTCTACGTTCAGCAAGGACATCCTGCCGCGCACGGCTGCACTACTTGATATCCCAATGCTGACTGACGTCCTCGCAGTTGAGGAAAACGACGGCTCGATTTCCTATCAAAGGCCGGTTAACGCTGGTAGCATGTTAGCGACGGTAAAACTAGAGACCGATCGGTGCGTCTTGACGGCCCGTGCAACTGCCTTCGATGAGCCCGCGGTAGACGCAGCGGCTTGTCCCATCGAACGGTTCGAGTTTGATGCCGCCTTACTTCCTAACCGGATGGAGTTCATTTCCCGTGAACAACGCGCATCAGACCGGCCTGATCTGACCGAAGCTGCCGTCGTCGTATGCGGCGGCCGGCCGCTTAGGGACAAAGAAACTTTTGAGCGACTGGTTGGCGGATTGGCTGATGCGCTTGCAGGCGCAGTCGGTGCGACCCGCGCAGCGGTCGACTCCGGCATGGCGCCTAACGATTATCAAGTGGGACAAACTGGCAAGGTGATCGCACCACAGTTATACATTGGTATTGGCATCTCCGGTGCGATCCAGCATTTGGCCGGTATCAAAGATTCGCGAGTTATTGTCGCGATCAATAGAGACCCAGATGCGCCAATTTTTCAGGTGGCCACCTATGGACTAGTTGGCGATCTGCATCAAATGGTCCCACAACTCATCACGGCGCTTTCCAAAGGTGCGGAAAGTGCTTGAAAGATCTACATGTCGTCGTTTAGCCCGAGCAAAACCTTCGACCACTTTTTTGCCCTGTATGTCTGAATCATCAAAACGTTCGGTACGCTCCAATCCGACAGGTTTTTCGAAAGAGTTTTAAGTCATGAATGATGCCACGCGCGAAGTTTTCGGCAACATCGCTCCCTGGATGCGGGCCGTCTTCTTCGGCATGATTGCAGTCAGCATCGCTTGGCCTATTTGGCAAATCTGGGCGCGAGCGCGGCTTTGGCGGAAAGGCCAAAACGCCGGCGTCGAGCAAAACTGGATGGTACGGATTGAACAGCTCATTATTTACGCGCTCGGGCAGAAACGCGTTTATCGCAAATCATTGGGCGCGTTTCTTCATCTGCTGCTCTTCAGCGGATTCGTTGTTCTCACGATCGGCACGACGCTATTGGCAATCGCTTACGATGGTCCATACGACTTTCACCACGGAAGGTACTATCTCATCTATGAGCTGACGATGGATACCTTCGGGGTCGCGTTCATCATCGGTTGTCTTTTGGCCATGTATCGTCGAGCCTTCCGACGGAAGCCAAGTCTTGGCCACAACAAGAGCGATTGGTGGCTGCTAGGCTTACTTCTCTCGTTAGGAATAACTGGCTTCGCAGTGGAAGCGCTGCGCATTCATTACACCCAGGTACAACCGTGGATTGCGCGCTGGTCAACCGTTGGTTGGTTAATCGACACAAGCCTGCTGCAGAGACTCGACATCGGGACAGCCCGGAAGTTACACCTAACAGCTTGGTGGTTGCATTCGATTCTGGTCGCAGCTTTCTTTGCCAGTATCCCCGTAACGCGTTTCCTTCACGTGATCACGGGGCCAGCTAACATCGCCCTGCGGCCCAGACGGCCGATGGGCGCGCTTGTACCTCTAACGGTAGAAGAAGTGGAGCGGACCGGCCGCACTGGAGTAAACACAATAGCTGAGTTCACTCGTCAACAACTGCTCAGCTTGGATGCCTGCATGGAGTGCGGTCGCTGCGAAGACGCGTGTCCCGCGACCGCGAGCAACAAGCCTCTTTCTCCTGAAGCTGTCGTTATTGATCTGCGTCGTCTGATGTCGCGCGGGGGTGGCGATGTGCACACAATGATCCGCGATGAAACGCTTTGGGCCTGCACAATGTGCCAGGCCTGCGTAGAAGAGTGTCCCGTGTTGATCGGACATGTTGATTTGATTAGCGACATGCGACGAGACTTGGTAGGCGAAGGAAAACTCTCTGGCCCTCCTGCTAAAGCGCTGCAACAAATCAGTAACCAATCCAACCCCTACGGTCGGCCTAACTCCGAACGTCTGGCTTGGGCGGAAGGCCTCGACGTTCCGACGGTCGAATTGAATCCTGGATTCGAATATCTGCTGTGGGTCGGATGCGCTGCGGCGTTCGATCCGCGTGCGCAGAAAATCGCTCGCGCGACGGCACAGTTATTGAAGGAGGCGAAGGTTAACTTCGCCGTGCTCGGCGCAAAGGAAACGTGTACCGGTGATCCGGCGCGTCGAATCGGCGATGAGTTTCTTTATCAACAGCTCGCGCAGGGCAATGTCGAGACGCTTACACGACACAAGGTAAAGAAAATCGTGACACCGTGCCCGCACTGTTACAACACGCTCAAGAATGAATACACGCAGTTCGGTGGCCATTACCAAGTGCAACATCACTCGCAACTCCTCGCAGAGTTGATCGGAAAGGGACGCCTAAGCAACGACACCAATACCTCTGAGCCGGTAACCTTGCATGACCCATGCTACTTAGCTCGCGTGAACGGGGAAGTCGACGCGACACGCACCGTAATTGGCGCTGCTAAGGACACGCTGTTTCGCGAAATGCCTCGCCATGGGAAAAAAACCTTCTGTTGCGGTGCGGGCGGGGGTCGAATGTGGTTCGAGGAATCACCGGCGCAGCGCGTCTCCTGCCTCCGTGCGCAGGAGGCGCTAGCTACGGGCGCCCGCACGGTTGCGACAGCCTGTCCGTTTTGTTTGAACATGATGACTGACGGTATAGCGGGTACGCAGGGAGGTGAAAAAGCAAAGGTGCTCGACATCGCGGAGTTGCTTGTCAGCCGCGGAACGGCAAATGGCGCAGGAGTATGCTCAGAGCCGTCGGAAACTAAATCCGGGTCTTAGCTCATCTGGTAGAGCATCTGTCTCTTTAAGCTAGATGGACTCGGGCGCTCGCTCCCCGGCGTTTTCTCCTCGAAGCTCGCTCGGCAGGTTTCCCATGTCATGAGTCATAAGGTACCGCAAAAAAGCCGAAGCTTCTTTCTTCATTTGCTCAAACCGCTCCGCATATTCTTCGTCAGTTAATAGTTCGGTAGGTCCTGTTGTGAGATTCCCCGTGAGTCGTGTTCGGAATCATTTCGAGCTACGGCGCATGGAGCAGTTGAGAGTGCCATCCTCGGTTGTCGGATCGTCGACGATTCCGGGGCGCTACAGTGATCGTGTGCAATCTGCGACTAACGCGGGGGCCGAAAATCAACCGTTTGGCATTTCCACCAAGAATGAGCGCTTGGGCCTCACGCGGGAGGCCGAGCATTCGGATTTTATAAAGCTCGACGCCGGGATGCAGCCACGGCCCGTCCGACCCAAAGAGAATTTTGCGGGGCCCGGCACGCTTCACCGCCTGTACCAGGTAATCAAAACGCCGAACACCGGACGAGTCCGCGTACACGTTCGAATAGCGAACGAGTTGCTCAATCACGCGCTCGTGCGCGCGCCAGTCGTCGGCGAAACTTCCGAGGTGCGCGATGATGAAATTTACATCTTGGTATTGCGGCGCGAGCATGTCCACAACGTGCGCCTTGCCCGCGACGTCCACTAAAACTGGAACACGCAACTTACGCGCCGCATCGCACAACTCACGCGTTGGCATGGCCTCGTGCCCATGAACTTTTACGCCTCGTAAGCCGTACTGATGCACAGCATGCCGGAGCATTTCAAGTATCCGGCCACTGTCCCGTGTGCAATGGACCATTGCCAGCCCGATCAGACGCTCTGGGTTTTGCGCGACGACCCGGGCAAGCTCTCTGTTTGCCCAAACGTAGTCGCTATGAAATGCGGGAAACACCACCGTGCGATCTATGCCAGCGGCCTGCGCGCGCCGCAAATAAGCGCCCAACGGCGCGTCGGTATTCCACGGTGCCGTCATCGCATCGCCCTTACCGGCGTGACAATGGCTGTCGACGATCATGGGATTGCGAGTTGGGCGCGCTGGAAAGCAGCCCGCTTCGGTTCGGAGGCCACGGCGCGCAGAAACCAAACGCACGTTTGAATACCTCGGAAGAAATTGGGCAGATGAAATTTCTCGTTCGGCGCGTGAATTCGGTCTTCTGGCAGCGCAAAACCCATCAATACAGTCGGGACGCCTAAAACTCGCTGAAAGGTGTGGGTGACCGGGATCGTGCCTCCTGAGCGGAGCAAAACGGGCGAGACGCCGAAACTTTTTCGATACGCGAATGCCGCGGACCTCAAGGCGCGATCTCGCCTGTCAACTAACGCTGCAGGCGCGGCGGCCAGGATGCGAACAGTCGAACGTACCGTTGGCGGCGTCACGCACGCGATGTGCTGGCGAAGCAAGCGCTCGATTTCGCGTGGTTGCTGATCCGGCACAAGGCGGAAGTCGAGTTTTGCCACAGCGGTCGCAGGGATCACCGCTTTGGCTCCGTCGCCTTGATAACCGCCCACGACCCCGTTGATGGATAGTGCCGGCCGAATCGTAGTACGCTCGTACTCACTGTAGCCCGGCTCGCCCCAGGCCTTTTCTGCACCCGCGTCTGTGAGGATATCACGGTCGCTCGGGCCTGTGTGAGCCATGTAATTGCGTTCCGCCTGACTCCATCTGCGGACGCGATTGTAAAACCCGGGAATGGCGATATGGCCTTGTCGGTCGTGCAAGGTCGCGAGAATGCGGCACAGCGCCTGGAGCGGGTTGTGGATGGCTCCGCCGAAATTGCCACAGTGCAGTTCGTGGCCCGGCCCGCGGACTTCCAGTTCCGCGATCAATTTGCCCCGTAACGCGTAAGCGATTGCCGGACGACCCGGCGCGAGAAACCGAGTATCCGACATGACAGCGACGTCGGCAGACAATGCGCGCCGGTTTCGTTCGACGAACGTCGCCAGATTCGGGCTGTTGATTTCTTCCTCGCCCTCGAAGAGGCACTTCACGTTCACGGGCAGCGCCCGCTGCGTTTCCAGCAATGCTTCGAGCGCCTTGACGTGACAAAATAATTGTCCCTTGTCGTCGCACGCTCCGCGGCCGAACAGATCCTTTCCGCGGACGACCGGTTGAAACGGCGGTGATTTCCATTCGCTCAACGGCTCTGGTGGCACGACATCGTAATGCCCATAAATCAGCACGGTCGGCGACCCGGGCGCACGCAGCCATTCCGCATAAACGACAGGACTTCCTTCGGTTGGCACAACCTTCACGCGATCCAGCCCGGCGTGCCGCAACTGATTCGCCAACCAGCGTGCACACTTTCTTATGTCCCCAGCATGCTTCGACTGCGCGCTGACGCTCGGAAAACGGATAAAGGCGCGCAGTTCCTCTATGAAGCGAGGGCGGTTGGCCGCGGCGAAAGCGAGAACACGATGCTCATCCTTCATACTAATTATGCGAGTTCACGTTGAACCCCCGCCCAGTGGCACTTCGTGCGCCGGATGCAAGAATGTGAATCCCGAGAAGCGACCCGGCCGAGAGACAGCATTCACCGGCAGCTCGCCAACCGTGCGCAGATAACATTCAAGGGCCTTTACGTGCGCAAACAGCTGCCCCTTGTCATCCGCCGCCCCTCGGCCATAGAGGTTCTCTCCACGAACCATCGGCTCAAAGGCCGGAAGCCGCCATGCGTTGAGAGGACGCCATCTTGGATAGGCCCTGAATGGCTTCATTCGAACGACGTCAAGAGCAATTCGGCCTGCGAATTGCAGGGTCGGGATGGGGCGTATACGTCACAAGCTTGCGAAACACACAGGCATGTTCCTGGGCCATCCTTTCATGGCTTGCTGTCCACGGATCAGACAATCCTAACCGTGTCCATTCCTTATCCATGTGCACGGCAAGAAGTCTCAACTCTTTGTACGTATTGTTGCTTTTGACCGCATCCTGCCCCTTCCAAAATGGTTTCAACTCGAGGGACGGCATCTTGTTCACGGCTTTATTGATCGACTGAATCTTGCTATTGGTGAGACCCTCGCTGTCTGCGGCGGCGTGCATCAACACTGACATCGCAAACTGTTCGAGGTAGGTGAGATTCAGAATGCCTGGGAACGGGTCGCGTTCCACTACGAATCGGTCGGTCAAGAGATGTCCTGTCTGGAGGAAGAACGCTTTCCCTGGATCGACATAGTCAGCGAGTAGACGACGTCCCTCGCTGGTTTTTCGGATCTCCTTCACAACCTTTTTGTCGAACTCCCGCGCTTCGATTTCTTCATCGATAGATGCAGAAACACGCTCTCGTAAAGTCTCAGGAGTTCGCGATCCAGGGTTCATGTGGCGGTGAGCGTGGAACGCTTCATGAGCGATTTTCTGGATGAGCCAACCGCGCCGCTCAGCCGGCTTGGAATCCCATGGTTGGCCATCAATAAACAATAGATGCCGATCACCGTACAAGTTGTCCAATGTACGAGTGGACAGGAACTCGGATCCCACGCCGCTCGTTACCGAGATTACGGTTCTGCCGCGTAAAGGTCCCTTCGTCAATATGCCATCTCGATTTACTGCGCACTTCTCCTGCCGCCAGGTTATTGGACAATAGCGATCTAGCATCTTGCCGTGCAGGTTCACGTAGCGCCGATTCAGATTCCGCACGCGGTGGCGAAAACTCCTCGAGCTGCAGAGCAGCTTCAGTAAGACCTGTGGTTCTTCGCCGGGAGGAGGCTTTGGGGGAACCCTTTCCTGTAAAAAGGATCGAATGGCGTCCAAGAACTCTCCAGATACGGTGTTGCAGGACTTCGGTAGTGAGGGCTTGTGGCCGCCGTTAGGGGCCGCTTTTCGACCATCTCCCGGGGGAAGCAGGGCGCTCGCTTTGATCAGCGCCAACTCCGTTTTGGCTCCCACGTAACCATCTACTTTGATTCCCAGCCCAGGACGGCCCTGAAACTTCTTGATCGCGCTCACGACTGCGGAGTTATAGGCGTCGCTGACAGGTATCGGGCCGGCGCCAACTGTATTGAGCGCGCGGATCACCCACGCGACGTAACTTCCAGGAGCTACGTTGACGGAGATGAGATCGTTCTGCGTACGCTCGTCAACGTCGCTGTAATCTCTTCCCGAATACTCGGCGTTGAACTTCCGCAACGCTGTCCGGTAGGCGTTCGAGTCTTTTCCGTCCGTCGGAATCCTAATTCCATACAATCGGTTGAGAGAGCGTTGCACCCACTTGAGGTAATCGCTCGAAGAAATGGTACCGACGCTCTCCTGCTCGGTTTGATCGGCACCGGATTCATATGCGGCGAGTTCATTGGCGAGTTCTGCCGAGGCTATTTCCAGGTCTCCTGCCCTACGGGACGGAACTGCCAATTCGAATTCCAATGCAGTCGTTGCAGAATCGATTTCACTTTCCCGCCATCGGCGTCGACCCGCTGCGCGGTTGCGGCCTGGTATCATCCCGCGCGCGCGTTGCCTGCGCTCGTACTGGCGAATCTGGCCACTGCTCATTCCCTTACGCTGCTCGACAACGGCCGCTGGAATCGGTGTCGAACGGACCAATTGGCGGATTCTCGCCTGCAACTGAGCCGCGCTCTGTGTCTCAATGGCCATTTGTAGAGCAGTCGGATAAAGCTGCGGTAACAAGATCGCGATTGTTCGTCGAATCGCGTCTTGTGGACGTCCCCGCAGCGTGTCTTGAAGGGCCAGCCGGAGCTGGACTTTGATCCACTCTTTA
>Ga0207693_10005118_pt1 | contig 10986 bp, 10 predicted proteins | sample LARL81metaG_FD_184347 | JGI IMG/M metagenome (GOLD analysis project Ga0207693, IMG submission 184347) | Corn, switchgrass and miscanthus rhizosphere microbial communities from Kellogg Biological Station, Michigan, USA - LAR L8-1 metaG... | ecosystem: Host-associated > Plants > Roots >... | reverse complement strand
CATCGCCCACGACCTGGACCGGGACAACCGGGATCTGCTCCAGGCGGGCCGGCTCTCCGCCGTGCTCTACCACGACCTGCGCCGGGACATGCACCGTGCCTGCCAGATCATCATGCAGGCGCACGGCGCGCTGGACGGGCCGATCGTCACCGAGCCCGCTCCCATCCAGGTCATCACCCCCTACAACGTCCCCCCGGAGGCCCTGGCCTAGGCGCCGGCGATGGCAGAACTGCCGGTGGCGCGCACCCGCCCGCGCAGCCCCATCGCCACTCCGAACCAGCAGCAGCGGCACCACCGCAGCCGCAGCGGCACTACCGCAGCGGGCAGCCGCGCCACCGCATCCTCCCTGTCACATGGGTGCGGCTTTCTCCAGACCCGCGCTCCCCGGAAACTTGTGTCCCGGGTGTCACCTGATTCTCAGCAGCCCCCGAGTCGGCGGGCTCGTAGCCGGGCATTTCGCCTGAAGACCCTAGGGGCCGGTGGCGATGGGGCGGGCGGGGTCGGTGATCCAGTCGGACCAGGAGCCTACGTAGAGCGCGGCGGGGATGCCGGCCAGGGCGAGGGCGAGGACCTCGTGCGCGGCGGTGACCCCCGACCCGCAGTAGGCGCCGACCAGCAGCGCGGGCGGTGTTCCGGCGCCGGGGGTATCCGCGGGAGCATCGGCCGGGGGGCTCGTGCCGGGGGTATCCGCCGGCGCACCGGCCGGGAGGCTCGTGCCGGGGGTATCCGCGGGAGCATCGGCCGGGAGGCTCGTGCCGAGGGTGGTGAACCGGGCGGCGAGCTCGGCGGGGTCACGGAAGGTGCCGTCGGGGTTCGTGTTGCGGGCGGTGGGCGCGCTGACCGCGCCGGGGATGTGCCCGGCCACCGGGTCGACGTGCTCGGCCTCGCCCCGGTACCGCTCCCCCGCCCGGGCGTCGAGGAGCAGGCCGTCCCGCGCCATCGCCTGCGCGCCGGCCGCGTCGAGCACCGGCATGTGGCCGGGCTCCGCGGTGAAGTTACCGGGTGCGGGCGCGGTCATGTCCGTCGTCACCGGGAGGCCGGCCTCGGTCCAGGCCCGGTAGCCGCCGTCGAGCACCCGGACGTCAGCGTGCCCGAAGTAACGCAGCGTCCACCAGCCGCGGGCGGCCGCCATGCCGTCCCCGTCGTCGTACACCACGACCGGCCGGCCGCCGCTCACCCCGGCCGCGCGCATCGCGGCCTGGAAGGCCGCCGGGTCCGGTAGCGGGTGCCGCCCGCCGGGGCCGGGCGGCCCGGGCGGGCTGGCCAGGTCCCGGTCCAGGTCGGCGAAGACCGCGCCGGGCAGGTGACCCTGCTGGTAGCTGTCGATGCCAGGCGGCCCGGCCAGCCGCCAGCGCGCGTCGAGGACAACCGGCGCCTGCGCTGGCCCCGTCACCGGCGTCAGTTCGGCGGCGAGGGCCCTCGCGCTGATCAGCAGGCCGTCCCGGCCGGCGGGCGCGTTCATGCGGCGGCGTACATAAGCGCCGGCACGAGCTGTTCCGCGGGGGTCAGCGAGCCGTGCATGCCGACCAGCCGGGATTCGCGCGGCTCGGCCTGAGTGGCGACGAGCGCGAGCGATCCGCCCGCGGCAGCCACCACGTCGCCGATGCGGCTGGTCATGGCCGCGTCGACCTGGCCGAACCAGCCTTCGGAGATGGCCTCGTCCCTGGGCAGCACCCAGGCACGGTCGCCGAGCACCTCACGCCAGGTGGCGAGGACGTCGGCGGCGGCGCCGCGGCGCGCGTACAGGTGCCTGGCCCGCGGCTCGCCGCCGAGCAGGGCCAGCCCGGACCGCAGCTCGGGGTGGGCGTCCACGTCGAACTTGTCGTCCGCGCTGATGTCCACCATGCCGTGGTCCGCCGTCACGTACATCATGGTGCCGGAGGGCAGGGTCCCGGCCAGCTGCTCGGCCAGCTTGTCGACGTGGGCCAGCTGGTTGTACCAGGCGTCGGAGGCGACCCCGAACACGTGCCCGGCGCCGTCGAGGTCCCCGTGGTACACGGTCACGAAGGCGCGGTCGTTTTCCCGCAGGGCGGTGGCGCCCTGAGCGGCCAGGGCGCCCATGCTGTTGGCCGGACGGAAGTCCGCGCCGCGCATGGTCGCCACCGTGAGGCCGGTGCCGCGGAACGAGCCCTGGGCCACGTGCACGGCCGCGATGCCCGCGGCGGTGGCGCGCTCGTAGACGGTGGGCAGCGGCTGCCACGTCAGGGGATCGACGCTGGCGTCCCAGCGCAGCCCGTTGAGCAGGCGGTTCTCGCCGGGGATGGCGACCTGGTAGCCGAGGATGCCGTGCTGGCCCGGCGGCCGGCCGGTGCAGATCGAGCCCAGGCTGGTGACGGTGGTGGACGGGAACCCGGCCGTGATCGGCCTGGAGTTGCGGGCCAGCTCGGACAGGAAGGGCGCGGCCGCGGGGTGATCGCGGAGCAGTTCCCAGCCCAGGCCGTCCACGATGAGAAGACAGGCACGCCGAGCCGGCGGGAGGCCGAGGACGTTCTGCGCGGAGGGCGCCTCAGGGTCAAGCGACGCGAGCAGCGACGACGACAGGTCGGCGAGGGCAGCGGCCCCGTAGGACGGCACGATCGGCAGATGTCTCGGCTCTGGCGTCATGCGGGGATCCTCACCTGCTACTCGTGGGTGCCACTCAGCATCTTGCCGAACATCGTGCCACCGGGCGGGCAGCGGCCGCAAAACAGGCGCGCCGGGCGCTCAGCCCCCGCGGACGGCGGTGGCGTCGGACAGTTCGCGGGCGAAGCTCAGCAGCTGCCGCACGGCGTCCTCGCCGTCCGCGGCCGAGCTGACCCGCAGCGAGAAGTCGTCCGCCGTGATCGTGCCGAGGTAACCGTGGTCGGCGTCGCAGTTCTCGTCGCCGCAGTGGGCGGGCTCGAGCTCGAGGTGGGACAGGACGTTCCAGCCGATGGTCAGCATGACCTCCGACGGCATGGTGACGCCGGGCACGTAGGCCGCCGGGTCGGGCACCACGCGGCTCAGCGCGACCGAGGAGATCTTGCCGAACCTGATCGCCTCCGTGCTGGTCTCGGCGCGCGGCCTGCTGTCGGCATCCTCGGCCGGGTGCTCGTCGGTGTGCGAGTACACCAGCCGGGTCGGGGTCAGCGCCAGCACGGTCATGTGCCGGCGCACCTCCATGCCGGGGTCGAAGATCGCGTCGTGGTGGACGACGTAGGCCGTGACCGGTTCAGAGCCGAGCGCCGAGGCGACCGCGTCAGATACCAGGCCCGGATAGTAGCCACTGCGCTCGATCGCGGCCCGCAGGCCATCGGTCAGGGCTCGCGTTTCCCTCATTCCCCCATCCTGCACCGTCCGGCCGGGTGCTTTACCCACGGGAGCGAATCTAGAGAGTCTCGACCTTTCCGGGCGGCGCCACGCCGGCCAGGTGCAGGATCTTCTCCTCGGCCGGCTCGGGCAGGGCGACGGAGAGCGCCCCCGGCGCGGGCTTGGGCTTGCGCGGCTTCCTGGGGCCGGAGCCCCCGCCGCGGCCGCGGTAGACGATCAGGCCGTTCACCGGGTCGGGCGCGCCTTCGAGGGCCGAACGGACCGCGGGCAGCGCACGGAAGGTCTCCCACTGGCTCTCGGACTCGAAGAGCACCTCGAACACCACGCCATAGCGATGCTCGTGCCAGGCCCACTCGGTCGCACCGTGGGTCAGCGCCGCCTCGGTGAGATCGTCCTGGTAGGAGTCTTTCCAGCGGCGAGCGGGCAGTTCGCTCGCGTCGAAGACCTCGATCGACCACCACTCGGACACGCCTGCGCCACCGCCATCCCGTCTCGCGTTCGACCCCCGTCCTCAAGATAGTACGTCTCTATCCGGCCGGCCGATAGGCTCGTTCGCCATGAGAGAAGGGGCGTCGGGATGAGCGTGGCCGGCCTGCGGCTATCGGTGACCTTGCTCACCGTGATCCCGTGGCGGCCGCGCCGGGGCGAGAGCCTGGCCATGCCGTCGCGGGCCGTCGCGGCCGCCGCGATGGCATGGGCGCCGGCCGTCGGCCTGCTGCTCGGCGTCGCCGCCGCCGCCGTCCTGCTGGTGGCCGATCACCCGCTCGGCGCCGGGCCGCTGACCGCGTCCGGCCTCGCGGTCGGCTCGCTCGCGCTGCTCACCCGGGGCCTGCACCTCGACGGGCTGGCCGACCTGGCGGACGGGCTGGCCAGCGGGAAGCCCGCTCCGGGCGCGCTGGACATCATGCGCCGCTCTGACATCGGGCCGCTCGGCACGGTGACGCTCATAATGACGCTGCTGCTCCAGGTGGCCGCGCTCAGCCAGGCCGAAGCGGCCGGCCACGGCCGGGGACCCGCGGCGCTCATCGCCGCCACGGTCACCAGCAGGCTGGCGCTGACCTGGGCCTGCCGCCGGGGGGTGCCCGCGGCCCGGCCGGACGGGCTCGGCGCGCTCGTCGCGGGCTCGGTCCGCCCGGTGATCCCGGCCGCGGTAACCGCGGCCACGCTGGCCGCCGCGGCCGCGGCGGTCGCGATCTCGGCGCCGGCCGGCCGGCCGCTCGGCTGGACTCTGCCGCTCGCGGTCGCCGCGGGCCTGGGCGCGGCGCTAGCCGTGCAGCGGCACGCGGTGCGGCGGCTCGGCGGCATCACCGGCGACGTCCTCGGCGCGCTGGCCGAGGTCGCGGCCACCGTCACGCTGGTAGTGGCGGCGATGGGGCCGGCCGCCTGACCGGTCAGCTCAGCCGGATCCGGGGATCGGCGATGGTCAGGGCGATGTCGGCGATCAGGTTGCCCAGTACCGTCAGCACCGCGCCGATGAGGGTGTACGCGATCAGCACCGGGTAGTCCTCGTTGCCCAGGCTGTTGTAGAAGAGCAGGCCGAGGCCGCTGTAGTTGAAGACGTACTCGGCCACCAGGTTGCCCGCGAGCAGCGCCGGGATGGAGAGCCCGATCAGCGTGATCATCGGCAGGCAGGCGTTGCGCACCAGGTGACGCAGCAGCACGAGCCGCTCGGGCAGGCCCTTGGCCCTCGCCACCTTGATGTAGTCCTGCGCCAGGGTGTCCATCGCCGCCGCCCGCATGTACCGGGAGTAGCCCGCCAGCACGAGCAGGGCGATGCACACGATCGGCAGCGTCATGTCGCGCCAGTCGCCCATCACGGTGAGCACGGAGGTGGACTGGCTGGCCTCGAAGCCGAGCAGGCTGAAGCTCAGCGCGAAGATCTGGATCCCGACCAGGTAGAGCAGGTAGTCGGGCATGGCATAGGTGGTGAAGGCCACCATGGTGACGGCCTGGTCGCCGAGGCTGTTGCGCCTGGCCGCCTGGTAGATACCGAGCGGGATCGCGATCAGGATCGCGAGCAGCAGGCCCATGCCGGACAGGTACGCGCTGCGCGCCCACCGCTCGCCGAACAGAGCCGCCACCGGCTGGTTCAGCTTGTAGGAGTAGCCCAGGTTGCCGTGGAGCAGTTCCCCGAGGTAGTGCCAGTACTGCACGATGACCGGCCCGTCGTAGCCGTTCTGGGCGTTAAAGGCCGCGACCGCCTGGGGGGACGCCTTCGGTCCGAGGATCACGATGGCAGGGGAGGGGAAGACCGCGTGCAGCAGGACGAAGACGAAGAGTGAGATGCCGATCAGGATCACCAGGGAGGTGCCCGCCCGCCGGATCAGGTAAGCAGTCATCTGTCCCCTCCGTGTTTCAATGAGGACAGTCAGGATGCCGAGGCAGGAATCGCTGATGTCGCCGACACATGAAGTATTCAACCAGGCCCCCGCGCTCACCGGGTACGACGTGGCCGACGATCCGGCCTTGCTGGACGCGCTGCGGCGCGAGGGAGCCGGCTGGGCCACGGAAGCCGTGCACGAACTCGGCCGCCTGGCCGGCTCGGCCCGGGTCCAGGAACTGGGCCGGCAGGCCAACGAGAACCCGCCGGCGCTGCGCACGCACGACCGCTTCGGGAACCGGATCGACGAGGTGGAGTTCCACCCGGCCTGGCACGAGCTGATGACGGTCGCGGTACGGCATGGCCTGCACGCCGCCCCGTGGCGGGACGGCCGCGCCGGAGCGCATGTGGCGCGGGCGGCGGGTTTCTACGTCTGGGGATCGGCTGAGGCCGGGCACTGCTGCCCGGTGTCGATGACCTACGCGGTGGTGCCCGCGCTGCGGCACGCGCCCGCCCTGGCCGGGCAGTTCGAGCCGCTGCTGGCGGCCGCGGAGTACGACTTCGGCCTGCGGCCGCCGGGAACCAAGCGCGGGCTGCTCGCGGGCATGTCGATGACCGAGAAACAGGGCGGCTCCGACGTCCGGGCGAACACCACCCGCGCCGTGCCCGTGCGGGGCGACGGCCAGGCGGGCGGCCAGATGGGCGCCGAGTACCGGCTGACCGGCCATAAGTGGTTCACCTCGGCACCGATGGGTGACCTGTTCATGGTGCTGGCTCAGGCCCCCGGCGGCCTGTCCTGCTTCCTGCTGCCCCGGGTCCGGCCGGACGGCAGCTTGAACGGCATGCGGCTTCAGCGGCTGAAGGACAAGCTCGGCAACCGGTCGAACGCCTCGGCCGAGGTCGAGTACGACGAGGCCGTGGCGTGGCTGATCGGCGAGGAAGGTCACGGCGTCAGGACCATCATCGAGATGGTGAACATGACCCGGCTCGATTGCGTGCTGGGCACGGCGACCGGGATGCGGACCGGGCTGACGATGGCCGCGCACCATGCCGCCCACCGGTCCGCTTTCGGCCGCAGGCTGGCCGACCAGCCGCTGATGGCGGCCGTGCTGGCCGATCTCGCGATCGAGTCGGAGGCGACCACGATGGCGGCGTTCCGGCTGGCCGGGGCGACCGACCGGGCCGCCCGCGGGGACGCGCAGGAGGCCGCGTTCCGCCGCCTCGCGCTGGCCGCGACCAAGTACTGGGCCTGCAAGCGGGCCCCGGCGCACGCCGCCGAGGCCCTGGAGTGCCTGGGCGGGAACGGCTACGTGGAGGAGTCCGGGATGCCGCGCCTGTACCGCGAGGCCCCGCTCGCGTCGATCTGGGAAGGGTCGGGCAACGTCGCCGCGCTCGACGCCCTCCGGGCCCTGACCAGGCAGCCCGAGACAGCCGAGGCGTTCTTCGCTGAACTCGATCAGGCCGCGGGGGCCGACCGGCGCCTGGATCAGGCGGTCGTCCGGCTGCGCAAGGAACTCGCCGACCCGTCGGAAGCCCGCGCCCGCCACCTCGCCGAGGCCATGGCCGTCGTCCTCCAGGGCGCACTGCTGGTCCGGCACGGTGACCCGGCGGTGGCGGACGCGTTCACCGCGTCCCGGCTGGCCGAGGACGGAGCGTCCTTCCCCGGCTGGGGCCGCGCCTTCGGGACGCTGCCGGCCGGCGTGGACACCGCGGCTATCGTCCGGCGCGCCACCCCGGCGATCCCGGCCGGGTGAGCCGGTGAGTGTCCTGGACCGGGCGGCTCCGCCGCCCGACCTGGCCGTGCCCTACGGGCCGCTGGCCGAGCACGTCGTCGACCTGAGGCTGCCGCGGGCTCTTCCGGCACCGCTGATCGTGCTCATTCACGGCGGATTCTGGCGGCCGGCCTACGACCGGACGCACCTGGGCTCGATGGGGCAGGCGCTGGCCGCCGCCGGGTACGTGGTGGCGGTGCCCGAATACCGGCGGGCGGGCATGGCCGCGGAGGGCTGGACGGCCACCTTCGACGACATCGCGCTGGCCGCCGCGCAGGTGGGCGGGATCGCCGGGGAGCACGGCGCCGACCCGGGCGCCGTCACCTGGGCGGGTCACTCGGCGGGCGGTCACCTCGCGGTATGGGCCGCGGCCCGGCCCGGCCTGCCGCCCGGATCCCGGTGGCGGGGACCGGCCCCGGCCGCGCGCGTGGTGTCCCTGGCGGGGTGCGTGTGCCTGCGGCTGTGCGCGGAATGGAACCTGGGCGCGGGAGCGGCCGCCAGCCTGATGGGCGGAATGCCCGATGAGGTGCCTGAGCGTTATGCCGTCGCCGATCCGGCCGTTCTTCCCCCGGCCCCCGTGCCCGTCACGCTGGTACACGGCACCGCCGATGACGTGGTGCCGGTGAGCATGAGCCGGGCCTTCCCGGCCGGCCAGCTCATGGAGATTCCCGGGGCCGGCCATTTCGACGTGATCGACCCGCAGAGCGAGGCCTGGCCTCAGGTCCTGGCGGCGCTGGCGGGGACCGTCCCGTGAAAAGCGGAAGGCGGGCCCGAGTGGACCCGCCTCCTGGATGGCTACGCCTGGAAACCGAAGTAACGAGCAAGCAAACCTGCGGAGAGACCCCCCCGGTTTAGTGCCATGGCACATGGGCCTCTCATCCGTTTATGGGCCGCAGCGAACCATGCCGCGGCACTAGCTCCCCGTTGCCGCCCGGAACTTCACTACCAGTTCGGCCGGTACCCGGCCGCGGTCTTTAACCTCGATCCCCTGCGCCTTAGCCCATTCGCGGATTTCGGTGGTGTTCAGCCCGCTGGCAGCCGCCCGGCGCCCGCCCCGGACCGGCTTGCGGGCCGGGCCGCTGCTGCGCCGCGCTGCGTCGACATACCGTGACAGCGCCTGGCGAAGGGCCTCGGCGTGCTTGGCGTTTAGGTCGATCTCGTAGTCGGCACCATCCAGCGCAAAGCGGACGGTCCCCTCTGCCTCACTGCCATCGATGTCATCGATGAACAGAGTTTGTATCTTCTGAGCCACGCGTACTCCGTTCCACTCGTTGAATAACGCATAAGCGTAGACGATCATCATCCTATAAGGTCGCAGCGGCCGTCATTTTCCTCCCGCGAGTTCTCGAGAGTGCCGCCTTCGGCAGGAAGTCACCATCAGTACGCAACCGCACACCTGAAGCAGGTACCGGGCCGCACTCCGCTGCGTTTGCCTCATTCCGGCCAGAACCCGAAACGCCCGCGGCCCGCGGCAGGCATAGTTAGCAGGTCACGGCGTTCTGAGCAGCATTGCGGCTTTACCGCGATGCACGTGCATCACGCTTCCGCTGCACTGAGCCGAATCTCAGGATCTTCTCAGGCTGGAGCGGAATCTCTCAGCCGGGAAAGAGGTCAGCAACTCATTGCCGCCGACCGCGGCCATTGCCAGGCACCCCGCGCGGCAGGCCTGGGCGGCAGGCACAGTCGGAAAGCAGTATACGGCTTCCTGTGCAGGTGCGGGCCACGTCGCGTACCCTCCGGCGAGCCTGTGCGCCAGCTAGCGCGGGCTGCGCCGCGCAGATCCCGCCGGGGAAGGCATCCGATCCGCTTTAGCGGAGTGAACCGATCCTGTATCGTGGGTATTTCCGCTACTTTGCCGCCCTCGGAGCACCAGCAGCAAAGTCCGCAGCGGCCACCGCCCGGCCGGCCGCCTCGACACCTATATGGACAGGCACGAGTCCTCGCCAAACGAGACGCGTAACAAATTTTATCGCCTGCTGAGAACATATCGACGATATGTATCGAAAGCTCCGGGAAGCCGGCCAGCCGTTCCGGTAACCTTCGTTTAGGACCGGCCACGCCGGCGACGACTCCATTGACTCCGGTGCTCTCGCTGAAGATGTCATCGGCTAGCACGATATTTCCTGCCTGTCCCTCGGCGAACAACCGGCTGGCTCCGTTCATGGCGCGGTCGCTTTCCGGTTGTCCCGTCACGCTTTTCCTCCGGGGGAACTTTCGGGGAGGCCGGCCGGCGGCCCATCCGGCCAGCATCCGCCGATGCTATTCAGCCGCGGCTCCGCCTTTATGCAATTGCACGGGGCAGCGCTTACCTCCCGGGCTGCCGGTCACGGCCCGCGCGCTCAGGTCATCAGGAGGCACTGGCGGCTGGCGGCGGCGCTACCGGCCGGGCAGTTCCTGCCAGGTACGGCCGCTCCGCACGCTGGCCGGGCGTTCCGCCACGATGTCCGTCCCCGGACGGGCCGCCTCATCACGGGTCTTGACCAGGACCCAGCGCCGCTCTCCGGTACGGGTCAGCGCGAAGCCTCCCGAGAGCTTGCGGCCATGCAAGACGAACGAGACGTGCCCCGGTTCATCCCTGAGGATCTCGGCGGTTCCCTCGTCCCAGATGATCACGGCTCCGCTGCCGCGCGACTGCCCCTCGCGGACTCCCTCGAACTCGCCCGCGGCCAGGTCGTGGTCGGCGACCGGCACGGCGAGCCGCCGCACGGCCGGGTCGAGCGACGGCCCCTTGGGCACCGCCCACGAACGCAGCACCTCCCCGGCCTGGAGGCGGAAGTCGAAGTGCAGCGTCGTCGCGTCGTGGACCTGGACGACGAAGCGGGGCAGCCCGGCCACCGCCTCAGTATGCCCCGCGCCAGGAGCCTGATGCTCCGCGCCAGAGCCCGGTCCCGGTCCACGCGGCTAATGGCAAACTGCCGGACGAGGCGGGCCGCGTTCATTGCTTTCCCCGTCAATGCCGCCCGGCAGGCACAGGGACCGCAGGCTGGCCAGGATCATTCGCCGGGTGGCGCCGCCGGTAAGCGCGGAAACAATCCGGGTATCCGGCAACGATTTGCCATCCTGCTCCGATATGCAGCTTCATGGCACATCTCGGCGCGAACGTGACATATATCGGAATCCGAGCAAGCCGCGAATACCGCGGTGCCGGGTACTGGCCGCCCGCAGCCGGTAATAACGATCTTGATACGGCAGGCTTCCCGGGACCCTACCGCGCCGCGCCGTCACGGCGCCCGTCCGTCCGGCACCGGATTTCAGCGCGGAAATTAGCGCCAGGTTATTAAGCCGGCGCGGCCCGGATTGCCAGCCGGGCCGCGGGTCCGGCGGCGCAGCAGGCCTGCCGCTACCCACGGCCGCGGATGACGCGTCCCGCCGCCATCGCGCACCGTGGCAGCGATGCCCGCCATGCCGTTCCGGTTCCGGTCCGGTGCCAGCGGCCGCAGGCGCCCCGGGCGGCCGCCGGCTCACGACCCGATACCGGCGTTACCAGCGTGCAACCGCGGCCAGCCACGTCCGGCGAAGCCCCGCCCGATGACAGCTTCCTCATCAGATCCCAGACCTTTCCATGCGGCGCTCGCCGATACCGGGGATCACGGACGGCGCGGGCCC
>Ga0207693_10005117_pt1 | contig 10986 bp, 10 predicted proteins | sample LARL81metaG_FD_184347 | JGI IMG/M metagenome (GOLD analysis project Ga0207693, IMG submission 184347) | Corn, switchgrass and miscanthus rhizosphere microbial communities from Kellogg Biological Station, Michigan, USA - LAR L8-1 metaG... | ecosystem: Host-associated > Plants > Roots >... | reverse complement strand
AGCCGCTTGGCCGGCAGCACCGCGTAGTCCTGCCAGCCGGTATCGGCCCAGACGAGGTCGCCGGACTTCAGGTGGCCCGCGCGGCTGTCGACCACCTCGGCCAGCGCCCCGCCGGCCATCACCTGGCCCGACTCCAGCGCCGAGCGGTAGGTGGCGCCCTGCATCCAGGCCCGGCTGGCCGGATCGAGCGACAGAAGCGTAGCGCGAATCGTCGCTTCGCCCGGCTCGGGGGGCACGACCTCGGCCTCGCGCAGATCGAAATTGCCCGGCCCCACCTCGGCGTTGGGCTTGCGCGCGTAAATCCATTGCCGGTTGATGGTCATGCTTTCCTCCCAGGCTTGGCCTTGAGCCAAACACACCCCGCGGCCGATGGCGAGGCCTTCACAAATGATCTCGCCAGCGGCCCGATTCTGGGCTAGGTACCGGCGAAAGGACGCGAATGAAAATCAAGCTCTACAAGAACGATCTGCCCGACGGCCTCGACCTCGGCCCCGCCGTCGCCATCGACACCGAGACGCTCGGCCTCAATCCCAATCGCGACCGCCTCTGCCTGGCGCAGCTTTCCGCCGGAGACAATATCTGCCACGCGGTGCAGTTCGACGCCGGGCAGTATGCGGCGCCCAATTTGAAGCGGCTGCTCGCCGATCCGAGCGTGACCAAGCTGTTCCACTTCGCCCGCTTCGACATCGCCATGTTCCGCCGCTATCTCGGCGTCGTCACCGCGCCGATCTACTGCACCAAGATCGCCTCGCGCCTGGTGCGCACTTACACCGACAAGCACGGCCTCAAGGACCTGGTGAAGGAGCTCCTGAGCGTCGACCTCTCCAAGGAGCAGCAGAGCTCCGATTGGGGCGCGGCGGAACTGAGCGAAAGGCAGCTCTCCTACGCGGCCAACGACGTGCTCTATCTCCACCGCTTGAAAACGGCGCTGGATGCCATGCTGGCGCGCGAGGGCCGCACGCAACTGGCCCAGGCCTGCTTCGCCTTCCTGCCGTTCCGCGCGGAACTGGACCTCGCCGGCTGGCCGGATACCGACATTTTTTCGCATTAACGCAGGAACTTGCTTCGCCTTGAACGGCCGGGCGCGAACGCCCATAATTGGCATGAATTTCGCGTTGGCCGCGCCTCGCGGCAGCGACGGCGGCGCTGTCCGCTATTTGATGTCGACTTTGCTTGCCAGCCAATGGTTGTCGATGAGCTCCATGGTCATCGCGACTCTGCTGCGGTCGATGCGCGGCTGGGGATTGACGACGTTGCTGATCGATTGATCGATGAAGAGCAGCACCTCGACTTTGGTCTTGGTCGCCGACTTGATGGCCGCATCGACGACGGTGCCCTTGCTCATTGCCTTGTTGTCGATCAGCACCTGCCGTAGTTGGGCAGCGGACTGGCTGTACATGTCTTTGAATTCGCCGGTGGCGCCATTGAGCACTTGGTTGAAATTCTGATCGATAGTGTTGGTGTCAACGCTGGTCAACGTGACGGCATAGGACTGCGCCACCGCGAGTGCGGCTCGGCCGGCGGCCGCTGTGTCGTTGCGCTGTTTGAGTTGCCAGCCCAGGTAGGCCGTCGCTGCTAGTGCTGCGACAAAGACGAGCGCCGTAGCAGCCGCGGCGACTCGGCGGAGCAGCCGCCGCCGTCTGCTGATCGGCGCGGCGTCCGCGGCAGTCTCGCCGGGGCCGTGCGCGGCCGCCTCGTCGGCCTCGGCCGTCGGGTCGACTTCTGGTGTGTTGGTTGTGATCTCGGTTTCTGGCGGATCGTCTTCCAGCTCGTCGAGCCTGTTGAACACGTCGTTGGCGTTTGGTCGTTTGAAGCCGTTCGTCCTCATGTTTGCCTGTCCTAGTTCGGGGGGTTCGTTGGCAGCTGCGGACCGCCGTATGGTGTCGGTATTGAGTTGGGGCCCAAGGGTGTTGGATCTGTCTGAGCGTGTGGGTCATAGCCTGGCGGTGGGCCGGCGGTGTCATCGCCAGGCGGACGCGGCGCATTGCGGGCACCGCGCACGAGCACTGAGGGATCGGCGTTGGCGCAGTAGGTGTAGCGGTAGGGCTCGACGAAGTCGGCCTGTGAGGGTGGTCGTCGGGGCAGGTTGTAGTCGCAGCTGTAGCGGGGGTAGATGTCGCCGATGCCCCAGATGCCGCCCTCGTGCACGATGCTGTCTACCGCGTCCAGTACGGAGCCGCGTGTAGTGGGAAACAGTGCCTTCAGCGCGGGAACGCGAACGTAGGACAGCTGCGCGATGGTGGTCAGGTTGCCGAGTAGTTGGACCATGGTGTCGGAGTTGTCGGCGATGATCGTGTCCAGTGCGCTGAAAGGGGCGCTGCCGCGGTCGACGAGGAGGCGAAAGCCACCGTCCATCGCGTTGATCCCATCCAGGAGTTCGTGCAGGTTCTCCGCGGTGTGCTGCAGGCCGGGGTTGGTGTCGGCGAGCGTGGTCAGCAGGACGGGGCTGTTGCGCAGCACGCTGACGGTTTGCGGCAGCACGGAATCGAGAGTGGAGATGAGGAAGGTGCCGCCGTCGAGGAGGGCGGCCAGCTTTCGCGGCCCTTGGCGGCTGACCTGGAGCTCGCCGGTGATGGCGGCGAGCTTATGGGGATCTAGTTGTGCGAGTGCGCCGTCGGTGTCACTGAGGAGCTGGGCTAACGGCACGGGGACGGTGGTCTGGTCTTGGCCAATAACGCTGCCGTCGGTTAAGGGCGGTCCCTGGTTGTCGGGCGGTCGGAAGTCCAGATACTGTTCGCCGGCCGGTGACAGGGGCGACACGCGCACCATGCTGTTGTCGGGCACCGATACGCCGGCGTCAAGAGCGGCGACCGCGACGACGCCGGTGTCGGTGAAGTTGACGGATTGGACCCGGCCGATCGGTGTTCCTCGCAGGGTGACGTCTTGGTCGGGCAACAGCCCGCCGGATTGTGGCAGCAGCACGCGCACGAGAATCGTTGAGCGCGTGGGGTTGACGCGCAACGCCTCGAGTGCGATGTATCCGCCGGCGGCGAGCATGGTCAGGACAAGCCCGATACATGAGACGGCGATGCGCCGGCGAGTGAGCGTGCGCACAGAGCCGACGACCAGGCGTGCGGACCACTCCAGCGGGTATTGCGCAGTGGTCATCGTTGTGGCCCCAACACCCTGCTTAACAACATGTTCCACTCGTATCGGAGGCTGCCGATCATGGCATGCCAGTCGGTTCCGTCGGCGCCATGGAATCCGGGGTCACCTGGGTAGTTCTTGTCGGGTAGAGCGCCAAGGGCCAGTTTGCGCACGTCGACGTTGGCGTGCGCTGAGGTTGCGTTGGTGGACTTCATCATGATTCCGATCAACCGGTTCAGCGCTGTCATCGACAGATTCGGGTCGACGGTGATGTCGTTGAACGTCGCGGAGAGGTGGTTGAGGTCGGCGATCATGCTGCGTTTGTCGGTGCCCTGCAGTGAGGGAAATCTGTTGAGCTGCACGGTGATTTCCGCGATCGCTTCGACTAAATCGGTCAGCTGAGCGGTGTTATCGGCGATGACGTCCGTCGCCGGGCCGCCGGCGGCGAGCGTTTCGTTCAGCGTGTTCTGGTGTGCCTGGAGCGCGGCGGCGAGCTCCGAGGTACTGCGCAAGGCGTCGTTGATCTGCGCCGATCGGGCGCCCAGCCGTGATATCAATTCGTCGGACTGGTGCAGCAGTGCGGCGAGCTTATCGCCGCGCCCGCCCAGCGCCGAGCCGGTGCCGTTGATGATTGAAACCAGGCGACGGATGGCGCCGCCGTTGATCAGCAGCGCCGCCGCGCTGAGCACTTCCTCGATCGTCGCAGCGGCGGTGGTGGAGCCCACCGGGATGACGTCGCCGTCGTGCAGCAGCGGTGTGCCGGGCGCCTGGTTCGGATCCGGCTTGAGCGCGACGAACACATCACCCAGTGGGGTGGCCGACCGCAGCTGGGCGGTGGTGCCGATGCGCACCGGAACGTCCGATCTGATCCGCATGGTCACGAGCGCCGTGAAGTCGTGGGCGTGGGTCGACTCGACCTCGCCGATGTCGGCGCCGTTGAGTTTGACCTTGGCTTTGGCCGGCAGGTTCAGCGCGTTAGAGAAGACGGCCGTCACGGTGATGCTGTTGGCAGTCAGGCCAGGCGCCGGAAGCGGCAAGCTTTCCAACCCGGTTCCGCATCCGGCCACGAGCACGGTTGCGGCGGCCGCTACCGCGCATCGGAATCCGCCATGGGCGGTCGCACACTGGCGGTTGATCACCGCGTGCCCGCCATCACTTCCAGCATTCCGGGGATGCCGAAGTCCGGTCCGTAGTCGGCGAGTGTGCCTGTGGCACATCCCAATTGTTTTGCCCCTACAAGGTTGCACACTTCTTTGGCGAATTGCCCATTGAAGAGGATCTTGTCGGGCAGGAAGTGGATGCGCAGCGACCCGGCATTGGCGTCGATCGCGTTGTGGACGTTGTCGATGGCCAGTGGGGCGACGTCGAAGAATTCGGCGATTTCGCGACGGTAGTCGTTGATTGCCGCGGTGAGGGTGTTGGCATCGGCGACGGTGCTTTTCAGTCCGTCCCGGTTGTCCTGCAGCAGGCCTGCGGCTTGATTCAGGATCTTGTTGATCTGTTTTCCCGTATTGCCGGTGCCGAGATCTTCATCGGCCAGAATGTCGCTGAGCTGGCGGATGTTGGAGCCGAATTCGCGTATAGCGCTGTCGTTGTCGGCGGCTGCCTGGGTCAATTCGGCGAGGTTGGCCGCGATCGCTTGGATGTCTTTCTTGGTTTGGGTGCCGTTGTCGGCGCCGAGCCGCAGCGCCTGCGCCAGCTCATCCAGCGTCGCTTTGATGTTGGGCCCGTTGCCGGTGGTGATTTTGTCACCGATGTTGACCAGGTCGGCCAGGGGCCCGTGGCCTTGGCCGTCACCGCTAAGAGTGAGTGACAGCTTATCCACCATGGCCAGCGTCCGGTCGAATTCGACTGGCGTGCGTGTGCGGGCCAAGCCCACCACGTCGCCGTTCCTCAACTTCGGCCCACCGCGGTACACGGGGGTGAGTTCGATGTGCCGGTCGGTCAGCACCGAGGTGGACACCGTGACGGCTTGAACATCGGCGGGAAGGTCGACACCGTCACCGATCTCGAGTCTCACCTCGACGTAGCTGCCGTTGGGCACGATGCTGGTGACTTTCCCGACCGGCATCCCCAACACCGAGACGGCGTTTCCTACATACAGGCCGACACTGTCTTCAAACTGCGCGGTGACCATTATCGCCCGGCTGACGCGATGCGGGATCAACACGATCACCGCGACGGCGGCAGCGATCAATGCGGCGGCGACGATCATGGTCTTGCGGGTCATCCGGGGAGCCTTTCGGGTTGCGGTGGGGGCCAGCCGGGCCATGGGTCGGGTGCTGGTTGGCAGTCTGTGAAGTAGTCGGTCAGGCCGAACTGTTTGGCGCGCCCGCTGATTGCGCACATCCATGAGTCGACGAGCGGGCCTGCGGGGACATTGAGGTCGAGTGCTGTGCCGCTGCCGGTCGCATTGGCTAGGTTGCGGATGGGCAGCGGCAGGGCTTGAAACGTGTTCCGCAGGAGCGCGTCATGCTCGGCGAGCATCCGGGAGAAATCTCGTATGGACGCGAGCATTTCGTTGATGGCTGGTTGGTCATCAAGTACTGCTTCTGTCGTGTTGACCAACGCGGTGGCGCCGGAGAACAGCTTGTCCACCGCGGTGCGGCGGGAGACGGTCTCCGCCAAGAGGTCTCGGCCCTGCAACACCAGTGCGCCGAGGTTGGCTTTCTGATCGCGGATCGTCGCGGTGATGGTGTCGACGCTGCGCAGCAGAGAGCCGATTTGATCACGCCGCGCAGCGACGATCGCGGCGAGCGATCTCATGTTGTTCAGCGCTTGCGGGAGTGCCTCTGGTACCCCGTCGAGGCTGAGGGATAACGTGGTGAGCGAGTCGGCGATCCGGTCGGCATCGACCTGTTCGAATGTCGTGGTGGCATCTGCCAGGGCTTCTTGCAGGTCGTAGGGAACCGATGTGTTCGCGATGCGGATGGTGTGCTGCTCGAGGCTGCCGGTGCCGGCCGGCTCCAGCGCGACATACCGTGATCCGAGAAGCGTGGTGAGTTTGATGGCTGCGCGCGTGTCGGCGCCGAGGTGAATGTCGTTTCGGATTGCGAATGTGGCTATGACGTGGTCAGCGGCCAGCTTCAGATCGCGCACCGCGCCGACGGCGATCCCCGCGATGGTGACTTGGTCTCCGGGTCGGATTTGGGCGGCTTGGGCGAACTCTGCCCGGTAGTCGGTCTGGCCCAGCGACAGCCGGCCAATCAAGACTATGGCGGCCACTGTCACTGTGATGACAGCCAGCGAGGCGGTGGCCAGCCAGATCTTGTTGTATTCCTCGATGGGGCGCTTCAGCCGGTCGCGCATCGCTACTACCTACAGATCGGGGATTGCTGGATGATGTTGCCCGGTGATGCGAGCCGGACGATTGCCGGTACCAGCCGGCTAAGGAACGCGAAGATGGTGAGGTTCGCGTTGCAGGCGTAGGCGTTCATGTAGCTTCCTTCCTGGGTGACGCGGGCCATGCCCTTCAACAGGTACGGGAGGTTGGCCCCCAGATACGCGAAGCGCGCCTGGCCATCTCCGTCGGACAGGTGGGCCACCATCCCCGGCTCCCGACGGATCAGCTCCGCGATGTCGGGATAGATGGTGTCGGTGATCGTCGCCAACCGCACGACCGCTGCGTTGATCGAGCGCGCCGAGGCTTCTAACTGTTCGCGCCGGTTCCCGAGGGCGACCATCACGTCGTGGGCTTGACGGATCACCGTCTGCAGGTTGACGTTTTGGGCCGCGAGGTTGGACGTTACGTTGTTGAGGTTGGTGACGACCACGCCGAGGGTTTGGTCGGGCCCGGCCAACGACTCGGCGAGTGCTGATGTTTGGGTGATCAGTGTGAGTACGGAGCCGGAATCCCCTTGCAGGGCTTGGACGATCCCGGTGGTGAGGTTGTCGACCTGCTTGGGGTCCAGCACGCTGAACAGTGGCTCGAATCCGTTGAGCAGGTAGGCGATGTCAAACGACGGCTTGGTTCGATCCAGTGGTATCTGGGCCCGATCTGCGAGTGGTGTCGTATCACCGTCGGTTCCCGGTGACAGACCCAGATACCGCTGCCCGATGATGTTTTGATAGGTCACCGCAGCCAGGGTGTTGTGATAGAGGACTTGGTCCTTGGCTATCCGGAACGTCACTTTGGCCAGGGTGCCGTCCAGGTCGATACTGTCCACCCGTCCAACGCGCACACCTGCGACGCGGACGTCGTCGCCAGGGTGCAAGCCTGACACATCGGTGAACATCGCCGTGTAGGTATTGGTCGGGCCAGAGACATCGCGACGGAGCGTCACGAATACCATCGATGTGGTCACGATCGCCGCGACCAAGAACAGTGACAGCCCGATCAGCGACTTGCGGTAACTCACCGTTCACCTCCCGTATCCGGCGCGACATGGACCGTCGCGCCGCGCGCTAGCGGCCCGAGTAGCAACTCGGTGGCCGTGTTCGCGGTGCCTCCCGTGATGAGGCTCAGTTGATGTTTCTCCTGACCGCTGCCTACCGGGCCGACGTTGCCGCCGATGACTGCTGCTTGGGGTTGGACGCCCGCCGGCACACCCGTGTCGGCTGGCGGGGGCGGCGGGGACTCGGCCGGTAACGGCGGCGACGCCGGTGAGTCGGTGGGTGCGGTGTCTTGCGTTGGGGCAGTGGGTGATTCGGGTGCTTCAGCGACCGAACCGCGCGGCGCGGCGAAATTGGGGCGATTCTCCGGCAGACCCGGCGGTGGCGGGAATCCGCGCGAATCTAGCGCGGGAAGCAACGCTGGGGCGGTCGGCACCTCGGGTGCGGTTTGGCAACTTGGGCCGGTGAGTTCGCCGTACCGCGGGCAGTCTGCGCGGATATAGGTGCGCGTCGGAGTAAAGCTGACGATTCCCTTCATGGTGAAGACGTTCGTCTCGGGATTCCAGGCTTCGGTGTAAAACTTGTCGGCCACTCGCTGCATCCGTGTGAATATGGGATGAAACTGCGCGCCGTTGTCGGCGAGCACACCCACAACCGGTGTCAGTTCGGTTGTGATAACGATCAGCCGGTCGGTCTGGTGGTCAAACGCGCCGGCAACGGTGCGGCTGGTGTCCAGGCCCGCGGAAAGGAAATTGGTCAGCGCCGAGCGCTTCTCGGCGAGGGTGTGCATCGGCCTCACCGCACCATCGAGTGCGTCGAAGAGCTCGGGCGTGGTAGTGCGCAATCCATCGGCGGCGGCGCTAAGGGCGGAAATCGTGGATGGGCCGGCGTTGGTCGCGACTATGCTATTCAACTGGGTGACAATGTCATTGAGGTCGCGGCCGGCGTCCTGCAATCGGTGGCCGCGGCCTTCGGTAGCCTCCCCCAGCGCCGTCAGCGCACCAACGGTATCGACGCTCGGTTCGCGGCCCACCGCCGCCAACACGTCACGGAATTTCGTCAAGGTGGTCTGAAAGAGCACCGTCGGGAGGCTTTGATCCTCGTGCAGCACGGCCCCGTCCCGCACCGGCGCCGAGCCCCGCCCGTTGTCGACAAGTTGGACCGACGACACCGCGAATACGTTGGAAGGCACCACCCGCGCGGTCACGGTGTTGGGGATGGCAGAGGCGTACTCACCGCTGAGGTCAAGGTGAGCGATGTTGTATTGGCCGGGGCCCGCTGGGATGACCCCGGCAACATGGCCGACCAGTACGCCGCGGAACTTGACGTCCGACTTGGCCGGTAGGCCGTCGCCAACATCGGCTAGCTCAGCGCTGACCCTCACGATATGGTCCAGTCTGCCTTTGGATTTCGCGATCAACAGAGTCACAACGATTGCACCAACCAGCAGAAAACACAGTCCTGCAACAAAGAGCTGATGGTTAGACGGCCCGCGGCCATCCAGGTCGAAGGAGTTCGGCATTGCTACCCGCCAAACCTCGCGCCTGCGTTGACCCCCCACATCGCCATTGTGAGCAGCAGATTCAAGATGATGACAACAGTGATACTCGCACGCATCGCCCGTCCGGCCGCCACACCCACTCCCTGAGGACCGCCGGAGGCGAAGTAGCCGAAATAGCACTGAATCGTTGCCGCGACGAACACGAAGACACCGGCTTTGAAAGTCGCGTACACCACATCCCTACCGCTGGCAAACATCGCGAAATAGTGTTGATATGTGCCGGAAGCCTGTCCGGAGAAGGCGACAACGATCTGAGCACTCAGATAAGTCACCGCCAAGCAGGCCAAGAACAACGGGATCGCCGCAACGACCGAAGCCGCCACACGGGTCGTCACCAGATAGCGAATCGGGTTTATGCCCAGAGTGTCGAGCGCGTCGATCTCTTCGGCGATGCGCATCGCGCCCAGCTGCGCGGTAAAACGGCACCCCGCTTGGGCGGTGAACGCCAACGCGAGCATGACGGGTGCGAGTTCGCGTGTTGACCCCCACGACGCCAGCACGCCGGTTGCAGGACCTAAGCCCAACAGATTCAGCGCGTTGTAGCCCTCAACACCGACGAGCGCGCCCGCGGTCACACCCAACACCAGTGCGACGCCGACTGTACCGCCACCAACCACGATCGAGCCGTTCCCCCAGGCGATATCCGACAGTATCCGGAAGAACTCTCGGGGATAGGAACGCAGCATAAGCGGGATCGAGGTCACCACACGGCCGACGAAGTACATGATGTGGCCGGCCTTGGCCACCGTCCGCATTACCGCATCCGCTGCATCAATAAACGGGCGAGTGCCCCACAAGCGATACGAAGCGACCGTCACGGCTAGAGGGTCGCTCTCGGAAAGATGAGGATGTAGAGCTTGCTGATCGCGACATTGACCAGCGTCAACAGCAAGATCGCCTCGACCACTGCGGCGTTCACCGAGTTCGCCACTCCAGCCGGACCGCCACGGGTTTCCAATCCCTTGTGACAGCTCACGATTGCGACGATCGCGCCGAACACCATCGCCTTAATCAAGGCCAGGAGGAGATCCTCCGGGGTGGCGAATGCGGCGAACGTCGCAACAAACGACCCGGGCGTCCCGTTCTGCATGTAGACGTTGAACACGTAGCCCGCGATGAACCCGACGAAGCACGTCAAACCAGTCAACGCAATCCCGATCACGATCACCGCGGCGAACCGCGGCACGACCAGGCGCCGGATCACCGAGACACCCATCACCTCCATCGCTTCGATCTCTTCGCGCATCGTTCGCGATCCCAGGTCGGCGCTGACCGCCGAGCCCACGGCGGCGGCCAGCAGGATCGCCGCCACCAGCGGTGCCCCCTGGCGCAGCACGAACAGTCCGGTTGCGGCCCCTGACAGCGAGGTCGCCCCGACTTGTCCGGCCAGCAGGCTGAACTGGATTGACAACGTGGCTGCGATCGGGAGCGTCACCAAAAGCGTTGGAACAAAAGCTGTTCCAGCCATGAACGCTGCCTGCTGGACGAATTCGCCGACCATGAAGCGGCCGGTGGCCAAGTCGGTAAAGAAGTATTGTGCGGTGCGAACTCCCAGCACCACCTGACCGCCCACCGTATGCAACGACTGCTGCGGATGCGCCCGTATGTAGTGGCGACCCCATCCGCGGATCTCTTCGCGCGCCGAAGGCGCCTCAACTGGAGGGTGACTTGCGATTACCGTAGATTCGTCCGCCGTCAGCGATCCTGCGTCTTGCCGATCGGCGCTACGCAGTGCCATTTCGTCTGCGTAACCGGATGTCGGCATAGGCAACGTCGTCGTGGTGCTGATCGATCGACCTTCACTGACACGGTATGCATTCGGGCCGTGCTTTCGGCTGATATTCACCGAAGCTCAAGCTGGCCCGACGATTGGCATGCCGCTGTTAACAGCGCGACGGCGCGCACGCCAGAGTGTGGGCAAGAGTCGATTGAAAGATCTCTCCTTGCACGGGCGCAACCGCGGGGTTGGCCGTGCCGTCCGTTCGACCGGCGAATCCGAACCGACG
>Ga0207693_10005115_pt1 | contig 10990 bp, 9 predicted proteins | sample LARL81metaG_FD_184347 | JGI IMG/M metagenome (GOLD analysis project Ga0207693, IMG submission 184347) | Corn, switchgrass and miscanthus rhizosphere microbial communities from Kellogg Biological Station, Michigan, USA - LAR L8-1 metaG... | ecosystem: Host-associated > Plants > Roots >... | reverse complement strand
ACTGTGCAACACCGTAAGACCGCTTCTTTGGCTCACTGAACCGACGGCATGGTCAGGGACAAGTGTGGGCGCATCTGCTGTTGGGAGGTTCTCCACATCGTGTGCTGATGCTTTATCCGCTACTTTTTCAATTCCCCATCGAATTTCGTACGGAAAGACGATCTCCCACAGGAGGCGTAGGTATTTGCGGCTGGCCATTCGGTTGCCCTATTTCAGTCCAAGTGTCAGAGAAGCGCTCGCAAGAGATTTGACTTAACCATAGAGGCGACCGAAACTTTGTGTCTACTGTCAATGATCACAGTGCCAGACTTGGTGCTAACGGAGCCTGTTGCTCATCAAAGTTGCAGCTCTCGACTTCTCGCCAGGCCTTTCTCGTCCATCTGCTGATTTGGAACACTCGGCTGCCCATTGACCTGTCGAATCTCGAAAGGCGTGCGCCGATACTCAGCCGGCAGATAGCTTTGCGGAATGGTAGTCTCGTTCCCATCGCGTAGAGAAGTGTAGTGGGGTGAGGCAATCTCGACGCCAGCTTCGTTGAATCTGTCTTGGATATTCTGATGCAACACCGAATAGATGTTCTGCATATTCATCGGTTTGGCCGTATAGGCATTCAACTCGTAGGAAACATAAAAGTCGTTCAGCGCCGTTTGCAGCACGAACGGCGAAGGATCGTGCATTACATCCTCGGTGGCGAGGGCGGCCGAGATGAGCAACTCGTGTACCTGCCGCCACGGAGCGCTGTACCCAATCGTCACAACTGTGTGGAAGATAACTCCCCTCTTGCGCGATTCAGCACTGTAGTTCACGACGACTCCACCGAGCACGGTGCCGTTGGGGATCGTAACAACCTCGTTTTTCTGCGTCCGCATCCTCGTAACAAGCAGCGTCTTCTCGATGACTTCTCCCACGTCGGTGCCGATCCGAACGAAGTCCCCCACTTGAAAAGCCCGCATGTAGGTGAGTATCGTGCCCGCCACAGCGTGCGCCACCGCGGACGTCGAACCGAGTGAGAGAAGAATGCCAAGAAATACAGAGATGCCTTTGAAAGCGGGACTCTCTGCCCCCGGCAGATAAGGAAAGGCAACAATCACTGACGCTGCCAGAATGAAAACTCTGATCAATTTTGCAGTGGGTTCTGCCCAGTCCGGATAAAAACCGCGAATCGTGAGTTTCTCATCACGGAGTTCCCCAAAAACGTACTCGTTCACTTTTATGAGATACGAAGTGATCAAGAAAATAAACGCCAGAAGGAGAAGGTTAGGAACATAAGCAATCACAGTCTTTCCAAAGCGCGCCAATTCCGAGAATAGCCAGTTCGTAACCTAATAAGAAGTATATTTCGTCGCAGGGAAAAAACGCAGGACCACTGTGGCATAGGCCTGCAGCATCGCCAGGATAACGATCCAAAACGCGGCACGACTGATAACCACCAATGGCTTGCCTAAATATTGCCCGATGTGCGCACCGAACGCGCTGGAAGTAGCCCGTGCCGATTTACCGGTGAGTCGGGCTTCCAAACGTTCACGCAGTTTCCTTCGAATCCTGAAGAGTCCTAAGACCACGACAGCGCACGCCACGGTGGCTAGCCCCGCGTAGAGAGTTCCCCACAACATTCTGCTCAGCGTGTGATCGTCACGGTATTGCTTGACCACCTGCCGGATAATCTCCGTATACTCCGCCGCCATTTGAGCTCGGTCGCGTTCTAACCCCCTTGCGTCCCCCTCGGTGATTCCCATGATCCGATCTGTTCCAGCGAGAATTTCCGTCCAGGTTCCGCGTGACTCGGAATGAATCGACGCGACTGGAATCGTTCTGTTCTTGCCCAGCGCCACAATCCTTTGTTGAATCGCTTCGGCTCGCTCTTCTATAGTGAACCCGCCAATACGCGCGTACACCATCAAGATGGGTTTTCCATCGACCTCTACATGCGCACCGTTATTCTCAATTTCGAGGTCTGGAGTCGGTTCCGTCGGTTTGATTTCTGAGCTTCGGGAGTGCGCCAGCGGACTTGCCAGGATCAAAATAAAGATACAAATTGCGAACAGCCTTCCTGTCCGCGCTGCAATATAACGAGAATTATCAGGGACTGTTGGCGCTGAAGATGTTCGCTGAACGGAGTGGACTAGCGAGAAGTGAATCATGGTTCACCACGCACACGACTTCCAAGTTTACGTTGGTGGTTCCACTGATGCGGACTGTCACTTTTGCTAGGCCGGAAAGAAAGGGACCCATATCTGCCAAATGGCGTGACAGGAAATGACCTCAAAGCCTTTGTCCTGGAGTTGAGTATCTCGATCAGCTGATCAAATGATGTTTGATCGCATACTGAAGCAGCGCGGCATTACTCTTGACCCCCAAAGCCTGCATCAGATTGTACTTGTGGAAAGCAACTGTTCCCGGTTTCACATCCAACACACTCGCGATTTCTTTCATTGACATGCCTTCGGCGAGGAGTTGCAGGATCTCACTTTGACGTCTTGTAAGTCTTCTTTCTGCGCTGAAAGATGCCCCGCTGCGCAAAAGAAAATCTACCGTGTCCTTGGTGATCGCCGGAGAGATGTAGGATTCAGACCTCAACGCTCGCCGGATCGCAGTTACGAGCTCAGTGGCGGTCGAACTCTTCACTACGTATGCATTAGCCCCACGACGGAATGCCTCGGCAGCCACGTCAGGCGCCATGTTCATGGTCATGAAGATTAACTTGCAGGAAGGCAACTGGTGCTTTAGTTCTTCGGCCGCGCACAGTCCATTCAATTGCGGCATCGCAATGTCCAAGACGACGGCATCGGGTTTAAGCTCTGCGGCCACTTTCACTAACTCTCGCCCATTGCTTACGATTGCGAGGACCTGGAACTCGGGTTCGAGCAGATTCTTGCATGCTTCGGCCATGAGTGTGTGGTCGTCTGCAATTAGCAGGCGGGGCCTGTGGCGGTTTTCCATACGCGCTACATCGCTTTGCCTCAGCTGCTTCCTTGCCGAGGCGCTGCGTTCTCCCGTCTTTATACCACTGGTGACAAACCTATTGAAATTGGGATCTCTGTGTAACTGTTACTGATGCCAGTACCGGTAAGGTCCTTATTTAGGTCTCAACCGCTTCCTGATCCCAAATCCTGGTCCGCCATGCCGGAAAAGCTCACTTCTGCGAGCGGACTCCACCTACCCCAATTGTCCGTTTGAGCATTACGACTGGTGCGAGAGCACCGATGGAGAGATATAAACATCGCCTTTGAGGACAGCATGAATTGCGGGTATCAAGTCCGTTATGAGATGCGATTTCAGTACGTAGCCAAGGGCACCGACAGAAATTGCGGTTTCAACAAAATCCGGATCTTCACATACTGTAAGGAATAGCACTTTGACACGCGAATCGGTTACCCTCAGGACCTTTGTGGCCTCAATCCCATTCAAAACTGGCATGAAGAGATCAAGCACAACCAGGTCCGGGAACCTCGTTTGCACAAGCTTAAGAACCTGTTCGCCGTCTTCCGCTAATCCAACAATTTCACCTTCACCATCAAGTACGCATGACACCGCATCGAGAATCTCTTGCCTGTCGTCCGCCAGGATAATGCGAGGCAGATTCTGCACTACTGCGATGGAGCCTACGTCGCTGTGCTGAGTTTCGCCAGCAGCACACATTCGGACGATGTTGGCACACCCCATGCAGGGACTGTAAAAGAAACATATCCGAAACGTCTGCTAGCACGGTATGAAAATCAACTACTAACTCTCGCTAGTCCCTCTCCTGAGAAAGGATGAGTTTCACGCCAATAAATTCGTTGATTGCACCCTGTTCATTGTGACATCGGGGTGTGACTTGTCAAAGCGCGCCCGACGCTAACTGCGTCATGTCATGAATCATCGATTCCCCGCTTGATCGGCAAAGCTTTAACTGGCACTTCTGCCAGTTTCTGCCTGTGGTGCGCCCTTCTACCCTTTGCTCGACTAGTGGAAGTGTTTCGATCAGTCCCAAAGAGTAGCGGGCTCGACCCCGATTCTTGCTCTCGATCGGATCGTCAAGGACTACTCATGCCGTATCGGTCCTTCCGAAGGAGTCTCACATGCCTGTGAAGTCAATTGTGAAGTCAATAATGTTCCGCCAGCATGGAATTACACATGAAAAAGTACTCCGTAACGAACGCGATCGTTCGCCGGTGTCCTTGTTTGTCGCTTTCCTGCTTATGGGAGTTTTGGCCTCATCGCTGGGATGCAGCAAAGAAGATGTGCGCGCCGAAACTCCTCCACCGGAAGTCGAAGTTGCCGCAGTCCAGCAACAAGACGTCCCTCTCTACACCGAGTGCATCTCGACGCTAGATGGATACGTGAACGCGCAAATCCAGCCTCAGGTAACGGGTTATCTGCTGAAGCAGAACTACAGAGAAGGCACGGCGGTTCACAAAGGCGACATACTCTTTGAGATCGATCCCCGTCCATTTGAGGCGGCCCTCGCTCAAGCTCAGGGTCAACAGGCCCAGGCTCAAGCACAGCTCGGGAAAACTCAGCTTGATGTTGCACGCGACACTCCTCTTGCTAAGCAGAGTGCCATACCACAAGCGCAACTCGACAATGATATTCAGGCGAACCAGGCGGCGGAAGCCATGGTGGCGGCAGGGCAAGCTCAAGTGGACCAGGCAAATCTAAATCTCAATTTCACCAAGGTGCGGTCGCTGATCGACGGCATCGCTGGCTTGGCAAAGGCGCAGATTGGTGATTTGGTCGGACCGACTTCGGTTCTCACCACGGTGTCAGAAGTCGAGCCGATCAAAGCCTACTTCTCCATCAGCGAACAGGAGTATTTGAAGTTCGCGAAACGGATCAGCGACGTGGCGCAGGGAAAGAAGCTGCCCTCGGGCCAAAAAGTATTGGAGTTGATCCTGTCGGATGGAACTGTGTACCCCCAAAAAGGCTGGGTAGTTCTTGCGGATCGGCAAGTGGATGTGAAGACAGGCACGATTCGGATCGCGGGAGCATTCGACAATCCGGGCGGCATCTTGCGCCCCGGCATGTTCGGACGGGTTCGCGCAGCAACTGGTGTTGCCAGAGGGGCGTTGCTGGTTCCGCAACGCGCTGTGACTGAAACTCAGGGCACCTACAGTGTCATCGTCGTTGGCTCGGATAACAAAGCGAGTGTGCGCCCGGTAAAAACAGGGGAACGCATCGGCCAGATGTGGGTCATTACAGACGGTCTCCAAGCAGGCGAACAAGTAATCGCCGAAGGTATGCAAAAAGCAAAAGAAGGCGCGCCTGTCCAACCGAAGCAGTTTAAGACGCCGGCACAGGGACAGGGAGAGTAAGCCATGGCAAATTTCTTCATCCGCCGACCAATTGTCGCGATGGTGATTTCGATTCTGATGGTGATCATGGGCGTCATCGCGATGCGAAGACTCCCGACTGCTCAGTTTCCGAACATCGCTCCACCCGAGGTTCAGGTAAAAGCCACCTATCCGGGCGCAGACGCGGTCACGGTCGAGCAATCGGTTGCGACTCCGATCGAGCAGCAGATGAGCGGCGTCGACAACATGAACTACATGTATTCCAACAACGCCAACAACGGCCAGATGACGTTGACCGTCAATTTCGATATCAAGACAGATCCCAGTACCGATCAGATTCTCGCGCAGATGCGCACCAACCAGGCAAATTCGCAATTGCCCAGCGATGTCGTTAACTATGGCGTGACAGTCCAGAAATCTACCGCCGCCCCTTTGATGTTGGTGAACCTCTACTCCCCGAAGGGAACCTACGACAACATCTTTCTGGCGAACTTTTCGTACATCAATCTGAACGACCAGTTAACACGCGTGCCGGGTATCGCCAGCGTTACGGTCTTCGGAGCAGGTCAATATGCGATGCGCTGCTGGGTACGGCCAGACAAGCTCGCGAAAATGAACGTGACCGTTCCTGAAATCGTTAAAGCAATTCAGGCGCAGAACACCGTAAATCCTGCTGGACAAATCGGCGGCGAGCCCGTTCCTTTAGGTCAGGAGTTTACCTACGCCGTTAAGGCCCAGGGACGCCTCCCTTCTGCGGAGGAATTCGGCCAGGTTGTCATTCGCGCCAACTCAGACGGCTCCATATTAAGGCTGAAGGACATTGCTCGTCTGGAACTGGGGGCGCAAACCTACAATCTCGTCGGACGTTACAGCGGGAAACCGGCTGCCGTGATTGCCGTTTACCAGCTTCCCGGAACGAATGCTGTGCAGGCAGCAACTGGAGTCCGCAAGCTGATGCAGGAAGCCAAGCAGCGCTTCCCTCAGGATCTGGACTATGACATTGCCCTGGACACGACGCTCGCGGTCACCGAAGGGTTGAAGGAAATCCAGCACACCCTCTTCGAAGCCATTATTCTGGTTATTCTCGTCGTCTACATTTTCCTGCAGGGCTGGCGAGCCACACTGATCCCTCTACTTGCGGTGCCCGTGTCGCTCATCGGAACGTTCGTGGTGTTTCCCTTCATGGGATTTTCTATCAACACACTCTCCCTGTTCGGAATGGTTCTTGCCATCGGACTAGTCGTGGATGATGCGATCGTCGTGGTGGAAGCCGTGGAGCACCACATCGAACATGGCATGACGCCAAAAGATGCAGCGTACAAGGCCATGGAGGAAGTCTCGGGCCCGGTCATTGCAATTGCTCTGATCTTGGCGGCGGTGTTTGTCCCGACCGCTTTCATCCCCGGGATCACCGGGCGACTCTATCAGCAGTTCGCGATCACGATCGCAATCTCCGTGATGTTTTCCGCATTCAATGCTCTCACTTTAAGCCCTGCGTTATCTGCTTTGTTGTTGCGGCCGCGCAAGGAGGCGCGCGGCCCACTGGGAGTATTTTTCCGCTGGTTCAATCGAGTTTTCGGCAAGACCACCGATGGCTATGTCAGCCTCTGCGGCACCCTGATTCGCAGGGCTGGCATGAGCATGGTTCTCCTGCTAGGCGTCGCCATCCTGGCAGGATGGTTTGGATCGCGCTTGCCTCGCAGCTTCCTGCCTGATGAAGACCAAGGGTATGTCTTCGCCGGGCTGCAACTGCCGAACGCTGCCTCTCTCCAAAGAAATGATGATGTATCACGCAAGATCGAGCAGATGATCTTGAAGACTCCCGGCGTCCACTCGGTGACGTCTGTGCTTGGCTTCAGCATGTTGAGTGGAGCTCAGAACACGTACAGTTCTTTTTACTGGATCACGCTCAAGGAATGGGGAGAGAGAAAAGCGCCTGACGAGCAGTATGAAACCATCAAGGCGCACCTCAATAGGGAGCTGTCTCAAATCTCCGAAGGCCTTGCATTCTCATTTCCTCCACCTGCGATTCCCGGTGTTGGCGCTTCCGGCGGATTCACTTTCATGCTGGAAGACCGTGCAGGCAAGGATCCGCAATTCCTCAGCGAGAATTTGGCAAAATTTCTTGCGGCGGCGCGCAAGCGGCCTGAGTTGGGTTCCGTCTACACCACAGCCCTTCCTACGGTGCCTCAGGTGTACGTAGACGTCGACCGCCCCAAGGTAATCGCTCAAGGTGTTCAACTGTCGGATGTTTACAAGACGCTCCAGACATTCATGGGCGGGTTGCTGGTGAACTACTTTAACCGCTTCGGACGTCAGTGGCAGGTTTACGTTCAAGCTGAAGGTGATTTTCGAACCCGGGCGGAGAATCTCGGTCAGTTCTATGTCACAAACGATGCCGGTCAACCCGTTCCCTTGAGCACCTTGACCGCCATCAAACCTAGCACCGGACCGGAATTCACTCTCCGCTACAACCTCTATCGCTGTGCTCAGGTCAACGGCGGTGCTGCACCCGGCTATAGTTCGGGCCAGGCAATGAAAGCACTCGAAGAAGTTTTCGCCCAAACCATGCCGTCGGAGATGGGCTATGACTACATGGGCATGTCGTATCAGGAGAAAAAAGCTGAGGAAGGAGTTTCATCGACCATCGTCTTTAGTATGTCGCTCTTTTTCGTCTTTTTGATTCTCGCCGCTCAATATGAAAGCTGGTCCCTCCCATTCAGCGTCTTGTTGGGAACCCCGATTGCCGTCTTGGGCGCATTCGGTTTTTTGTGGATGCGGAATCAGGACAACAATGTTTACGCCCAAATCGGCTTGGTCATGTTGATCGGTCTGGCGGCAAAGAACGCCATCCTCATCGTGGAGTTCGCGAAGATGGAGTATGACAAGGGCAAGTCTGCGGAGGAGGCCGCACTTATTGGAGCCAAACTCCGACTGCGTCCGATTCTGATGACAGCTTTTGCCTTCATCTTGGGATGTGTGCCTCTGTGGACTGCCTCGGGTGCAGGCGCCATCTCGCGGCGAGTCTTAGGAACCGCGGTGATTGGCGGTATGCTCGCCGCTTCTGTAATTGCAATTTTCCTCATTCCTGTCAGCTTCGACGTGGTCGAGCGTATTGCTCATCGCGCAAAAGGCACCGGGGCGGGACATATGCCGGTGGTCGTGCCCACGGAAGGGGACTAGCTATATGCGCAAGTTCTGCCACCTAGCATTCATACTGGGCCTGCTCCTGCTGAACGCGTGCACCGTAGGCCCAAAGTACAAACGTCCCCCGGTACAGGTCCCGGATACTTTCCGCGCGTCCGCTCCCGACGCTTCCTCCGCGGCTGCATCCCTCGGCGACGAAAAGTGGTGGGCCGTGTTCCAGGATCAACAACTCCAAGCCCTGATCCGCGAAGCGCTCGCCCAGAACTATGACCTACGGATTGCTGCAACGCGAGTGCTTCAGGCACAAGCTGTACTGGGCATCACTCGCGCGGACCAGTTTCCCACGATCACCGGCGGAGCCTCCGCTACGAACGAGAGATTCGCGCAGACACGGGTCACTCCTGCGTTTGAGACCAGCCCACTTCAAGTGAACCTGGCTCTTTTTTGGGAACTCGACTTTTGGGGCAAGTACCGGCGCGCTACAGAAGCCGCCCGGGCTGATCTACTGGCTACGGAGTGGGGACAAAAGGCCGTAGTCTCCAGTTTGGTAAGCAACGTCGCCACCGCATACTTTCAGCTTCTGGAACTAGACTCCGAGATGCTGATTTCGAAACGCGCTCTGGATTCTCGAAGAGAATCCTTGCGATTGGTCGAGATCAGACAGAAGGGTGGAACTACTTCATTAATGGACGTTCGCCAGTCTGAACAACTGGTCTACACCGCTGCCGCCGCAGTTCCGGATTTGGAGAGGCGCATCGAGCAGCAGGAAAATCTAATCAGTATCTTGCTAGGCCGCAACCCAGGGCCAGTAACTCGAGGTAGTCAGTCTCTAGTAGATATCGCCGTTCCACCGGAAGTCCCCGCCGGGTTACCTTCTTCCCTGTTAAGCAGGCGGCCCGACATCCAGTCGACTGAGCAACAACTCATCGCGGCAAACGCCCGCATCGGTGTGGCGAAGGCTGCATATTTTCCGCAGATTACTTTGACCGCTCTTGCAGGTTATCAGAGCCCAGCATTGACGGATCTATTCACAGGCCCCGCTGGCCTCTGGAGCTTCGGCGGCCAGCTGACACAACCCATCTTCACTGGTGGCAGGATCCGGTCTGGCGTTCGTCTGTCCGAAGCACAGAAGCAGGAAGCCATTCTCAATTATCAGAGGTTGATTCAGCAGGCCTTCCGGGAAGTTTCTGATTCGCTCATTGCATATCGCAAAAACCGGGAGTTCCGTGAGCAGGAAGCTTTACTTACAAATGCTGCTGCAGACGCAACCCAGTTGGCGGACAGCCGGTATCGAGGTGGTGTTACCAGTTATCTTGAGGTTCTCGACAGCGATAGCCGCTATTTCGATGCCCAGCTCGGACTCTCTCAGGCTCAACTCAACGAACGCCTCGCGTTGGTGCAAGTCTACAATGCGCTCGGAGGTGGCTGGCAACAATAAGGCTTGAACGCAATGTTCGAGAGTCTCCTAAATCACGAAAAACGCGTCCTGGATCCCATGGAGCGAATCTCCGAGGTCCTCTTCGCGTTGATTATGGTGCTGACTTTCACCTGCTCCTTCGGTGTGGCGGATGCCGGCCGTGATGATGTGCGGACCATGCTGGTGGGTGCGCTGGGCTGCAATCTGGCATGGGGCATCATCGATGCCGCTTTTTATCTGATGGGGTGCTTCAGCGCTCGCGGACGCGCCATCCTTAACTTAGCCGCCGTGCAAAACGCATCGAGCCCATCGGAAGCTCATCGAGCCATCTCTCAAGCGTTGCCACCAGTACTGGTGTCCGTATTGTCCAGCTCGGACCTGGAGACCATACGCCTACGATTGAGCGATGTCCGTAACACTCCCAGAAAACCATGGCTCGACGGACGGGAATGGCTAGGCGCACTGGCAGTCTTTCTGATCGTTTTTCTGTCTACTCTTCCAGTGGTAGCCCCGTTTGTCCTCATCAGTGATGCCCGTGTCGCACTGCGAACTTCAAATGTCGTCGCGATCACCATGCTGCTCATCGCCGGATACATATTCGGACGATATGCCGGACACCGCCCCTGGACCATGGCAGTTGGCATGGTTCTTCTGGGAGCAGCCATGGTCGCAACTGCTATCTTACTGGGAGGTTAGTAGGTAGACGTATCACTCCCTTTGCAACAATCTGAAAAAATGTCGGATCCTGGGTCTCCATTACCTGCGCCTGACGTGTGACTGTCACTTCTGGCAGTAGCCCCTCCCTCACACTGCTCCTAATTTGTGGTTGATGTTGTGTGATCGGAATTGTGCTTTAAACAGCGCTCGCGGCCTTTGTGCGCTTCTGGAGCTGCCTGAAGCGCATTGCGAGAAGAGCACCGAAGTTCTTCAGTTATAGAAGCCAGCGAACTCCAGAAGGATGTCTAATGAGCACAAAAAGCCTCGAAATTCCAGAGGTTCCCCCAGCCGCGAAGTCTGCCCCGGTGGTTCCCATCTCGGATCTCAAACGTGATGTCGAAGTCTTGATGGAACACTACGGCTGCGGCCCTATCAAGTTCGCCGGATCTCAGAACGGCCTTTATGAGCGTCATCTTGTCTTTGACAATGTCGTAGA
>Ga0207693_10005114_pt1 | contig 10993 bp, 12 predicted proteins | sample LARL81metaG_FD_184347 | JGI IMG/M metagenome (GOLD analysis project Ga0207693, IMG submission 184347) | Corn, switchgrass and miscanthus rhizosphere microbial communities from Kellogg Biological Station, Michigan, USA - LAR L8-1 metaG... | ecosystem: Host-associated > Plants > Roots >... | reverse complement strand
ATTCCCTCCAATTCAGAGAACCGGGCTGCCGAGATTGTTGCCATCAGCATTGCATTGCAGCCAACGATGAATCCAATTCTCAGTGCGGCACGCTTCGAGATCGTCGCTGGGCGGCGTGGGGCGCAATTGAGGGACTAAAATGGATCAGAGGTCAACCGAAAGGTTGGTTGAAATTAGCTCATCATAACCACAACCTTGCCGACAGCCTTCCGATCGGCCAACCACTGTATCGCGTTGGCGCCTTGTTCAAGAGTGAAACGCTCGGAGATAGTAGGCTTGATTTTCCCTTGCTTATAGTACGACAGTAGCTCTTGTGTACTCTCTTGAAACGCCGCGGGGTCGCGCTTTATCCACGCTGCCCAGAAAACACCTACGACTTGGCAAGCTTTGAGTAACGGAAGATTAAGTGGCATTCGCGGGATTCCGGCTGGGAATCCGACGACTAGATATCGCCCTTCCCATGCAATGGCGCGTAAAGCAGGTTCGGCATAGGGTCCACCAACGGCGTCATAGATGACGTTTGCTCCAGCTGAGCCGCATGCTTCCTTGAACGAGTCCGCCAAAACCTTTGCTTGCTCGGGTGTCGTTATGCTTCTCGGGTAAACCAAACCGGCATCAGCACCGTGCTTTTTTGCCTCATCTACCTTCGCCGCAGATGATGCAGCGGCGACAACTCTGGCGCCCATAGCCTTTCCAAGTTCCACAGCAGCGAGACCAACGCCGCCAGCCGCCCCGAGCACAAGCAATGTTTCGCCGGGGCGCAGAGTGCCGCGCTCCTTCAGGCCATGGTACGAAGTGCCGAACGTGAGAATAAAGGCAGCCGCTTCATCGAAGGGCATTTCGTCTGGCATCGGAATACATTGGTCTTCCTCGACTATGACGGCCTCGGCCATGCCACCCCAATTCAGCCAGCCGATCACTCGATCTCCAACTTTGACACGCGAAACGTCCGAACCGACTTCCATTACAACGCCTGCAACTTCACTTCCGGGCGAAAAGGGGCGCGGAGGCTTGAACTGATACTTGTCTTCGATGATCAGCGTATCAGGAAAGTTAACTCCGCAAGCCTTGACGGACAGGAGGATTTGACCGCGGTCCGGCTTGGGCGTGTTCACGTCCTCAAGCACTAGCGCGTTCGGACCGCCGGGAAGCTTGCTAAGGAGCGCCTTCATCTGTTCCTCCACTCTTCGGACCGCGACGCGGTCAACAGCCGGGGACGGAGCTGTCGATTATTCGACAACCTGATGCGCCTGCCCACCGGAATCGAACATCGGGCCGAGTTCGCGCTGCGCAAGCGCGTCGCTGAGCTTCAGACGCATGAATGCGTTCGTCGTGTAGCGCGAAACGGACTTGTAGTACCGGTTTTGGATGTAGGCGACCATCGTGAAATATGCGTCGCTAATCGACTGATCGATCTCGAAACCTTCGTAATTGACGATCGCCGTCACGCGCCGGCCGGCCTCGCGGCAGCGCGCCTCGGTCACGGCGCGCACCTGCTCGACGTCGGCGAGGGTTTTGAGATGCAGCCCTTCGTGATTGAGGAAGAGGACGTTGCGCGACGGGTCATACGTGATCCGTTCTGCGATGCTAAGCCCCGTCAGCTCCCGTTCGAGTCCCATAGCCTCGGGACGGAAAATGCGCGCATCCATCAGAGTTAGGTTCTTCGCGACGGGGCGGAAGTCCATATGCGCGAGAATGTCGCGATCGATGTCGATGCCCGGCGCGACTTCTATGAGTTCGACGCCTTCGGGTGACAGCCGGAACACGCATCGTTCGGTGACAAACAACGCCGGCTGCTTCCGTTCCTTCGCGTACATGCCGCTGAACGTGATATGCTCGACTTGTTCGAGGAATTTGTGCGATTTGCCCTCGCGCAGGATGGTCAGCTTGCCGTTCGCGACGGCGACCTTCAGGCCGCCCGTCGTGAACGTGCCCGCGAACAGGACCTTCTTGGCGTTCTGTGATATGTTGATGAAACCGCCCGATCCGGCGAGCCGGTTGTTAAATAAGCTTACGTTGACGTTGCCGTGGCGGTCTGCCTGCGCCATGCCCAAACATGCCATATCGAGACCACCACCGTCATAGAAATCGAACTGTTGGTGCTGCCCGATAATGGCCGATGGATTGAGGCAGGCGCCGAAATTCAGTCCACCTTGGGGGATGCCGCCGATGACGCCGGGCTCGGCCGTCAACGTCACGAGCTTCATGCAATTCTCTTCGGCCGCCACGGCCGCAAGACTTTCCGGCATGCCGATGCCGAGATTGATGACGCCGCCGAGCGGCAGCTCGAATGCGCAGCGCCGGCCGATGATCTTGCGTTCGTTCAGTTCCGTCGGCGGAACGTGGTCGAGTGGCACGCGCTGTCGGCCCGAGTAGGCATGGTCGTAGTCGACGGCATAGGTCTGTCGATGGTTCGCAGGCTTGGCCTGTACCACGCAGTCGACGAGCACACCCGGAATGACGACCTCTCGTGGATTGAGCGAATCGCGGGCGGCGACGCGCTCGACCTGTACGATCGTCAGCCCACTGGAATTGCGCGCGGCAGTCGCTATACTGAGACCGTCGAGCGTCAGTGACTCGCGCTCCATGGTGACGTTCCCGTCCGTGTCTGCCGTTGTCCCACGGACGAATGCGATATCGATCGGCATACGCTTGACGAACAGCCACGGCTCACCGTGGATCTCGTGTAACTCTACGATGTCTTCCTTGGTGATAGCATTGAGCTTGCCTCCGCCCAGCCTTGGATCGGCGAACGTGTGCAGACCGACCTTCGAAAAGTTGCCCGGCCGATGCGCGGCGATGTCGCGGAAGAGATGGCAGATCGTTCCGAGCGGAAGGTTGTAGGCCTCGAACTTGTTCTCGACCGCCATGGCAGCAAGCTTAGGGATAAGCGCATAGTGACTGCCGATAACGCGCTTGAACAATCCCTCGTGCGCGAGCCGGTTGACCCCGTGCTCCTTGCCATCGCCCGGTGCGGCAGCGAGCAGGAGAGTGAGGCCGCGCGGATGACCGGTTGCCAGAAAGCGCCTTTCGAGCGCAATGATCAGCTCGTCCGGTACGCCAATGCCGACGAACCCTTGCACCGCGACCGTATCGCCGTCTTTGATGACGGCGATCGCCGCGTCGGGTCTGATGATCTTGTTCTGGAGCTTCAATCAGCTATTCCCCTGCGAAGCGAGCTTCCCTGATGGATCCTTTGCTTGCTGTTGGGCAAACATCCAGTCGGCCAGCCTCTTTGCGAGTATATTCTGGGTCTTCCCGCTGACAAAGATACCCATGTGGCCGGCTGGCAGTTCCAGTTCGGTGTACTGCTTTGAACCGATGTACCTTCCGACCCCACGTGTCATCGCCGTCGGAACGATGTGATCGTCTCGCGCGTAGATGTTGAGCACGGGCATGGTCACGTTCGGCAGGTTCACCTTGTGCGAGTCGAGCGTAAGTTCGTTGGCGATAAGTTTGTTATCCTGGTAAAGATCCTTGATCCACTGCTTGGCGACCTCGCCCGGATGATGCGGCCGGTCCGCGATCCATTTTTCCATGCGAGGGAAGTTAAGAAACTTCTTCTTGTCGTCCGCCACGTCGAGAAGGTCGAGATTGTACTTCAGGGCGTTGCGCACGGGGTTCATCGACGTGAAGATCGATCCCATCAATTCGCCCGGCAGGACGCCGTGGGCGTCCATCATTTCGTCAACGTCGCCTCCTTCGAGGTTCTGAGACCATAAGTTGATAAGCCCATCGCCCACCGGTTCGCTCGGGTCTTTGGCGTGGAAGTCGACTGGTGTCACCATAAGGATCAGATTATCGACCTTCTTCGGATGCTGCGCGGCGTAGCGCAAACTGAATGTACCGCCCTCGCAGACGCCGAGCAGGTTGACGCTCGAGACAGCATCGATCTCTCGGATCGCGCCGTCGAGATAGTCGTTGATGTAGTCGTCCATCGAAAGGTAGCGGTCCGCGAGAGACGGCGATCCCCAGTCGAGGACGAACACGTCGACTCCGAGCTTCAAAAGGTTACGCACCATCGAGCGATCTTCTTGCAGGTCGACGATCGTGTAGCGTCCTACCAGACTGAAGACGACGAGAAGCGGCGTCTTCAGCTTCCGATCCGCTGTCGCCTTGTAACGGTAGAGGATGACCTTGTCGGACCGCCACACCTCGTCCTTTGCCGCCGTACCGATCTCGACCTCGTCATCGCGCGTTTCCGTCAGCGTCTTCGCGCTCTGCGCAAGTTGTCGGCCGAGATCGGTCACGATGTTCAGGATCGCCGACGCCGGGTCCGCTGCCGTTTGTTCAGATTGTGCCATGGGCATTCTCGCCATTCATCGACTTGTCTTCATTCTGTTTGCGCCGCCGCTGTTCGGCACGGAACTGCCGTTTAAGGTCGGAGACCGTCTTGGTGAGGTCATCGATCTCACCTTGCGTCGATTGGCTTTTCTTTCGCGGCTTCACCCAGCTTGTCTGCAAACTCCTGCGCAGCCTTGGCATAAGCATTGAGTTGGTAGGTGCTCTGCTCCATCGACCGAGTCTGCGGATCGATCCAAGCCGTGACGAGCGCAGTGAACTTCTGCTCCATCTGGCCGATGTCGGCATATCTCGGTCCTTCAACGAACTGTCGGACCGCATTGTCTGTATACAGCGAGCCATTCCTGCGGATTCATTATCTTCTGCAGAAATTCGGCCGTCTTGGCATCCGTCGTCGTCTGACCCGTGGCTTTCGCCATGGCATCGCGCACCGCCATAAGAGAATTCAGATGGTAGCGGAGCGCCTCGCTCGCTTTCGTCGATGCCGCGCCGCCGGTCAGGAACGGTGCGAACAGCATGGGAAAGCTCGTGCCCATACGGGTTGCCAGGGATTGCATTAGGTTCCTCTGGGCATCCCACGCGGTCTTGCTGGCCGATTCCCAAAAATGGGTCATCATCATCAAATAGTTCTCTTCCGCCATTTCGCTCGGCCTCCGTCCCATGCGCTTGCCGGGGCTTCGATTGCGAGTTGACCTGCTTGTACCCCGGTACACGAGCTTCAAATGCTGATGCGTGCGGAACGGGAAATTGCTTCACTTGAGGCGCGACGCCGCAAGCGCTGCACGAACATCCATGGCTGTCGCTGGTTCACCGCCCGCCGCGCGAATGTGCCTTACAGCCTCATCGACCCATTGCCGATTGCTTAGCGGTGTCTGCCAAGGCGCATCCTCAAGGCCAACACGGACGTGTCCACCTCGTACGGTCGTCGGCTCGATCAGCGGCCGGATGTCCACGCCGAGGCCCGCAACCATCCATGGCGCATGCGGCTCGACACTAGCGAGCAGATGCAAATGCGCATCCAGATATGCTACTTCCGGGGGAAAGCCCCAGGCGAATTCATCGGAGAACATAAATCGATAAATTGCCATCGGCACACTGGGCCGTGCGCGCACCAGAGCTGCACCAAGGCGCGTAAAGCCCGGCTCATATATTGCATACCCCGGGTGAATACCGTACTCGGCGGACAGACGCAGCCCTTCGCGAATGTCCGCCAACGGGTTCTGATAGACGAAACCTGCCGAGGCATCGTCCATCTCGTCGAAACGCATGAAATTGCATGAACCCGGATCACAGACGGTCCATTCAAGCAGGCCGCGTTTGGCGAGTTCTCCCGTATGCGCAAACCGGCGCTGCGCATTGGCGCTAGCATAATCCGAACCTGCGAGAGGAATGGTCGGATAGACAATGACGTCCGCCTTTGCCCTGATTCCTTCAATCATCCGGGCGTAGGTTTCCCACTCGTCCCTTTGCCGGCCAGTTGTGGGATCATAGGCATGGAGATGAATTATGGCAGCGCCCGCATTGGCCGCGGCCAGACCGTCTGCAACGATCTCGTCGACGGTCACGGGAATGCCGGGCTGCCTCTCGCGCCCCCATGGTCCATTCAGCGCCGCTTCGATCCAGACCTTGTTCATGGGTTAACTTCGCTCCCGCAAATCAGGTCAGATAGACGCGCTGCAACTGCTCCTCCGTGATCTCGATGGGAGGCGCATGAATCGCGACGTGGCCGCGTGACAGCACGTAAACATCGGTCGCAATCTTCAACAGACGGGGCACGGTCTGTTCAGCAATCACGACGCTCGTTCCGAGTTCACGATGCACCCGCTCGACGGCGTCGAACACCGACTGCACCATCACCGGCGAGAGGCCGAGACTCGGTTCGTCGAGCATCAGCAGCTTTGGCTGCCCCATAAGACCCATCGCAATCACGAGCATTTGCAATTGTCCACCGGACAAATAGCCTGCCGTGTGCCCGCTCATCTCCTTCAGCATGGGGAAATAGCCGAACATCATCTCCATCATTTCCTGGCTGCGCTTCGGCTTCAGCAGCGCTGCCGCCTGCAGGTTCTCCGCAACGGTCATGCTCCGGAAGCATTGGCGTCCGTCCTGAACCAGCGCGATGCCGCGGCGAGTGATCGTCGCCGGATGGGCTCGCGCGCACGAGACGCCATTCACGGTGATGTCGCCGGCGGTCACTTCGCCACGTTCGAACGGCAGCATTCCCGCGATCGCTTTCATCAGCGTCGTCTTGCCGGCACCGTTTGCACCCAGCAGAGCGACGAGCGCTTTCTCGGACACGGAGAAGTCAATGTTCTCCAGCGCCGATATGGCGCCGTCGTAATGGACGGACACGCCCCTGACGTCCAGCAGAGGTGCGTCGTTCCTCTTGACAGCCGCCTCAGTGGGCATCGATCCACTCACCAACCGCCGCGTACTGGCCATTCTTGATTTCCGCCACGCGCGCCTGCACGGATCCTTGATGATCCGCATAGGTAAACGGCGGGGTTATGCCACCCGTGTCGAAGTCCTTGAGCGCTTCCAGCTCGTCACGGACGGCTTTACGGAACGTCTTGATGTCCGTCGGAACCTGGCCATTGTTCTTCTGGATGACCTTCTCAATGGCGGCGGCAATCACTTTGCCCTTCAGCCAACCCTTTATGAAATAGATGTCCTTTTTCTCGACCTCATTTTTCTGGGCGTAAGTTTCGATTTCCTTCATGGCCGGAATATTGTCGCCAAAGAAAGCGTAAGTCTGGATCGTGCGGAAGCCTTCGGCGGCGGGACCGAGCTGCTGGGGGATCGCCGGGCTGATGTTGTAGAGATTGCCCACGAACAGCTTGGCTGGAAGAGCCACCTTGGCCGCGTCGCGCAAGGCGACGAGAACTTGCGGGGTCGACCCCTGGACATAGACGAGGTCCGGATTCTTGCCCTTCACCCGGAGCATTTGGGCAGTCATATCCTGCGCGTCGTAGCGGTATTCGACAAGGTCTACGACCTCGAGACCGAGTTTCTCGATAATACCCGACTTTTTCACGACGTCGACGGGACCACGACCATACTCGTTGTCGCTGAACATCAGCACAACTTTCTTACCCCCCTTTGTCGCGAGATCGCGAAGGGCAATGATCATCTGCTGTTCGTAGGTTGGTCCCGCGATGAAGGTGAATGGATATTTCTTCGGATCCAGCACTTCACTGGCAAAGGACTCGGAGATGAAGGGAATGCCATCTTCCTGGATCTGGTCGCGCAGCGCCTTCGACGCCCCGGTCGACCAGCCGTTGATCACGACAGCCTGCTCCTGGTCGGCACAGCGCCGATAGATCTTCAATTCCTCGTCCAACTTGTAACGGCCGTCGAGCATCAATACGCGGACCTTGTTACCTGCTATTCCGCCCTTTGTCTGGTTGAGATATTCCAAATAATCGCGTGTTCCGTACGTCATTCCGTTCACGAGTGCGTCCGGTCCCGTGATCGTTCCCCATGTGCAAACGGTGATTTCTGCGCGTGCCGGCCCTGAAATTGCAATTGTTACAGCGACAGCCGCGCCAACCAACAGTTGTTTCATAGTTCCCTCCTGTTTTGTGCGGCTACGGCGACGCCTGATTGCAGGACCCCGGTTCCGGAGCGGGCCGGACTTGACGAGGCGACTTCGCGCCGTGCGCCAAGGCGCCGCGCGAGCGCTACGAGACCTCGCGGTTCAAGAAGCAGGAAAAGGACGATCAGGATTCCGAAAGCCATTTCGCGGAATGCTGATATAAGATCTGCTGAGGGCAATAGCTCGCCAAGCCGCTGGATTGCCTCGGGCAGGAGCGTCACGAATGCCGCCCCTACGAGCGAACCGGCCAGCGAACCGAGGCCGCCCACAATGATCATCGCCGTCTGGTCGACCGAGAGGCCAATCTCAAAGGCCTCTGGATTCGCAAGGCGCGAGGTAAATGCGAACAGTCCGCCGCACAGGCCGGCGAAGAAGCCGCTGAGCAGAAATGCTTTCAGCTTGGTTTGCGAGACGTCAATGCCCATGCCTCGCGCGACGAGTTCGCTCTCCCTCACAACCAGAAAGGCACGCCCGACATTGGTTTGCATCACCCGACCGATAAAGGCCCAGGATAGGAAGAGAAGGGCCACGCATATCACCGCGTATTCCTGATCGCTAGCGACGGGACGCCCGAACAGAGAAAGCTGCTTGACGACAAGACCGGATACGCCGTTGGTCCATGGCACCAGGATCTTGAACAGGTAGCTCAGGATGAACTGTGCGGCCAGGGTCGAGATGGCGAAGTAAAGTCCCCGCAGCCGCAAGGCCGGGAGTCCGACCAGCATGCTGACGAGAGCACCGAAAACCCCGGCACCCAGAAGTGACAGTCCGCCCCAGCCCGCATTGCCGAGAATGCCTCCTGCGTACGCGCCAACCCCGACGAACGCACCTTGGGCAAACGTGATCTGGCCACAGAAGCCGATCAGAAGGTTGAGCGAGAGGGCGCCGATGGCCGAGATCGCAACGGCATAGATCAGGTAGGCCACGAAGCGGTTCGCTTCATAGCCGATGAGCGCAAACGCGATCGCAAGAGCAAGGCCGATGAAAAACGAGCGCATTGTCATTTGCATCACACCCGTTCCGCGCCCCGCCGCCCAAAAATACCTTGCGGGCGAAGGAGCAGCATAAGGACAAGAAGGGCGTAGGGAATGACCTGCTGAAGGGCGCCAACCGATTGGACGTTCGAAACACTCCGCAGGAACTCTTCGAGATTCGGCGTCAGAATGCCTTCGGTGAAGGCTTCAAGGATACCGAGCAGGAACCCGGCGATGAGTGCCCCGGCAAGGCTGTCCAGGCCGCCCACGACAATAACGGGAAAGGCGATTAGCCCGATATCCGATATGCCGAGGCTCAGGCCGCCGAGCGACGCAAGCAAGGTACCACCAAGTCCGGCGAGCGCCGCCGATACCGCCCACGCGATCGACACCTGGTTGCTCACGTGAATGCCGATCGCAAGTGCCGCACGGCTATTATCGGCCGCACAGCGCTGCATCAGACCAAGCGACGTGAAGCGATAGAAAAGCAAAAAGCCGATATTCAGGGCCGAGGCTAGAGCGAAGGCGGCGACATAGTTGTAGGTGATAAAGATACCGGCAAAATCGATTGCGCCCGAAGGAAAGATTTGCGGGAACGCGATCTGATCCGGTCCCCAGATGGCAAGACACACCGCCTTTAAGAAGATCAGAAGCCCGAGTGTCACCATCATCACTGAGACAATCTGCGCCTTGAGCATGCGCCTGAGAATAAGCCGCTCGGTGATCATGCCGGCGAGGGCCATCAGCGCCATGCCAGCCAGAACCGAGACGATTGAGGGAAAACCCATGCGAAGAAAAAAATAGGTTATGTATGCGCCAAGCATTGCATACGCACCTTGTGCAAAATTTACTACGCCAGAGCATTTGTAGATCAGCACAATACCGAGCGCGATGAGTGCATAAACGCTGCCTGCGGCAACGCCGGCGATGGCGAGTTGCAGCGCAAGCATCAGGCTTCTCCCAGATAGACGCGACGTACTTCAGGATCCTGCTGTGTTTCGGCCGGCGTGCCTTCAAAAATCCGCGCGCCATGCGCCATCACAGTGATCCGGTCGCAAGTCGAGTTCACCACGTCCATCTTGTGCTCGACCATAATGACGGAGCAGCCGAACCGGTCGCGCACGGAGCGGATTACCGCACCCATGTTCATGCCCTCCTGATAGGTCAGGCCCGCTACCGGCTCGTCGAGGTAAAGCAGCTCTGGTTCCGATGCCAACGCCCGCGCCAGATCCACCGACTTGCGTTGCCCATAGGACAAGGTCTGGATGGGGCTGTAGGCGACGTCGACGAGATTGAGTGGCTTCAACAAAGTTTCGCAGAGTTCGTCATCGCCCCCACGATCGGATCTAAAGAGTTGCCCGAAGAAACCTTGGGCGTTACGCGCATGCGCCGCAGCGCCAAGCTTCACGACGTCCAACACTGTTAAATCGTGCAGCGAGACGACGCTCTGGAACGTCCGCGCCACACCGATCCGCAGCAATTCGGCCGGCGAGAGGCCGAGAATCTCTCTCCCGTTCCATGTTGCCGTCCCGGTATCGGGCTTGTTCACTCCAGCAATACAGTTGATGAAGGTCGTCTTGCCTGCTCCGTTTGGACCGATAAGACCGACGATCTCGCGTGGCTTCACCTCGAGATTCATGTCCGCGACAGCAATCACGCCGCCAAAATGGATCGATAGGTCAGTAACGACGAGGGTCATTTCATCTCCTGCATCGCTCAGTCGCGCAAATGCCTATCCGTTTTTTCCATTAGTCCTGGTGCGCAGAACTCAGGCCGGGGTACCGCGCCGCCGATGATATGGATCTGAGGTCCGCCTGTTGCCTAAGCTCCGCAACGCAGCGTTTAAGCTGCGTCGGATTTTCATGTCTGCCGGATTTAGACATGTCATATTGAAGCAGCTCAACGACATCACCGAACGATGGCATGCGGCACTTACCTGCCTGTTGATCACCGTGCCGTGCAGCAATCCAACGCCGTCCGATCGGCTGACCGATGTCGTGCCGAAGATCACGTCCTCCCCTTGATCGCGTCAATTTCTAGGCCTTTGTTCGTGGAGCACCCGGTATTCAGCTTGCAGCTCGGCGGTTTCGCCACAAGGCGAGAAAAAGCACAGCCAATGTGC
>Ga0207693_10005112_pt1 | contig 10997 bp, 7 predicted proteins | sample LARL81metaG_FD_184347 | JGI IMG/M metagenome (GOLD analysis project Ga0207693, IMG submission 184347) | Corn, switchgrass and miscanthus rhizosphere microbial communities from Kellogg Biological Station, Michigan, USA - LAR L8-1 metaG... | ecosystem: Host-associated > Plants > Roots >... | reverse complement strand
CCGTGCATCAGCCGGCTGTAGCCTTCGACATCCGCGGCGAGAATTGCCGCGAGACGTCTCTCGACTGGAGGCGCTTCCATCCCGCAAGCCTTTACTTCACTTTCAGTCAGCCGAACGCAATCAAGCGATAGATCCGATCTGACGTCGTGGCCGTGTTCCCGCGGCTCTCGATGCTGGTGCGGCTTTCCACCGACATTACCGGTGCCCGTGTATCAACCAGCTCGCAATGTAGCCAAGGGCGAATCCAGCGATCACCGCCATGAGCGGCTGCTCGTTGACTTGACGCGTTGCAGCTTGAGCGGCGTGACGCCCGGCAGCCAGCAGATCGTCGGCCACATCGCTTGCCTGGGACAAGGCCTGCCGAGCGGTTTGCTGAACAGCTTCGCCCGCTTCCCCGACCGCCCTTTCCGCTTGGCCCGTCGCCGCTGCGGTCGCGGAGGTGGCGTTCCGGACCCCCTCCCCAACTGCCTCTCCCGCTTGGGTCACACCCGATTGAACGGTTTTGTTTTCCATGCTCATTCTCCGTTAGACGCGACATCACCGCATTGAATTGCAACTGCCGCCCGGGCGCGTTCCCTTCAGGCGCCAGAGCGCGAGCTGAAATTACCGTTTCTTTGGGCAGAGGCCTGCTGAAACCCGGACCTCATCCCATTGGCTACTGTTCCCGGAGTTGGGCCAACGCGGTGTCTAACTCGTGCAGCTGATGCGCGGCCGCCGGACCCGTCGTTGCAATCAACCTCGCTGATAGCTCCTCAATATCGGCCGCCGTATATACGACCCCCACTTTCGCGAAGGCGACGCGGCGGCACCCTGGTCTCGGCCCGAGTCGATGTTCGCGTGGGATTTGGCACTGCCAGGCGCTGGCGTTGCGATTTGACTGGGGCCCCGCGTTCTTTGCAATAGCGCCACCAGCGAGAGCGCACCGGTCAGGACCGGGGGACGGCCGTAGCCAAAAGTCGTTTCATTATCCCTAGCTTGAGCTCGCTCATTACTCATGCAATTTAAACAAACTTTTTACTAAATGGTTCCCAGAAATTTCGCAAATCTAAAGCGAAGCCTAATGTCGTGATGTTCTAATAAATATTAGAATGCCGGGCGACACTTGGTGACCCGGCAGCTCCATCGCTGCCACCGGTAACCTGGACCTGGTCTCGCGATAAGTTCGAGGCGCTGTCAGCGATTCGGCAACCGAGAATTTTCGCGCACTATCGGGGCGGTCAGTGTGCGCAAAGTCTATGCGCTTAGCCATCAGGATTAATCCTGCCAAAGGCCGTTGAACCGAGTCGCCGACATCGCGGTACTGCTGTTTTTAATGGTATTCTCAGCTGTCTGGACGTTTATCGCAATCATGCCGCAGGAACGGTAGCGCCGCTCTCAATTTTTGCCTGGTTAAAGCCTAAATTCGACAACCTCCATCGAGGTTGCGTCACGAAAGGTAACAATCTTTAGCATTTGTCTACAGACACAACTGTCACTATACGTCACAATATTTTACCAAATTTGTCGGTCTCTTCATACGCAGATTACATCGGCAGCCTAGTCTTGTGGTCATCGCACGCCATGATTGCTGAGGAATCCTGCGTTGATTGAATTTCATCGCCTTGTCGAGCAAGAAATTCCCCGACTTCGTCGCTATGCGCGGGCGCTCACTCGGAACGCGGATCGAGCGGACGATCTCGTCCAAGAGACCCTCACGCGCGCCATCGATAAAGCTCACCTGTGGCAGACCGGCACCGATATTCGCGCCTGGCTGTTCACGATCATGCACAATCAAAATGTCAACATGGTCCGGCGAGCGATACGCGACGAGGCTGGTATCGATATCCAGCAAATATCCGCGTCTCTCGTCGCTACCACCGATCCGACAGCCTCACGCCAGCTGTACGAGTTGGATCGCGCGCTCGCCTGTCTATGTGATGAACAACGCCAGGTCATCCTGCTCGTTGGGCTCGAAGGCATGTCCTACGAAGACACGGCCGCGATCCTGAGCGTGCCGGTCGGCACGGTGCGCTCTCGCTTATCCCGCGGTCGTGACATGCTGCGCAGTCTGTTGGACATGCCAAACAGGGGCCGCCATGGCCCTGTTGAAGACGATAACCGGCTGGCCCCTGCCGCTTAGGCATCGCAGTTCGCCGGGGCCCATCGAAGTGGTGGTCGAACGGGACGACTCTGCTGCTTTTGCGTTTTAGGGGAGGACAATGAGACAAACCCAACCCACTCAACACTTCGCGGAGCCGGAAAGAGCGTCCACCGGCAGCGTCGGACTCGACGATATTCTCGGGGGCGGCTTCGACCCCGATCGCGTTTATCTGATCGAGGGACGTCCGGGGACCGGAAAGACGACGCTGGCGCTGCAATTCCTGCTAGAGGGCGTGCGTCGGGGCGAGCGCTGCCTCTACATTACGTTGTCAGAGAGTGAGCGGGAATTGCGCGGTGTCGTGGCCCGCCACGGCTGGACGCTGGAAGGGATCGACATTTTCGAGTTGGTGCCACCGGAAGCGAGCCTCGACCCCGACCAAGAGCTGACGCTGTTTCATCCCGCCGAGATGGAACTCAGCGAGACGACAAAGCACATTCTGGATCGAGTGCTGGAGGTGAACCCGAGCCGAGTTGTGTTCGACTCGCTTTCCGAGATGCGGCTGCTCGCGCAAAGCTCGTTGCGCTATCGTCGCCAAATCCTTGCCCTCAAAAACTTCTTTGCGAGTCGGCAATGCACCGTCGTTTTGCTCGACGATCTCTCGTCCCACGAGGGCGATCTCCAGCTACACAGCATTGCGCACGGCGTCATAGCGCTGGAGCAGCTCTCGCTGGATTACGGCGCGGAGCGCCGGCGCCTGCGCGTCGTCAAAATGCGGGGCATGAAGTTCCGGGGCGGATACCACGACTTCACGATCGAGACGGGCGGACTCGCCATCTACCCTCGCCTCGTCGCTGCGGAGCACCATAAGGCGTTCCTCGGCGAGCTTACCTCGGCCGGTTCTTCCGAGCTCGACGCGCTGCTCGGCGGCGGCATCGAGCGCGGGACGAGCCTGCTGCTGATCGGAGGCGCCGGAGTGGGCAAATCTTCGATCGCGCTGACCTATGCTATGGCCGCCGCGGCGCGTGGCGAGGAGGTCGTGATCTTCGCGTTCGATGAAGGGCTCGGCACGGTGTTCGCGCGCGCCGCGGGTCTCGGCCTGCCCCTACAGGCCCATGTGGCTTCCGGCCGGGTCCGGATGCAGCAGATCGACCCAGCCGAGATGTCGCCGGGAGAATTCGCCCACAGGGTGCGGGAAAGCGTCGAGCGCGAGGGCGTAAGGGTCGTCGTCATTGACAGCCTGAACGGCTACATGAACGCGATGCCGGAGGAACGTTTTCTTGTCCTCCAAATGCACGAACTCCTGAGCACCCTCAATCAGCTCGGGGTCATCACCATCCTGGTCCTGGCGCAGCATGGGTTGATGGGCCCGATGCAGACGCCGCTCGATATCAGCTATCTCAGCGATGCTGTGCTGATGTTGCGCTACTTCGAGGCGGAGGGACGGGTCCGTCGCGCCATTTCAGTCGTCAAGAAGCGCAGCAGCGCGCATGAGGACGCGATTCGGGAATTCCGCCTGACCGCCGCGGGCGTAAAAATTGGCCCCCCGCTGACCGAATTCCAAGGCGTCTTATCCGGCGTCCCGAACTATCGTGGGGGAACCGGCCCTCTGCTTACACCTGATCGGCTTCCGACAGAAGGACCATCAGGTGGATAACGACACCGGCGAACGTATTCTTGTGCTCGCCCCGACAGGCCGGGATAGCAGTGCTGCTTGTGCACTTCTGGAGCACGCTGGACTCTCGTGCAAGCCTTGTTCTGGGATCGGCGATTTGCGGATCCAGTTAGAGGCCGGAGCCGGCGCGGGGATCATTTCCGAAGAAGCTTTTTTCGGAACCGATCCGGCCCCGCTTTTTGATTGGGTACGCGACCAGCCGCCCTGGTCGGATTTCCCGTTTATTGTCCTGACGACCCGCCGCGATGACCCGAGACGGCACCAGCATATCCAGCGTCTGCTGGAAATGCTGCGCAACGTGACGCTCCAGGAGCGTCCCATCCAAACGATGACCCTTGTCAGCGCGGCCGATGCGGCGCTGCGGGCGCGCCGCCGGCAGTACGAAGCAGCCAGATATCTGATTGAGCGAGAGCAGGCCGCCGACCGCCTCGAAGAACTCGTGCGAGAACGAACCCGGCAACTTCAGGAAGCCAACGGTCAGCTGGTTGCCGCTCGGGACAGCCTCAAGATGGCCCTCGATGCGGCCCAGATGATTACCTGGGATCTGGATTTGGGTGAATACGGGAACGGGCGCGCGCCTATGCGGGATCGCCTCCCCGAGTACGACTCTCTCCTCCAAAGCTGGAGCCGGGCAATTGCCAAGAAGCACATCCTACCCGACGATCGAGAGCTATTTGAGACAGCATTCCGGCAGGCTTTGGACACCGGCAGTTTCCGGCTCGAATGCCGGATGGTGTGGCCCGATGACAGTGTTCACTGGGTTGTAGCCGAAGGTCGTCTATATCGGGACGACCAGGGCGATCCCGTCCGGCTGGCAGGCACTCTCAGGGATGTGACCGAACGCAGGCAAGTGGAAGAAAGCCTGCGACAAACCCAGAAGCTAGAGGTGATCGGCCAACTCACCGGCGGAGTGGCGCATGATTTCAATAATTTGCTGACGGCGGTCGTCGGCAACATCGAACTCGCCGCGCTCCGAACGCAAGACGAGAAGCTCCTTCACCTTCTGAGAAGCGCGGGCACCGCGGCCGAGCGCGGTGCAAAGCTTACCGGACAGCTCCTCGCCTTTGCCCGTCGGCAGCACCTGGCACCCAGAGTGGTCGTTCTGAATGAGCTGGTCTCGAGGATGGGCGACCTGCTGCTCCAGACTATCGGCGCCGCGGTCCGCGTCGAGACGGTGCTGGACAACAATCTTTGGGCTGTGTTGATCGATGCGACCCAGTTAGAGCTGGTCCTCCTAAATCTTGCGATCAACAGCCGTGATGCGATGCCCCACGGAGGCCGGCTGACCATCGCGACAAAGAACATGGGAGCCTCCGATCACGGTCGGCCCACCGGGCTGCCTGTGGCAGACTACGTCGCGATCTCCGTGAGTGACACCGGAACAGGCATGACCCGGGAGGTCGCCGCGAAAGCCTTCGAGCCATTCTTCTCGACGAAAGAGATCGGGAAGGGCACCGGGCTCGGACTCAGCCAAGTCCTCGGGTTTGCGGAGCAATCCGGCGGTGAGGTTCGTATCGATACACGTCTCGGGCAGGGTACGACCATCACCCTGTTTTTGCCGAGAACTCGTGAGGCATTGCCCAGGGCCGCCGCTGACCATAGTCCCGCACCGCATGACGGCCAAGAGGCGTCGATTCTGGTAGTTGACGATGATGCCGCCGTTCGAGATTTGACCGTCCGGGCTCTTGAGGCGCTGAACTATCAGGTGCTGGAAGCAGATAATGCGCGGGCCGCCCTAGATCTGCTTCGGGGCAACGGTGTCGTGGATCTCGCTCTCATTGACCTGGTTATGCCTGGCGTGAATGGGCGCCAATTGGCGACGCGCATCCGGGCGAGCGATCCGGAGCGGAAAATTTTGTTTATGACCGGGTATGACGACCTTTCCGGAACTGACGATCCGTTCGCCAACGAGATGGTGATAAAGAAACCATTCAAGCTGGTCGAACTCGCCGCAGCGGTGGAGCATGCGCTTGGCAAGCGGGATCGCCAACAACGGCCTTGGACGTGACGCCGATCCGATCCGCGAAGGCTAAAAGGGGATCTGGCTGACCGGCTCAACTCCATCCCAAGAACCTACGTTTTCTGCTGCCGGCCACCGGCTACCGGCGTCTCAACTCCCGTGACCAGTTTGTAGTTCATCATTTTTATGCACTGGGCTCTTGCCACCTGCTTTTGGACTGTGCTTCACCGAGCCGACCGGGCTGCGCCGAGCCGTTTTTTCGGACCAATGGATGCCGCCCGCTTTAGCGGCGCAATTCCAGGGAGCCTAGGGAGCCGAATTTGACGTTGCGATCGGCGAAGCCCTCCCGCAACGCAAGGGACGGAGGCGGGGCTATGCCCGTAAACAATCCTCGCGGCGCTGAACGCGGTCTGGTTTGCCGCGTAGGCGACGGCATAGCCTTGTCTTGTCCTCCGAACAAGGACGGGATTTTTTGTTGGGGAGGCCGGAAGAAACCATCGGCAATTGACCCTGAGGGAGCGCTGCTCACAACCCGAGGCCGACTGGCTTCACCGACCTCGGCTGTTCGCTACATTCGTCGTGAAGGACGGCTTTGGGTCAAGGGCGGCTGTCGTCGCCAGGTTGATGGTGCGGTCGGTCTGCCCTCAACTCCGGAAATGCCGTGTGCGGCCCAGGCAGTTACGCTTGGTGCCATGAGCGGCCATTCGCGGCTTTCGTTCTCAAGCAACCGAGTCGGGCCCGGGCGGGCATTCGCAAAGGGTTGCTGGCCTGCCCAAATGCGGATCCCCACTTCCAGACCTGCTTAGTCGGCCTCGAAGCTGAAGCCTCGTCGTTCGTCAGTTACAGGTTTCGATCGCGAATTGGTCGGGATGACGCAGCGGTAGGTGTCAGGTCAGGGCGTGCGTAGCGGTGCAGTTCATTGCGCGGTATCTGCAAGCCGATTGCTCAAGTTTGCCGGAGACCTCAGGCCGGCCGAAACGGGTCCTGACTGTCGAACCGCACTGCAAATCTGGAATTTGCCCCTGCGCGCCAAGAGTCCGATGAATGGCACGGCGGCATGGTCGCCGTCGAGCACACAACCGCTGGGCCGACCTTTCGCGGGCAGGATGTCGAGCCGCTGCATCGTGCCGACATCCTCATGATTGAGGGTGTGGCAATGCGCGACAAAGCACCCGGCAGCGGTTCGGCGCCCCGCTTTGGAATTATGCACCGCTGTGCTAGCCTCAAAGACGCTGCGCTCTTGCACCGAGAGCCCAACAAACGGGCCAGCGAGGACGCCGCGACGGGGTCTTTGACCCCGCCTGCGAACAGAGGGAGGTGGGAATGAAGCGAGATCTACGCGTGCTCGCAGGGGCGGGCGTGCTTGTAGCGTCGTTAACCTCACCGGATACGGTCTTCGCGCAAAAATCTGGCGGCACTCTCAAAATCGGCCATTTCGACAGCCCCGCCAGCATGTCGATGCTCGAGGAATCGACGGTCGCGGTAAACCGGCCGACGATGGGGGTGTTCAACAATCTCGTCATGTTCAAGCAGGACGAGCCGCAGAACACGCCCGAGTCGATCGTGCCCGAACTTGCCACCGAGTGGCGCTGGAGCGAGGACGGCACCGAACTGACGTTCCCGCTGCACCAGGGGGTCAAATGGCATGACGGCAAGCCTTTCACGGCGGCCGATGTCAAATGCACCATCGACCTGCTGCAGGGCAAAGCGGCGGAAAAACTGCGGATCGATCCGCGCAAATCGTGGTTCGACAATGTGTCGGAGGTGTCGACCAACGGCGACTACGAGGTAACCCTTCATCTGAAACGGCCACAGCCGTCGATGCTGGCGATGTTGGCGACAGGCTGGACGCCGATCTATCCGTGTCACGTAACGCCGGCGCAGATGCGCCAGCATCCGATTGGCACGGGGCCATTCAAGTTTGTCGAATTCAAGCCGAACCAGTCCATCGCGCTCGTGCGCAATCCGGATTACTGGAAACCGGGGCGGCCTTACCTCGACGGCATCGAATACCGGATCATCAAGGACGTATCAACCCGGCTTCTTTCCTTTATTGCAGGCAAGGAAGACGTCTATTTCGGCGTCACGATGCCGCAATTGAAGGACGTGAAGACACAGCTGCCGCAGGCGATCTGCGACATGGTTATACCAAATGTCAGCCGCAACCTCCTCGTCAACCGCAGTCAGCCGCCTTTCGATAACGCCGAATTGCGGCGCGCGATGTCGCTGGCGCTCGACCGCCAGGGGTTTGTCGACATCATCGCCGACGGTCAGGGGACGATCGGCGGCGTCATGCAGCCGCCGCCCGAGGGCATTTGGGGCATGCCGCCCTACGCGATGCGGAGCCTGCCGGGCTATGACCCGGATGTCGGCGCGAGCCGCGCGCAAGCCCGCAAGATCATGGAGAAGCTTGGCTTCGGCCCCGACAAGCGGCTGGCGCTTACCGTGGCGACGCGCAACGTCCAGGCCTACCGCGACGCCGCCGTGGTGCTGATCGGCCAGCTGAAGGAGATCTACATCGACGCCGACCTCAACCCGATCGACACGACCCAATGGTATCCGATGCTGATGCGCAAGGATTACAAAGTCGCCGTGAACGTCACCGAGACTGCGGTCGATGATCCGGACGTGGCGTTCTACGAAAACTATGTGTGCGGCGCGGCGCGCAACTATACCGGCTATTGCAATGCCGAGGTCGACAAGCTGATCGACAAGCAATCGGCGGAGCCCGACCCCCAGAAGCGCAAAAAGATCGTGTGGGAAATCGAGCGGAAGCTGATCGAGGACGACGCCCGTCCGATCCTGTTTTACACCCGCGCTGCAAACTGCCGCGAGCCATACCTCAAGGGTCTGACAACGATGGTCAACAGCATCTATAACGGCTCGCGCTTCGAAGACCTCTGGCTGGACAAATAAAGGTAACGACGGCCGCTCGGCATTGGCGGGCCGAAATTCGGCTCCCGCCGCTGCCGAGCTTCATAATAAGCGCATTTTCTTGATCCTGCCCGAGAGCTCGATGAAGGGGCCGGCAGGGATGAAGTCGGGGGTCTTGTTTACCCGGCGTAAGTGGGAGGTAACCGGAAGTGAAGCCAGATGTTCGCGTGCTCACGGCAACGGCGGCGCTGTTAGCAGCCATTTCTGTCAATGAGCCGGCGTTTGCCCAAAAATCCGGGGGTACGCTCAAGATTTCATTCTTCGATAATCCGGCCAGCATGTCGCTCCACGAAGAAGCGACCGGCGCCGCATTGCGGCCGATGATGGGGGTGTTCAACAATCTCGTCATGTACGATCAGCACGTGGCGCAGAACAGCCCGGAGTCGATCATTCCCGACCTGGCAACGAGCTGGTCGTGGAGCGAGGACGGCAAGGAGCTGACCTTCCCATTGCGCCAGGGCGTCAAATGGCACGACGGCAAGCCGTTCACTGCCGCCGACGTCAAATGCACCTGGGACCTGCTGATGGGCATCGGGAGCGAAAAGCTGCGCGTCAATCCGCGCAAGACGTGGTACCTCAATCTCGACAAGGTAACGACCAACGGCGACTACGAAGTCACCTTTCACCTGAAGCGGCCGCAGCCGGCTCTGCTGTCGCTGTTGGCGTCCGGGTGGTCGCCGGTCTATCCCTGCCATGTGCCGCCGCGCGAGATGCGCACCCGTCCGATCGGCACGGGCCCCTTCAAATTCGTCGAATTCAAGCCAAACGAGGTCGTGCGAACCGCCCGCAACCCGGATTACTGGAAGCCGGGCCGGCCCTATCTTGACGGCATCGAGTGGCACATCATCAAAGACATCGCCACGCGGAACCTGACCTTCATCGCCGGCACGTTCGATATCTCTTCGCCCTATGGCACGACGGTTCCACTGCTGGAAGACGTCAAGAAGCAGGCGCCACAGGCGATCTGCGAGCTGACGGCGACGAATGTCGCCCGCAACCTGATCCTCAACCCGGAGAAACCGCCCTTCGACAACCCGGATCTGCGCCGCGCGGTGGCGCTGAGCCTCGACCGCAAGGCCTTCATCGACATCATCACCCAGGGCAAGGGCGACATCGGCGCGACGATGTTGCCGCCGCCTGAAGGGTTGTGGGGAATGCCGCCGGAGATGCTAGCGACATTGCCGGGCTACGATCCCGACATCGCAAAGAACCGGGCCGAAGCGCGCGAGCTCATGGAGAAGCTTGGATACGGGCCTGAGAAGCGGCTCGCGCTGACCTTGTCGTCGCGCAACATCCCGGCCTATCGCGATCCGGCGGTGATCCTGATCGACCAGCTGAAGGAGATCTACATCGACGCCACGCTGGAACCGGTCGAGACCGTCAACTGGTTCCCCAAGATCTACCGCAAGGACTACACGATCGCGATCAACGGCACCGAGAGCGGCGTCGACGATCCCGACCAGCAATTCTACGAAAATTTCGTGTGCGGGGCAGTACGAAACTATACCGGGTATTGCAGGCCTGAAGTCGACAGGCTGATCGACCAGCAATCGGCCGAGGCCGATCCGGAAAAGCGCAAGCAGCTGGTATGGGAGATCGAAAGGCAGTTGGCCGAGGACGGTGCCCGGCCGATCATCTTCTATCCGCGCGGCGGGACCTGCTCGCAGCCATATGTGAAGGGGATGACGACCATGGTCAATAGCATCTACAACGGCTATCGGATGGAGGACGTCTGGCTCGACAGGTAGTCCTGCGCGGCAAAGATGCACTGGGCGCGAACCTCGCACGCGCCGCAAGGGACAACGGTTTGGCTGCGAATAGAGGCGGCTGCGATCTGATCTAGCTGCGATGGCGCCCGACGGTCGGAAAAGGCCCGGAATTCGGGGAATATGGGATCAGAAGCCTTAGTCCGCTCATAGCGCAAAAAGCGTCAGCGGCCGCACAGACCGAGAAGGCGGGCTTTCAGCCGTCTGCAACCTTCCGCGATGACTGCTTGTCAACGGCTCAAGCCGACCCCGAGTCAACGGCTCAAGCCGACCCTTAAGAGCCATTCCAGGCCACGCCAGCGGAGGGTCGGATCGGCAGGAAGCCGACGCTCGCACCGGACTTCTACACCTGCTAACCACGAGCTCGCGTCAGTTCTTCCAGTAGCGCCTTCGCCTCTTTCAGATCGGGCGTGTCGAAGCCTTCGGTGAACCGGTCGTAGACCGGTTGGAGGAGTACGATCGCATCAGCCGAACGACCCTGATCGCTCAGCAGCCGGGCAAGGCTCGTAGCGGCGCGCAGTTCCCACGAGAGCGCGCCTTGCCGGCGCGCCCAGTCGAGGGCCTGCCGGAAATGACCCTCGGCCG
>Ga0207693_10005110_pt1 | contig 10998 bp, 7 predicted proteins | sample LARL81metaG_FD_184347 | JGI IMG/M metagenome (GOLD analysis project Ga0207693, IMG submission 184347) | Corn, switchgrass and miscanthus rhizosphere microbial communities from Kellogg Biological Station, Michigan, USA - LAR L8-1 metaG... | ecosystem: Host-associated > Plants > Roots >... | reverse complement strand
CGCGCGTGCGGCGTGACCCGGCAATCCTCACGAGTCTGCTGCTGACCGCGGCGAGGCCGGCCAGGAAGGGCCGCAGACAGATACGCAGCGGCCGCGTCTCACCCTGAAATCCTGCTGCAAGCAGGGATTTTATCCGCCTGCAAAACCCCGTCACAGCAGCGCAACATCTGCTCGATTGCCGTGTTACGGTGCTTTTAGAATGCCTTTTCGACAAATTAAGACCAGAATCGGCCTGGCTCTAGCCGCGACCGCCTGCATCGCCGCCGTCGCCGCCGCCAGCGCCCAGGCAGCATCCGCCGCGCCCATCGGCGCGTTCACCAAGAAAAACGCCTGGAGCTTCGTCTCAGCTCCGAAGCTGCATCCGCCGAAGCTCCTAACGCTTCGTCCCACGGCCACGAGCAAGCTCGCGCCCGGCTACTTCATGGTCGCGAACTTCAAGAACCTCACCACCAGCGCGCCGATGGTCGGCGAGGGTGGCCCGCTGATCCTCGACAACAAGCTTGCGCCGGTGTGGTTCAACCCCGTCGGAACCAACCAGCTGGCCGGCAACCTGCGCGAGCAGAGCTATCGGGGCAAGCCGGTGCTCACCTACTGGCAGGGCCTGATCTCGAGCGTCGGGGAGACCACGAGCGGCCAGTTCATCGTCGTCGACCAGCACTACAAGAAGATCGCCACGATCAAGGGGCAGGACGGCTGGGTGCTCAGCGAGCACGACTTCGTGATCAGCGGCGGCGACGCCTGGGTCACGGCCTACAAGGACGTCCCGATGGACCTGTCCGCGTTCGGCGGCCTGACGACCGGCACGCTTTCAGACTCTGCCGTCCAGGAGTACGACCTGAAGACCGGCAAGCTCGTCAAGACCTGGGACGCCCTCCAGCACATTCCACTGGCCCAGTCGCAGACCCATCCTGCTCCGGTGCCCGGCATTGCGTGGGACGCCTACCACATCAACTCGATCGAGCTGACCGGTGGCGGATCGTTCCTGACGTCCTTCCGTAACACCTGGGCGGCGTACCTGGTCAACTCAGCCGGCAACGTCGACTGGACGCTGAGCGGAAACCAGAACATCAGCACCTACAAGCTCCCGTCCAACGCACAGTTCCAGTTCCAGCACGACGTTCAGCTGCTGCCGGGCAACACGGTCAGCCTGTTCAACGACGCCTGCTGCAACATCCTCGGCAAGGGTAAGTTCGCGCCGCCGATCGGGCCCACTACCGCGCTCATCCTGAAGCTGAACAACAGCAACCACACGGGCTCGCTGGTCAGCTCCTACGGCCGCGGCAAGAAGTTCAACGCGGCGTTCCTCGGAAGCACGCAGGTGCTCTCCAACGGCAACGTGGCGATCGGCTGGGGTTCACAGCCGCTGTTCTCGGAGGTCTCGAGGACCGGCAAGGTCCTGCTCGATGCTGCTTGGCCCAACCCCGATGTCAACTACCGCGTGTACGTCCAGAAGTGGACGGGGATCCCCTCCTGGGCGCCCAACGGCGCTGTGCGCAAGTCCGGCGGCAAGACGACCGTGTACGCCAGCTGGGACGGATCGACGCAGGTAACGACTTGGCGCGTGCTCGGCGGCAAGGACGCCAAGCACCTGGCGACCGTCACCACGAAGACCAAGAACGGCTTCGAGACAGCGATCCCATTGGGGACGGTGTCGTTCAAGGCCTACAAGGTCCAGGCGCTCGACAGCAAGGGCCACGTACTGCGCACCAGCGGGGCGTTCCCGCAGAGCGGCGGCTCGGGGACCTCGCAGCTGCCGCAGGGTTATTGAGATAGAGGCATATCCGGCCTGTCCCGGAGTCGCTAGGCTCCGGGACAGTTCGTGTGCGGCCTGTTAGCTCTATGACCGTTCGCGGTTAAGGCTCTGCGAAGCTCGCCGGGAACTGATCGGACGTGGGTACTGTGACCGGAGCGGTGCGGCTGGGTGTGCATGGATTGGGAGCTTTGGGGCGGGTGACATGCGCCCGAGGATGATGCGCGGCCGCGTTTTCCGGATCGGGCTCGCATTCGTCGCGGTGGCCAGCCTGGCCACGGGCGTGGCGGCCAGCTCGCAGGGCTCGGAGGGTCCCCGCCCGGAGGCGTCGCCATCGACCACGCACGCTCACGCGTCGGCCGCGCCCCGGGACCTGGTCGCGCCCAGCCAGCGCCCGAACATCGTGTTCATCCTCACCGACGACCTGTCGATGAACTTGCTGCGCTACATGCCCCACGTGGAGGCGATGCAGCGCGACGGACTGACGTTCAACAACTACTTCGTGTCGGACTCGCTGTGCTGTCCGTCGCGCTCGTCGATCTTCACCGGCAACTTCCCGCACGACACGAAGGTGTTCAACAACGTGGGCCGGCGCGGAGGCTTCCGCGAGTTCTACGACCGCGGTGAGGAGGAGCACACGTTCGCTGTCGCGCTGCAGAACGCCGGCTACCGCACGGCGATGATGGGCAAGTACCTCAACGGCTACGGCCAGCAAAGAGGGAGCGTCCCCGGGCTTCCGTACACCTACGTTCCGCCCGGCTGGTCGGAGTGGGACGTCGCTGGGTGGGGCTATCCGGAGTTCAACTACAGCCTCAATGAGGACGGCACGCTGCAGCAGTACGGCGGCCAGCCCAAGGACTACCTGACCGACGTCCTGGCGCGCAAGGGCATCGACTTCATCAACAGCTCGGCGGCGACCGGACAGCCGTTCTTCCTCGAGCTCGCGACGTTCGCTCCCCACTCCCCTTACACACCAGCGCCTCGCGATGCCGGCGACTTTCCCGGTCTGCAGGCGCCGGAGCTGCCCAACTTCAACAGGCTGCCCTCCGATCCGGTTCGCTGGGAGGCTGGTCGCGCACCGCTCGACGCTTCCCAGATCGAGCAGATCAACTCGGTGTTCCAGCGCCGCGCCGAGACCGTTCAGGCCGTCGACCAGATGATTGGGCAGATCGAGGGCGCGCTGGCGGCCAATGGCCTGAGCGACGACACATACCTGGTGTTCAGCTCTGACAACGGTCTGCACACCGGCGAGTACCGCCTGATGCCGGGCAAGATGACCGCGTTTGACACCGACATCCACGTGCCGCTGGTGATCTCGGGACCCGGGATCCCCGCGGGCACGGCCACCAACGCGATGTCCGAGAACGTGGACCTGGCCAAGACGTTCACTCAGATCGGTGGCACAAACCTCCAGGGGGACGGACACAGCCTGATGCCCCTGTTCGGGGGGCTGACTCCGGGCGATTGGCGAAACGCGATCCTCGTCGAGCACCGCGGCCCCCATCTGATCCCGTCAGACCCCGACTTCCAGCGGTCCGCGAGCGGAAATCCCACCAGTTACGAGGCGATGCGGACCAACCGCTTCCTGTACGTCGAGTACTCCGATGGCGAGCGCGAGATCTACAACCTCGTCAACGACCCGTTCGAGCTGCACAACCTCGCCGGCAGCCTCACGCTGCTCCAGCTCGAGGAACTCCACGCGGAGCTGCTCAATCTGGAGCGCTGCCACGACGGGCTGACCTGCTGGGGGGCGATGCACATCCAGGCGCCGCCGGGCCTGATCAGATCGTTGAGCCGGGCGCGTCGCCCCGGGGCGCTGCTCCGCCGCCGGCATCACCGCCACGGACCCGGTTCGGGCGGCGCCGGCGTCTCGTAGGCAACCTGAGGCGGCCGAACCGCCTTAAGCGAGTCCTTACGAGCTCCTGACTAGAATGGCCGCCGCATGCGCCGGCGGATCAGATCCGCGGCCTTTCCTGTCCACCGCCATTCAATCCCGCAGCTGCTGGTGGACGGGCTCTTGGTCGCGCTCGCCTACTTTCTCGCCTTCAGGCTCCGGTTTGAAGGGGCTGGACCGACCCGTTACGAGCACCTTTTCGACTCCACCGTGTGGTGGGTCGTGCCCGTCTCGATGGTCGTGCTCGCGTTGTTCGGGCTCTACGAGCGGCTGTGGACGTTCGTCGGTCAGCGCGACTACGAGGCGGTCGTCAAAGCCGTAATCGTTTCGACCGTCGTCATCAGCGGCGCAATCGCGCTGCTGCACCCCGTGCAAACGTCTTCGCGGGGCCTATCGAGCCCCGTGACGCTGCCCGCCAGCGTGATCGCGATGTTCTTCCTGCTGATGCTGGTGCTGCTGCTCGGCGCCCGGTTCTTCGTGCACCTGATCGTCGAGGGCCGGACGCGCAGCTTCCGCGTGCAGAAGGGCGCGCGCGACGCGCTGATCGTCGGCGGCGGCGACGGCGGCCGCCTCGTCGTGCGCGAGCTCGCGCGCAACCCGCAGCTGCGCATGCGGCCGGTCGGGTTCATCGACGACGATCCCCGTAAGCAGGGGATCAAGGACGAGCATGGGTTGAAGGTGCTCGGCACCACGTCCGAGGAGGACCTGGCCCGGATCCTCGACGAGGTCGAGCCCGACGAGGTCGTGATCGCGATCCCATCTGCGCCGGGCACGCTTCGCGCTCGCGTGGTGGCCGCGTGTCGCAGGCGCGGCATCCCGGTCCGCACGATGCCGACCGTCTTTGAGCTGTTGGCCGACGGCTCAGGCCAGCTCAAGGTCACCCGCCAGCTGCGCGAGGTCCGCGTCGAGGACATGCTCGGGCGCGAGCCGGTCAGGATGGAGCTCGAGCGCGTCGGCGCCTACCTGGCCAACGAGGTGGTCATGGTCACCGGTGCCGGAGGGTCGATCGGCTCAGAGCTGTGCCGGCAGATCGCGCGGGTGAATCCCAGGCGCCTGGTGCTCGTCGATCACGCCGAGGACAACCTGTTCGAGATCCTGCGCGAGCTCGAGGAGGACCGCCACGTACGCAGCGCGGTTCCGGTGCTCGCCGACTGCAAGGAGGAGGAGCGGATGCGGGAAGTGCTCACCGAGCACCACCCGGCGGTCGTCTTCCACGCGGCGGCCTACAAGCACGTCACGATGATGGAGCTCAACCCGGTCGAGGCGATCCGCAACAACGCGCTCGCCACGCGCCTGGTCGCCCAGATCGCCGGCGAGATCGGCGTCGGCACGTTCGTGCTCGTCTCGACGGACAAGGCGGTCAAGCCCGCGACCGTGATGGGCGCCTCCAAGGCACTCGCCGAGTGGGCCGTGGAGGCCGCCGCGGTGCGATATCGGGAGACCCGCTACGCGACGGTCCGGTTCGGCAACGTCCTCGGATCGTCGGGCTCGGTGGTGCCGATCTTCCGGCGCCAGATCGCGGCAGGCGGCCCGGTGACGGTCACCGACCCGCGGATGACCCGATACTTCATGACGATTCCAGAGGCCGTGCAGCTCGTGATCCGCGCCGGCTCGCTGACCGAGCGAAGCGGCGAGGTGTACGTGCTGGAGATGGGCGACTCGATCAAGATCATCGAGCTCGCCGAGACGATGATCCGACTGTCGGGCCTCGAGCCCGAGCGCGACATCGCGATCGAGATCGTCGGCGCTCGTCCGGGGGAGAAGTTCCACGAGGACCTGTTCAACCCCTACGAGCGCCCGCAACCGACGCCGGTGCAACGGATCCTGCGCGCCCAGCGAGAGCCGCTGGATCCCCAGTGGACGGCCCAGACCTTCGCCGACATCAACCTTCTCGTGCTGGAAGGAGATGCGGCGGCGCTTGCCGAACACGTGTCGAAGCTTTCGGGCACCCGTCTGGCGGTTGCTGAATCTAGCGCCCGGACCGCTCCCTAGACTGCTCACGAATGGCGAATCTTCCTCTCGCCTTATCAGTCCACCACTTCGTCAACTCGGTGGGCGCCGACGCCGGTTTTGCCGCGATCATCGGCCTGGCGATCCTCGTCCTGCTGTATTTCGCGCAGGCTCGCGAGACCGCCAACCTGCGCGAGCAGGCGTATGAGTCCGCGCAGCGCGTGGCACAGCTCGAGGCGCGTCTGACCACCCTCGCCCGGCAGCAGTCCGCGGCAGCGCAGGCCGCCCCGGCTCGCGCGGGCGCTGTGCGCTCGCCTCTGCCGGCTCCCGCGCCCGCGTTCGCGGGCGCTGTGGCGATGGCGCCTGGACCGCCGGCCGGCGTTGCCGCACCCGCGTTGGCCGCGGCCACAAGGCTGATTCCCGCCACACCTGTTGCCGAGCCTCAGCCGGCATACGACGAGCACGGCGTGGCCGAGCCCGACGGGCAGCCCGTCGACGACACGGCGCTGGGAAACCTTCCGCCCGCAACGGCGGCAGCCGTCGGTGGCAACGGCTCCTCCAAGGGCGGCGGCCTTGCCTCGCCTCCGAGGGTCACGCCGCCCCCGCGAGGTGTGCTGCCGTCCGATCGAGGCGGACGTCCCGCGCAGGCGGCCCGCCGGCCGGGCGGGGCCGGTCGGGCACCCGTGGCGCCGCCGCCGCGGTTCTCCGAGCCACCGCGCAAGCGAAGTCTCGGGCTGCGCATCGCATTTGTGGTGGCGGGCGCGCTCGTAATCGCGGCGATCGTGGTGGCACTGCTGCACTTCACCGGCAGCGGCGGCAATTCCAACACGACGCGCGCGTCGAACACGAGCAATGCGCCCAGCACCACGACCACGCGGCACAAGCGGACGGCGACGGTGGTGCCGTCGACCGTCACCGTGTCGGTGCTCAACGGAACCGCCACCAACGGCCTCGCGGGCAGGATCTCCAATCAGCTGACCAGCGCCGGCTACAAGCAGGGACGGGTCGCCACCGCTTCGGACCAGACGCGGACTGCGACGATCGTGGCCTACATGCCAGGCCACAAGCAGGAGGCGCTGGCGGTGGCGAAGTCGCTAAAGCTTGGGCCTGCATCGGTACAGCCCGTCGATCCGGCCACGCAGGCTGTCGCCTGCCCGGTGTCGACCCAGTGCACGTCACAGGTTGTTGTGACGGTCGGAACCGATCTCGCGGCTTAAGTGCTCCCCGTCATGCATGCCGCCGCATTCGAGCCGCCTCGGGTGGCGTCTGGCTTCGTCCTCGGAGGCTCGCGCAGCGCTGCTGCGCCACCCCTCCTGCGTCCTTGCCAGCCATCCACCCGCGACGCCTCTCGGTGCGGCCGCATCCACGCCGAGAAGCACTAGCGCCGCGCATGGAGCACACGATGCGTGACCTGCTCGATCTGCCCGATCGCACCGCGAAGCCGCGCCAGGACGGGGTCACGCACGTCCTCGACAAGGGGCTGTCGGTCGCGGAGGTCGATGGCATGGTCGAGGTCGCCGGAGCATCGGTCGACATCGTCAAGCTCGGCTGGGGCACGGCCGTGGCAACCGAGAACCTCGACCGCAAGCTCGCGTGCTATCGCGATCACGGCATCCCCGTGGTGCTCGGCGGGACGCTGACCGAGCTCGCGATCGCCCGGGAGCGCCTCGACGAGCTGATCGCCTGGGCGCGGGACCTCGGCCTCGCCCACTTCGAGATCTCCGACGGCACGATCGCGCTGGAGCACGACCGCAAGCTGGAGCTGATCGCAACGCTCGCGCAGGACTTCACGGTGCTGTCCGAGGTCGGCTCAAAGGACGACACCGGCGCGATCACGCCGCCCTACAGGTGGGTGGAGATGATGCTCCAGGAGCTCGAGGCCGGCGCTTGGAAGGTGATCGCCGAGGGTCGCGAAGCGGGCACCGCCGGCATTTTCCGGCCCACCGAGGAGGTGAGAGAGGGCCTGATCGACGAGATCGTCCACGGCGTCGACTTGCACCGGATCATGTTCGATGCGCCTCGCAAGCACCAGCAGGTGTGGTTCATCCGGCGCTTCGGCCCCGACGTCAACCTCTCGAACATCGCTCCCGACGACGTACTCGCTCTGGAGACGCTGCGACTGGGGTTGCGCTCAGACACCCTCGGCATCAGCCGGCAGTGAACCTCGAGGGCGTGTTTCTCGCCCGCCACGGCGAGACCAACGACAACCTCGAGCCGATTCGTGTCCAGGGGTTCACGGACACGCCGCTGAACGACACCGGACGCCGCCAGGCCGCCGAGCTGGCTGAGCGCGTGGCCGGAATGGGAATCCGGTCGCTGTGGGCCTCAGACCTCAGCCGCGCGACCGAGACCGCGCGGATCGTCGGCGCCCGAATCGGGATGGAGCCACGCCTGGACCCGCGGCTGCGCGAGGCCAACCGCGGCGAGTGGGAGGGCTACCGGTTCATCGACATCGCGCGCGATGACCCCGACGGCTATGCGGCGTGGCTGCGCGCCGGCGAGTCGTTCCGGTTCCCGGGCGGGGAGTCGCTGCGCGACCAACTCAACCGGGTCACAGCCGCGGCGCAGGACATCCACCGCACCGGCGAGCTGCCCGCCCTGGCCGTTTGTCACGGCGGGTCGATCCGCGTGATGCTGTGCCGCCGCGATCCGCGCGGGCTCGACGCCTTCCATGAGTTCAAGGTCCCCAACGTGGCGGTGGTAGCGCTATGAGCAAGCTGCCGGTCATCGCGTTCGCGTCACTCGCGGTCGCGACGGTCGGGGCATTCTTCGTCACCCAGCACCTGAAGGTCACGACTCCCCTGATCTCGGGCTTGCCGGCGCCCTCGCCGTCCTGGATCAACCCCGTCGACGGCACGGTCTGCGGCGGCGTCAACCACAAGCGCATGTTCGTCTCCTTCTACCTGCAACATCGCTCCGACGACGTCGACGTGTACGTCGTCGACCAGTCCGGCACGATCGTCCGCACGCTCGCCACGGGCCGGCATATGCGACGCGGCGTGCGCACGCCGGACGGCGTCTTCTCGTGGAACGGCCGCGAGGACAACGGCCAGGTCGCGCCCGACGGCGTCTACTACATCCGCGTTGCGCTCATCCATCAGGGCCGCACGGCGGAGATCTCAAACCAGTCCGGACCGCTGCCGGTCACCGTTCGCACGATCCCTCCGCGTCCGAAGGTGACGGACGTGTCGCCATCGCTGATCCCGCAGGGGGATCGCCCGGTGACGATCCAGTACACCGGCAATCAGCACCAGGGCACGACGATCCTTCTTTACAGAACCGACCTTCCCGGCGCGCCAATGGTCAAGAGCTTCCGGACCGCGGGCGGCGCGCGAACCGCCGTGTGGGACGGCAAGATCGATCAGCGCCCGGCTCCCGCGGGCACCTACCTCGTCGGCCTCGAGGTCACTGACCGCGCTTGCAACACCGGACGCTTCCCGCTCGTGGTCCCGCCCGCGCCCGGCACGACCCCGCACGCCGGCGTGACCGTCCGCTACCTCGCGGCCGAGCCGCCGTTGCGCCCGGTCCCCGCGGGCTCGGAGACGACCGTCTACGTCGACGCGCGCCAGCAGCCTTACCGCTGGGCACTGCGCCGGGCCGGCACCAAGAAGATCCTCGCCAGGGGCACCACCTCCGACGTCGCGCTGAAACTGAAGATGCCGTCGGGACCGGCCGGGATGTATCAGCTGGCGCTGCGCTCAGGCGGCAACCGCACGGTCGTTCCGATCGTCGCCAGCGTGCCGGCCGTCACCCGCTCGCCGCGTGTGCTGGTAGTCCTGCCCGCGCTCACGTGGCAGGGGCTCAACCCGGTCGATGACGACGGCGACGGCGTGCCCGACACGCTCTCCAACGGCGACTCGATCGCGCTCGACCGGCCGCTGGCTCACGGCTACCCCGCCGGTGCAGCCGACGAGGCCGGGGTGCTGGCCTACCTCGACAAGACGCATCGCGCATACGACCTGACGACCGACGTCGGCCTCGTCTCTGGCTTCGGGCCGACCCTGCAGGGGCATACCGGCGTGATCCTCGCGGGGAGCCTGCGCTGGCTGCCGAGCTCGCTTGCCTCGACACTGCGCGCGTACGTGGCAAACGGCGGCCACGTCGTGTCGATCGGGACCGACTCGATGCTGCGCTCGGTCACCGTCGCCGGTCAGCACGCACTGCGACCGAGCAAGCCGGCCGCCGCCGACCCGTTTGGCGCAAAGCCGGGAGCGGTGGTCCTGCACTCGAGCAACCTGATCACGGTGATCCGCGACGGCCTCGGGATCTTCTCGCAGACGTCGGGCGCGTTTCCGGGCTTTCACAACTACCAGTCGATCCCCTCGGTGGCCTCCCCGGGGCAGGTCGCGTCGGAGGCCGGCGCCACGACCAGCGCGCCGAGCATCGTCGGCTACCGCCTGGAGCGCGGGACCGTGGTCGACATTGGCCTGATCGGATTCGGATCGAGCCTCGCGCACAACGTCGACGCCCAGGAGCTCACCAACAGCCTCTGGAAGATGCTGTCGCACTAATCCCGTGCTTGCGTATCTGAAGCGGCTGGTCACGACGCTGGCGGCGTACCAGATCGCGGACGTCGTCTCGAAGTTCATCGCCGTCCTGCTGCTGCCGGTGTACACGCGCTACATCGATCCGGCCGGCTACGGCGAGGTCGAGCTGCTCGCCAACGGGGTGATCTTCATCAGCATCCTGGTCCGCTTCGGGATGATCGAGGCGTTCCTGCGCTTCTACTTCACCGACGCCGACCAGAGCCGGCGCGACGCCCTGACGCGGCGCGCGGCGGCGTTCACGCTGATCGCCACGACGATCGTCTCGCTGATCCTCGCCGCCGCAGCCGAGCCGCTGTCAAACGTCGTCCTCGGTCACGACGACGCGGCGATCTTCCGGGTCGCGGTGCTGGGGCTGTGGGCGTTCACCAACCTCGAGCTGGCCTACGGGATCCTCCGCGTCGACGAGCGCGTGCGCATCTACGCGATCGCTTCGCTGACCAACGTGTTGCTGACCGTCGCCGGGTCGCTCGTGCTGGTGGTCGCTCTGGACCAGGGCCCGAAGGGCCTGCTGCTCGCCAACTACGGCGCGTCCACGCTCGTGCTCCTCGGCCTCTGGTGGGTGATGCGCGACCGCCTGCGCCCCAGGCGCAGGGCGGACGCGGGCGGCGCCGAGCGACTCGCGCCGCTGCTGCGCTTCGGCCTGCCGACGGTGCCCGCGGAGGCCTCGGTGTACGCGCTCAGCCTGATCGACCGCTTTTACCTGTACCACAGCCGCAGCCCGTCAGTGGCCGGCCTCTACTCGATCGCCGTCAAGCTCGCGGGAGCGGTCGCGTTCATCGTCCGCGCGTTCCAGTACGCGTGGCCGCCGCTGGCCTACTCGGTCACCGACGACAGCGAGGCGGCGCGCCTGTACGGCC
>Ga0207693_10005109_pt1 | contig 10999 bp, 3 predicted proteins | sample LARL81metaG_FD_184347 | JGI IMG/M metagenome (GOLD analysis project Ga0207693, IMG submission 184347) | Corn, switchgrass and miscanthus rhizosphere microbial communities from Kellogg Biological Station, Michigan, USA - LAR L8-1 metaG... | ecosystem: Host-associated > Plants > Roots >... | reverse complement strand
CGACCGGCTCGCCACTGCCGTCCAGCGCCAGCGCGCCATTGCTTTCGGGCGTGATCGGGACGATGCGGCGATAAAGTTGTGGAGCAAGCTTGCGGTTGATCGCGAGCTCGGCTTCGCAAGCCGCCTTGCGCTTTTCCAGGCTCGAAAAATCGAGAAAGGGATAGCGTACTGCGCGCTTGACCTTGAGCGCGCGATCCCCGCCGAGAAAGACGATCGCCGCGTGAGTCTGGTGGCGGACTATCTTTGCCGTGGCGGGGAGGCGATAGGTTGCCGGGTTGCCCAGCAGTTCGAAAACGGCATCTTGCGTTGCGGGCTTCGGCGGCTCTCGCATTTGCAAACGATTAGCCGCCGCGGCGGCGCAGCGGAAGCCCGCGACGGGGCCTGGGAGCACCGGCTTCCGGTTGCGCGGAAACCGCCAGGGCACGATCCGCGTTCCATTCAACATGGCTGATTCGCTATTTTCGTCCGCCGTAATCGGCACGGCGATGCCGGTGGAACTGACCTGGGTGGACCTCATCATCCGATTGGCCTGTACGCTCATTGCCGGCGCGATCATCGGTTATGACCGCGGCGAGCGCAGCAAGGCCGCCGGCCTGCGAACCACGGTTCTGGTCTGCGTGGCGGCATCGGTCGCGATGCTGCAGATGAACTATCTTTTGCCGCTCGCAGGCAGGCCGACGGATTCCTTTGTGACAAATGACCTGATGCGGCTTCCGCTCGGCATTTTGACGGGCGTCGGGTTCATCGGCGGCGGCGCGATCTTGCGCCGTGGCCGTCTCATCGTCGGCGTCTCACCACGGCGGTACGCTTTGGTACGTCACGGTGGTCGGCCTGTGTTTTGGCGGCGGCCAGATGCTTCTTGGCTGGCTGGCAACTGGGATCGGGGTTTTCGTGTTATAGGGCTTGCGTTGGTTCGAAAACTTCGTGTCGGTCGAGCAACATGCCTCGCTCGCGCTCACGTTAGCGCCCGAGGGACCGAGCGAAAGCGAAATCCGGCGCGAGCTTGAAGCGGCAGCAATTACCGTTCTCGACATCAACCTCCGGACCAGCTCTGGCGCTCGGACACTGACCTTAAGGGTCAGTAAACCACGGCGCCGGTCCGAGGCCGCCATACCCGCTGTCGTGGACGGACTCAGCCGCCGGAACGGCGTCGCCGGTGTGGACTGGGGCTGTCTCGACTAGGCCGTTGCCTGCCTGCGCGGCACGCTGTCGCCCCGCGGGGGGCCTGAAATACGGCTCTTCTTGTGCGTCGCACCCCGGCGACCTGGAACTACGCATTATTTTTGCGCCTGGACCCAAAATTCCCTGGAACAAAGGGCATTTAGCGGCGTTTGGCAGTAAAGGTCCGAGGCCCGACACGTGAGGGGGTTTGCAGGTCGGTTCCGAGATTTTTGGCCACGAGCCGCGCGCTCGGCGGCGTCTTCGTGTTTTGGAACCAGCTCGGCCTTCTCCGGACGGAGGCTCGTTAGCGGCGTTCACGGGTCCGCTTCAGTCCCGCTCACCCCTGGTGTTGCGTTCCCGATCCTGCGTCCTTTGACCTGCGTGTTCGTATCGCCAATCATGTATCGGAGCCCGGCGGTGGCCAGTGCGCACCGCGTCTCCCAATCGCCTGCCTTTGGAGCTCCCTATGCAGATCGCTGAAGACGTCGCCGGCGCCAAGCAAGCCGACGTTTCCACTGGCCCCGCAGTCACTGGCGAACGCCACGTCAACGGCGACGACGCCAACAGCTTGACCGAACACGGGCTAAACGAACTTCTTCATGCTTTGCAGGCGATGCGGGTTGGCGATTTCTCAGTACGCATGGCGGGTGACCGTGTCGGTCTCATCGGCAAGGTCGCCGACACCTTCAACGAGATCGTCGCCACCAACCAGCGCATGGCGCAGCAGGTCGAGCGCGTCGGTCAGGTCGTCGGCCGCGAAGGCCGCACCCGGCAGCGGGTGCGCTTGGGGCTTTCCGACGGCGCCTGGGGCGAAATGGAGTCGAGCGTCAATTCGCTCATCGACGATCTGTTATGGCCGACGACGGAAGTGACGCGCGCCGTTGCGGCAGTCGCGCAAGGCGATCTCCTGCAGAGCGTGCAGCTCGACGTCGATGGCCGTCCGCTCAAGGGCGAATTCCTGCGCTCCGCCGAGATCGTGAACACCATGATCAAGCAGCTCAATGTGTTCACCTCGGAAGTGACGCGCGTTGCCCGCGAGGTCGGTACTGAAGGCAAGCTCGGCGGCCAGGCACAAGTCGGCGGCGTTACCGGCGTGTGGAAGGAGCTGACCGAGAGCGTCAACTCGATGGCGTCGAACCTCACCGCCCAGGTGCGCAACATCGCGGAAGTGACGATCGCGGTGGCTAACGGCGATTTGTCGAAAAAGATCACCGTCGACGTACGCGGCGAGATCCTGCAGTTGAAAGAGGCCATCAACACGATGGTCGATCAGCTGCGCTCATTCGCTTCCGAAGTCACGCGCGTGGCGCGTGAGGTGGGCACCGACGGCAAGCTCGGCGGTCAGGCGATCGTGCCTGGCGTTGCCGGTACCTGGAAGGATTTGACCGACTCGGTGAATGCCATGTGCGGCAACCTTACCGACCAGGTGCGCAATATCGCCCAGGTGACCACCGCGGTCGCGCGCGGCGACCTGTCACGCAAGATCACCGTCGATGTGCGCGGCGAAATTCTCGAACTCAAGGACACCATCAACACGATGGTGGACCAGCTGAATGCCTTTGCCTCCGAAGTCACGCGCGTCGCGCGCGAGGTCGGCACCGAAGGCAAGCTCGGCGGCCAAGCGCAGGTCCCCGGAGTCGGCGGCACTTGGAAGGATTTGACCGACAGCGTCAACTTCATGGCCTCCAACCTGACGGCGCAGGTTCGAAACATCGCCGAAGTGTCGACCGCGATCGCCGGCGGCGATTTGTCGAAGAAAATCACGGTTAATGTCAGCGGCGAAATCCTACAGCTGAAGGAAACCATCAACACGATGGTGGATCAGCTCAATGCGTTCGCCGGCGAGGTCACCCGCGTCGCCCGCGAAGTCGGCACCGAAGGCAAGCTCGGCGGCCAAGCCAATGTGCTCGGCGTGGCCGGCACGTGGAAGGATTTGACCGACTCGGTCAACTCAATGGCCTCTAACCTCACCGCGCAAGTTCGCAACATCGCCGAAGTGTCCACCGCGATCGCTAACGGCGACCTGTCGAAAAAGATCACGGTCGACGTGCGCGGTGAAATTCTCGAGCTCAAGGACACCATCAATACGATGGTAGACCAGCTCAACGCGTTTGCCGGCGAAGTCACGCGCGTCGCGCGCGAGGTGGGCACCGAAGGAAAACTCGGCGGCCAAGCATTGGTGCGCGGGGTCGCCGGTACCTGGAAGGACCTCACCGATAGCGTCAACTCGATGGCGTCGAATCTAACCGGCCAGGTCCGCAACATCGCCGAAGTTGCCACCGCCGTCGCGCGCGGCGACCTGTCGCGCAAGATCACCGTCGACGTGCGCGGCGAAATTCTCGAGCTGAAAGACACATTGAACACCATGGTCGATCAGCTCAACGCGTTCGCCGCCGAAGTCACGCGCGTCGCCCGTGAGGTCGGCACCGAGGGCAAGCTTGGCGGCCAGGCGCAAGTGCCCGGCGTCGGCGGCACCTGGAAGGACCTGACCGACAGCGTCAATTCGATGGCCGGCAACCTGACGGCACAGGTCCGTAACATTGCCGAAGTGGCAACGGCTATCGCCGGCGGCGACCTGTCGCGCAAGATCACCGTCGACGTGCGCGGCGAAATTCTTCAGCTGAAGGAAACGCTGAACACGATGGTGGATCAGCTCAACCGCTTTGCCGGCGAGGTCACGCGTGTGGCGCGCGAAGTCGGCACCGAAGGCCGACTGGGCGGTCAGGCCAACGTGCCCGGCGTTGCCGGCACCTGGAAAGACCTGACCGACAGCGTCAATTCGATGGCCGGCAATCTGACGGCGCAGGTCCGCAACATCGCCGAGGTGACAACGGCGGTCGCGCGCGGCGACCTGTCGCGCAAGATCACGGTGGACGTGAAAGGCGAAATTCTCGAACTGAAGAACACCATCAACACGATGGTGGATCAGCTCAACGGCTTTGCTTCAGAGGTCACGCGCGTGGCGCGCGAAGTCGGCACCGAAGGCAAGCTCGGCGGGCAGGCGCAGGTGCTCGGAGTGGCCGGCACCTGGAAGGACTTGACCGACAACGTCAACTTTATGGCGTCGAACTTGACGGCACAGGTGCGCAACATTGCCGAGGTGGCGACCGCGATCGCCGGCGGCGACCTGTCGAAGAAGATCACCGTCGATGTGCGCGGCGAAATGCTTCTGCTCAAGGACACGCTTAACACCATGGTCGAGCAGCTGCGATCGTTCGCAGCCGAAGTTACGCGCGTTGCGCGCGAGGTCGGCACCGACGGCCGGCTCGGCGGTCAGGCGGTGGTGCCGGGCGTGGCCGGAACCTGGAAGGATTTGACGGACAACGTCAACTTGCTGGCGGCCAACCTGACGACTCAGGTCCGCAACATCGCCGAGGTGACGACCGCAGTGGCGCGCGGCGACTTGTCGCGCAAGATTACCGTCGATGTGAAAGGCGAAATTCTCGAACTGAAAAACACCATCAACACGATGGTGGATCAGCTCAACGGCTTTGCTTCGGAGGTCACCCGCGTCGCGCGCGAAGTCGGCACCGAAGGCTTGCTTGGCGGCCAGGCGCAAGTGCCGGGTGTCGCCGGCACCTGGAAGGATTTGACCGATACAGTCAACGTCATGGCGGCGAACCTGACCGAACAGGTGCGCGGCATCGTCAAGGTGGTGACCGCGGTCGCGAACGGAGAACTCAAACAAAGCCTCACCGTGAAGTCGAAAGGCGAAGTGGCGGCGCTCGCCGAGACCATCAACAACATGACCGACACGCTCGCCACGTTTGCCGATCAGGTGACCACGGTGGCGCGCGAAGTCGGCGTCGAGGGCCGTCTCGGCGGTCAAGCAAACGTGCCGGGCGCCGCCGGCACCTGGAAGGATTTGACCGGCAACGTCAACCTGCTTGCCGCGAACCTGACGACGCAGGTGCGCGCTATCGCCGAAGTGGCGACGGCGGTTACGAAGGGCGACCTCACGCGATCGATTCAGGTCGAGGCGCGCGGCGAAGTGGCTGAGCTCAAAGACAACATCAACACGATGATTGATAATCTACGGCTCACCACCGATCGCAACACCGAGCAGGATTGGCTGAAGACCAACCTTGCCAAGTTCACCAACATGCTGCAGGGCCAGCGTGATCTGACGACCGTGGGCCGGCTGTTGTTGTCGGAGTTGACGCCGCTCGTCAACGCTCATCAAGGCGTCATCTACCAGATGCACGGCGAAGAGGAGCATAAGGGGCTTAAGCTCCTCGGCACCTATGCCGATGATGGTGCGAATGGTCACGCGCAGGCTTTGCGCCCCGGCGAGGGCTTGATCGGGCAATGCGCGCTCGACAAGCGTCGCATGCTGATTGCCACGCCGACAGAAGCAACCCCGATTTCCTCGGCATTGCTGAAAGTGCCGCCGCGCAACCTTTTTGTCCTGCCGGTCCTGTTCGAGAATCAGGTGAAGGCGGTGATCGAACTCGCTTCGATTCACGAATTCACTGCGCTGCAGACGATGTTCCTCGAGCAACTCACCACGTCGATCGGCATCGTGCTCAATTCGATCGAGGCCACGATGCAGACCGAAGGCCTGTTGAAACAATCGCAGCAGCTTGCCACGGAACTGCAGACGCAACAGAAGGAACTGCAGCAGACCAACGAGCAGCTCGAGCAGAAGGCCCAGCAGCTCGCCGAGCGAAACGTCGAAGTCGAGCGCAAGAACCAGGAAATCGAGCAAGCCCGTCGCGCGCTCGAGGAAAAAGCAACCGAGCTTGCTTTGACCTCCAAATACAAGTCCGAATTCCTCGCCAATATGTCGCATGAGCTGCGCACGCCGCTCAATTCCATCCTGATCCTTGGCCAGCAGCTGACCGATAATCCCGAAGGCAATCTGTCACCGAAGCAGGTCGAGTTTGCCCGCACGATCCACGGTGCCGGTACCGACTTGCTCAATCTGATCAGCGACATTCTTGACCTGTCGAAGATCGAGTCCGGCACGGTCACGGTGGATGCCGAAGAGGTGTTCTTCGCCAACCTCGTTGACATGATGGCCCGGCCGTTCCGGCACGAAGCCGAGACCCGGCAATTGTCTTTCGAAGTTCATGTCGATCCGAACCTCGGGCGCAGTATCACGACGGACAGCAAACGCCTGCAGCAGGTGCTTAAGAATCTCCTGTCGAATGCGTTCAAATTCACGGCGCAAGGCGGCGTCCGCCTCAACGTGGCGCTGGCGCCGGGTGGCTGGAGTTCGGATCATCCGATTTTGAGCCAAGCTCCCGCAGTGGTGGCGTTTGAAGTCACCGATACCGGCATCGGCATTCCGCTCGAGAAACAGAAGATCATTTTCGAGGCCTTCCAGCAGGCAGACTCGTCGACGAGCCGTAAATACGGCGGCACCGGCCTCGGACTTGCGATCAGCCGTGAATTGGCGACGCTGCTCGGAGGCGAAATTCATTTGCGTAGCGCGCCGAGCGCGGGCTCTTCTTTCACGCTTTATCTGCCGATCAAATATGTCGGGCCGAACGCAAGCCAGACCGCCGCGAGCTTGCCAGCTTCAAGGCCGACCTTGGCGACCCATGCGGTGACCGAGCGCGCCATCGAGCCGATCCCCGACGACAGGATGGATATCCAGCCCGGCGACGCCATTTTGCTCATTGTCGAGGACGACCCGCATTACGCCAGAATTCTCGTCGATCTCGGGCGCGACAAGGGCTTCAAGGCGCTGCTGGCGATGCGGGGCGACGATGCGCTCAACTTGGCGAAGCAATATCAACCCACGGCAGTGTCACTCGACGTGTTCCTGCCCGACATGCTGGGTTGGACGGTGCTGAGCCAGCTCAAACAGAGCCCGCTCACTCGCCACATTCCGGTGCAAATCGTCTCGCTTGACGAGGACCGTCAGCACGGTTTGGCGCGCGGCGCCTTTGCATTCGTGAACAAGCCGACCACACGCGAAGGCATCGAGGAGGCGCTGTCTCGGATCAAGGAATTTGCCGAACCGCGGCGCAAGCGACTATTGGTCGTCGAAGACAATCAGGCTGAGCAGATGGGCATACGAGAACTGCTCGGTCACGATGACATCGAGATCGTTAATGCCGAGACCGGCGCAGCTGCTCTCAAGCTGCTCCGCAAGGAGCAATGCGACTGCGTGGTGCTTGATCTTCGTCTGCCCGACATGTCGGGGTTCGACGTGCTGGAGCGGATGCGCGCCGACTCGAGCCTCGCTGACGTCCCGGTCGTCGTGTTCACCGGGCGAGAGCTAACGGTGGAGGAAGACGCGCAACTCCACACCATGGCGCGAAGTATCGTGGTCAAGGGCGTCGAATCGCCGGAACGGCTGCTTAACGAAACGGCGCTATTCCTGCACCGCGTCATCACCGATCTGCCGGCCGAGAAGCAGCAGATGCTGGAACGGCTCAACTCGTCCGATGAGGACCTGGTCGGGCGCACCGCGCTTTTGGTCGACGATGATCCACGGAATATCTTTGCGTTATCGAGCGCGCTGGAGCGCCGCGGCATGAAGGTGCTCACCGCGACCACGGGCGGCGAGGCGATCGAGCTCATCGAGCAAACCCCCTCGCTTGCGATCGTGTTGATGGACATCATGATGCCCGAAATGGATGGCTACCAAACGATCGAGAAAATTCGCCAGAACAGGGCTTACCGCCGATTGCCGATCATCGCTTTGACAGCCAAGGCGATGAAGGGCGACCGCGAAAAGTGCCTCCAGGCCGGCGCATCGGATTATCTGGCCAAGCCGGTCAATACCGAGCAGCTTCTCTCCGCGCTACGTATGTGGCTGCATCGCTAAGGCGCCGCCATGACCGATAAAGTCAACGTCCTTTTGGTCGACGATCAGCCCGACAAGCTTCTCGCCTATGAGGTGATCCTCGGCGAACTTGGCGAGAACCTGGTCAAGGTTTCGTCCGCGCGCGAAGCGCTGCAGTTTTTGCTCAAGAATGACGTCGCGGTCGTGCTCATCGACGTCTGCATGCCAGAACTGGACGGCTTCCAGCTGGCCGCGATGATTCGCGAACACCCGCGCTTCCGCAAAACTGCGATCATTTTCATATCGGCCATTCATTTGACCGATGTCGATCGGCTACGCGGCTACGAGATGGGAGCTGTTGACTACGTCCCGGTTCCGGTGGTTCCCGAAGTTTTGCGGGCCAAAGTGCGGGTATTTGCCGAATTGTTCCGCAAAACGCGCGAGCTCGAGCAAATGAATTTGCAGCTCGAACAGCATGTCACCGAACGGACTGCCGAGCTTGAAGCTTCGAACGTGCACCTCAAGCAAGCCGAGCAGGGCCGTAGCCTCGCGCTCGCCGCCGGCCAGATGGGTTCTTGGGATTGGGACCTGGTGAGCAAGCAATGGCGTTGGGATGAAGGCCAACACCGTATTTTCGGAGTTGATCCCGCTCATTTCCAAATCACAGTGGAGAATATCCGCGCGTTGATCCACCCGGAAGATTGGATTTCTCTCGTCGAAAATGCCCGGGGAATGTCGCAGGGGGCGCGCACACAGCAAACGGAATTTCGTGTGGTGCGGCCGAACGGCGAGGTTCGCTGGTGTATCGGAACGGCGGCTGCGAGCGTCAATGATGATGGCAATGTCGTGCGCATTAACGGCGTCACCATCGATATTACTGATCGCAAGGAAGCCGACGAGCGCCAGGTTCTCCTGGCGCGAGAGGTCGACCACCGGGCGCGCAATGCCCTTGCCGTCATTCAATCCATCATCAGGCTGACGCGGGCAAAAAGCGTTGATGAATACGTACAGGCGATCGAAGGCCGCATCAAAGCATTGGCGCGTGCGCACACGCTTCTGTCCGACTCGCGCTGGCGTGGCGCCGATCTCGGTACCCTTGTCGGCGAGGAGTTGGCGCCATATCGAGCCGGCGACAAGATCCAGTGCGGCGGGCCCGACATTTCGCTGCAGCCCGCCACCGCGCAAGGACTTGCGCTCGCGCTCCACGAACTCGCCACCAACGCCGCCAAGCACGGCGCGTTGTCGTCGCCGAACGGAAAAATCAGCCTGGAGTGGGAACTGGAAGCGGACGCGCTAACGCTGCATTGGGTCGAAAATGGCGGCCCGCCTGTCGCGGAGCCATCGTCACGGAGCTTCGGCCTGAAGGTGATTGCCGCGAGTATCGAACAACAGCTGGGCGGCAAAGCGGCATTCGATTGGAATAAAGCCGGTTTGCGTTGCCTGTTCGCCATTCCGCGCACCGAACTCACGAAATCGCGCGTCTTCAATCCATCTTTGATGACGAATGGCGGCAACGGCGCGGTGGTCGACCTCAATCGCAAGAATAAGCCGCGCGTCCTGTTGGTCGAAGACGAGGCGCTCGTCGCCATGATGATTCAGGACACGCTTGCAGAATTCGGATTCCAGGTAGTAGGCCCGCTCAGTACCGCATCCGAAGCGCTCGCCGCCGCGCGCGAGAGCCACTTTGACGCCGCCGTACTCGATATCAATCTTGGTGACGGGCTGGTCTACACCGTCGCCGAAATTCTCGGCGTGCGTGGCGTGCCGTTCGTTTTCGTAACCGGTTACGATGTCGACAGCGTCGACCCGCGATTTAGCGACATTCCGATTTTGCAAAAGCCGATCGAGCGAGACATGCTGCAGAAGGTGTTCATGACGAGCCTGCCCGATCGCGCGGCCGTCGCCTGAACCGATCCGCTCTGGATTGGCCGACGCCTTTTAGTTGGTCCAAGTCGCATACACTATGAGGCTCACACCGTGTTGGGCGGAAGACAGCTGCGTCTGCCGGCTTCTTCGGCAGCGCACATGATTATTTCAAGGACGTTCTCCGACCAAGAAATCGCAATATGCAACTGCCCTGTCACGAATGCGCTTTGCGAGCCTGCGGCTTATTCAAGCCGGTCACGGCGGAAGAGCTAAATTCGATCAATCAGATCAAGCGAGAACATTTATTAGTACACGCCGGCGGCGAAATCATCCGTGCCGGCGACGAGGCGCCGGAGCTTTATACGCTGTATTCGGGTTGGGCGTTCCGGTTCAAAACGCTGCCTGACGGCCGGCGTCAAATATTGAATTTTCTCCTTCCTGGCGACTTGCTCGGGCTGCAAGCAGCCATGTTCGACGCGGCGCTGCATGGCATTGATGCGCTGACGGAGGTGGAGCTCTGCGTGCTGCCGCGCCGCGACATCTGGGCACTGTTTGGAGATATGCCGGCTCTCGCCTTTGACGTCACCTGGCTCGGATCGCGCGAGGAAAGTATCGTCGACGAGAATCTCACCAGTGCGGCGACGGAGCGCGTCCGAGCGCGTAGCGGCGCTCATCATCGCGCTTTACAAGCGTTCCAAAGCTTTGGGTCTCGTCGCCGGAGAGACCTTCGCTTTTCCGTTGACGCAGCAGCACATTGCCGATGCGTTGGGCCTGTCGCTGGTTCACACCAACAAGACACTGGCGCGACTGCGGCGGCTGGGAATGTTCAAGCGCGCAAACGGTATGCTGACTCTAACCAATCCGCGGGTGCTGGAGAGCATGGGCCAATATTACGAGCAGGAGATTCTGCTGCGGCCGCTGATCTGAAACCAGTCATACTAGGCAGACAGCAGGGGCTCGGCGCGGCCTCCGTCCAAACCGTTCCCATCAGCAGCGATAAGCGTTAAGGGCTGCGTAATAGTTCCAAATCAAGATCGCCTTTGGTCATGGCCGGAGCCCATTTTGCAGGTGCTGGGAGCGCAACAACTTGCCGACAATTTGGGCTAACGACCGCCCTGGGGAGCCTTGTTCCTGCGTGTTCCGGCATTGCTGCTCAGCGCAATTGCTATCAGGGAACCGACCAGGGCTCAGGGAAATTGTCATGCCGCGGATTCCTTCCGCGAAGGAGAGCTA
>Ga0207693_10005108_pt1 | contig 11000 bp, 10 predicted proteins | sample LARL81metaG_FD_184347 | JGI IMG/M metagenome (GOLD analysis project Ga0207693, IMG submission 184347) | Corn, switchgrass and miscanthus rhizosphere microbial communities from Kellogg Biological Station, Michigan, USA - LAR L8-1 metaG... | ecosystem: Host-associated > Plants > Roots >... | reverse complement strand
ATCCCGGAGTGCCTATCAGTTTGGAATCAGGCTCGGGGAGGGGGCGCTTAGCCGATCACAGTGGGAAGCCGCGACATCAATGCCTTGGTGGCGTGTGCGAACATCGGGAGTTCTTCGCAGCCGCTTTTATCCCGCCGAGAAAGCCGCCGTAGCGTCGGTGACCAATGTGACGTGATTCCGAACCCGTCGGCGGCTGCGTCGCAGAATGTCGCGCTATATCGCAGATTGGGTGGAATGTCGGACGTAGAGGTATTCGAGCCCACGTCCCTAGCCATAGTAAGCGTTGCTATGGGGCGAACTGGGGAATCGCTCGTTCGACCAATCGCAAGCATCGGGTGTTGCGTGTCCCCGCACAGTCGAGAAGTCCTTGAAAACACGGCGTTTTCGAGGGCGTTTTATCGTCCGAGTTTTGGCGCGAAATTTCGTTCGTGGAAGCGGCAGAAGGAAAGTTGCAGCGTAAGATCGAAGGGGGTGGGCGCGATGTTATGACTTAGCTTCCGAGCTAGGTCTCTATCCGAGGGGAGGAAGCAATTTATGAGATGCGACGCTTGCAGGTATGATGCCGTTCGGAGCAACCAGCTACAATGTGCTAGGTACATTCGACGACAGCACCGCGCAGTTCGTAGCTGTGGACGAGCGGGTTCGATGTTATCATAGGCGTTCGCGCCAGACGAATCCCGGGAACGCGAAAAAGGTGGTCAAGGAAAATTGCGCTTTCAAGCAGTGCAACACGATGTGGACCATCGCCAAAACTCATCAAACTTCGGGGAAATCTGCGATCCTCAATCCGTCGGTTCGGATCGAGCCTGTGAGGACAGAAGCTGCTGACCTGGACGCGCGCCAATCGGGTTATCGCAGGAGAGCCTTCACCTTCGGTCTGATCACTACCTGTGGCAATGCGCCGGCGGTGTCGGGTAGTGTGGCCCACAAGACTGGCCCTATTCTAATCATCGGCCGTTCGTGGGTTGCGGCCTGATCAACGGGCTTCCGAGGCTGGGTTTCGCCTCTGGTGCGTCGCCAGTTTCATTCTCTGACATAATAACACCTCTGCGCTGCAGGGCTGGTGCCCGGCAGTTGCTAGGGCACCCAGTCGCTCAAGAGAGCAACCAAGATGCCGAAGAACGTGAGAATTCCCGCAAAGCTTAGGATCAGCACATAGAGAAGATCGCGAGCGAGGCTTTTGAACGCAGCCCTGCCGATGGCGGCCTGTTTTTTCTCGGAGTTCTGTGGGCGCCTCTGCGCTGACATCTGGTCAACATACTGCGCGCAACACGGTCACGGATAATGCTCGTTTGTCAGCAGCGTTATGAAATCGCTTCATCAAGAGAAGCGGCCCAATTTTCCGCTAAACGCGGTTGGCGTGACGGCTTCCAGCGCGAGCCGGCACCTTTTGGCTTTCTTTGCCTTTGCGGCGCTTGCAGATGTGCTCGTCCTGTTCACCGATCCCCGCGGCCGCAAAGGATCGGAGCTCAGATTGACGGCCTCGCGAATGAGTGCTCTTAGCCACAGTGAACCGGGATCATCGTGAACGCGGCTGTGCCACAGCATCGAGAGTTCGATCATCTCCGCGTGATCCTGAGGAAAGTCGATAATCCTGATCTGCCCTGAACTCGCGCAGGCCTCGGCATAGCGCCGCGGAACAAGCGCGACCATGTCCGTTGCAGCGGTGACGGCCATTGCGGTCTGCCCGTCATATACCATCATCGACGTTGAGGCTCGCTGGGCCGCTCGAGGTGAATCCGCTTCATCGTCCGTCTCTAGGATGACGCGAAACACGAGATCGTTGCGTGCCGGTGGTTCACGCGATTTGTCGGCGGCCCTGGCAAGGCCGATGGCAAGACGGGGCCAGGCGAGGAAGGCGGCATGGTCGAACGGTTGTTTAGCAAGAGGATGATGGGTGCCGATTGCCCATGCTTTCTCATCACGAAAGAGCACTTCGGACCGGAGGCGGGGCGGAACTTTTTCAAACGCGCCTAACGCGATATCGACCTGTTGCTGGTCGAGTGCCTCAGCAACGTCAGCGCTGGTGTTGACGATCTGCAGTGTGATGCCCGGCGCTGATTTGCGGGCGAGCGCGATCAGGCTGGGAACGATCAGCATGCAAAAATAGGAGCCAGCCGCAATGACGAAGCGCTGGCGGGTCTTGGCCGGGTCGAACATCGGGGTTGCGACCGCGCTGCGAATCTCGGCCAGCGCCACGCGCAGTCGTGGCGCAAGCTGGTGCGCGCGCTCCGTCGGCTGCAAGCCTGAGGGAATGCGCATGAACAGCGGATCGCCCAGCACCTCCCTCAGCCGCGCGAGCGCATGACTGACCGCTGACTGCGTGAGAAAAAGACGAGCCGCCGCCCTGGTGACGTTGCGCTCGTCATACAGGATATCAAAAATCCGCAGCAGATTGAGATCAATATCCATCATGAACCAATCTAATGATGATCCTGACCTATATGCATTAGCATAATCAAGCTGTGGCCGCTATTTTCTTTTTAGAAGCCAAAGAACCCACCCTGAAAGCTTCAATCTGGGCGGCCAGGGCGCGTCGCGCAGTATTGACCTTCGCAAGCAAATCTCCGGACGGAGAAAAGACGACTTTCATAATCGTGCTCGACAATGACAGTTGCTTGATTGCGACGATCCTGAAGCTCTTGCGCAGGAGGTATATCGTTGATCCCGCTCCGACTGCAGACGTACTTGGACGTGACCTCGAATGCGGATCTGCGGCAGGGGATGAACACGCGGCGGGAGTTTCCCGAGCGGCCGCTTCTGGCGCGAAGCGGCCCTTCACCAAGACTGCAATGCGGCCGGCCTAGACCGACGTTGAGTTCACAAGCAGGTCGCTCGTGAATTCAATGAAAGTCCGCACCTTTGCGGCTCTGAGCTGCCGCGAAGGGTAGAGCGCGTAGAGTGGAAACACTTCACCCGGCCAGTCCGGAAAAAGATTGATCAATTTACCTTCTGCCAGCAGATGGCCTGAACCGAGGGCCATAATCTGAGCGATGCCAACCCCAGCCTCACACGCGCTAAGCATTGCACCGACGTCCGACACCATCAGGCGGGCTCGTGTTTTAACAGGCAGAATCTTGCGACCTTGACGAAACTCCCAATCGAATGGTCGTGCATTCGCCGCATCGTAGAAGTCTATGCATCGTAGCTTCTCGACTTCGGACGGGTGCTTCGGTCGGCCGTAGTGTGCAACAAACTCTGGCGATGCTACCGTCAGAATGCGGGTTTCAACCAGTTTGCGCGCGATAAGGGAACCGCGCGGCGGATCGCCGAAGCGCAGTGCCAAGTCGAAGCCGTCAGCGACCAGATCGCCGACGTGATCCCGCATGATTAGTTCGAGCCGAACTTCGGGATGGCGATCGAGAAACCTGGAAATCTGTGCGGCCAGCACCACGCGCGAAAAAAAAGGATCGACATTGACCCGAAGCCGGCCGCGCACGATGCCCGCTGCGCCAGAGGCTGTGATGGCGGCCTGCTCAATCCCATCAAGATGCGGTCCGACTTCCTCGTAAAAGCGTCTTCCTTCGTCTGTGAGAGTCATGGTGCGTGTAGTGCGCTCAAGAAGCCGCACGCCGACTCGTGTTTCCAGCCGCCCGATCGCCCGACCAACGCCAGATGACGTGAGACCCAGCGCCTCGGACGCGCGGGCCATCGAGCCAGCCTCGACGACGGCCATCAGGACCGTCACACCGGAAAGAAGGCGAGCGTCATAGGGCATAGCAATTACTGACTCCTGGTCCGAAGTGTACGGACACTTCGGCGCTACAATCAAGGCAAAAGCCGTGACATCGTCTCTCTGACGGTGGGCGATCGGATCAATCCCGTGAGTAAGGCAAAGGGACAGCGAAGCCGTGCGCCAAGCGCATCGCCGGCGTGCGCCCTCTGATCGGAGTGACGCATGACCACGAAGTCGACAGTTCTGATTTTAGGCGCCTCGCGCGGGCTGGGTCTGGCGATGGCGGAAGAGTGGCTCAAACGTGACACCAAGGTCATTGCTACGCAGCGCAGTGCGTCGCGGGATCTGAGCGAACTGCAGGGCCGCTATCCGGGTAGCCTCGAAATCGAAACGGTCGATATTGTGGAGGCGGCGTCCGTGCATGCCTTGCGCGAACGCCTCGGAGGGCACCGCATCGACGTGCTCGTCGTCAATGCCGGCCTTTGCAAGGCCCGCGAGGAGACACCTTCCGCGGTAGACGAGCGCGACTTCGTCGACATGATGCTGACCAATGCGCTCGGACCGATGCGCGCGGTTGAGCTCTTCGAAAATCTCGTGCCCGCAAACGGCGCGATCGCGGTCATGACCTCCGAACTCGGCAGTATCGCCGGAAACAGAGGCGTCTGGGAGCTCTACAGCTCCAGCAAGGCCGCCCTCAACATGCTGATGAAATGCTTCTCGGCGCGCCATGCCGGCGATCCACGCGCGCTTTTGCTGGTCGCGCCAGGCTGGGTCCGCACCGACATGGGGACCTCGGCCGCAACGCTCTCGATTGAAGAAAGCATCCCGTTCGTCACGGAAACCGTCGAGCGCAGTCGCGGCCGGGCCGGTCTGCGCTTCATCGACCGCAACGGCCGAACCTTGCCCTGGTGACTCAAAAGCAAACGGAGGAACTCATGGACACGATCATCACTGGCGGCATCACGCCCCCTTCGCGCCCGACTGGAACGCACTGACGCTTTAACTCTCGAACACACCCAACTTTCAGGAGGTACGCATGTACGCAGTAACCGGGATCACCGGAAAGGTGGGCGGCATGGTCGCCCAGACGCTCCTCGCCACGGGCAAGAAGGTCCGCGCCGTGGTGCGCGACAAAGCAAAATGTGGGCCCTGGGCCGACAAAGGCTGTGAGGTCGCTATCGCGAGCATCGGCGATGCCGACGCACTAACGGCCGCTTTCGCTGGCGCTGACGGCGTCTTCCTCATGACGCCGCCGAACTACGATCCGGAGCCCGGCTTTCCGCAGACTCGGGCCAATGCCATTGCGATTGAGAAAGCAATCGTGGCGGCTCGACCGGGCAAAGTCGTTTTCCTGTCGACGGTCGGCGCGCAAGTCGCTGAACCCAATCTCCTCAACAACTCGAAGATGACCGAGGAGATGTTGCGCCAATTGCCGGTGCCGGTCGTGTTCCTGCGTGCCGCCTGGTTCATGGAAAACGCGTCCTGGGATCTCGAGGCTGCGCGAAACGGCGTGGTGCCAAGCTTTCTGCAACCGCTTGACCACGTCATTCCGATGGTGGCGACGGCGGATATCGGCCGCACAGCAGCGGCGCTCCTTCAAGAAGACTGGAACGGCGTCCAGGTCGTTGAGCTCGAAGGACCGCGTCGTTACTCGACCGCCGATATCGGACGTGCCTTTGCCGCCGCTCTCGGCCGCGAGGTCCGCGTGGAGCCTGTTCCGCGCGAGACCTGGGAACAGCTTTTCCGCTCGCAAGGCATGAAGAACCCCCTGCCACGCATCCGCATGGTCGATGGCTTCAACGAAGGCTGGATCGACTTTGAGCGTGCCGGCGAACACCGCCAGGGCATCGTTACCCTCGATACCGTGATTGCCGGGCTGATCGGCAAGGGAGAGGCAGCATGACCAGCAGCACTCGCAATTTCCGGCAAGCGCTTGGAATGGCAGCTATCGCCGCTCTCGCTCTGGCTGGATCGTTGCCCCTTGCGCGGGCCGCCAATCACCAAGGGAGCGGCATTATGACGATGAAGCAGGACCTCGCCGACCGCGAGAAGGACATTCATTGGCCGGAGGGATTCAATCCGTCGCAGGCTGATTTGTTCTCGCATAACGCCCTACTGATCAACGCTTCATGCGAGCGCATCTGGGGACACATCGTCGACGCGACGAAGTGGCCACAGTGGTATCCGAACTCAAAGGACGTGCGCATAGATGGCGGCGACGTGCTCAAAGCGGGCACCGTGTTTCATTGGTCGACGTTTGGGCTTCCGCTCGAGAGCAAGGTCAACGAATTCGTGCCCCATACGCGCATCGGCTGGTACGGTTATGCGCCGGGAACGGCGCCAAGCTTCTACCATACCTGGTATCTCAAGCCGCAGGGCGACACCTGCTTTGTCGTCACCGATGAGGTCGGCAAGGGTAACGACGCTGCACACCTTCGCGAGACGGACGAAAGCCTCATGCATCGCGGCCATGATCTGTGGCTTGCGACCTTGAAATGGATGTCGGAAGGAAAGTGAACCGCCGCCTGCCGCGGGGCCGCGGCTCCGGCGCCCTTTCGGTGGATTCTTCATGAGGGCCTACGTCGTTTTCACCCCTATCCGCAGCGGACCCCCGCTGAACTCGCTCAACATACCGCGCAGGCGCCCGCCTTCGTGGCGGGGCACACTGTGAAGCGGCTCGCCAATTTGGAGCATGCGCGGTGCTGGAAGGCCTCGGAGGGCAAACGTCTCCTCTACCAACCGCGGGACAACGCTTTCCACCAATCGCAAGCTCCCCGCAACGCGATAGTGGGTTTCGCGATGTAGCGAACCTCCACACCGTGCCAAGCACTCACGCCACCATACCAAGGACAAACAGCGGTTCGTTGTGTCGGTGGTTGCGTATGATTCCCTCCCTGGGTACCAGGTTACGATATTCTGCGATGTTCTACGATATTGTACGATGCAGCTCCGGCTTGGGAGCGCAATGCCGTTCGACAACTGATTGATCGCAGCACGCAGCATTGGCGGAGCTTGGTCAACTGGCGAGGGCTGTCGCAGAATGAGCGGTTATGGAATGGCCGCTTGTGGCGCAAAGGGGACGTTCGGCAAATTGCCAATGTCGCGGCTTAGGCATCCGTGGTCGGATCGCGCCTAATCGACGCAGCAGGAAAGCGCGGGAGGTTCGGCTCCACCTCATAGAAGACGAATAGGATGTCCTGAGGCGCGAGGTGTAGGCGCTCGTTGAACAGTCTGACCGCTTCGTCCGCAATGGCGGCGGCGGTTCCTGTCGGCCCTTGCCTTCACGCAGGCCGCCGTTCCAGGCGGCAGATCCGAATCTTTTCATGGCTCGTACTCCTTTGGTGTCGTGGACGACCGCAGCTTGCCGGCGTGTCAGCGCCCACCGGGCCGAACCGTTCGATGGCGGCGACGATGCGCTGGGTGAGGCAGCGGGCGACGGGCATCGCGAGATAAGCGGTGCTGGCCGCGATCGGCCAGCCGATGGCGAAGCCGGACCACCATCGGATCACAAGATCATTCCGCCAGCCGATATTGAAGAACGTCAACGCCCAGCTTACGACAAAAACGATGACGGCGGTGATCACGACCGGAAAGACGAATCTTGCTTGCCTACCATCAGTCTCTCGGAGCCTTTGCGTGGAGGTACTCGGCAACGATCAAAAGTGCCTCGCCAGCTCTACCGCTTGTCTCTTTCCGGCGTCGATCATGTCGACCGCGCGGCCGTCCCAACTGTGTTCTACGGTAAGAGTTACGACATTGCGGACACCTATGAACCGCAGCCAAAATTCAACGTAACCGCTGAGATATCCGAAGCCTGGCTGAGAGACAGTTTTGAAGCTGGCCTCGTCGCTTTGTCCCCTGACATATGCAACGAAAGCCTTGTCAATGCTCAATGACGGCCCATAGGACTTTCCGTCGAACGTGAACAGCATGTTTCTCTGACAGGACAGATCAATCAGCTGCTTGAGCTTGTAAGGGACGGAGAAATTCCACATGGGCACGCCCAGGACGATGCGGTCCGCCCGTTGGAAGCGTGAGGCCAACTCCCTGATCGTTGCCCATGTTGCCGTCTCGACCGGTGTCATCGATTCGCCGGAAACACCCTTGTATTTGGCGTCGATAGCTTCCGCGTCGAACTCGGGAAGTTGCTCTTGCCAGATATCCAGCCTGTCGACCGTCACGTCGCGAACGCGCTCTCCATATTCCGAGAGGAATGCATTGACGACAGCGGTGGACGCGGATTTTTCCTTTCGCGGCGAGGTCACTATGTTCAGGATGTTCATTGTCGTTGCCCTTCTCACGTAATGTACGGATCTCAAGCTGGTATCCGGCAATCTGTCCGATGCGTCTTTCTCTCACCTCATGGGCGCTGGCCGGCAGCCTCCAGGATCAGTTGCGTGATTTCATTAGGCTGAGAGATGAGGGACAGGTGGCTCGCTTTAACCTCGATGGTCTTGGCGCCCATCCGCTCGGCCATGAAGCGCTCGAGGTCCGGGTTGATCGTGCGGTCCTCGGTCGAAACGGCGTAATAGCTCGGCTTGGATCGCCAGGCCGCGTGCGTGGTCTTGCCGGTTAGCAGAGCCTTGTGGAACGGCTCCTGCACGGCGTAAAGCACCTTCGCTTTCGCGGGCGGCAGGTCGCCCGCGAAATCACGCAGGAAGGCCTCTTCGGAGAGGCGTCCTTCATCGCCGTCGAACACTATTCCCGCGCTCGCCGGCGGCGTCGGAAACGTCTTTGCCAGGGCGGTATAATCCTCGCCAGCATCTGGCGCGCGCGCCGCCACATAGACCAGCGCGGAGACGTTCGGATGCACGCCGGCTTCGGTGACAATCATGCCGGAAAAGGAATGACCCACGAGCACCGTCGGGCCGTCCTGCCGTGCCAGCACGCGCTCGGCCGAAGCCACTGCCTCGGGCAGCGTCGTCAGCGGGTTTTGCACGGAAGTGACGTTAAGTCCCGCCGCCTGCAATCGCGCGATCACTTCGGTCCAGCACGATCCGTCGGCGAACAGCCCGTGCACAAGCACGACGTTACGCGCCTTCACCGGAGTTGAATTTGCGGCCATGCCACGTGTGGAGATCAGCGAAGCCGCTGCACCGGTCAAGAGGGCGGCGGAAAAAGCGCGTCTGTTCATCATCATGATATCTCTTCCTTCCAGGTTGGACGGGAATGTCTGGTTGCGGGGCGTAGGCGGCGCAGCGCGGCGCCGGACGCCCAAGATTTCGATGTCATGTCGCCGTTCACCGCCTTTCTGCCGCCCTGGCGCGAGCGCCCTGCATCGGCTCAGTTTCGAGCAGTGCGTCGACCTCGGGCGAACGCACGATGGTCCCGTCACGCATGAAGGCCTCGTGGTTGTCCTCGATGCTGTCATGGTCGTAGAGGTAGTTGACCATGATGCCGAAGGATTCCTGGATGCCGCGTGGCGCGTCGTTGCCGAGCCAATTGACGCGTTCGAGCCGCGCGCCGTTGCCGAGGTGAAAGCGCGCTACCGGGTCGATGCGTATCGAGGGTCGCCGCGTCAGATAGCGGGCGCAAAGCCGCAGCAAGGGCGCGCGCAGCTTCTCGCTCTGCGCCAAGTCATGCCACCAGCCGTCGCGTTCGAGTTCTGGTACCAAAGCGGCGTCGGGATCACTTCCGTCCGCAAGCCGCTGCATGAGCCAGCGCCGGAAGCCCGGTACCGGCGACAGGGTGGAGAAGCGCTTCAGCTGCGGAAACTCCGCCTGCAGCTCTTCGACCACCTGCTTGATCAGGAAATTGCCGAACGATATGCCGCGCAGGCCGTCCTGGCAGTTGGAGATAGAATAGAAAATCGCGGTGTCGGCGCACGCAGCTTGCGCCCGCGCGGCCTCTTCATCGGTCTCGCGTGCGAGCAGCGGCGACATCGCTGTCGCCAAGCCCTGCACCAGCGCGACTTCGACGAAGATTAGCGGCTCGCCGGCAAGTGCCGGATGGAAGAATGCGAAGCAGCGGCGGTCGGGCGCGAGACGCCGCCGCAGATCATCCCAGCCCTTGATCTCATGCACCGCCTCATAGGCAATCAGTTTTTCCAGCACCGCTGCCGGGGACTGCCAGTCGATCCTCCGCAGCGCGAGAAAGCCGCGGTTGAACCAGGAGGCGAAGAGATGCTTGAGATCGGCGTCGAGTAGCTTCAACTCCGGCTCGTCGTGCAGATGGGCGGTGATCTCGCTTCGCATCGCGATCAGCGCGCCGGTGCCGCCAGGCGGCATGTTCATGCGCCGCAGCAGCTCCTGCCTGGGCGGATCGCTGGCCCGTGCGAGCGCGGCCGCGGCTTCCGCCGTGGTGGCGGCGAGATAACGCTCCGCCGCCGCACGCAGTGCCGCCTTGTCGGGCTGAAATCCGGTCGCAAGATGGCGCTGGAAGTTGTGCCGGTCGTCTGCATCGAGGGCGCGCAGAACGTGGTGAAGTTCGCGCGCGACCTGCGCGCCGGATGCTTCGCTGCGTTCCGATAGCAGGGTCGCTGCGAGCTGCTTGGCTCGGACAAGCGGTGCCGGATTCGAGTTGGGCGAGGTTTGCGTGTTCGGTGTCATGGCTGCAGTCCTTCTCAATCTTGAGTGACTGGGATCGCGTTCGGCGCCGCCACATGCGGGCCGAATTTCGCCGGCGGCGCGTAGAGTCCGCCCGAAGCCGTCACGAGATGGTCGATCGTCTTGGCGGCGAGCCAGTCGCGGGTCGCCGCCGAAACATCGATGCCGAGATCGGTGGGGAACGCCACGATGCCGCGGCGGCGCAGGCTATCGGCCGTTTCTGCCGGCTGCCTCTTGCCAAAATCGGTGTCGCCGGCGATCGCGCGCAATGCGGCTTCGCGCTCCTGCGGCGAGCGGCAGCGCAGCAGGTTGGCCACACCACGTTCAGTGATGACATGCGTGACGTCGTCGCCATAGATCATGATCGGCGGTAGCGCAAAGCCGGCCGAGGCGGCGAGGTCGAACGCGTCCAGCCGCTCGACAAAGCTCGGTGCGCCATTCGGCTGATGGGTCTGCACCATCTGCACCACGAGCTTGCGTCCGCGCAGGCTCTCGCCCGCTTCCTGACCGGCGCGCAGCCAGGTCGGACTGTCGTGGCGCCGGCCACGCGGGTCCGCGCCCATGTTCGGCGCGCCGCCAAAACCCGTGATACGGCCCTTGGTGGCCGTTGAGCTGTTGCCATGCGCATCGATCTGCAGCGTGCCGCCGATGAAGAGGTCGCAGGCATATTGTCCGGCGATCTGGGCGAGCGCGCGGTTGGACCGCAGATGGCCGTCGGCGCCGACCGGGAATATATCGGCGCGGTGCGAGATGTAACGTTCCATGCCCAGCTCCGAGCC
>Ga0207693_10005107_pt1 | contig 11003 bp, 10 predicted proteins | sample LARL81metaG_FD_184347 | JGI IMG/M metagenome (GOLD analysis project Ga0207693, IMG submission 184347) | Corn, switchgrass and miscanthus rhizosphere microbial communities from Kellogg Biological Station, Michigan, USA - LAR L8-1 metaG... | ecosystem: Host-associated > Plants > Roots >... | reverse complement strand
GCAGGTGACAAGCACATTCCGGGCCGCGGAATACGACAACCGTGCAACTCCTTCCTGGCCGCAGTTGGCGGATCGACCCCCTCTCGCATCCCTTTAAGACTACCCGGTGCGCGACCGCCGGTTGTACGCGGAATCCGCGTGAACCTCGGCCCGTTCGCCGCCCGTATCGGGGGGTCGGCGGCGAACGGGCAGTCGGATGCTGGCTGGAATATCTTGTCCCAGCGTGAAGTTAGATGATGCGACGGTGTCGGCCTGCCCCGGGCCCCATCCAAAATTGTCGCTTCGAGCGACCCCTCGCCGAGAGGCGCCATGGCGGCACCGTCCCCAACTTGCTCGTTTACCAGGTGTCCACGAACCTCCGGCCATGTGCCGGTAGTTCGTGCGACGCGGCAGCCGTCAGCGTCGCGGCGATCAGGTTGCGTGTGTCAGCGGGATCGATGACGTCGTCGATCTCGAACAGCGCAGCAGCGTTGAGCGCCTTGGCTTTTTCCTCCGCAGCCGCCGTCGCCTGCCGGACCCGCTCCTCGCGCTCGTCGTCGTCGGCGATCTGTTCGAGTTCCTTGCGCAGCCCGAGGCGGACGGCTCCCTCGAGGCCCATCGGGCCGAGGTGGGCACCCGGCCACGCGACGGTGAGCAATGGCTCATGCAGGCTGCCGCCGACCATGGCCTGGGCGCCGAGCCCATAGCCGCGGCGCAGCACCACCGCGACCAGCGGCACGCGCAACGCGGCGCCCGCGACGAGCATGCGGGAGGCGCGGCGCACCAACGCTTCTGCCTCTGCCGCCGGGCCGACCATGTAGCCGGGGCAGTCGACAAGCGAGACTATCGGAAGGGCGAAGGCGTCACAGAGTTGCAGGAATCGGGCGGCCTTGTCGGCGGCACCCGCCGTGATCGCACCGGCCATCACCCGCGTGTTGTTGGCGATGATGCCGACGGCCCGGCCGCCGATGCGGGCCAGCGCGGTGACCATCTCCGGGGCGAACCGTTCACGAAGAAACGTGACCGAGCCGTCGTCGGCCAACGTCTCGATGATAGGTGTCACGTAGTAGGCGCGCCGGGCGCGCTCGGGAACCATTGTGCGCAAACGTGTTTGGTCGTGCGCCCCGCCCGGTGCCGTCGCACCCTGGAAGTAGCTCAGCAGCCGCTTCGTCACCGCGACGGCCTCGGCCTCGTCGGCGACGACGACGTCGACGACCCCGTTCGGCGCCTGCATGGAGATCGGTCCGACGTCGTCGGCGGGAACGTCGCCGAGCCCGCCACCGGCGATCATCGCAGGGCCGCCCATGCCGATCGACGCGTCCTCGGTGGCGACGATCAGATCGGCGCATCCGGCGATCACTGCGTTGCCGGCGAAGCAGCGCCCCTTCACGATCGCGATCCGTGGCACAAGGCCTGACAACGCCGCCCACAGCTTGAACGCACGGGCGTCGAGCGCCGAGACGACGGGATAGTCGGTGTCGCCCGGGCGTCCCCCGCCGCCCTCGGCGAAGAACACGGTGGGCAGTCGCATCCGCTCGATGAGTTCGAACAGCCGGTCCTTCTTGCGATGGCCGAGCACGCCCTGCGTGCCTGCGAGCACGGTGTAGTCGTAGGACAGCACGGCGCACGAACTGCGCTCGTCGCCGAAAAGGTCGCCGTTGATGCGGGCCGTGCCCGCGACGAGTCCGTCGGCCGGGGTGCGCGCGATCAGGTCGGCCAGCTCGCGTCGAAAGCGCTGAGCGGCGATAGCGAAACGCCCGTATTCGACGAACGAGCCCGCGTCGACCAGATCCTCGATGTTCTCCCGCGCGGTGCGTCCGTTGCTTGCGTGCCTGCGGTCGACGGCGTCGGGGCGCGCCGCGTCTTCAGTAAGCGCGCGACGCCGCAGCAGTTCGGCGTGATCGTCACGGACGTCTTCGGCCGTCGGGCCAGCGTCGCTCATGGCGTCCGATGCTAACGCTCGCGAAGTTATCCACAGGGGCCCGTCGGTCCCGCCTGTTCTGTCGGCAACCCGGCATACCGTGCGGACATGACCAACTGGATCAATACCGTCAGCCGCGACCACGTTGAGCGTGGGGTGCGCGGCCGATTCACCCAGGCCAACCACGGCAAGCCGCACATGTTGAAAAAGATGGCCAGGGATGACTGGATCGTCTTCTACTCCCCGAAGACCGGCTACCCGGACGGCGAGCCACTGCAGGCCTTCACCGCGATCGGACAGGTCGCCGACGACGAGCCGTACCAGGTCGAGATGTCACCCGACTTTCAGCCGTGGCGCCGCAACGTCGACTTCCTCCAGTGCACCGAGACCCCGATCCGTCCGCTGATCGCGCAGCTGGACTTCATCGAGGACCCGGCGCGCTGGGGCTACAAGTTCCGTTTCGGCGTGTTCAAAATCAGCGATCACGACCTAGACGTGATCCGCTCGGTGATGACCGGCGACGGCTGAGAGTGCGGCGAACCGGCTACGTCGCAACCAGCGCGCGCTACGGTGGATCAGTGAGTAACACCGACACCGCGCCGTCCGAACTCGCCTGTGCTGCTTCGCGATTCGCCGGTGTGCTGCATCCACGCGAGGTACCGCTGGGCGGACCGCGGGCGATCAACGTGCGACGCACCCTGCCCCAGCGCGAGCGGTCGCTGATCGGGGCCTGGTGCTTCGCCGATCACTACGGTCCGCACGACGTCCGAGGCGGCACCGGGATGGACGTGCCGCCTCATCCGCACACCGGATTGCAGACCGTCAGTTGGCTGTTCAGCGGCGAGGTGGAACATCGCGACAGCGCCGGGGTGCACGCGATGGTGCGGCCCGGCGAGCTGAACCTCATGACCGCGGGCGCGGGCATCTGTCACTCCGAGGTGTCCACCGCAGCCACCACCGTCCTGCACGGTGTGCAGCTGTGGGTGGCGCTGCCGGATTCCGACCGCGACACCGGTCGCGACTTCGCGCATTACGTGCCGCAACCGCGCTCCATCGCCGGTGCCACCGTGCGGGTCTTCCTCGGCGAGCTCGAAGGCGACCGCTCCCCCGTGCACACCTTCACTCCGCTGCTCGGCGCGCAACTCGACCTGGATCCGGGTGTCCAAATCGCCATCGAGGTCGCTCCCGCGTTCGAGCACGGCGTGCTGCTCGACCAGGGCAGCGTCGAGGTCGCCGGTACCTCCCTCGAGGTGGCCGATCTGGCGTTTCAGGCCGCCGGCAGCGACCGTCTCGAGCTGGTCAATCGCGGCCAAAGCCCGGCCCGCGCGGTGCTGCTCGGCGGGCCTCCGTTCCCCGAACAGTTGCTGATGTGGTGGAACTTCGTCGGGCGCAGCCACCAAGACATCGTGTTGTACAGGCAGATGTGGCAGGACCACGATGACCGCTTCGGCGCCGTAGAGGGTTACCGGGGCGCGGTGTCACGCCTGCCCGCCCCACCGCTGCCAAATGCGACGTTGCGTCCGCGGCCCAATCCCGAGGTATAGAGGGAGGCATGACCACCGATAAGACCGGCGCACCCACGACCGTCACCCAGGAGCCCGACCGCTTCAGCATTTCGGTCGACGGACAGAAGGTCGGCTTCACCGAGTACGTCGACCGCGACGGCCAGCGGATCTTCCCCCACACCGAGGTGCTCGACGAATTCGGTGGGCGCGGCCTCGCAACGATCCTCATCGATGAGGCGCTGCAAGCCACCCGCGACGACGGCCTGCGGATCGTCGCCGTGTGTCCGATGGTGGCCGGCTACGTCAAGAAGCACCAGGAGTTCGACGACGTGGTCGACCCTGTCGATTCCGACGTCAAACGCTGGCTGGCGAATTCGTAGCCGACCTGGCCCGATATCGTCGGTCGCGATGACCATCCAGGATCGCGCGGCCGAATCCGCCGCCCCGCGCAGCGGACCGTCGGCATTCTTCATCGCCGACGGCGACGCCTTCGTGCCGCAGCCCATCGCTCGCGGCCCGTGGGGCGAGACGATCAGCGGCAACTACGTCGGCGGCATCCTCGGCCACGTCCTCGAGCGGGACGCCGGCGATCCCGAGTTCCAACCCGCACGGCTCACCGTCGATCTGTTCCGGCCCGCCGCGCTGGCACCCGTGCGCGTGGACACCACGGTCACTCGACAGGGCCGTCGCCTGAAGTTGGTCGACGCGGTGATGACGCAATCCGACACCGTCGTCGCCCGCGCGAGCGGACTGTTTCTGCGCCGTGGCGAGCAGCCCACCGCGGAGGTCTGGTCCTCCCCTGTGGCCATGCCGCCCCTTCCGCCCACACCCGATCCACTCCCAAAGGGCTTGGCGATGCTCGTGTGGACCTACGGCCGCAACGAACACACTCCGGGACCCGGGTTCGGGCTGGAAGCGTGGCAACACGTCGGACCGAAGCACATCTGGGTGCGCGACATCAGGCCGTTGGTCGACGGCGAAGAACTCACGCCGTTCACCCGCGCGGCGATGGCCGGCGACATGGTCAGTTCGCTGACCCATTACGGCACAGAGGGTTTGCAGTTCATCAACGCCGACTACACGTTGACACTCAGCCGCCTGCCCGAAGGGCCGTACCTCGGGTTGTCAGCGCTCACCCACTACAGCCATGACGGCGTGGCAACCGGTACGGCGACGATCGTCGACGAATTCGGCCCGATCGGCAGTGGGGTGGCCAATGCGCTGTCGAATCCGGGCTTCAATCCGCCACATCCCTAACGCGGTTTGAGTACCACCACTGGAATCTCGCGGTCGGTCCAGCTCTGGTAATTGTCGAAATCCGCGTACAGCTCAACCAGCTTCGGCCACAACCGCGCCCGCTCTTCCGGGCCGGCGGTGATGGCGTGTACCGCGCGCCGGTCTGAGCCGATCTCGACAAACGTGTCCGGGTTGGCCACCAGATTCCGGTACCACTGCGGGTCCTCGGCTCGTCCGCCCTGCGACGCGACGATCACGACGTCGGCTCCGTCGAACATGTACAGCAGCGGCGTGACGAACACCTTGCCGGACTTGCGGCCCCGATGCTCGAGCAACAATGTGGGCACCGGCTTGCGGAAGCCCGCGCCGATCCGCCACTTCCCGCCGATCCTGCCGCCGGTGCGCCGATAGACCCACACATGCGCCTTACCCGCGTACTTGAAGATCTTCGGCAGCAGCGGCGAGTCCAGTTGCTTGGGGCGTTCCTGCGGCATCAGAGGTACTGGGCCGTGCTGCCCCCGATGGGCATCGCGGGCATGCCGAGCTTGCGGTGGTCCCAGCTGCGCAGCCGGCTGGGCACGACCCGCACGCAGATGCGGTTGTTCATCATCTGGTCGATGAACGGGCGCATCTCGTCGGTGTACGGCCCGGTGTAGCGCTCCCAGACGCTGATGCCAACGCGCAGAATGGTTTCCGGGTCATCGACGATCTTGGCCTTGCCGTCGATCGACACCCCTCGCAGCGTGTCGTAGCTCTGCCCGTCCTCGATCATCACCGTGATGGTCGGGTCACGGCGCAGGTTGACCGCCTTCTGCGACTTGGCCTTGGTCTCGAACCAGACCTCGCCGTCGACGACCGCGTACCACATCGCGACCAGGTGCGGCCTGCCATCGGGCAGCACGGTCGCCATCGTCGCGGTCCGGCTGCGCTCAATGAATTCGGCGATCTCATCGTCGGACATGACGATCTTCGCCCGCTCGTTGTTGCCCACGCTTGGATACTGTCAGGTCACCACAGCGGTGACGGTCACCGGGATGCCGTTCAGTGCGCCGTTGCCCGACGGTTCGTCGATGAACGTGGGCGGCGACAGAATGTTGGTATTCACCCCGGGCGACTCATTGGCGATCGCCATCCGGGTCCCGGGCTTGCCGTGGCCCCAGCCGTGCGGCATGGACACCACCCCCGGCATGATGGCGCCCGTCACCTCGACCGGAACCTCGATCCGCCCTCCCGCGGAAGTCACCGTCACGAGGTCGCCCGTCGTCACGCCGCACCTGGTCGCGTCGTCATCGTGCATCAACAGCGTGCACCGGTCCCTGCCCTTCATCAGCGGTCCGACGTTGTGCAGCCAGGAGTTGTTCGACCTCAGGTGGCGCCTGCTGACGAGGACCAGTTCGTCGGGTGCCCGGTCCAGGCGGTCGGCGAGCCTGGGCAGGTCGTCGAGCAGGTACTGCGGCGCCAACCGGATCTTGCCGTCCGCAGTGCCGAGCACCTCGGGCACCTGCGGCACCATCGGCCCGAAGTTGATGCCGTTCGGCTCCGCCTTGAGCTTCGCCAGCGTGACGCCGTCGGGATTCTCGCCGTAACGGTCGCCGAACGGCCCAGTGCGCAGGGTGAAGTCGAGGATGCGCTCGGGCCCGCCGCGGTCGTAGTGGGCGCGGATGGTCGCACCGTCGAGGCCCTGAGTGAATGTCATGTAGTCGAAGAACCCGTCGTCGATCGCCGCCACGTCGACGTCCTCGGCGGGCGTGCCGGTGCACAGCCCGGTCAGCCGGATCAGGATCTCCCACTCCTCCGGCCGGTCCGGATCCTCGGGGACGAACACGGGTGGCGAGTAGTTCGCGATGCTGTTGATCGCGAAGTTGAGAATGAGGTCGTCGTGATGGGGCTGCTCGAGCGGCGAGGGCGCGGGCAGGATCACGTCGGCATGTCTGGTGGTTTCGTTGAGCCACAGGTCGACGGAGATCATCGCGTCCAGCGTCGGCAGCGCCTCGTCGAGCTTGTGGCCCGCGGGCGTCGACAGCACGGGATTGCCCGCGACCGTGATCAGCGCCTTGATCTGCCCCTCCCCCGGTGTCGCGATTTCCTCAGCCAGGCACGACACCGGCACCTGCCCGAGGACTTCCTTCGCACCGCGGACGCGGGTGCGGTACCTGCCGAACTCCGACGCACCGTCTTCGAGGCCGGGGATCGGCTGCACGGTGACCGACCACGCCGCGGCCCGGGGGAACATCGACCCCCCGGGGGAGTCGAAGTGCCCAGCGAGGATGTTGACCACGTCGACTAGCCAACTGGCCAGGCTGCCGAACTCCTGATTGCACAAGCCAATTCGGCCGTACACGACGGCGCGTTCGGTGCTCGCCATTTCGCGGGCCAGCGCGCGAATGCGGTCGGCGGCGATGCCGGTCACCGCGGCGACGCGGTCGGGCGACCACGCGGCGGCCACCTCGCGCATCCGGTCCACGCCATCGAGGTGCGGTGCGACGGAGCCGAGGTTGACGAGGTCCTCCGCGAACAGCGTGTGCGCGACCGCGAGCAGCAGCGCCGCGTCGGTACCGGGTGTGATCGGCAGCCACTCGTCGGCGCGGGCGGCGGTGGCGGTGCGCACCGGGTCGATGACAATGACCTTGCCCCGCTTTCGAATTCCGTCGATGATGCCCATCACGTCCGGCGCAGCGAGCAGCGATCCCTGCGATGCGGCGGGGTTGGCACCCATGACGATCAACAGATCGGTCCGCTCGATGTCGGGGACCGGGAAACTCCACCACCCGCCGTACATCAGGTGTGACGACAGGTTCTTCGGCCACTGGTCGACGGTCCCCGGCGAGTAGCTGATCGGGATGCCCGACATGCCCAGCAGCACACCCGTATAGCGGCCGAGGGAGAACGAGTGCGCCAGCGGGTTGCCGGTATAACACGTCACCGCGCCGATGCCGTGCTTGTCGATCACCGGGGCCAGCAGTTCGGTGCAACGGCGAAAGGCGGCGTCCCAGCTGACCTCCTGCCACTGCCCGTCGACCTTGATCATCGGGCGCCGTATCCGGTCCGGGTCCTCGTGCACCGCGCCCAGGGTGGCGCCCTTTGGGCAGATGTGGCCGTGGCTCCAGGTGTCGTCGCGGTTGCCGCGGATGCTTGCGACGCGGCCGCCCTCCACGTGAATCTCCAAGCCGCACATGGCCTCACACAGCGGACAGGTGTAGAGGTGTCGCCCGTCCTCGCCGACGCCTGCCAATGGTGTGGTGAATCCGGTCGTCATCGCGGCCTCCATTCGGCGTTGTTGTGACACACTGTAACGACAAATCGACGCGGCGGGAGGCCAATCGTGGAAGGGGAACGGCGACACCGGCGGCAGGGCTCGCGCCGGGATCCGTCGATCGACACCGCGGTGCTGGCCGCGACGCGGCGGTTACTTGTCGAGCGTGGCTATGCGGCGACGACCATTGACCTGATCGCCACCACTGCCGACGTCAGCAGGCCCGCCGTATACCGGCGTTGGCGCTCCAAGTCCCAGCTGGTGCATGAGGCGCTCTTTCCCGACCTCGGCCCCGACCCGCCAGAAGACGACTTCGCCGCCGAGATCGCACGCTTGTGCCGCGGCGCGCTGCGGATGTATGGCGACCCCGCAGTGCGCGAATCAATTCCCGGTCTGCTCAACGATTTACGGTCAGACCGGCGCATGCGTCGGCTGCTCAGCGACCGGTTAGAGGCCGCGGCCCGCAGCCAGCTCGCCGAGCGGGTGGGCGAGGCCGTCGCCGAGGGCACCGCCCGACCCGGGATCAGCGCCGACACCATCATGGACGCCATCGCCGGCGGCGCCTGGTACGCGGTCTGCGTGCGCCGGATCAAGGATGTCGACACCGCCGCCAAGGAACTCAGCGAGCTGGTGCTGCGCGGCGTCCTCGCCTAGCCGTTCAGCAGCATCGCGTACTGCGCCGCCACCTGCTGTTGCGCATCCAGCAGGGTCTGCGATGTGGTCTCGATCGCGTAGCGGTCCGCGGCACCCAGACAGTAGAAGCTCTTGTCCTCCAGTTGGAGGCAGCGGCTGTCCGGCAGGTTGTTGACCGGCTTGGCCGGCTGCGACGTCGGCTGCAACTCGGCGTAGAACCCGTCCACGATGCGCGCCGCGCTCTCGGAATCCTTGGTCTGGTAGACGTTCGTCTTCGCCATTGCCACCAGGTCCGTCCCGGTCTGGGAGAACAAGGCGGCCGACCGCGAAGGATCGTTCTGGAAGTGAAGCGCGCCGCGCTGTTCGTAGGTGGTGTTCTGGATGGTCGTCGCTTCGTTGTCCGGAACCGGCAGCGTGCGTGCCAACAAGCCGGTCGGGTCAAGCGAGATGTCGGTGAACTCGGACGGATCGGTCGCGCGGAACTGGTCGATGACCGGGCCCTGCAGGTCAATGGTTTTGGCGACCATGCCGACCGCCGTATCCATACTGTCGACGGCCTGCGCCAGTTGCATGAACACGTACGGGCCGTGCGCGGTGAATGCGCGCACGGCATTCCACTGCTTGCCCGTGGAGCCTTCGGTCTGGGTGTAGCTCGCCGCCTTCGTGTCCGGATGCCCCGGGATCTGTGCGGGTTGCACGCCGTCGCCAGTCTTGGTCGCGATATCGCCGAATTCGGCCGCGGCATCGCCCGCCGCCCTTTCGTCGCCGAACCGCAGCACCGCATTCAGCAGGATCTTCTGGCCCTCCGCGGTGCGCGCCGATACGAAACCATTGATGAAGCTGTGCTGACCTGCGGCCGCCGCGAAGGGCACGGGGCCGATCTGCGCGAGGTCTGCGGGATTCTGCAGCACCGATGCGCCGAATCCGAACACCTTGGTCACCGTCGAGTCGACCTCCCACGGGCCGATGACGTTGTTGGCCATGCGCTGCGCCTCGACGAGCACCCCGCGCGACGGGTCGCCCGTCGTCCCCAGCGGTTGGCTCGGCTGAGTGGGATACGGCCCCACGTCGAGCTTGCTGATGTCGACGGTCGGGCCCGACTTTGCGCCGGACTCCTTCACCGCCGAACCCTCGACCACCGTGGAACATGCTGCCGACAGCAGCGCCACCGAAATCAGTGCGATATACACGAGCCGCATTCGCAAAAAGCTACCGTGCGCAACACCGAATACAGTGCGCGGCCGCAGGGTGTCCAAAAGGCAATTAACGGGATTAAGAAAATCGAGGCGAGTCACTGGTAATCGGGTGACTCGCCTCGTTTCGATTCGTCTGTTCGCAGGATCTTCACCGCATCCGTGTGCAAACGCCAAACTTGTCGGTGCCCTACACCCGGCAGGTGATTAACCGGCATCGCTCAACGCCGGGACCAATAGTCCCGCTCTTCGCTGGTGAACGCCCTATTCTTGGCAACTGGGAAATCGCGACCCTGGATCGGTGGTGCTTGGATGGGCGGGGCGTGCGGGTCATGCGGGGCCGGGCGGCGGGAGAACGCCAAGTTCTGTGACGAGTGCGGTGCCCCAACCGCGGTTTCGGCGAAAACAGCAGAGTACAAGCACGTGACGGTGCTGTTCGCCGATGTGGTGCGCTCGATGGACATCGCAGCCGCGGTGGATATGGAGCGGTTGCGCGAGATCATGACCGAGTTGGTGGACCGCTCGGCGGCGGTGGTGCGTCGCTACGGCGGGACGGTGGAGTACACCGGCGACGGCGTGATGGCGCTGTTCGGCGCCCCGATCGCGTTGGAGGATCACGCTTTTCGCGCCTGCCTGGCGGCCTTAGGGATTCAGGAGGAGGCGAACCGGCTCGCCGTCGAAGTCCAAACCCGCGATGGGCTGGCGCTGCGGCTGCGGGTGGGCCTGAATTCGGGTCGGGTGATCGCCGGGGAGATCGGCTCTGGATCGTTGGGTTACGCCGCGACCGGGCAGCACGTGGGGATGGCGCAGCGGATGGAATCGGTGGCCCCGCCCGGCGCGGTGATGCTGTCGGAGTCGACCTCCCGGCTCGTCGAGCATCTCACCGTGCTGGCCGAACCGGAGTGGGTGCGCATCAAGGGGGCCGACGCACCGGTTAGCGCGCGCCGGCTGATGGGGATCGCGCCGCGGGAGGGTCTGGTCGGGCGCGCCGAGGCGAGCCTGGTCGGTCGGCGCTGGGAGATGGCGGCCCTCGACGCCATCGCGGATCGCGCGATCGGTGGCCGCGGTGGTGTCGTGGGTGTGGTGGGACCGCCGGGCATCGGCAAGTCCCGGGTGGCCCGGGAGGCCGCGGCGGCCGCGGCCGGTCGCGGGGTCGAGGTGTTTTGGACGTTCTGCGAGTCGCACGCCCGTGACGTCTCGTTCCATGCCGTGACGCGGCTGCTGCGGGCGGGCAGCGGCGTGGCTGACCTCGACGGCGCGGCCGCCCGCGCCCGGTTGCGGGA
>Ga0207693_10005101_pt1 | contig 11008 bp, 4 predicted proteins | sample LARL81metaG_FD_184347 | JGI IMG/M metagenome (GOLD analysis project Ga0207693, IMG submission 184347) | Corn, switchgrass and miscanthus rhizosphere microbial communities from Kellogg Biological Station, Michigan, USA - LAR L8-1 metaG... | ecosystem: Host-associated > Plants > Roots >... | reverse complement strand
CGCGCCTCGGGGCGCTTCGTCGCGGACGTGCTGCTCGAATCGCGCCTGGTGCGCGTGCTGGGAGATCTCCCGGCGCAGCGTCCGGATCGTTCTGCGAGCGGCCCCGGCGGTGTGGCGATCGGCTACACCCTCTCCAACCCCGACGGGGACGATGGCGCGCCGCTCACCGACTATGACGTTATCGGCGCCGCTGGCAGCGGTACCGGGCTGTTCGCACTCGGCGGCGCGGCGGGTTTCAACCTGCTGTGCATTCCTCCCCTGGCACGTGATCGCGACGTCGGGCTTTCGACGTTGCTCGTCGCCGCGCGCTTATGTCGTGAGCATCATGCGCTACTCGTCGTCGATCCGCCGGCCGCATGGACCTCCGCTCGTGCCGCTCTCGAGGGCCTGCGCACCTGGCCATTTCGCAGTGATAGCGCCGTCATGTATTTCCCCCGGGTGCAGGCGTTCGACCGGCTGCGCGGCCGTGTCGAGACCTTCGCTTCGTGTGGTGCGGCAGCCGGGGGAATCGCGCGCGCGGACGAGATCTGGCCCGTGTGGGCAGCTGCGGAAGGCGAGGAGGCCGTGCTGCGCCCGGGTCTGCGTCCCGCGGTAGCGGTCTCGGAGGCCGACCGGGCGCGCCTCGCGCAGGCCGGGGTGAACACGCTGCTCGCGGTGCGCACCGGTGCACGCAACGGCATCAGTCCGCGCACGCTCGCCGGGGGTGGTAGCGGGGCCTCGGACTGGAAATACCTTTCGGCACGACGGCTGGCGCTGTTCGTGGCGGCAAGCGTCGAGCAGGGTACCCGCTGGGTGCCACTGGAGCACAACGGACCATCGACCTGGAAGCGCGCCCAGACCCAGGTCGAGACCTTTCTCGATGAGCTCGCCGCGCAGGGCGCGTTCGCCGCGGCTGCGTCCGAGGAATCGCACTTCGTCATCGCCGATGAGCGGGTAAATCGTCCCGAGACCCTCGCGGAAGGCAAGTTCAACCTGCTGTTCGGCTTCGCCACCAGCAAGCCCGGCGAGTTCGATACCTGGCTCGTGACTCAGCGTGCGGGCGTGAGCCGGGTGCGGCCGGTCTCGGTGAACCGTTCGGCAACTTCGAAGCAGCGCGTCGAGTGGGAGATTGAGACTTCCATTCTGAGAGGTTGAAGAACTGCCCGGGTCGGCCGTCACGCGGGTGAGCCGAATCCGCCCCCGCCGGGGGTGAGGATGGTGAGCTCATCTCCGGGCATCACCTCGAATCGCGCCGTCGGCCCGAGCGGCTCGAGCGTGCCGTCGACGCGCCGGATACAGGCTTCGCCGCGCGCTGCCTGCGAACCGCCGGCGAGGCCGAAGGGTGCGACGCGCCGGTGATTGGCGAGCAACGCGCCCGCGAGCGGGCGCCGGAAACGGAGCCTGCGCACGATGCCATCGCCCCCACGATGACGGCCGGCTCCGCCGGAGCCGTGGCGGATCGCGAATTCGCTCAGCAGCACCGGAAAGCGGCTTTCCAGTATCTCCGGATCAGTGAGCCGTGAGTTGGTCATGTGCGTGTGTACCGCATCACAGCCGTCGAAATCCGCTCCAGCGCCCGCACCGCCGGCGATGGTCTCGTAGTACTGCAGCTGCGCGTCCCCGAAAGTCAGGTTGTTCATGGTTCCCTGGGATGCGGCGAGGACGCCGAGTGCACCATAGAGTGCATCGACGATGCATTGCGAGGTCTCTACGTTTCCGGCTGCCACCGCGGCCGGGGCGCGCGGGTCGAGCATCGAGCCCGATGGAATTACCAGCTCGAGCGGTGCGAGACAGCCCTCATTGAGCGGGATCGGCTCCTCGATGAGCGTGCGGAACACGTACAGCACGGCCGCGGTGCACACCGCGCGCGGCGCGTTGAAGTTGTGCATTCCCTGCGCCGAGGTGCCGCTGAAATCTACCCGCGCCCGTTGCCTCGCCCGGTCGATGTCGATGCGTACAGCGATCGCCGAACCATCGTCGAGCTCATAGCGAAAGCTTCCGGTGGCGAGCCGCGCGATGGCGCGCCGCACGCACTGCGCGGCGTTCTGCTGCACGTGCTGCATGTATTCGCACACGGTGCCGAGTCCGTGGCGGCGCACGGCGCGCCCGAGCTCAGCGCAGCCACGTGCATTGGCGGCAAGCTGTGCGCGCAGGTCTGCCACGTTCTGGGCCGGATTGCGCGCTGGCCAGGGGCCAGCGGCGAGCTGCGCGCGCAGCTCGCCCTCGCGCAGCGCGCCGCCCTGCACGAGATGGAAGCACTCGAACAATATGCCTTCCTCCTCGATGCTGCGGCTGAAGGGTGGCATGGACCCCGGTGTCATGCCGCCGATGTCGGCGTGGTGCGCACGCGAGGCAACGAAGAACTCGGGCCGCCCGCCCCCGGCCATGAACACCGGCGTGACCACCGTCATGTCAGGCAGGTGGGTGCCGCCGTGATAGGGGCTGTTGAGGAGCCAGGAGTCCCCGGAAACCAGCTTCCCGGCCTGTGCATGCAACACTGCGCGCACGCTGGTACCCATCGAGCCGAGGTGCACGGGCATGTGCGGCGCATTGGCGATGAGCGCACCCGTGTCGTCGAACAGTGCGCAGGAGTAGTCGAGCCGTTCACGGATGTTGACCGACTGCGCGGTCGCTTTCAGTACCTCGCCCATCTGTTCGGCGATGTGCATGAACAGGTTGTTGAAGATCTCGAGGCGGGCAGGATCCGCGGCCGCACCCGTAGCCTGCGGCGTCCGGGCCCGCGTCCCACCGCCTGGAGCGAGCTCAGCTGTTATCGCAGGCGCAATCCCGGGGCATGGCTCCGCCGCTGCATGCTGATCCTCGATCAGCAGCTCACCGCCTGCGAGCCGCTGTGCGCGCCAGCCTTCCTCGAGCACCACCGTGCTGTTGGGCTCGACGATGAGCGCCGGGCCGGAGAGCGGCGCGCGCAGCGCGCCCTGTGCCACCACCGGCACCTCGCGCCATGCGCCGAACCAGGCGCGGACCCGGTGCGGCAGGCCGGCGATGGCGCCGGGCGGCGGGAAACTGAGCGAGCTTAGCTCGACAGAAGGAGCACTCGCCTCGACCCGCAGGGCCTCGATGACCACCTCGAGCGAGCGTGCGGCGAAGCCGAAGCGCCGCAGATGCTCCGCATGGAATCCCGCCCGGACCTCATCGAGCGCCGTGAGCGGCACCGACAGGGTGACCTCGCTGTCGCCGGCGCGCAGCTCGAGGAGCTCCTTGAGCCGCACGTTTTGGACCTCCTCGCCATCGGTGGCGAGCTCGGCATGCGCCTGCCGCCCGAGCTGCGTCAGCGCGCGCTGAGCCGCGGCGAGTCCGGCAGCGGTGAGCTCCGTGCGCAGGCTCGCACGGCGCACGGCGAGTCGGTCGGCCACACCGATACCGAACGCCGAGAGCACGCTCGCGAGTGGGTGCACCAGAATGCGCCGCACGCCGGCGGCGCGTGCCACGCGGCAGGCGTGCTGCCCGGCGGCACCGCCGAAGCAGAAGAGCGTGAAGTCACCCGCGTCGAGTCCCTGACGCGTGGACACCTGGCGGATGGCGTTGGCCATCGACTCCACGCCCACCTCGAGGAACGATTCGGCTACCCGCTCTGCAGAACGGCCGCTTCCGAGCTCACCCGCCGCCTGCGGGGCGAGCTCGGCGAATTTCTCTGCGACCACCGCGACATCGATCCGCCCGCAGCCATCGGGGCCGAACACCGCCGGCAGGGTGTCTGGGCGCAGGTGCCCGAGCAGCACCTGCACGTCGGTGAGGGTGAGCGGCCCTCCGCGCCCGTAGCAGGCGGGACCGGGATCTGCCCCGGCAGAAGCCGGGCCGACGGCAAAGCGGCCGTCACGGTAACTCAGTATCGAGCCGCCGCCCGCGGCGATGCTGTGCACATCGAGCATCGGTTGCGTGAGGCGCACGCCGCCAATGAGATGCTCGAAACGCTGGGGCAGCTGACCGTCGATCAGCGAGACATCCGTGGAGGTGCCACCCATGTCGAAGCCGATGAGACGGGCATAGTGGAGGCGTTCCCCGGCCCAGCGCATGCCGATCAGGCCTCCCGCCGGGCCCGAGAGCACGCTCGACATTGCATGAAAGCGCTCGAGCGCCGCGAGGCCGCCGTTGCTCTGCATGAGCGCGAGGCGTGCGCCCGGATCGAGGGCCCGCACCTCGCTCTGCAGGAGCTGCAGATAGCTTCGCAGCGGGGGCGCCAGGTACGCGTTGAGCACGGTGGTATCGCCGCGCACGACGTAGCGCACGAGCGGCGAGAGCTCGTGGGATACCGACACCTCATCGAACCCCAGCTCACGGGCGCATGCCGCGGCGGCACGCTCATGCGCGGTATGCCGCCAGCCGTGCAGGAACACTATGGCGACCGCACGGGCTCCGGCAGCGCGCGCCCGCATCAGCTCGTCGCGGAGCTTCGGCAGGTCGAGCGGCTGCAGCACCGCGCCTTCGGCGTCGATGCGCTCGTGCGCCTCGATCACGTTCGCGTACAGCCGCTTCGGTAGCACGATGTGGCGAGCGAAGATGTCCGGACGGTTCTGGTAGCCGATGCGCAGCGCGTCGCCGAACCCGGCAGTGGTTACCAGGGTCACCGGCTCGCCGCTGCGCGTCAGCAGTGCATTGGTGGCGACCGTGGTACCGACCTTTACGGCCGCAACCAGCGCCGGCGCCGGCGCGGGTGCAGCGGTCACCGTGGCCGGCGCTGCGTCCTCGAGTATGGCGCGCGCCGCGCGCACGCCCGGGTCGCCCGCCGCTGCATCGATCGCGATCGAGGGCACCTTGCGCACGTGCAGCGCGCCATCGGGCGCAAGTCCGATGACATCGGTAAATGTTCCGCCACGATCGATCCAGAACTGCCAGCCCGCGCGGCGGGCGGCAGCGAGCGGTGCTTGGCTTCCCGTTTCCATTGCCTGCATTATTCGCCCATGCTCCTCGTGCGCCCAGCGCCGGATGCCCTGCCATGCAAGCGCCCGTGACTTCCCGTCATGTCGTTTTCTCTCACGGTCAGGAAGCCGGTCCCTGGGGACGCAAGATCACCGCGCTGGCCGAGGTGGCACGCGCCGAAGGATACGACGCGCACTCGGTGGATTACCGTGGCATCGATGAGCCACGAGCCCGCGTGGCGCGGCTGGTGGAGTTCTGCAAGGAGCTTACCGGCGATCTGGTGCTGGTCGGATCGAGCCTCGGCGGCTACGTTGCGGTGGCCTCGGCCTCGCTGCTGCACGCCCGGGGTGTGTTTCTCATGGCGCCGGCGCTCTACATGCAGGGGTTACCGGAGCTGCGCAGCGGCGTGCTCGATTGTCCCGCGGCGGTGGTGCACGGCTGGCGCGATGATGTGATTCCCTATGAGCACAGCGTGCGCTTTGCCCATGCGTACCGCTGCGCGCTGCACCTGGTCGAGAGCGACCACCGGCTGCACAATCAGGTGCGGGTCATCCAGTACCTGTTCGAGTACTTTCTCGTTGCCCTCGATCTGCCTGCGATCGCCTTCGAGTAGACCTCGGACAGCGCCGCGTCCGCGGTACCCGGGCTCATCCAATCCGGCATGAACTGGCTGCTGCGCCGAGTCCTCGCGATCTGGGTGCGGTTCAAAGTCCTGCCGGAGGATGCCGCCACGCAGTTGCGCGCCCGTCCGCGGCCATTGTGCTACGTGCTCGAGCAGCGCAGCGCCACCGACCTCGCCGTTCTGCAGCAGGCGTGCGCGCGGCTACGCATCCCGCGGCCGGGCAGGCTGCTCGGCGGCGGGACCCGCGAGCTGCGCTCCTATCTCTGGCTCACGCAGTTACGCGGAGTCATTGCGCGCCGCATCGACCGGCGACCGCCGCGACAGCTCGCGCAGATGATCGCCGCGCTGCGGGCCGATCCGCAGTTGGATTTCGAGCTGGTGCCGGCGGCGGTGTACTGGGGACGCGCACCGCAGAAGGAGCCCTCGTGGCTGCAGCTGATGCTGAGCGAGGATTTCGATGTCGGCAGTCGCGCACGCAAGTTGATGCAGGTGCTGTTCAACGGCCGCGATACGCTGGTCGAGCTCGATGAGCCGCTATCGCTCCGTACGCTCCTCGGGGAGGAGCTCGGCGGTGCCGAGCGCGGCCGGCGGGTGACGCGCACGCTGCGCGCGCTTTACGCCCGGCGCCGCGCCGCCCGCATCGGCCCGGACCTCTCGCACCGGCGCACCATCGTTAACGGCGTGCTGCGCACGCGCGCGGTGCGCGCTGCAGTGGCGCAGGAGATGCGCGAACGACGCGAGCCACGCTACCAGGTCCTGCAGCGCGCACGCGGCTATGCCTGGGAGATCGCTGCCAACTATTCGCACGCTTTCGTGCGCTTCATGGAACACGCGCTCGGGTGGCTGTGGAACCGCCTGTACGACGGTGTGGTGTTCGGCCAAGCCGAGACGCTCGCCGCGGTCGCAGAAGGAAACGAGATCATCTACGTTCCCTGTCACCGCAGCCACATGGACTACATGCTGCTCGCCTACGTCATCTATGTGCATGGTTACGCCGTGCCGCACACCGCCGCCGGCGTCAATCTCAACCTGCCGGTGGTCGGTCGTTTGCTGCGCAAAGGCGGTGCCTTCTTCCTGCGCCGCAGCTTCGCCGGCAACCGGCTCTATACGCTGGTATTCATGCAATACCTCGCCGCGATCATGAGCCGCGGCCATCCCATCGAGTACTTCATAGAGGGCGGGCGCAGCCGCACCGGGCGGCTGCTGCAGCCGAAGACCGGGATGCTGATGATGACCGTGCGCAGCTTTCTGGCCGATCCGGCGCGCCCGGTAGTGTTCGTGCCGGTGTACTTCGGTTACGAGCGCCTGGTCGAGGGTGCAACCTACGTAGGGGAGCTCTCCGGGCGGCCGAAGGAGAAGGAGAGCATCCGGGGACTCCTCGGCTCGTGGCGCGTGCTGCGGCAGCGCTTCGGCAAGGTGCACGTGAATCTCGGCGAGCCGATTGCGCTCGAGGAAATCCTCGACCGCCACGCGCGCGACTGGCGCGCGCGGCGCTTCGATGAGGAAACACGCGCTCCCTGGCTCGCGGGCGCGGTAGACGAGCTCGCCGAGCGCATCATGCGCAACATCAATTCCGCGGCGGCGGTGACGCCGGTGAACCTGCTGGCGCTCGCGCTGCTCGCCATGCCACGCCAGGCACTGCCGGAGGCTGACCTGGTGCGGCAGCTCGACCTGTATCGCTCGCTGCTGCTGTCTTTTCCCTACAGCAACCGCGTGACCGTCACCACGCTCACCGGCACCGAGATGGTCGCGTACGGGGAGTCGCTGCGTATCATCGGGCGCGATCCGCACCGGCTCGGCGACATCGTGCGCATGACGGTGGAGAACGCGGTGCTCGCGACCTATTTCCGCAACAACGTATTGCACCTGTTCGCACTGCCTTCGCTGATCGCGTGCGTATTCGTGAGCAATGCGCGGGTGTCGACGGCCGACATCCAACGCCTGGCCGGGCGCGTCTATCCCTACATCGGCGCGGAGCTGTTCCTGCGGTGGAGCGAGACGGAGCTGACCGCGGTGGTGGAAGCTTCGCTCACCTCTCTGGCGGCACACGGTCTCATCGAGCCGGACACGCAAGGCAGCTGGCGGCGCCCGCCACCCGCCTCGGCACAGGCGATGCAGCTTTCACTCCTCGCGCAGGCGACCCTGCAGACGATCGAGCGCTACTACATGGTGGTGGTGCAGCTGGTGGTGGCTGGAAGCGGGCAGATCACCCAGGCCGTTCTCGAGGAACGCTGTCAGCAGGTCGCGCAACGCATGGCTGAGCTCTATGGCCTCAACTCCCCGGAGTTCTTCGATAAAGCGATGTTCGCGAACTTCATCGGGCTGCTGCGTGCCCGCGCCGTCATCCGGACCGGCGGCGGCGGGCGGCTCGAGTTCGATGAGGTTCTCACGCTTGTGGCGCAGGACGCACAGTTCGTGCTCAGCGAGCAGCTGCGCCACAGCATTCTGCAGATCATGCATGGCTGAGGAAGCTTGCCGCGCTCCGTTGCCGAGTAATAGACTGCCCGCAGTCGGGTTTGTAGTGCGCAACAAACAAGAACGCGACTTGGCTTAGCGGCACACGGTGCTCAAACGCAAGCAGCCTTCCTGGCAGACCGGAGGTCGAGGCTGAAAGGATGCGGCCCACGAGTCTGCAAGGGGAGCAGGGGGGAATACATGAGGAAGGTTCACGCCGGGCGCGCCCTGGAGATTGCCGCGCTGGCCGCTTGTCTGGCGGCCGGGGGCTGGCCACACGCACACGTCCTCACTTTCCGCAGCGACTCGGGCGACTGGACCGGCAGCTGGGACACGACCATCGGCTACGGCATGGGCTGGCGCGTGGTGAATCCCGATTGCCGATTGATCGCGACCGCGAATGGCGGTTGCGGCTACTCCCCTAACATCGATGATGGTGATCTCAACTACCTGCACAAGGCCGAGTACACCGAGGCGCTGACCGGCGTCACCGAGCTCTCGCTCAACTACAAGGACAGATTCGGCGGTTTCGTGCGCGCCTCGGGCCTGTACGACTTCTCGGTCATGGGCGACCACGTCGACCGCACGCCGCTCAGCCACGAGGCCAAGGGCGTGGTCGGCAGCTACACGCGCCTGCTCGATGCCTACGGCTTCCTGCGATTCAACCTCGGCAGCCTGCCCTCCGAGCTGCGCGGCGGGCGGCAGGTGGTGAATTGGGGCGAAAGTACCTTCATCCCGGGCGGTCTCAACTCGGTCGATTACTTTGATGTCACCGCACTGCAGGTACCGGGCGCCGAGCTGAAGCAGGCACTGCTCCCGGACACGATGGTGCTGTTCAACTCGCAGCTGTCGCAGAATCTGAGCACGCAGCTGCTGTACCTGTTCACCTGGCACCCGGACATCATCGAGCCGACCGGGGCATACTTCAGCACCAACGACATCGCCGGCGCCGGCAGTAACCAGAAGGCGGTTCTGGGCTTCGGCGCAATCTCCGACATGGGGGTGGATTTCAGTTCCCTCGGCGGCGGACTGATCCACGATTTTCAGAGCATACCGCGCCTGCCCGATCACAAGCCCTCCGAGTCCGGCCAGTACGGCATCAATTTCAAGTACTACCTGCCGAACTTCGGCCAGGGCACACAGCTCGGCTTCTACTTCCTCAACTACACCAGCCGCGTGCCAGTGGTGTCGCTGCAGACCGGCTCGCAGGCGGGGCTCGGAAACGCCTACGGTGCCGTCAATGCCGTGGGCGCCGCAGCGCAGGCGCTCGCTTCCGGTAATGCGCTCCCGGAGGCGGTGAAGATCGGCACCGCGGCTGGGCAGCAGGCCGCTGCGGCCACGGGCGGAAATCTGAGCGCAGCGACTGCTCAGCAGTACGCCACCATCGGCGCCAACACTCTGCTTGCCGGCGGCAACGTCAATGCGCAGGCGGCGAGCATCGCCACTTCCGAATTCACCAGGACCGGGGGCATCTACGCAGAGTTTCCGCAGGACATCAAGATGTTCGGCCTGTCCTTCAACAGTCAGATACAGAAGACCGGCACGGCGCTCCAGGGCGAGGTCGCGTACCGCCACGACGTTCCAATACAGATCGATGATGTCGAGCTCATCTATGCCGCGCTCACGCCCTTCGAGGCGGGTATCGCCAAACTGCTGGGTGAGCCGGTCACTCCTGCCGGCCACTGCGTGCCGACCTCCGCCACTCCGATCACCGGATGCAACCAGCTCGGCGCATACGGCCCTGGTCAGACGGTCAAAGGCTATGAGCTGAAGGACACCTGGCACTTCGATGTCACCGCGACGCAGGTGTTTGCCAATGTCTTCAAGGCCTCGCAGGCCGTGCTGATCTTCGAGGTGGGGGCTGACTACGTGCCCGGCCTCGAGGACAAGCTCACCGGCGGTCCGCAGGGCTTTGGTTTGCGTTATGACGGGCCCGGCACGAACCTCAGTGGCAATCCGAACCTCGGCGGCTACCCGCAGTTTCCGGCGGTCAACGGTCAGTGCATCAAGACCGCAGTCCCGAATCCACTCGGGCAATGCTTCGAGCGCGGCTCGGTGTTTGCGACGACATTCGCCTGGGGCTACGTGGTCTCCGGGCGGCTCGAGTACGACAACGCGATCGGCGAGTGGAACCTGCTGCCGCACTTCACCTGGATACAGGACGTGAACGGGGTGTCGCCAGGTCCCGGCGGGGCCTTCGTCAACGGCCGCATCGACACGACCCTGGGGCTCACGGCCACCCTTCACAACAGATGGGAGATCGATGTCTCGTACACCAACTACGGCGGCGCCGGTCAGTACAACCTGCTGAACGATCGCGATTTCATCGCGGCCAGCGTCAAAGTATCGTTCTGAAGCGCCGTGACGCGTTGCGCCGTGAACGCACATTGAAGGGGGCGTCATGAAAATGCCGATTCGCTCTGCCGCCGCATTGATGTTGTTCGCATCGGCGGCGTTTGGCGCGGTGAGTCCGCAGGAGGCTGCGCGGCTGGGTCAGGATCTCACGCCACTCGGCGGGGAGAAGGCCGCTAACGCCGACGGCAGCATTCCGGCGTGGACCGGCGGGCTGAAGTCCGCCGCAGATGCCGGTTTCCCCAACTATAAAAACGGCGAGCACTACTCCGATCCTTATGCGAGCGACAAGCCGCTGTTCACCATCACCTCCGCCAACCTGACTCAGTATGCGGCGAAGCTCACCGAGGGGCACAAGGCACTGTTCAAGACCTACCCCGACTACAAGATGATCGTCTACCCCACGCATCGCAGCGGAGCCTCGCCCGAGCGGGTGTACGAGGCCACCAAGCGCAACGCGACCACGGCGAAGCTGGTTGCCGACGGCAACGGTTTCACCGGCGCGGTCGACGGTACCCCCTTTCCGATCCCGCAGAGCGGGGTCGAGGTGTTCTGGAACCACGTGACCCGCTGGCGAGGAGTGGCGGCGGCGGTGAACATCGGGCAGGCGCCGATGACCGCGAGCGGCGGATATACGCTGGTGAACTTCAAGGAGGAGTTTTACTTCCAGTACTACGAGCCGGGGATGACCGAGGCGGCGCTGAACAATATCCTGCTCTCCTT
>Ga0207693_10005099_pt1 | contig 11008 bp, 9 predicted proteins | sample LARL81metaG_FD_184347 | JGI IMG/M metagenome (GOLD analysis project Ga0207693, IMG submission 184347) | Corn, switchgrass and miscanthus rhizosphere microbial communities from Kellogg Biological Station, Michigan, USA - LAR L8-1 metaG... | ecosystem: Host-associated > Plants > Roots >... | reverse complement strand
CCGGAAATAATTGCGGGTGACGTGCCAGACCGCGCCGAGATCTTCGAGCAGGCGCCCGGTCGTGAACCCGGTTCCGACCAGCTCGCCGAGTGCCTGCTCGATCGCGTCTTCTTGCGCCGTGAAACCGGCCCGGGCCAATTCGGGCGCGAGTCCTGCTGCAAAGCCGCTCATCCCGCCGGCGACATTGAGCGCCGTCGCGCCGGCCACCGCATTGGTATAGCTCGGCGTCAGCAGCAGTGTCGCTGCAATGCGCATGGCGCTGCTGATGCCGGCGGCGCCCAGCCCGTGCAGTCGCGCACCCGCGGCGGCCGCGGCCAACAGCGATACCTGGCCGTTCTGGTGCGCCAGCAGGCGCGGCGTGAAGCCGCCGGCAAGCCGAGCCGCGACCTCGTAACCGAGGACGAAGGCTGCGAGCATGTCGCGCCCGGAGCGTCCGAGCTGCTCGCCAACGGCCAAGACGCCCGGCAGCACCTGCATTGCCGCCTGGCCCGAGACGAAGCGCAGCCCTTCGCACAGCTCGATCGAACGCCCGGCAATGCCGTTGAGCAGCGCGGCAGTCCGCGGTTCATGCGTCGGCCAGCCTCGCGCCAATACTGTGGCGCCGGTTCCAGCGGTACCGGCGAGAGCGTCCCGCAGCTCACGCACCTCGGGACGTTCCGAGCCCGCCAGAATGACCCCCAAGGTGTCGAGCAGCACGAGTTTTGTGTGCCGTTGGACGGGTCCAGGAATATCTTCCCATCGGGTTCGCGCGACAAATTGCGCCAATTCTTCGATCTGCTGGCCCATTATCACCCTCCCCTCGCGCAAAGACCTGGAGCAAGCCGATGACCATAGATCTCGACAGACGGGCTTTCGTGCAGACCGGCGCCGCGCTCGCCGCCGGAGCCACTCTTGCGGCCGCGGCTGCGCCCGCCGCGGCACAAACCGCGGGCCCCGCACCCGCCGCGCCAAAGGCGATGACGTTCGACGTCAAGCCGATGCCGTTCGATCCGACGAAAATCAAGGGGCTGTCGGAGAAGATCCTCACCAGCCATTACGCCAACAACTACACCGGCGCGGTCAAACGGCTCAATCAAATCACCGAGCAACTCGCCGGGCTCGATTACGCCAAGGCGCCCGGATACCTGATCAACGGGCTGAAGCGCGAGGAATTGATCGCCACGAACTCGATGATCCTGCACGAAGTCTACTTTGCCGGTCTCGGCTCGGAGGAGAGCCGTCCGGGCTCGGCGCTCGCCGAGGCGCTCGCCCGAGATTTCGGCTCCTTCGAATGGTGGCGCGCGCAATTCGTCGCGATGGGCAAAGCCGAAGGCGGCGGTTCGGGCTGGGTGGTGCTGACCTGGGACCCCCGCGACAAGCGGCTGGTCAACGCCTGGGCGGCCGACCACACGACGACCTTGGCCGCCGGCCAGCCGATCCTCGTGCTCGACATGTACGAGCACGCCTATCAGATGGATTACGGCGCCAAGGCGGGCGACTACGTCGAAGCCTTCATGCAGGCGATCCGCTGGTCCAATGCCGACAGCCTATACGCACAGCACGCGCGCAGCTGATAGGCTCCGGCTTCGAAGCATCGAAGAGAGGCGAAGATGGCAGTGGTCGAAACCGAGCGTCATGGGCAGATTCTCGTCGTGCGGATGAACCGGCCCGAGCGCCTCAACGCGCTCAATCATGAAATGCGCACATGCCTTGCGGAGACGTGGACCGAATTCCGCCGCGACAATGGGCTCGAAGTCGCGATCTTTACCGGCGCCGGCCGGGCATTCTGCGCCGGCGAGGACATGAAGGAATCGCTGCAGCACGGCACGCCGGGCGGGCGACGGCCCGCGGTCGAAGACCCGTTCATGTCCGGAGCCCTGGAGAAACCGGTCATCGCCGCGGTCAACGGCTACGCGATGGGCGGCGGGTTCATGCTGGTCGAGCGCACCGATTTGCGGGTCGCCGCCCGCGGGGCGGTTTTCGAAGTTTCGGAGGCGAAACGCTGGCTGCTCGGCGGCTACAATCATGGGCACATCGCCAACCTGCCGTATCCGATCGCTATGGAAATGGCGCTCGGCTTTCGGTTCACCGCCGAGCGCTTCTACGAAATCGGCTTCCTGAACCGGCTGGTGGAGGCCGAGCAGCTGCTTCCGAGCGCGCTCGCGATGGCCGAGCACCTGTTGACCTTGCCGCCGGCCTCACGCGTCAACACCGTCCATATGATGCGCCAGATGCGGCCGGCTCCATCAGCAGAACAGCGACGCCTCGCCGCTGCTCTGCACGAACACGGCGCCAAGAGCGATCTGCTCGAATCCCGCGCCGCCTTCGCCGAGAAGCGGCCGCCCCGCTTCAAAGGTTGGGACGACCCGGAGGACCGCTACCGGCTGCCCTCGCTCGACTGATCGAGACAAATTCGTCAGGCGCTGCGCTCCGTGGCGAACGAGGCGGCCTCAATCAGCGCCCGGCGCTCCGGCCCGTCGGGAAATCCCGACAGCGCGTCGATTGCGTTCGCTGCGTAGGCGCGCGCCCGGCGGAGCGTCTCGGCGAGAGCGGCGTGGCGTTCCACCAGCACCGTCGCGCGATCGAGGTCGCCGGTGCGCTGGTCCATGTCTTCGAGCACACGGCGCCAGAAGGCGCGCTCCTCGTCATCGCCGCGGGCAAACGCGAGGAGGATCGGCAGGGTGACCTTGCCGTCACGGAAATCGTCGCCGATGCTTTTGCCGAGTTCGGTCTCCTGCGCCGAAAAGTCGAGCATGTCGTCGACCAGCTGGAAGGCGATCCCAAGATCGCGGCCAAACCGATCGAGCGCCGCCTCCTCCTCGCGTGGGCGTTCGGCGACGACTGCGCCGATGCGGCTCGCCGCGGCAAACAGCTCGGCGGTCTTCGCCCGGACGACTTCGAGATAGGAAGCTTCTGTTGTCTCCAGGTTATTTTGCGTCATCAGCTGCAGCACCTCGCCCTCGGCAATGACCGAGGAGGCGCGCGACAGGATCTCGAGGATGCGCAGTGATCCATCAGCTACCATCAGCTCGAATGAGCGGCTGAATAGAAAATCACCCACAAGAATTGCAGGCTTGTTGCCCCACAGCGCGTTGGCGGTATCTCGGCCGCGGCGCAAATCGCTCGCATCGACAACGTCGTCATGCAGCAAAGTTGCGGTGTGAATGAACTCGACGGCTGCGGCGAGCGCGATATGCCGTGTCCCGCTGTATCCGCAGAGCCTGGCGCAACCGAGGGTCAGCATCGGACGCAAGCGCTTGCCGCCGCTCGCAACGATATGCCCGGCTAGCTGTGGGATCAAAGCCACCGGGCTCTGCATGCGCTCGACGATCAGGCGGTTGACGCATACGAGGTCGCTCCCGAGAAGCTGGGACAGCGGGTCGAGAGACGGTTTGTGGACCGGCTCTACCTGATCGACACCCGCCACGAGCGCCACTCTTTTCTCCTGCCTGTTCCGGTCGAATCCCCGTCGTTCGGCTTGACGCATCCGAATGCCTGCGAGCATAGATTGGCCGGAAGTTCGGTCAAGGGCCGCGCCCTCACACGCCCGTCACAGCCTCGCGAAGCTGAGCATCATGAAGGAGCTGTTGCGTACCAACGATGCCGTTCGCCTGTCGTTCCTGCAGTCTCTGCTGAAGGATTCCGGCATCGACAGCATCGTCCTCGACCACCACACGAGTCTGGTGGAGGGCAGCATCGGTGCAATCCCGCGCCGACTGATGGTTGCGCAACGGGATTACGGTCTCGCCTGCTCGGTCCTTGCAGCAGCTGGCGAAGCGGCGACATGAGCGAGCACCCGGCAGAAGAGCCTTCTCTTACCGAGGACCGTCTGCTTGGCGGGCGCATTCGCCTGAAGCAGCCTGCGGCCGGATATCGCGTCGCGATCGATCCGGTATTCCTTGCCGCCGCGGTCCCCGCGGAGCCGCATCAGCTAGTGCTCGATGTTGGTTGCGGGGCAGGTGCAGCGATGTTGTGTCTCGCCGCGCGAGTGCCGCATTCGCGCGTCGTCGGCCTCGAGATGCAGCGCGAACTCGTGCGTCTGGCGGGCGACAACGTAATTCTTAACGGGATGGAAGCTCGTGCGTCGGCGATGATCGGAGATCTGCTGCATCCGCCGCCGCGCCTCTCCCCGGGGGCCTTCGACCACGTCATGGCAAACCCGCCCTTCCATCGGCGCGGTCACGCCGACCCTGCCGCGGCGGCCGGCAAATCGACGGCGACGGTGGAGGGAGACGCCGATCTCGCCGATTGGGTGCGTTTCTCGCTCGCAATGGTTCGCGCGAAGGGTACGGTAACATTTATTCACCGGGCGGACCGCATCGATGCATTGCTCGGCCAGATCGCCGGACGGGCGGGCGAAGTCGTGGTTTTCCCGCTGTGGCCGAGCCAGGGCAGAGCGGCAAGCCGTATCTTGGTTTGCGCTCGCAAGCACACCGCTGCCCCAGCGCGGCTCGCCGCCGGCTTGGTATTGCACGAAGCCGATGGCGGGCTTTCGGCCGCCGCGGACGGGGTGCTGCGGGAGGGCCGAGGTCTCGATCTTTGATTTCAGCGGCTTTGGCACGGGTGGTTGCAACCGATGCAGATCCCCATTTGGGACCGCATGAGGCTTCGCGACCAACTCAACCTGCAGCGTCTTTGGCAACGCCGTCCGGTCGTCTCGGTTCTTCGGTTCGAGGGGGTGATCATGCCGCGGCAGCGCCGTGGCGGCTTGTCGGTGGCGAGCCATGGCGAAGCCATCAGCAAGGCGTTTCGCGCCTCCGGGGTCGTCGCGGTCGCCATTATCGTCAATTCGCCGGGCGGCTCGCCGGTTCAATCGGCTCTGCTCTATCGCCGAATCCGCCAGCACGCCGAGGAAAAGGGTATCCCGGTCATCGCTTTCGCCGAAGACGTAGCCGCATCCGGCGGTTATTGGCTGGCGCTCGCAGGCGACGAAATCTTCACTGAGGAGACGTCCCTGATCGGTTCTATCGGCGTGATCAGCGCCGGGTTCGGGTTCTATCAGTTGCTCGGGCGGCTCGGCATCGAACGGCGCCTTCACACCGCCGGGGAGCGGAAATCGATGCTCGACCCGTTTCTGCCGGAAGACCCATCGGATGTCACCCGGTTGACGGCGCTTCAGCAGGACATCCATCAATCCTTCAAGGAGCATGTGCGCCGCCGCCGCGCCGGTAAGATCGACGAGACCGATGAAACCCTGTTCACCGGCGATGTTTTGACCGGGCGTATGGCGGTGGAGCGCGGTCTGATCGACGGCATCGGCGAGTTGCGCGCCGTGATGCGCGCGCGGTACGGCGACAAGGTCAGGTTGCGCCCAATTTCCGCCGAAAGGCGACGCTGGCCGTTTGTCAGCCGACTGCCGTTCGTGCGCCGCGAGCCGGTGTCGCTGATCGCCGAACTCGTCGACTGGATCGAGACGCGCCTGTTATGGGGCAGCTTCGGGCTGTGATATTCGATGCCCCTTCCCGCTCGCTTGGAGCATTTTCGGGGCGTTTCTTGACCCTCTTTCCGGCCTGCCGATAAACCCTCGGTCATGTTTGCATTTCCGAAGCTTGTTGTGCTCATTCTGGTGATCGCCGCAGTGTGGATCGGTTATCGCTGGCTGAACGGGCCGGCGCGAGAGCTGCCGCGGCGACGCCCGGCGGCCCCACGTCCGGCGATTCACGCCGAAGATCTCGCACCATGCGGGGTTTGCGGCGCCTATGTTGCCGCTACCGCACCCGGCTGCGGCAGACCCGATTGCCCGCGACCGCGGTGATCCGGGAGCTTGTCGAGGGCTGGTCTTGAGCTTCCAGTCATTGATTCTCGATTTGCAGAATTTCTGGGCGAAGCAAGGATGTGTCATCCTGCAGCCCTACGATATCGAAGTCGGGGCCGGCACATTCCATCCCGCGACCGCCCTGCGCGCATTGGGACCCGAACCCTGGCGTGCTGCCTATGTTCAACCGTCGCGCCGACCGACTGACGGCCGCTATGGCGAGAACCCCAACAGGTTGCAGCACTTCTATCAATTTCAGGTGATCTTGAAGCCGGCTCCGGCAGACAGTCAGGAACTCTATTTGGCGAGTCTCGCCGCCATCGGCATCGATCCCGGGCTGCACGACATTCGCTTCGTCGAGGATGACTGGGAGAGCCCGACCCTGGGCGCGTGGGGCCTCGGCTGGGAAGTTTGGCTCGACGGTATGGAGATCAGCCAGTTCACCTATTTCCAGCAGGTCGGCGGCATCGATTGTGATCCGGTTTCGACCGAGTTGACCTATGGACTGGAGCGACTGGCGATGTTGATCCAGGGTGTCGATAGCATCTTCGAGCTCGACTATAACGGGGCCCCAGGCGCCGACCGTATTACCTACAGCCAGGTCTTCAGGCGCAGCGAACGGGAATTCTCCGCTTACAATTTCGAGTTCGCCGACGCCGCCCGTCTCGTCACTCATTTCGCCGATGCCGAGCAGGAGTGCCGTAGATTGGTCGAACACCGCCTGGCGCTGCCTGCTTACGACCAGTGCCTGAAAGCGAGTCACCTGTTCAATTTGCTCGACGCCCGCGGCGCGGTCAGCGTGACCGAACGCGCCGCCTACATCCTGCGGGTCAGGGCGCTCGCCAAGGCATGCTGCGAAACTTGGCTCGCAGGGTCCAACTTGTGAACCGCCGTGACTAGACACGATCCTTTGCTGGCGTCCATGCGGCCGCTTGCCAATTCGTCACCCCCGCGGAAGCGGGGGTCCAGGGGCGGCCGTTGGTCATCAGCCGATCTGGTTGGACAAATCGCGCCAGTCCGGGTTGGATTGCTCGATCAGCATAATTTTCCAAGCTCTTCGCCAGTTCTTGATGCGTTTTTCCCGCAAGATCGCTTCAGCCATGGTCGTGTGGAACTCCGCATAGACCAGCGTATGAATGCCATATCTCTTGGTGAAACCCTCGATTACCTCCCCCTTGTGTTCCGACACGCGGCGCCGCAGATCGCTGGTTACACCGACGTAGAGGGTTCCGTTCCGCCGGTTTGCGAGGATGAGGATGTAGACGCAGGGCCGCATTGTTCCCCGATCATCGCACGAAGCGTGTGGCCCCTGGACCCCCGCTTTCGCGGGGGTGACGAAGTCGGTGTCCGGGTCTTCTCCCACCGCAGTATTCTCAACCCCGGATGAGCTCGGTCGACGAAATTGTTTACGCACCCATTCAATCGCCGCGCGGTGGCGAATTGCTGCTCGAGCTGCTGTCGGAAGAGATCCCGGCCGGAATGCAGCGCCGCGCAATCGCCGAGCTCACCGGGTTGCTGCGCGACAAGCTCGCCGCTGCCGAGCTCCCGGCGGCGCAAATGCGCGGGTACGTAACGCCGCGCCGTCTCACGGTTATTGCCGAGGGGGTTCCCGCAGCGCAGCCGGATCGCTCCGAGGAACGGCGCGGGCCCCGTGTCGGCGCGCCGGCGCCGGCAATCGAGGGCTTTCTGCGCTCGGCCGGGATCACCTCGATCGAGGAATGCGAGATCCGCGATACCGACAGGGGCGAGTTCTATTTCGCGACCGTCAACCGGCCGGGCCGGCCGTCGGCCGAGGTATTACCGGAGGTTGTAGGGTCGGCGATCTTTGCGTTGCCGTGGCCCAAATCGATGCGTTATCCGGCCTCGTCCCTGCGCTGGGTTCGGCCGCTGACCTCCGTCGTCTGTCTGTTCGAGGGCAAGGTCGTGCCTTTGCCGCTCGGTCGGGTCCCGGTCGGGCGGAGCACTCGCGGTCATCGGTTCCTGTCGTCGGGCGAGATTTGCGTCGCCAACGCGGCGGAGTATCTAGTCCGGCTCGGCGACGCTCGGGTCGTACTGGATCAAGAGCGCCGCAGAGAGACGATCCGGAAGGATCTCGAAGCGGCCGCTGAGGGAGTAAGGTTTGTACTCAAACCGGATGCCGGGTTGCTCGACGAGGTCACCGGTCTCGTCGAGTTTCCGGTTGTGCTTGCCGGCGCGATCGACGCCGAATACATGGACCTTCCGCCGGAAGTTCTGGCGACCGCGATGCGTACGCACCAGAGATATTTCTCCTGCTTGCAGCCTGACGGCGCCCCGGCGCCCCGATTTCTGTTCGTCGCAGACAATATCGCCGCGGATCGCGGGCATACGATCGTAGCCGGCAATGAGCGGGTATTGAGGGCACGGCTGGCCGATGCGCGCTTTTTCTGGGATCAGGATCGGCGCGTTCCGCTCGCGAACCGCGTCGAGGCCCTGTCGGAGCGGGTCTTTCACGCCAGGCTCGGCAGCCTCTACGACAAGGTCGCACGAATGGAGCGGCTTGCCGAATTTCTCTCGGATTACGTCCCGGGCGCCGACCGTGAACGGTCGCGGCGAGCGGTGCAGCTCGTCAAGGCCGACCTCTCCACCGGAATGGTCGGCGAATTTCCCGAGTTGCAAGGGGTCATGGGCCGTTATTATGCGCTGCATGATGGCGAGGATCGGGCGGTCGCCGATGCGATCGCCGAACACTACAGGCCGGCGGGTCCGAATGACGCCTGCCCGGCCGCGCCCGTCAGCACTGTTGCGGCCCTGGCCGACAAGATCGACTCCGTCGCAGCATTCTTTGCGATCGGTGAGAAGCCGACCGGGTCGCGCGATCCATTCGCGTTGCGCCGGGCCGCTCTCGGCATTATCCGGCTGGTTGTCGAGAATGGCTTGCGCCTGCCCCTCGCGGCAGCCTTCAAGCACGCGCACTCGACCTTGGGGCCAGATGTTCCGGATCCGACCGGCGAGCTCCTCGATTTTATCGCTGAACGGCTCCGCGTTCATCTGCGGGAGCAAGGGATCGGCCACGATCTGATCGCTGCGGTATTCGACCGAGCCGGCGAGCGCGAGGACGATCTGTTCAGGCTGCTCGCACGTGTCGCGGCGCTGCGTGCGTTTCTCGCCTCGGAGGACGGGGCGAATTTGCTGATAGCCTTTCGGCGCGCCGCGAACATCGTGGCCATCGAGGAGCGCAGGGACGGCTGCAGTCATGAGGGCGCTATCGACCCGCTGCTGCTGCGACAGCCTGAGGAGCGGGTTCTGGCCGAACGCCTCGCCGAGGCGGGTGAACGCGCGGGAACTTTCCTGCGGCGCGAGCAGTTCGAGACAGCGATGTCGGAATTGGCGCTGCTGCGGCGCCCGATTGACGATTTCTTCGACAAGGTCACCGTCAATTGCGATGACACTGCGCTCAGGGAAAATCGGTTGCGCTTGTTGTCGCGCATCCGGGCAACCCTGAACCAGGTCGCCGATTTTTCGCAGATCGAAGGATGAGCGGCGGATGACGAAGTGGGTCTACCGGCTTGGCGACGGCGCCGCCGAGGGCTGCGCCGACATGAAGAACCTGCTGGGCGGCAAGGGTGCCGGCCTCGCCGAGATGAGCAATCTCGGCCTGCCGGTGCCGCCCGGCTTCACGATCACGACCGAGGTCTGCACCTACTTTTACGCGCACCGCAAATCTTACCCGAGCGAGCTACGGGACCAGGTGGCCGACGGGCTCGGCACGCTCGAGCGTTTGCTCGGCGCACGGTTCGGCGATGCGAACAACCCGTTGCTCGTGTCGGTGCGTTCGGGAGCTCGGGTTTCGATGCCCGGCATGATGGATACCGTGCTGAATCTCGGTCTTAACGACCAATCCGTAGATGGGCTCGCGCGCAGGAGCGGCGACGAACGCTTTGCCTATGACAGCTATCGCCGCTTCATCCAGATGTACGGTCAGGTCGTACTCGGCATCGACCACCATCACTTCGAGGAGCTGCTCGATAACCACAAGCTCGAGACCGGCGCTAATCTCGACACCGAGCTTACCGCTGCGGATTGGCGAGCCGTTGTCTCGGGTTTCAAGGACGTCGTCCGCCAGGAGTATGGCCATCCCTTCCCGCAGGACCCCGAGGAGCAGCTGTGGGGCGCGATCGGCGCGGTCTTCGGCTCCTGGATGAACCCGCGAGCGGTCACTTATCGGCGGTTGCACGACATCCCCGCCGATTGGGGCACTGCAGTCAACGTGCAGGCTATGGTGTTCGGCAATATGGGGCCGGACTGCGCGACCGGTGTCGCCTTCACCCGAGACCCCTCGACGGGCGCCAATGAATTTTACGGCGAATACTTGGTCAACGCCCAGGGCGAGGATGTCGTGGCCGGCATTCGCACCCCGCAGCATCTGACGATCGCCGGCAAGGAGGGGAACAATTCGAATTTGCCGGCGATGGAAGAGGTCATGCCCGAGGTATTGGCCGAACTCTACAAAGTGCGCCGGACACTCGAAGACCACTACCGCGACATGCAGGACATCGAGTTCACCGTGCAGCGCGGCAAATTATGGATGCTGCAGACGCGCACGGGCAAGCGCACCGCCCAGGCCGCGCTGAAGATCGCCGTGTCGCTGGTCGAGGAGGGGGTGATCGACCGCGAGGAGGCGATCCGCCGGATCGAGGCCGGCTCGCTCGACCAGCTGCTGCATCCGATGCTCGATCCCACGGCGAAAACAACGGTTCTCGCCCGCGGTCTCCCGGCGTCGCCGGGCGCGGCCTCGGGCAAGGTCGTGTTTTCGGCCGATGAGGCCGAGGCGCTCGCCGTGCATGGCGAAGCGGTGATCCTGGTCCGCATTGAAACAAGCCCGGAGGACATCCACGGCATGCACGCCGCCAAGGGCGTGCTGACGACCCGCGGCGGAATGACCAGCCACGCCGCGGTGGTGGCCCGCGGCATGGGGCGGCCTTGCGTCGCCGGCGCCGGCGATCTGCGGATCGACTACGAGGCGCGCACGATGACGGCGCGCACGACCTTGGTGAACGCAGGCGAGATCATCACGATAGACGGGTCGACCGGCGAGGTGATGGTCGGCGTGGTGCCGACGATCCAGCCGGAGCTATCGGGGGATTTCGCGACATTGATGGGCTGGGCGGACGCGATCCGCCGCCTCAAGGTGCGCGCCAATGCCGAGACCCCGACCGATGCCCGCGCGGCGCATCGGTTCGGCGCGGAAGGCATCGGGCTCAGCCGCACCGAACATATGTTTTTCGAGGCCGACCGTATCGGCGCGATGCGCCG
>Ga0207693_10005096_pt1 | contig 11016 bp, 9 predicted proteins | sample LARL81metaG_FD_184347 | JGI IMG/M metagenome (GOLD analysis project Ga0207693, IMG submission 184347) | Corn, switchgrass and miscanthus rhizosphere microbial communities from Kellogg Biological Station, Michigan, USA - LAR L8-1 metaG... | ecosystem: Host-associated > Plants > Roots >... | reverse complement strand
CCCAGGAGCCGGCGTAGGTGACCTGTTGCTGGACCGTGAGGCCGCTCGATGCCGTCCACTGCGACAGGTTGCCGCTCTCGAAGCCGTCGCTGAAGACGAGCCCTACGGCACCAGCCGTGGTCGTGCCCAGTCCGACGACGACGGCGGTTGCGCATACGAGCGGCACGAAGGAGCGCAAGAGGTGCCGGCGGAAGCCGCGAGTCTTCCCGAGAAATCGCGGCCGGGTATGCCCGGTACCGGGACCGGCGTCCCTAGAGTGATCCAATTTGTGCGCCTCCCCCAAACCTGCCGGCAACGAGAACGTTCCCGCAGATAAAAAGCAACCTGTCGCCCGTTATCTTGCAACAAAACGATCTCATGCTCAAGTGAGGCGAACCTGCGGCGAAGCCCTACAGTTGGTGTGATGGGAGCGACACGAGAAAGCACGGGAACGAAGTGTGAAGGCGGCGGTGAGCACCTCGCTCGCCGCGGCGACCTTACGCTGATGCTCAATCGCGTCGATCCGGAACGCGTCGATTGGGACGCGCTCGACAGCTTCCCCGACCGAAACGTCTATCAGACGCGAGAGTGGGTCTCTTTCACCGCCAAGACCCAGCAGGCGGAGCCAGTATTGGCGACTGTCGAGGAGGCGGGCGAGATGGTCGGCTTCTTCACGGGGCTGATCGTTAGACGCTACGGAATCCAGATTCTGGGAAGCCCGTTCCGCGGCTGGACGACCGGATACCTTGGCTTCAATCTGCGTGCGGGTGTCTCGCGTCGTGCCGCCGTCGAAGCGATGTTGCCCTTTGCGTTCGGCCGACTCGGCTGCATGCACATCGAGCTGCGCGACCGTCATCTCGACCTTGATGACGTGGAAGGGATGGGCTTTGCACATAGTCCGAAGACGATCTTCGAAGTCGACCTCCGCCGATCCGAGGACGAGCTCTTTGCGCGAATGACCAGCGCGTGCCGTCGTTGCATTCGAAAGGCAGAGAAGGTGGGCGTGACGATTGAGGAGGCCGATGACTTCGCGTTCGCCACCGACTACTACACACAGTTGCAGGACGTATTTCTCAAGCAGTCGCTCGTGCCAACCTATGACGTGGCACGCGTCGAGGAGCTGATCCGCCACCTCCAGCCGACCGGGCGGCTCTTGCTCCTTCGCGCTCGCAGCAGCACTGGCGAGTGCATCGCGACAGGGATCTTTCCCGCAATGAACAAGACGATGTATTTCTGGGGCGGCGCGAGCTTCCGCGAACACCAGCTTCTTCGTCCGAACGAATTGCTGATGTGGTACGCGATGAAGTACTGGAAGTCGCGTGGAATCGAATGGTGCGATCTCGGCGGGGGGGCTGACTACAAGCGCAAGTACGGCACGATCGAAGTCCCGGTGCCCTTCCTTCGAATCTCGCGCTTTGCCGCGCTGTCCGGAGCGAGGGATTTGGCGAAGAAGGCAATGAAACTGCGGCAGGCCGCACGCGGCCGACTCAACGCGATCCGAAAGTCGTGAGCGACGTCACGGGCGCAACTCGGACGCACGCTTCGAAAGCGGGGTCGATCATCGACTACGACCTTCACGGCCTCGTCGGCATTCGGTTAGTCGATCCGTCCGCGCACGATCTCGGTGCCGTGGCAGCCGACCTCGGAAACATGGAGGGGACGGTCGATCTCGAGCCGGAGATCACGATTCGTTTCGTCCGGGAGCTCCCGATGACCGGCGTGCTCCGCTACGTCGAGCCGGGAGAGCTCGGCTTCGCGGGCGATGCGTTCCTCGTACTGGCCGACGGATCCGGAGGAGCGCCGGCAGCTCAGATACCGCTCGACCTTGTCGGACGACCGTGCGAGATTCTTTGCCGGTCCGGTGTGGACGCGGTACCCCTCCTGCGACACCTCGTGAATGTGGTGATGCTCACCAAGGACATAGTCGCAATACACGCTTCCGCGTTTACGTTCAACGGCAAGGGAACCTTGGTCGCAGGCTGGGCTCGTGGCGGAAAAACATCAATTCTCCTCGCATTCATGCGCGCCGGCGGCGACTTCATCGCCGATGATCATGTTTTCGTTGCTTCGGATGGAAATCGTCTCTATGGTTTGCGCGAGCCGGTCAGTGTCCGCACCTGGCATCTGAACGAGCTGCCTGAGTATCGCCGCTACGTAAGCCGGCGAGAGCTCTCGCACCTCCGCGCATCCAGAATGCTCGGTGGCGTCGCATCGACATTCGCCCGATTCGGGCCGGGCACCACCTTCGGGAGCATGGCGGGCCGACTCGGGCGCCTTGCCGATAATGCATCTGTCCCGGTCTCGCCAGATCGGCTCTTCAGCCGCAGCAGTCTCAGCGGGAAACTGGACAAAGCGTTTCTGGCGATCGCTCACGACGATCGCGATGTCGTCGTCGAGCGAGTTGACGGAGGCTGGCTGGCGGACCGGCTTGTCTTTTCGCTTCGTGCCGAACGTCAGCGCCTTCTCGCGGCCTACTTCGCCTTTCAGTTCGCGTTCCCCGACAAGCACAACGACCTGATCGAGCGGGCGAGCGAAATCGAGCGGGAGATTCTCGTCCGCGTATTGGCGGGCGTCGACAGCTACGTCGTCTATCACCCATTCCCAGCTCCGGTCGATGCGGTTTTCTCTGCCATGGCGCCGGTTCTCGACTGAGGGTCTTCGTGTTCACGGTCGCGCTCATCGGTCCGGACGGCGCTGGCAAGACGACTGTCACCAGCAAGCTCGAGACGGAACTCTCGCTTCCGGTCAAATCGATCTATATGGGAGTCAACCTCCACTCGAGCGGAACGATGCTCCCGCACATGCGTTTGCTCTTGTCGCTTCGACGTCGGATTGCGGGAGCGGACCCGAGCGCAACCTCGGATCTCAAGACGTTCAAGCCTCCGGCAGCGACGGCCCTCGGCCGTTGCGGGGCAGCTGTCCGGTCCGGGGTTCGCCTGACCAATTGGCTTGCCGAGGAGTGGTACCGACAAGCCGTCGCGGCCTACTACACACGGCGCGGAACCGTCGTCGTCTTCGACCGCCACTTTTTCGCGGACTTCTACGAGGAGGAGATCCAAGACGGCGCTAGCGACCGCGGCTTGGCCCGGCGTATCCACGGCCTCGTTCTCCAGCACGTCTACCCCAAGCCCGACGTGACCATCTGGCTGGACGCGCCGGTGGAGGTGCTGTACGCGCGAAAGCCGGAAGGATCGATCGCCCAACTGCGGAAGAAGCAACTCGGCTACCGCGCCGTGGCTGAGCTGCTCCCCGATGTCGTGCTCGTCAACGCTGCGCTGCCAACCGATGAGGTCACAAGAGAGGTCGCCGGCGTAATCCGCACCGTGTACGAACAGCGAAGGGAAGCTGGGTCGCGTGGCAGATTGGGCAGGCGCCGGAAAAGGTTCGGATCCCCCCGAGGTGGATCGGAATGAATCGCCCTCCCCTGCCGCCGGTAGTCGTACTCGGGCTGGATTGCATTACCGGTCTGCAGACTGCGCGGATCCTTGCGCGGCACGGGATCCCGGTAATAGGCGTCGCGAGTGACCTTCGTCATTACTGCTGTCGTACCAGGGTCTGCGAGAGGATCGTCTACGCGGATACCACGAGTGAGGAGCTGATCCCCGAGCTCGAAGCGCTGGCCTCGACCTTCGATCAGAAGGCGGTGTTGGTCCCTTGCACGGACCTCAGCGTGCTGACGATTTCTCGCCACCGCGAAAGGCTCGAGGACGCATATTGGATCGCCCTCCCACAGAACGATGTCGTGGAGTTGTTGACAGACAAAGCCGCGTTCTATGCGTATGCGCAAGAGCGTGGGTTGCCGATTCCGCGTACGCGCCTGTTGACCAGCCGAGAAGACGCAGAAGAGGCCGCCCAGGCTCTGGCTTTTCCCTGCATCATCAAACCGCCGCTCAAGACAACACTTTGGGAGCGGACAGCACGTGAAAAAGCGTACAAGGCACGAACGCGCGAGGAGTTCCTCGATATCTACGACGAGGTAGGCACGGCTGCGACTTTGCTTCTCGCGCAGGAGTGGATCAGCGGCAGCGAAGGCGATCACTTCACATGCAATTGCTATTTCGATAGGCAATCGAAGCCACTCGTGACCTTCGTGACACGAAAGATTCGTCAGTGGCCGCCGCAAACAGGCGCCGGCTCGCTCGCCGTCGAATGTCGTAATGACGTCGTGGTTGACGAGACGGTGCGGCTCTTCTCGAGCGTGGGTTTTTGGGGCCTCGGCTACCTCGAGATGAAAAAGGACGCGAGGACGGGCAAACACTTCATTATCGAACCGAATGTCGGCCGCCCTACCGGACGGTCGGCGACGGCCGAGGCGTCTGGAGTCGAACTTCTATACGCGATGTACTGCGACATGCTCGGGCTCCCGCTTCCCGAGATACTCACTCAGCCCTTCGTGGGGACCAAATGGATCTATTTTGGCCGAGACATCCGTTCGGCACTTCACTATTGGCGGCGCAACGAGCTCACCATTGGCGCCTGGCTCGAGTCGCTGCGTGGCCCGAAGGTCGACGCAGTCTTTTCGTGGAGCGACCCTCTGCCCTTCTGGTTCGACGCGTGGCGAGCGTTGGCGATGATCCGCCGATCCGGCACCGGCGCCGCCCACCAATGAGCGTTCCCGCCAGCCGCGGTTCGGCAAGATCTTCGACCTGATGTCCGAACGACTAGCCAGCAGTCGGGTCAGGCACCTTCGCGCTCGCCGACGGGCGGAAAGCCAACACGAGAGTTCGACGGTCCGCCTGCGAGATACCTATGAACCGGACCAGAATCAACGCGTAAGCGGCGATCAGGACGATGCCAAGCGCCGCAGTGCCGGCCAGGGAGTTTCCTGCCCCAGTCACCTGAGCGATCCCAATCGCCACGCCGGAGGCGAGGGTCGCCGCTGCCAGTGGGCGGACGAGTGACAGGCTCAGAGGCGTCATGTTCATCGTCCGGTAGACGAGGTACAGCTTCGCTGCGTTTCGAAAGATCGTGTAAATCAACACGCTCACCGCGGCTCCCGTCAACCCATAGCGTGGCGTCAGGACAAGCGCGACTCCCACGACGACCGCCGTCGCGACGAGGTTCGTTCCCATCTCGAGCCTCACGCGACCGGTCATGATCAGCGCACGCTCGACCGGCCCCGCCAGCGCGTTGAGAAGCGTCGCGATCGTCATGATCGCAAGCGCAAGAGCTGCTGCTCGGTATTTCGAGCCGTAGACCTGGAGTAGTGGTCCGGGAAGGGCGATCGCCACAGCAAACAGCGGTACCGCGAAGATCGCGACCCAACGCGTGACGCTCTTTAGCAGTTGGTCGAGCGATTCGTTCTCCCCCAGGTCTGAGAGCCGGGCGATTGCTGGCGAAAACCGATAGGTGAAAGCGTTGTAGACGAGGAGCGGAAGCTGGGCGATAGCGAATGCAGCGCCGAAGAGTGCGACCGTTCGTGCGTCTGTGGAGCGCGAGAGGATCGCTATTGCGGCAACGACCCACAGCTGGGTAGCGACGTTCCCGACTGCCTGTGGCCACGCGAATCTGACCACGACCCTTCCGCTAATCGATTGAACCGTGCCGCCGCGCGGAAGTGAACGCCAAAGCACATAGCCGACGGCGACTGCTGTTACCGCCGCGGCAACCGCCATGCTCAGTACTGCGCCGACGAGCCCGAAACCGAGCAGGAGGGCAAGTATCCCTAACGTGATCCGCCCCGTTTGCTCGACGACCTTTCGCACCAACTCACCCCTGGCCTGCTCCAAACCGCTCAGGCAGGCTGAGAACATCTGAGCAAGCACCGTCAGTGGGAGCACGACTGCGGCGGCGCGGAGGATCGTCGTAAAGTCCGGCTGCCCGAGGAGATCCCTTGAGATCGGCGCGGCGAGGGCCGCGGCCGCGATTGCGACGCAGACGTTCAGTGTCATCACGAGCCGAATCGGGGCCATCATTGCGCCCCGCTTGGCCCCGGGGGTCTTCGCTGCTGCGACGTAGCGGATCGTCGCGTAGTCCGCTCCTGCGATGGTGACAGCCGCGGCAATTGTGAGCAGATTCACGGCCAGAACGAGCAAGCCGAAGTTATGCTGGTTCACGAGTCGCGCCATCGCGACGAGGAAGAGGAAGCCGAGACCGCCGCCCAGGACGCTGCCCAGAAGCGCCACAGACATTCCGCGGATGATCGCCGCAAGCTCCGGCAGGTGTCCGCGGGCAGCTCTTGCGTGAACCTCCGGCGCGATCTCTTCCCGGGCCGCGCTCGGGTCAATTTTCGCCACGATCTCAGCCTAGGGTAGCCTCGCGGCGCTTGCCAAGTACCATTTTTAGGACTCGAAACGATCGCCCACCAGTTTGCGCGATTGCGTTTTTGGCGAAATGAGCGTTCAGTCCACCACGCCTCTACGTTCGGCCCCTGCTCAGGTCCCCAGCCCACCCGCGCTCTGGATTCTGATCGCGGGCGGATCCGGGCTAGCGATCGGTGCGGCGGCCTCGGTCTCGGTGACCGACGGGCTCATCCTCGGGATTGCGCTTGCGCTGCTGATGTGGGTCATTCCGCGACCCCCGATCCTGCTGATCGCACTGTTCGCAAGCGTATTCGCGCAAGTGATCACGGTCGGTGGAGTCACGATCAGTCGTATCTGCGCACCTATCGCCCTCCTCCTCGTAGTCGTAGCGCTGCTCCGAGGCGCAACTCTCGGACCAGCAGCGCCGGTGTGGTGGGCCACCGCGTATGCGCTGTGGGCGGTCGCGAGCGGCCTTTGGTCCGTACACCTTGGCAGCACGATGTTGCAGCTCGCCTCACTCGGGATCGGGGTCGCTTACATGCTCGCCTTCGCCGTGCTTCTGGCGAAAAGACGCGACATGGACCGGGTCCTTTACGCGCTCGCAATCGTGGCCCTCGGAGTTGGGATCTACGGTATGGCGACCTCTCAGGGGCGGGCGGGCACCGACACCGGCGACGCCAACTACTTCGCCATGGTGGAGATCATCGCGCTTCCTCTCGTCCTGGTCCTCGCAGCGGACGTCCGCGCTCGGTGGCTCCGCCTTGGTGTCTACGGCGTGGCGGTCGTGATCATCGCCGCCGTCTTCTCGTCTCTTTCGCGAGGGGGTCTGATTGCATTGGGTGCGGTCCTTGTCGTTATCGTCGCCCTCCCTTCGCGGACTTTTTTCCGGTCCCCCCGGCACAAGTTGATTGTGGTTCTCTGTCTGGTCGTCGGCGTTGTCGGGGCGTACAAGCTGACGTCGCAAGCGCTCTCACAGAGAGTCGAGGCGATTTTCACGTCCCAGGGGAGCACTGGCTCGGGCCGGCTGAACGCCTGGCGTGCGGCTTTCACGTCAGTTCGGGAGCGGCCGTTCACCGGTCTTGGGTACGGAAGCTTCGAGCCGAGCGCGAACCAGCTGATGTTGCGGACCCCGGGGGTCGACCTGAGTAATTTCAACCTGCGCCCGAACGGGCTCGAAGCACACAGCGCCTACATCGGCACGCTCGCTGACCTCGGCATTGTGGGGCTCGGATTGTTTCTGGGACTTCTGGGGTCTACTGCGTTGGCGATCAGGCGCTCGGCGGCTGCAGCTCGTGCGGCTGGTGCGATATCGACGATGCGGATCGCAAACGCGCTGCTGATCAGCTTAGTAGGCTGGGCCTTCGCATCCATCTTCCTGTCATCCGAGACAGGGAGACCCCTCTGGATCATCATCGGAATCGCCGTCGCGTTACCTAAGCTCGTCAAGGATGAGAGTGCTCGGCGGGCGGAAACGGAAGAGATAGATCACTGAAGGCGTACATTCGTTGAGCTTCGATTGCTTGTACGATTATTGTCCTTGATGAAGGCTCGCCGAGCCGTCCTCCTCGTTTCAATCGCTCTCGGCTTGATCATCGGTGCGGGAACGATCGGAGGCTCTTCCGGTCTCGCTGCGCAGCGGTCGGCGCAGCGGCTTACGCCTTTCCTGGGAACGCTTCAAGCGGAGGCCCGCCCTTGCAACCGCGCGCCATCGAAGCGCCGATATGTGTCCACCCAAGGCTCGGACGCCAACCCCGGCACCCTCAGGCGTCCATGGAAGACGCTGAGGCGAGCCTTCCATTCGTTCGTCCCGGGCGAGGCAGTTTACGTGCGCTCCGGCACCTATCCCGAGTGGGCCATCGAATCCCGCAGCGGCAACGCCAACGCTCCGATCTCGCTACGTGCGTTTCCCGGCGAGCGCCCGGTGCTCACGGGCCGCCTGAAGATCCAGGGGGGATACTTCTGCGTCACCGGCCTCCGGTTCCAAGGGAGGACACAGGCCAACATGGATGACGTTCTAATCTACGTCTCGGGCGCCAACCACGTCGAGATTCGTCGAAACGAGATCCTGAACGCGTCGATGTCGGGCATCTACGTCGGTGATGAGGGAGACGTCTCACGCAACGTCGGCATCATCGGCAACTACATCCATGGCAACGGAACACATGACAATCTCGACCACGGCGTTTACTTCGGCCATGTGAATGGCGGGCTCATCGCCAACAACCTCGTCGTCGGGAACCTCGCGCTGGGTCTGAAGATCGCACCTGAAGCCAGCCACGCCCTTGTCGCGCAGAACACGGTCGTCGACAACGGCACTGCCGGCGTGCTCGTCGGGAGCGAGGAGAACTGGACGTCGAGCGACAACCTCGTCGTCAACAACATCGTGGTCGACAACCACGAATGGGGGATTCGGACTTACTGGGAGAAGGTGGTCGGAAGCGGGAATCTCGCGCTCCGGAATCTCGTCTTCGCAAACGGAAAGGGCCCGTTCTTCCTTCGCGGCGGGATGGTCCAGCGGAAATCGATCATTGCCAACCCGAGGTTCGTGTCCACCGGCGACTTCCGTCTCCGACGCGGCAGCCCCGCGATAAATCGGGCGATCCGCGCTTTCTCGATGTCTTCCGATCTCACCGGGCGGTACCGGCGTTCTCGTCCGGATCTCGGTGCCTTCGAGCACTGAACGCAGATCGCGAACAGCCCCGAGACCGGCGGCAACTCGGCATTTACGGAGACGTACGCTTTCACCACGTCCAAGCGCCAGGCGGTCGTTCCAGTCTCGCCGTCAATCGAGCCGCGCCCCTCTTCGCGTGCGAAGTAGGACGCCACTTCGGCCGAACGGTCTTCTTCGGCCGATATAGACGCGCACCTGTCGCCGGCGGGCTCGGTCATGGAGAGGTCGAGTTACCGTCGGAAGTCGAGCTGGTTCCGCTGCCAGATTACTCAAGTCTGAGAAGCATTCGGGAGGTCGGGCGGGCGACCCTCGGGACTGTCCGAAAAATGTGGCGCGGCCTCTCGCAGGTCGACATCGTCTGGGCTTGGGGACCTCATCCGTTCAGCATCCTCTTGGTCGCGTTCGCCGTCCTGCGCCGCAAGCGTGTGGTTCTCTGCGTTCGGGAGGACACTGTGGAGTACCATCGCCGGCGGCTTCCAAGCTGGCGATGGCTTCCCGTTCTCGGCGCAGTCTGGGTTACTGAAGCCGTCTACCGTTTGCTCGCGCACTGGCTTCCCACAACCGCGGTTGGTGCCAGTGTGGCGCAAAAGTACGCTGGGGGCCGGGCGCCCGTCTTGCCGATCGCCATCTCGCTCGTGCGCGCGAAGGATGTCGTCTCCTCTCCTCCGAAAACCGATTGGGCGGGTGAGATTTCGCTCTTGACGGTCGGGCGGCTCGAGCCGGAGAAAAATCCGCTTCTGGTTGTCGAGGCGCTCGAGTTGCTCGAGGCCGAGTTCCCAGGTCGGTTCGGACTCGTGTGGCTTGGACGCGGCAAGCTCGAGGAGGACGTGCGCCGCGAGGCCAGCAGACGTGGCGTCGAAAAGCAGCTCGAACTACGGGGCTACGTTCCATACGGCCCCGAACTCCTTGCCGTCTACCGTCAGGCGCACGCTTTCGTCCATGTTTCGCTGACCGAGGGGCTCCCGCAAGTCTTGGTCGAAGCGGCCGCGGCAGGCCTTCCGATCGTGGCGACCGACGTAGGCGGGGTGGCCGATGCCCTTGACGGCGGTCGTGCCGGGCTGCTCGTGCCTCCGGCGGACGCTGACGCATTGGTCGGGGCCATCCGCCGGCTGTACGAGGACGAAGCGTTACGCGAAGCGATCGTCACGGAGGGCATCCGCTTCGCGCAGCGCTCGACTCTCGAAAGGCTGGCCGCCGAAGTCGCACCGTTCATCGCCGACGGCACGGTGCCGACCGGCGGATGATGGCTCTAGCCCCGAAGCTCCGCATTCATTTCGTCACCGAGGACGATCCACTCTACGTCATCAAGTTCTTCGAAACGTTTTTCGCCGTTTATCCGCGTGAGACGTTTGAACTCACCGGGATTTCGATCCAGGAACCCTTTAATGAATCGAGAGTTGCGACGGCTCGGCGCGTACTCTCACTGTATGGGCCGGTGGACTTCGCGCGATTGTCCTGTCGCGTCACGATTCAAAAACTGCGTGGGCGGTCAATCGCGGCTCTGGCTCTCAGGGAAGGAATGTCATTGGTGGCAACTAAATCTGTTAACGATCCTGAGTTCATCCGCCGCGTCAGGATCTCCCGGCCTGATGTCATCGTCTCTGTCGCGGCTCCCGAAATCTTCAGAGACGCCATTCTTGGTTCCGCGCGGCTGGGATGCATTAACGTCCATTCAGGACAACTGCCGAAATACCGCGGCATGATGCCGACCTTCTGGCAAATGCGCTTCGGCGAGCGACACGCGACGGTGACTGTCCATGAGATGGCTGCGACGATCGACTCCGGGGCGGTGCTTGGAACAGCAGAATGTCCGATACGCGAGCACGACAGCCTCGATCGCGTAATCAATGAAACGAAGCAGCAAGCCGCGCGACTGACGATCCGAGTCCTGACCGATCTTGCGGTTGGGGCCTCGAGTCCGCAACCTCTTGACATGACGAACGCTTCCTACTACTCCTTTCCGAGCCGTGACGATGTCAGGAGTTTCCGTAAGCGCGGACACCGGATGCTGTAGCGGACCACGACTGATATGACGGTCGCAACTTCGGACGCCCTTGCTGTCATGACGATCGATGTCGAGGACTGGTTCCATGTCGAAAACCTAAAGCCGATTATCCGGCGTGA
>Ga0207693_10005095_pt1 | contig 11017 bp, 5 predicted proteins | sample LARL81metaG_FD_184347 | JGI IMG/M metagenome (GOLD analysis project Ga0207693, IMG submission 184347) | Corn, switchgrass and miscanthus rhizosphere microbial communities from Kellogg Biological Station, Michigan, USA - LAR L8-1 metaG... | ecosystem: Host-associated > Plants > Roots >... | reverse complement strand
CAAAGATCGATTACGGGAAGCTCCAATGAATTCGCCGCTATCTCGAAACATAAAACTTTAGATCGGGCATGTCCTGTTCATCGCTCCGCTCGCGGCAAAAGAATAGGCTAGAGAGGGTTGCGCTCAGCTAGTAGAGTCGCGCTTCATGGCTGACGAGCAGAAGGCGAAGCTGCGCCTGGAGATCGCGCACGTGCTCTTCATGGACATCGTCGGCTACTCTACGCTGCTGACCGACGAACAATCAGAAGCGGTTCAGGAGTTGAATCAGATTGTGCGCAGAACCGAGGCGGCGCGCGAGGCCGAAGCTGCAGGGGGGCTTACCGTTTTGCCAACGGGCGATGGCATGGCGCTGGTTTTCACCGGGTCCGTGGAGGAACCGGCCGAATGCGCCCTGGAGATTAGCCAAGCTTTGCGCGCGCAGCCGAGTCTCCCGGTGAGAATGGGAATCCACAGCGGCCCGGTTCATCATGTGAAGGATGCAAACGGGCGCGAAAACATCGCCGGCGTAGGCATTAACATCGCGCAGCGGGTGATGGATTGCGGCGACGCCGGCCACATTCTCGTGAGTAAACGCGTCGCTGACGATCTCGCGCAACAGCGTCGTTGGCAGCCGTATCTGCATGAACTCGGCGACGTGGAAGTGAAACACGGAGTTGTTGTCTCGTTAGTTAATTTTTATGCCGAGACAATTGGCAATCCCACGCCGCCGGCGCGAATCGGGAAAGTGCGCGGGAGTGTTCGTGCCTTGTCGAAAGGCACGCGCAAAGGACTCTCTCCGGTTGCGCGCGCGATCTTTATTATCGTGGGATTGCTCATCGCACTCACCTTCGTGCTTGCCATTGTGTCAGTGATTTTCGCGCCCGCGATCATGCGCACGCTCGACAAACGCGGGTTGACGACATTGCCTCAACCGAGCGCCACCGCGTCCCCTTCGTTGGCTGATACCATTAAAAGCGCAGTCGCCAAGAAGATCACCGATGAGTTACAGGGCGAACTTTCTCGTAAGAAAAACGCTCCGGTCGAGCCACCTCCTGCCGGTTCGGCGATCCCGGAGAAAAGCATTGCCGTCTTGCCATTTGAAAACCTTAGTGAAGACAAATCGAACGCCTACTTCGCTGAAGGTATCCAGGACGAGATCCTCACCCGTTTGTCGAAAATCGCCGATCTAAAGGTCATTTCCAGTACCTCTACTCAGAAATACAAAAGCGCGCCGGATAACTTGCGCGAAGTAGGCCAGCAATTAGGCGTAGCGAACTTACTCGAAGGCAGCGTGCAAAAAGCCGGCAGCGCGGTGCACATCAATGTGCAGTTGATCAAAGCTGCGACCGATGAGCACGTGTGGGCGGAGAGTTACGATCGAGAATTACAAAATATCTTCGGAGTAGAAGGCGAGGTGGCTGGCAAAATCGCCGACGCGCTCGATGCCAAACTTAGCGGTGCCGAGGAAAAAGCTCTCGCGGTTAAGCCGACGAGCAATGTTGCAGCCTACGATGCTTACCTCCACGGGCGATCGATTGAGGCAACGCTCTTTGATATCCCGGGAGAACAGCAAGTTGCCTCCGATTACGCGAGAGCCGTGCAACTCGATCCCACCTTCGCACTGGCCTGGGCGCGTCTGGCTATCGTGCGAAGCTTTCTCTACTTCAATACAATCGATCGCGAGACCAATTCTCCCACCGCAATTAAGGAAGCGGTGGACCGTGCTATGGCGCTCCAACCAGAGCTGGGCGAAGCGTGGCTCGCCCGAGGGGTTCATCGCTATCAGGTTCTGCATGATTTCCCGGGCGCACTGCAAACTTACGCGGAAGCGGGTAAACGCCTGCCGAATAGCGCCGATGTTTTCGGTAACATGGCCTTCGTGGAACGGCGCATGGGCCGCTGGGACGAGGCGGTGAGTCATTTTCGAAAAGCCATTTCCCTGGATCCGCGGAATCTCCAGCTCCTCATCTACACCGGCGAAACGCTGGGTTACTTACGGAATTTTGCGGAAGCGGAAGATTTCGTGGATCGCGCGCTGCAAATTGCGCCGGACGCGGTCCGGGCCCTTGTCGCGAAGATAAATCTTTTTCAAGCTGAAGGTCGGCTGGATGAGGCTTCGAAACTGGCTGCGCGGATTATCGCGCCTAACGAAGGACCCCTGGAAATATCTAGCAAGGCGACTCAATTATTCTACGAACGACGGTTCGACGCGGCGATCGGCCAGCTTCAATCCACCACGACACCATCCAAACCGGGGGAGCAGCTCGACCCATGGAAACAAGCTTACCTCCCGCTTCTTGGCTATTGCCAGCAGCTGGCTGGTAAGACCGCTGATGCGCATGCCACTTTTTCACTGGCGATCCATGCAATCAAACCGTCGCCGACGGCGAGGGTTCCTGTTGAGCAAGACCTGCTGCCCTGCGCTCTCGCTCTGTCTTATGCTGGGCTGGGAGAGAAAGACAAGGCGCTCGCCCAAGCGCGACAGGCGGTTACCGATTATCAGGACGATTCGATAAACAAGCCGCTGGCAGAAACTGTGCTCGCACAGGTCGAGGCGCAGGTGGGGGATATCGATGCCGCGATCGCCGCACTTCCACACCTGCTCGAAGTGCCCGCGGGACTTACGCCTGGCCTTCTTCGACTCGATCCTTACTGGGATCCGCTGCGCAAAGATCCGCGCTTCCAAAAACTCTGCGAAGAAAAACCAGAGTGAAGATCGACAACTTCTTCGCCGAGCTGCAGCGGCGCAACGTTTACAAGGTTGCCGTCGCCTATGCGATTGTCGGCTGGCTCCTGGTGCAAATTGCCACCCAGGTTTTCCCCTTTCTGGAGATTCCGACTTGGATCGTGCGGTTGGTGATCGTATTGGTCGCGGCCGGATTCCCAATCGCGCTTGTCATCGCCTGGGCCTTTGAGCTCACGCCGGAAGGAATCAAACGCACGGATGATGTCGATCCTGCAGCGTCGGCGCGACAACCACGAAAGTATACTTGGATATTTGTTGTGATCGTTGGAGCCGCCCTCTCAGTCGGTTTGTTTTTCACTGGACGCTACACCGGCCGCGCTACCACGAGTGCAGCTGGCACCGAATTGCCCGCAAAGTCGATCGCAGTACTTCCGTTTGAAAGTCTGAGTGAAGAAAAAGGCAATGCTTATTTTGCCGAGGGAATTCAGGACGAAATTCTTACCCGCCTGGCCAAGGTCGCAGACCTGAAAGTGATTTCGCGCACATCGACACAGCATTTCAAAAGCGCGCCGGATAATCTTCCCCAGATCGCGAAGCAGCTCGGTGTGACGAACATTCTCGAAGGCAGCGTGCAAAAAGCGAACGATCAGGTACGCGTCAATGTGCAGCTCATTAATGCGCTGACCGACGCGCATCTTTGGGCGGAGACTTATGATCGGAAACTGACCGACATCTTTGCGGTCGAAAGCGACATCGCAAAGACGATTGCCGACACTTTGCAGGCAAAGCTTACCGGCGCAGAGAAAATCGCGATCGCGAAAAAGCCAACCGAAAATCCGGAAGCTCATGAGCTTTATCTCAAAGGCCGGTTCTTCTGGAATAAACGCACCGCGGCTGATCTGCGGAAATCGATTGAATATTTCAACCAGGCTATCGCAAAAGATCCTGGCTATGCGCAAGCCTACGCCGCTTTAGCGCAATCGTGGAAGCTACTCCCGGCGTTCAATGGAGGCGCGCCGAACGATTGTTTTCCACAGGCCGAGGCCGCGGCTAGAAAAGCGCTCGCGTTGGACGATACTTCATCCACTGCCCATGCTGTTCTAGCGTCGCTCAAAGGACTCAACGGCTTCGATTATCCCGGGGCAATTGCTGAATACGAACGAACTCTGCAATTAAACCCGAACGACGCGACGGCGCGTCAATGGTTCGCCAATGACGCTCTCGCCAACATCGGCCAGACTGAGCGCGAGATCGCGGAATTGAAACACGCGGTGGAACTCGATCCGCTATCGCTCGTCATCAATAGCAATCTTGGCGTAGCCTACATCCATGCCGGCCGTCTGGATGAAGCGATCGCGCAGTTGCGCAAAACCGTGGAACTCGACGGCACATTTTACTATGCCCGCTACAATCTCGCGCAAGCGCTGGAGTTGAAGGGCCTTATTCCCGAAGCCACGGCGGAGTATCAAAAAACGATGAGCATGACCGAGGATCCGGTTCCATTAGGAATGTTGGGCCGTCTATACGCTTCGCATGGTCAAAAGGATGAAGCGCTAAAAATCCTTCAGCGATTGCGTCAAAATCGAGAGCAACGTTACACGGCGGCTTACAGCCTGGCCCTCATTTATGTGGGCCTGGGTGATCACAATGAGGCGCTCAACTGGCTCGAACAAGGTTATCGCGAGCACGACGGCTTTAACATCGGACCTATCCGGGTCGATCCGCTGCTTGCTCCACTGCACGGCGATCCGCGATTCGAACCACTCGCGGAGAAGATTGTTCCGGCGCGGGAATTCGGAAAAACCGGAATTCAAAGATGAGCGCCGGCGAACAACGCAAACTGGCCGCGATCATGTTCACGGACATGGTGGGTTACAGCGCGCTGAGTCAGCGTGACGACAAGCTGGCGCTGGAGCTGTTGGAGGAACATCGTCATCTGCTCCGCGAAATCCTTCCACGCTTCAACGGGACCGAGATCAAAACGATCGGGGACGCTTTCCTGATCGAATTCAACAGCGCATTGGAAGCGGCCCAATGTGCCATCGAAATCCAACGCACCCTGGCCAAGCGCAATCACGATGTGACTGCCGATCGGCGGATCGAACTGAAAATTGGTATTCACATTGGTGACGTAGTACATCGCGGCGGCGATGTGTATGGCGACGGAGTAAACATCGCCTCGCGGATCGAACCGCTGGCCGGCGCGGGTGGGATTTGCGTGTCGATGGATGTGGAACGGCAGATTCGTAACGCGCTGGAGGCGCGTTTCGAGAAGCTGGCGACGACCGAGCTAAAAAACATTTCTGTGGCGATGGATTTATTCCGCATCGTGCTGCCGTGGGAGCAGCCAACGAAGGCAAAACCGGCAGAAACGAGCTCGAACGGCCGCTCCTTCCCAGCTTCACGTTTGGTTTGGGTCGGTGCGACTGTGCTGGCTCTCGTCGGGCTTGGTTGGTGGTTCGCTCATCAAACAAGCAAGCAAGTTGTGAGTTCCTCCGGCCCCTCAAACTCTGGCGCAGCGCCCGCCGCTAATAAGAAATCGATCGCGGTGCTGCCGTTCTTGAATCTAAGCGCGGACAAGAACGACGAATACTTAAGCGATGGCATGACCGAAGAACTGCTCAACGCGCTAACGAAAGTAAAACAACTGCACGTGCCGGGCCGGAGCTCATCCTTCGCCTTCAAAGACAAGACCGAGGAAGGCATCTTCCGCAAGGTTGGCGAGCAACTTCACGTCAATGCCGTCTTGGAAGGCAGCGTGCGCAAAGCCGGTGACAGGCTGCGGATTACCGCCCAGTTAGTCAATGTAGCCGACGGGTTTCATCTCTGGTCCGAAACCTACGACCGCGACATGAAAGACATCCTCGCCGTGCAAAGCGACGTAGCGAGGCGTGTGGTCGAAGCATTGCAAGTGCAGTTAGGTGTCGATGACGAACGCGCGCTCGCGAAGAAGCCGACCGAGAATCCGGAAGCTCACCGTCTTTATCTGCTCGGTCGTTACCATTTCGAAAAATTCACTCGCGCCGGCTGGAACAACGCGATCCAATATTATGAACAAGCCCTCCAGGTAGACCCTAACTTCGCTTTAGCGTATTGCGGACTAGCTGACACCTACGGCTGGGCGGGCGGGCAGATCATGGCGGGCAAGGAAGCCTGGGCCAAGGAAATGGAACTGGCGCAGAAGGCACTGGCTCTCGATCCGAACCTCGCCGAAACGCATCTTTCTATGGGGACAGCTCTCTTCAGCGTACTCGATCCCTATGCCTCCGAGAAAGAACTCGACCGCGCCGTAGAATTGAATCCCAACCTATCACTGATCTATGATCAATACGGTTGGACCTTCTCGGAAATGGGCCGGTTCAATGAAGCGATTGCGGCAGAAAAGAAGGCACTGGAACTCGATCCCCTGAGCACTTTTCTGAACACCGACCTCGCCTTTTTTCTTTACTGGGCGCGCCGTTATGAGGAGGCGACTGAGCAAATCCGCAAGACTTTGGAATTGGATCCGAATAATGCTTTCGCCCACTCGATCCTGGGCTGGTGCCTGCTCGGGAAAGGGAGTAAAGCTGAGGCAAGGTTGGAGTTCCAAAAGGCTACAACGTTGGATGACCTGCCATGGTATGTCAGTTCGTTAGGCTATGCCTGCGCCGTTTCGAGTGATCGCGCAAAAGCCGAGCAGATTCTGCACGACTTAGAAGAGCTGGCCAAGCATCGATATGTCTCACCAGCGAACCGGGCGGCAGTTTACTTAGGACTTGGCGAAAACGACAAAGCTTTGGATTGGCTGGAGAAAGCTTATGAAGACCGTGATCCCATCTTTTGGTGGATCAATGGCGATCATCTTTATGACAGCGTCCGCAACGAGCCGCGCTTCCGAGTGCTGGTCCACAAGGTTGATAGGAGCAAAGCAGAGCCAAAGAAGTGAAGATCGACCACTTCTTCTCTGAGCTGAAGCGGCGCAACGTTTACAAGGTAGCGGTCGCGTATGCGGTCGTCGGGTGGCTTGTGATCCAGGTTAGTTCGACCGTGTTGCCGACGTTTCATGCGCCCGAATGGGTGGTGCAAACGCTCGTCGTGCTGGTGGCACTAGGTTTTCCGATCGCGCTCGTGATCGCGTGGGCATTCGAGCTGACGCCGGAAGGATTGAAACGCACGGAGGATGTCGATCGTGTAGCAACGGCGCGGCAACCGCGAAAGCATGCTTGGATTTTTGTTGTGCTCGTCGGAGCCGCGCTCTCGATCGGTGTTTTCCTGCTCGGTCGCTTTACGGCTAGAAGCAATGCAGTGTCTCGATCCGCCTCCGAGGAACTACGGCGCGACAAGCAGGGCGAGACGTTTGCAGGTTCATCGATTCCGCAAAAATCGATTGCGGTGTTGCCGTTCGAAAATCTGAGCGACGACAAGAACGCCGCTTATTTCGCCGACGGCATTCAGGATGAAATCCTGACCAAGCTCGCGAGCATAGCCGATCTCAAAGTGATCTCACGGACTTCCACCGCGAAGTACAAGAGCAAGCCGGAAGATCTAAAGACAGTATCGCAACAGCTCGGAGTTGCGACGGTGCTGGAAGGCAGTGTGCAGAAGGCCGCCGACAAAGTGCGCGTCAACGTGCAGCTGATCGACGCTCGCGCCGATTCGCATCTCTGGGCGAAATCGTACGACCGCGACATGAAAGATGTCTTTGCCGTGGAGAGCGAGGTTGCGCAGGAAATCGCCGATTCGCTGCAGGCGAAGCTTTCACCGGCCGAAGCCAGCACGCTTGCGACTGCGCCAACAAAGGACACTGCTGCCTACGATCTCTTTCTGAAAGGCGAGTTCGAGGAACGCCTGGCCGATAGTTCGCTGAAGGCGGAGTCGTTCGACCAGGCGGCTGCCTGGTACCAACAGGCCATTGCGCGCGATCCGAATTTCGCGCTCGCCATGGCTCGTCTCGTCCAGAACCGCATCCAGCGTCATTGGTTCATTGAGCAGATGAGCGAAGCGGAGCTGACCCAACTCCAGAGCGTCGCCAAGCAGGCCGTCGCTCTCGCGCCCAAACTCGCGCAAGTGCACGTCGCGCTTGGCCAGTTTTACTACCATGGTCACCGGCAGTACGAACCGGCGCTAGCGGAGTTCGAGCGCGCGTTACAATTACAACCAAACGCTTCCACTGCGCTGGAGTATTCAGGTTACGTCCATCGCCGGCAGGGGCAATGGGAACGTTGTTTGGACGAGCTCAAAAGAGCTCTCGAACAGGATCCGCGCAACGCCGCGATCGCGGCAAATTTCGCTAACACTTACCTGCCATTACGAATGTGGAAAGAAGCCGAGCGCACCGCCAGGCATGCGCTCGAAATTGATCCGTACGCCGCCGATGGCATGCGCACATTGCTCGGCAGTATTATCGGTGGAAGCGGTGACATCAACGAAGCGCAGCGCGTCCTGGCCACCTTTCCGGCAGAGAACAAGATTTTGGTGAATTCTAATTTCGGCGATGTCCGGGCCATTACCGGTGACCGGGCTTATGTTTTCGTTCTCGCGCGGGATTTCAAAGCAGCGCTGAAAGTCTGGGAAACTGCTGGGAACACTGCCGTCGATGAACGGCGCCGGCTATCAGCCAGAGTCGCGATCCGAGTCCTGGGCGGCGATCTCATTGGCGCACAAGCTGAAGCGGAGAAAGCCAGAGAGCTGCTGGAGGAGAGATTACATGAGCTGCCTAACGACATTTCTTCGATGACGCAATTGAGCTGGGTTTACCTTGCGCTCAAACGTAATAGCGACGCGACGAAACTCGCGCGGCAAGCTGCCAACCTCTTACCGCCGGAGAAGGACGTGGTCGTTGGTAACCTCCTCCTGAGCGGCCTGGCCGAGATCGAAGCTCGCACCGGCGCGACGGCGGACGCCATCGCCATTCTTCGCCGACTACTGTCGGTTCCTGCCGGCGGAAGCGTCGCCATCGCGCGCCTAAAAATCGATCCAGTCTGGGACCCGATCCGCAACGATCCCGGTTTCCAGCAACTGCTCGCTCTCAAGGAGCACGTCGGACCCTGACCAGTAGATGAGGCTGCAAAACTTCTTCGCCGAGCTGAAGCGGCGCAATGTTTACAAGGTCGCTGTCGCTTATGGCGTGGTCGCGTGGCTCGTCATTCAGGCGGCATCGATTTTTCTTCCCGCGTTCAATGCGCCGCAATGGGCGATGCAAATTATCATCCTCATTCTAGTTGTTGGGTTCCCGATTGCGCTGGCGTTTTCCTGGGCGTTCGAGATCACGCCCAAAGGAATTGTGCGCGAGTCGGAAGTTAATCCTAACGCATCGATCACCCATCTTACCGGCCGCAAGATCGTCGCCCTAACAATTGTGCTGGCCGTGATCGCCACCGGTTTACTGATCTTTCAATTTATTCGCGCAAGATCGACATCTTCATCTGCGGTGACGATCTCGAACAAATCGATCGCGGTTTTGCCCTTCGATAACTTAAGCGGCGATCCGCAGAACGCGTATTTCAGCGAAGGCGTGCAGGACGAGATTTTGACCCGACTGGCGAAGATCGCCGAATTAAAAGTGATCTCGCGCACATCGACGCAGCGATTCAAGAGCACGCCTAACGACCTGCGGCAGATCGCGCAACAGCTCGGCGTCGCCAACATCCTCGTAGGAAGCGTGCAGAAAGCGAATAATCAGGTCCGCGTAAATGTGCAGCTCATCAACGCGCTGACCGACGCACATCTCTGGGCCGATACTTACGATCGCAAACTGACCGACATTTTTGCAGTCGAGACTGAGATCGCGAAAGCGGTTGCGGATGTATTACAGGCAAAACTAACCGGCTCCGAACAGCACGTCATTGCCGCGCGACCGACCGAGAATACCGAAGCGCATCAGCTTTATTTGAAGGGACGATTCTTCTGGAACAAGCGCACCGGTAGCGATCTGAAGAAGTCGATTGATTACTTTCAGCAAGCCATCGCGGCAGACCCGAACTACGCACTCGCGTACGCCGGAGTCGCCGATGGTTATGTATGGCTTCCCGGCTACTCGGTAGGCACTCCGCGAGATTGTTACCCGAAAGCGGCAGCGGCAGCAAAGAAGGCCCTTGAGCTGGACGGCACTCTCGCTGAAGCACATACCTCGTTGGCTTTAGCGATTTGGTTCTACGATTTCGATTCCTCTCAAGCGATTAGGGAATTTGAACGTGCGATTGAGCTGAACCCCAATTACGCGATCGCGCACCAGCAGTACGGCAACACCACTCTGCCTGCATCGGGCCGGTTCGATGACGCGATCGCCGAGGGAAAGCGAGCCATCGAACTGGATCCTGTCTCGCTCGTCATTAATAAGGATCTAGGCGACGATTACAATTATGCGCGCCGCTACGATGAAGCGATCGCTCAGCTGCATAAAACGCTGGAAATGGATCCTGGCTTTTACCTCGCGCATCTCGTTCTTGGTCAGGCGCTGGACGCGAAAGGCGCTCATGACGCAGCGATTGTGGAATGCCAAAAGGCGCGAGCATTGAACGACGATCCTGCGGTGCTCGGAGTGCTCGGCCGCTCTTATGGTCTCTCGGGTAAAAAGATGGAGGCCGAAAAAATCCTCAATCAACTGAAGAAACTGTCCCAAGAGCGATATGTCGCAGCCTACAGCTTTGGTCTCGTTTGTCTCGGACTGGGCGACAAAGAGGAGGCGCTGCGCTGGCTTGAACAAAGTTATCAGGATCGCGCCGGCTCTGACATAGGATACATCAGAGTTGATCCCTTGCTCGATCCACTGCGCGGCGATCCGCGCTTCGAAGCGCTCGCGGAGAAGATTGTTCCAGCGAGTCAATTCCGTGCGTCTTCGAAATGAAGATCGAAAATTTCTTCGCCGAGCTGAAGCGGCGCAACGTTTACAAGGTTGCGGTCGCTTACGCGGTTGTGGCCTGGCTGCTCGTTCAGGTCGCAACTCAGGTTTTTCCGTTCCTGGAAATTCCCAACTGGGTCGTAAGGCTCGTCATCGCACTTGTCGTGATCGGATTTCCGATCGCGCTCGTGATCGCCTGGGCTTTTGAAGTCACTCCAGAAGGAATTAAACGAACCGAAATTGCCGATGCGATGCCGGCGGCAAAGGGACAGAAAAAGCATGCCTGGATTTTTATCGTTGTTGTCGCCGCGGCGATCTCGGTCGCGTTGTTCTTTCTCGGCCGTTACACAGCCGGGAGGAAGATTGAAACACCTAACGAGATCGCAAACAAATCCATCGCCGTTCTACCGTTTGAGAACTTCAGTGAAGACAAGGCTTTTGCGTTCTTCGCCGATGGAGTCCAGGACGAGATTCTGACTGATCTCGCAAAGATCGCGGATCTGAAAGTGATCAGCCGCACCAGTGTGATGCAA
>Ga0207693_10005092_pt1 | contig 11018 bp, 5 predicted proteins | sample LARL81metaG_FD_184347 | JGI IMG/M metagenome (GOLD analysis project Ga0207693, IMG submission 184347) | Corn, switchgrass and miscanthus rhizosphere microbial communities from Kellogg Biological Station, Michigan, USA - LAR L8-1 metaG... | ecosystem: Host-associated > Plants > Roots >... | reverse complement strand
GTTACCTACAACGGGGATGGGATTGCGTTCCAAATTTCCAGTGGCTTGGTAGCAAATAAGCCACTGAACAATGTAACTATCAATCACGTAACGATGTTCACTGATCCTAATAAGACGCTGCTCTTAGTCGGCTCCAACCACACCAATCCCGCACTACCTTCTAACATCGTGTTCACGAATAATATCGCAATAGCAGGACAGTACTCCGTTTGGTCGACAGGCGGACCGATTACAGGACCATGCGCTAAATCTGGCCAACCGCTCATCACCTTCAATCAATGTTGGAGTTCGTACACCGTCACCAACAACGTGATCATCGCTTATCCGAGAGGCGAGGGATCATGGCCAACTGGAAACCTGTTTGCCACAAGCCCAGAGGCGGTGGGATTTACAAACTACAACAATGGGAACGGCGGCGACTATCAACTGTCATCGTTCAGTCCCTACTTCGCGCCGAACCCTGGCGCGGATGTCTCCACCATCAACTCCAACATCGCCGGAGTCCGCTGAGACTAGACCCCGGCGATCTCGCCGAGGAGTTGCTCATTTTTTTCGGTCCGTGCGAACAGTACAAATCCGTCGTCGCCATCTGAGGATTCGCCTCTATCAAACTGCGAGAAGAAGGCCGGCAAATCGGTCCAACGAATTCGGCGGTCGTCACCCTCGACCCAGTTCCACTCTGGCCGGGGAGTCTGATAGAGGAAACGCGCCGAAAGCCAGACGTCGCCGCCTTGGGACCAAGCTAAGAGCGCCCGCTTGGCAGCGTCCTGACGCCAGTTTGCCAGCCGCTGAGCTCCAATTTCGAGCACGTTGTAGTTTCGCCAATCGCCGTTCAGGTTAATTGGATCCAGAGGGAAGTTCATCTTGAACTCGGAGACGTCCTCCTGAATATCGACCGTCATTACTACGCTGTTGCGCTTAAGGTGAGGCACGAGATCCCGGATTCGAGCCGCGGTGCGCTCCCGTTGTTCAGTTATGACGGCCTTGCGCATTGCGGCGCCGTTAACAACGACGATTGAGACAAGGCACAGCACAATGGGAAGGCTCAGCCACGGGGATATTTTTTTCTCCTGCAGCGCAACCGCGGCCGCCAAAAAGACAAAAGGATACAAGGGAAGGTAAATGTCAGTGGAGCCGGCCTGAAAGATAAACAAAGCGAAAATCCAAAGAGGGACCATGGCCGTAGCCAAGATGAGCAACATTCGCCGCCCGTAGCTTGACCGTAGCAAAGAAACGAGGACCGCAGCGACAAACGCGTAGAACAGAGCAATCTTGCAGAAAGTCAGTCGGAACAAGGAAAGCAGGGGCACGGCCGCGTAGGGGTCGTGCACCAGAAAGCGCTTGAAATATACACCATCGTCTCCCAGATAGATAAACGCGCGAGGGAAAGAAAATGCAAGCCGGATCAAGCTGCGGGACTGGATCTGACCATGGCCAGCCGATACGATCCAGGCCTTCACGCTAGTCACATCGTGAATTCCCAAACCGAGAATAACCCCGACATAGAGGAGCATTCCAATCGCAATGCATTGTCCGAGGGTCCACAAGACGACGCGCCTGTCTTGTTTGAATGATCCCCGACCGAGCAGCGACGACATCGCTGCCGCAGGAACGACAAATGCATACGGGAGCCAAAGGAACACCGCAGCGGCAAAACACAGGGCAGCAGGAAAAAAGGCGAACCATGGCTGAGGACGCAGATCCTCTTCTCTCTGGAGCAGCAGCCAAATACCGGCGAGCAGGCAGGTTAAACCCGGAATGTAGGAGCTTCCCGTGTGCAGATAATTCAGGAATGAGTTTGCGGTCAGGAAGGCAAGGCTCACTAACCAAGCAACCCAAGCCCGCCGGCCTGTTCGCCTGATCACATCGAACAACAAAAGGACACAGAGCACACTCGAAGTCCAGGCAATCGAAATCAGAGTAATAATCAGGCGCGTGCGGTCGCTATCCCCCACGAAGATCCCGGTCAAAGGTTTAGCGAGCTCAAACAGGAGGAGTCCCAAAGGGCGCCAGAGAATGTGACCGAAGTCCCAGAAATCGTGATGGTAGCCGCGCTCATTCAGGATGTCGGCGACATACTCTTTGGTGTCGCCCATGAAATAGGCTCTGGTGGACATGGTAATGAGCAAGCAACAAACGGCCAGCAATGCGATCTGAATATATAGAGAGCGGCGGCTTGTGCGGGCTGTTTCAGGCAGCTGATCTCCGATAGGGTATGCGCTGGTCAATGTTATCTCTCTTGACTCAAGAGCTCGGCATAACGCACTTTCATCGATTCGGTTTGCCGTTGGCATGAGAAGAGGTTCGCGACCCTGTCATACCCGCGTTGTCCCATGCGAGCGGCGGTTTCTCAATCTCGAAGCAGATTCACAATGCGCTGACTCATGGCCGCAAGTTCTGGCAATTATGGATCGATCTGCTGCACGTCCATTACTTAATTTAACGCTAGCCACAACGACGTCCGGCTTGCCGTCGCCATTTAGATCGGCAACGGCGCAGAGCGCTGCAGCAGGCATTCGTTGGAATTCTGTTGCTCAATCTTCGTGCGATCTGGACATTAAGCGCGACTCGGAATCGTTTCAGCGAAAAGTTTGCCGCCATTTCCCCCATTTTGCGTTATCCCCATCGCATCGAATCTCTGGCAGCATTCCTGCGGGCACGCTTAGAGCCAGCCGATAACATCGTGATCGACGATCACAACTCGGAGTCCAATATCGTCGCCCAGGCGCTCGGACTGCCCTTGCCTGCAACTTCCCGAACTTTCTTGGCCAGCTTAAGTCCAGCCTCCAAGCTTCGAGCGTACGTCGAGCAACAGCATCCCCGCTATTTCATTTACGCACCAAGGCGTGTTGGAGAAGAGCTTACCGCTCGGGGGTGGGCTGCCTCCTGGTCTCTCGAGCGCCGATGTGCGTTGTACGTATCAAAGTGACGTCTATCGTATATATGAAGTTTCTTATCGATAGCCATCTGCTGTTGACAGGCATTCGCCGCCGCAGGGTGGATGAAGAAGAGTGATGTCGGAGCCGCTTCTACCTTAGATACCCGGCGAAACCGGTTTCCAGACTCCATTGCAATCCGTTTACCGTCCAGCTGGGAGCAATACGCTTCAACCGCAGAGGATCGTCGCCTTTTCCTGCCAACCCTCCATCTGTTGTGACGGCTGTTTCGTACCCTGCCGCACGGCTTGCAGTCACGGTTTGCTCCGTCCAGTGAGGCGATAGGGCAGGACAGGGATATGCAAAGTGTGAGACAGGACCTCCGAGTTTCTGCTCCAGACGCTGCTTGGACTCGGTCAATTCGCGCCGGGCGACTTCTGGATTTACATATGCCATGTTCGGATGAGTCATGGTGTGGGAACCCACGATATGCCCCTGCTTTTCCAATGCCCGCACCTGGTCGTAGCTCATCATCAGGGCTCCCGATTCGACGGGTACCTGAGTATCCAGTTCCTCGCTGAGGTCGGCAACATACTTCTCCTGGACCGAGCCAGTCAGTTGGCAACACTCGTCGCAGGAACGTAGTAGCGCCTTTTCACACTCCATGTCATTCGACAGCGGCCAAATTTTTCCTGAAGAGTCAGTCCAGCATTCCTTTTTAGTATTACGCAAGACAAATCGAAGTCGTGCCGGCCAGGGCAGCGTGCGCCGCTCCACGCTGTCCACAGTTACGTAAAAAGTTGCCGGAATCCCTAACTCGTTCAAAACGGGGGCAGCAATCTCGTAGTTGTCTGTATATCCATCATCGAACGTAACCACGACGGCGCGGTCTGGAAATTCCCCCGCTCCGCTTAAGAAGTGCCCAACTTGTTGGAGGCTCGTAGGACGGAACCGTCGCGCGACTAATTCCATCTGTGCGCGAAACACCTCCCGGGGATGGATAATCTCTCCGAGATAGGCCTCCTGAGACGCGGGATCCTCCATGACAGAGTGGTACATAAGAATGGCAGCACTCGCGCCACGCAGGCGCCCAGCCACTTGCAGCAGACCGCTCCGCAGCACTGCCCTTTTTACAAGGTTCTTCATCTTTGGGAAGAATAGTTGTTGATCATCGATGGTTTCAGCGAGCGCGCCTATCCACGCGCTACAGCGCTCCCCTGAGGAACCAAATCGGCGCCACTCTCACCGTCCACGCAGACGCGCAGCCATAATTCCAGATTCAGCAGACGCCAGATGCGATTCCCATGGTCGCGCGCCCCGGCGCGGTGCTCGGCGAGAAGCCGCTTCAGAACCTGTTCCCGGAAGTATCCTCGTTGCAGACTTCGAGGTTCCATTAAAAGGCGCTCCAGATCTTCTAACTGCGGCCCGTTCAGCCAATGTTCCCAAGGTGTTGGAAAACCCATCTTCTTGCGGCCCACGATTGCCTCGGGCAGCAGATCCGCGACGGCTGACTTGAGAATGCATTTTCCCGCCATTCCTTTGATCGAGTATTTTGCCGGAATGCTGGCCGTGAATTCGACCAGCGCATGGTCAAGAAAGGGCACACGGCTTTCGACGGAAGCGGCCATACTCATCTGGTCCTGTTTCATGAGCAGTTCCACCAGGTACGTTTTGATATCGGAGTACAACAGCCGGTGCAAGAGATCGCCCGAAGAATGTTCCCAGTGGTTCATTGAGCCCGCGTAGGCGTTGCCAGCCGTTTGCCTGGTTTCGGGAGTCAACAACTCCTGTTGCTCCGCTGCGGAAAATGCGGAATAGAAATTGTCAAAATAGAACGAAGCCCAGGAGGCACCGTCCCGGCCTAAAAACGTATGCTCCAGCTTCCGCTTTGCTGCCCCCGAGATGGGAGATGCGAGAATTCCCCTCCTCAACAAGCGGCGCAGAGCTACGGGAGTGAGCGCGCGATAAACGCTGTCCATGCGCGAGTTCAGAAGAGTCCACGGATAGCGAGCGTAGCCCCCCAGCGTTTCATCGCTGCCTTCGCCGGTAAGCACCACAGTCACGCGCTGTCTCGCGAGCCGTGCAACAAAATAAAGGGCCACACTGGAGGGCCACACAATCGGCTCATCTTCATGCCAGATCAATCGCGGCAAGGTTTGGAAAAATACTTCGCGGCTGAGCCGCACTTCGTGATGTTTCGATCTCAGGTGTTCCGCGATGGTCCGGGCGTAAGGAAGCTCGCTGAATCCTTCTTCACCATAGCCCACGGAGAAGGTCTCGATGGGTTCTTTGCGGATCCTCGTTGTCAGCGCCGCCACCGCACTTGAATCCAGGCCGCCGCTCAGAAAAACGCCCAGGGGAACATCGCTCATCAAATGACTGGCAACGCAGGCTTCCAGTTGTTCCCGGTAGGAGCTGACGTAATGTTCGCGCGATAGGCTCCCATCATCGGATTTGACCGTCAAGTCCCAGTACGACGAAGTTTCCAACTGGCCCGTCTCGTCCACGGTAAGGATGTGGCCGGGCAGCAATTTCCGAATGCTGGCGTACATACTCTGCTCGCCGGCGATATAACCAAAAGCAAGATATTCCGCCAGGGTGCTCTGGTTGAACTCCGGCCTCACACCCGCATAGGCGAGGATCGTTTTGATTTCCGACCCGAACAGCAACGTGGAGCCATCGTAGCGATAGTAGAGAGGCTTGATCCCCAGACGATCCCGCGCAATGAATAAAGACCGGCTGGACCGATCCCAGATGGCGAACGCAAACATTCCGCGCAAATGCTGGACACAGTCTCTTCCGTACTCTTCGTACAAATGGACGATGGTTTCGGTATCGGCCTGCGTGCGGTAACGGTGCCCGCGAGCCTGCAGGTCCTTGCGCAAATCCCGGTGATTATAGATTTCCCCGTTGAATACGATCCAGATGTTGCCATCTTCATTGCTGAGCGGCTGGTGACCGGTCTGGATATCGATAATGCTGAGGCGACGCATGGCCAGTCCGGCGTTGCCGTCAACAAAGAAGCCGTCGTCGTCGGGACCGCGATGAACGATTTGCCGGTTCATCGCCGCCAACAGCTCACGATTCACTCGCTGAGACGGGTCGGAATGGAAAACGCCGCAGATTCCACACATCGCTACACACCTATCACATTTGGATCATTGCCCGGGCACGATCAAATCTCCGTCTGCCAATACACGATCAAGCGACTGCTGCAGCACAACGTGGTCAGGATCAGATGAAAACAGATCAACGTTGCCGGAAGAACTCAATACCTCAGCATAGCTCACCCGTCTGGCGCATGTGAGCACCCGCCTGCCCCCAACGGCCGCGTAAGAGCCATTGCACAGGACCAACGAATATTGCTCCTTTTCGCGATCAACAGACCAGCAGAGAAAATCAGCATCGCTAGCCCACACTCCCAGAGCCCATGGACCCGGCCGGCCACCGAAGAAAAAGCTGTGCTCTTGCCGCAGGTTGGAATATTGATAGCCGCCAACCGATTCGGGAGCAAAGTCATTAACTTTCACCAGCCGGCCGAGATTGGCGGGAGAGTTCTCGCCCGCCACCACGAGAGTGGCGAAATCCGCGGGGAGTTCGACTTGCGCACCGAAGTTGACTACACGCGCGCTTTCTCTGCGCCCATAAGCCGGAGACCAGGAATCGCGGCGCACGCTCTGCGACCATCCGTGACCATCGATCGTCAACAACGCCAGACTCTCTCGCTCGCCGGTGAAAAGGTATTGCTGTGACTTGGCGGGAAAAAGTGTCGGACCAATGTGCCATGCGATATCCAGCTGATGCAATCCTTGGCCTAAGGCCAGATCGCGCACCAACCAGAATTCCCCTTTTCTGTGAAACACCCACCTGCGGTGAATTACCGGACTCGGTAGGCGGGAATATCCGTCATGACTCCCTTGAAAGAGATTAAATTGCTGTCCTGTGAACCATTGTTCGACGTTGACCCGTGGGGGATTCTGCCAGGAGAACGGACCGCTTTGATCGGCCTGATCGCGTCCATCGACCTGCATGGTGTTATGGGCACCCGTGCCCCGCAAGCGAGCCCGCTCATCGCGCTCGCCCACATATTCGAAGGTTCCCGGATCGAGCAGAAGATTTCGCCCGTTTCGAACCAACCAAACGCTCAATGCATCGGCGTGTCCATGCCCTCCTCTCCCTGCTCCCAAGGGCCCGGCATCGATAACTAACTGTTGCCCGGACTCTTCCTCTGCCATGAGGAAAAGGCCGCTGGCGACGAGACCGGTCGAAACGCCAGACGGATCGGCGCTGGGCAGAGAATCAAATTCCGCCAGCCCCGTGACGCCCAACAACCACAAGGTTTCCTCCCGCGGAGCAACCGCTAGCGACTTTAAATCTCCACGCCGGTACAGAATCGCGCCCACGGCTAGAGGATCGAGCATATGCTCGGCCTGATTGCGACGGGGATCAAACAGCCTTCCGCCGTCGTCATCGCCCATGCTTGGCGCAACTCCGGCCCGGCCCAGCAGCAACAGGGCATTGAGCATGCGCTGCAAGATCTGGTCGAACTCTGACGAAACTGGAACTCCATTGAGCGCCGCTAAAATCCGGGCATGCAGGAACATGTCCAGCGCATAGACGTGGTAATACGTGGATTGTTCAAAGTACAATCCATCTTCGCGTACCTGGGTCACGGCCTCAGCTTCCAGGATTTCCCAGCCACGTTGTCGCCACCGTGCTGCCGATTGCAAACCAGGGACGAGCGTCCCGATAAAAAATATGGCCAGAGCCTCGCCGATAAGATGCGTGTTTGGAGAAAAGTAGGTGGACAGGTAAGTCTCTAGGTGGCGGCCGTTGAGGCTCAGGGCATCCTGCCATTGTTCACGCAGTGCAGTTGTGAAAAGGGGGCATCCCAGCAGCAGAAAGTAGGTCCAAATCCAGGACAAACTTCGGAAGCCGACCTCCAGGCTGCTAGCCCAATTCACACCCATCGGATACGGATTCTGTTTGTGCCACTGGGTCCACTGCACAAGAATCTCGCGCACAAACTTTTCGTCGCCCGTGAGCCGGTAAGCCTTGGCCAGGGTGACAAAGTGCTGGTGACGATTCAGCTCCCAAGTAACCTTTGAATCTCCAACTTCGTTGAAGTCAAGGTACTTGATCTTGAACCAGGGTTTGAGGGGCGCGCGCTTGCCGTGCAAAACGTCGGCTTGCCAGTCGATCTGAGAGCCGTAATCCAGGTCTTCATAGCCGAGCAGGTCAAACCGATGTCGGCAGATCTTTTCTGCGCGCAGCGCAATCTCATCCGCCTGCGCGGGAAACACCTGTTTCAGCTCAGCAATCAATGCGGGAATTTCCGCAGGCGTGAAGAAGAAACGCCCCTCTGCTGCCAATCCACCGTGCAGCGCACCCAGGAAGTTGTGGCCGCGTCGAAAGCGCCAAAGGTCTGCCCGAGCGCTCAAGAACTGCCGCAAGCGGTCAACCAGTTCCTGGCGCGGCATGGAAGTAATTCGCCCTAGGCGACGTTTCCATTGGGAAGGATTTGCCATCGCCTACTGACTTCTTCCCTTCCGCTGGAGAAGTTCGCTGTAGAGAGCGTCCACCTCAAGCACCAGCCTCTCGAAACTGAAATTCTGGACGATGAACTCTCGCGCACTTAGTGCCATCTGCCGTGCTAGGCCATGCTCCCGCAAGAGTTTTAACAGAGCGCTCGAGAGCGCTCCTGAGTTCTCTGGCGGCACGAGTAGTCCGGTAACACCATCCTGGACCAGTTCGGCACTTCCGCCGACCCGGCTCACGATCACAGGCAGTCCCGCCGCCATGTATTCCAGCACAGCGTTCGGCAGACCTTCCGCCCTCGAAGGCAGCACCGCGATGTCACAGCAGGCAAGAATCTCCGGAACATCCGCGCGACGGCCCAGGAACAGGAAATCGTGCCTCACACCCAACTCTGCGGCTCGCTGCTCAAAGCTGGCTCGCTGTTCTCCATCACCAACCAGAATGAATCGCGTGGATGGAAACTCCCGAACTACAGCAGGCGCGGACGCAATCAGCCACGGATGCCCCTTCACATCGCTGTGCATGTTGCCGACCAGCACGATGAGCTTGCCGTTGCCTGCTCCGGGGAATAGATGCTCGCGTTCATTGTGGCGATCGCTGAATTTCTCGATGTCCACTCCATTCTGAATTACGCACATCTTGTGCGGTCGGAACCCGTCCTCGGCAATCAAGGCGTCGCGGATGGGTGTGGCATTGGTTAGCACTGCGCCGGATAAATTCTGGATCCGCCGCAGCCAGCCTCGGCGTTTGCCCCGGTACCAGTCGGAATGCGCGAGATCGCGGCGACTGGAAACAATCGCAGGGACCCCAGCCAGCCGTGCCGCCGGAACGCCCAGCAAGTTCGACCACAAATCGTGGGTGTGGACGACGTCAAATTTCTCCCGCCTCAGGAACCAGCTTAGCCGCAGCACCTGGTAAAGCCCTGCCGGAGTGTCGATACCGCCACGAGGATGGAATTCGCGCACCGCGACGCTTATTCCGTAAAGTCGTTCTAACAAAGGGCCTTCCGCACGCAGGCAGCCCAGCGTCACATCGTACCCAGCGATCGGAATCCGCAGGGCTAGTTCCACCGCCTGGGTTTCCGTTCCGCCAACATTGAATGAGTCCACCAGGTAGAAAACCTTGCGCTGGCCGTGCGGAGGGTGACAACCCGCGGGCGCGCCGGGGGTCGCCGCCATATCAGAAGTAGGATTGCTAGCAGTCACGCTTTTCCAGAATAATGCCAATGGCCTAAGTTTGAGCTACTTACCGGTGTTTTTCCTCCGGCCTCCGTAAATCGCACCTACGTGTTTAAATATTATCTGTAGTTTGGGTCAGGCTGCCTTGAAAAGTGCAGACCTAAGAATGCCTTCGTCCACGGTAACGGTTCAGTGCCACAGACTAAGAGTCTTGCATGTCATTGAGCTGCATGGTCTTATACAATCCGGCAGGCCCCGATTCGGCCTGAGCGAGGCTCCGACATCCTTCGCTGGCTGCTGCTGTAACTGTCATAGCCTTATGTTGGTTTGTCAGAATAGGAACTGGAAACCCATGAGTCCATCGATCAGCGTGTTCGGACTAGGCTACGTTGGCACCGTCACTGCGGCCTGCCTCGCGCATAAGGGACACAACGTCATTGGAGTCGACCTAAGCTCGCTAAAGGTTGAAGCCATGCAAGCCGGGCGCAGTCCCATCGTTGAACCGAACCTGGGTGATCTGATCTCTGAGGGCCACACGACTGGCCGCCTGAATGCGACTTCAGACTCCAAATACGCCGTGATGCACAGCGACATTTCCTTTCTCTGCGTGGGAACACCGAGTTTGCGCAACGGAAAACTCGATCTGGGTCACATCGAACCGGTGTGCCGGGAAATCGCGCAGGTCCTGAAGAAGAAAAACGGATTTCATCTGATCGTTCTTCGCAGCACCGTTTTGCCCGGTACTGCCGAGACTATCGTTGTTCCGGCTCTAGAAAAATTGTCCGGGAAAAAGCTTGGCCAGGATTTCGGCGTCTGCGTCAACCCCGAGTTCATGCGGGAGGGGACAGCCGTTGCGGATTTTCTCGAGCCTTCGGTTACCGTCATCGGGGCCTCCGAGCCAAAGCACAGCGGCACATTACGCGAACTCTACAAGTGGGCTCCTGGACGGATTTTCGAAACCTCCTTCCGCTCAGCGGAAATGGTCAAGTACGTTTGCAACGCCTGGCATGCCGTAAAGGTTTCTTTCGCCAATGAATTTGGCACGTTGGCAAAAGAGCTCGGCGTCGATGCCGCAGCCGTGGTCGACATCTTCACCGCCGATACCAAGCTCAACATTTCGCCCACGTATCTGAAGCCCGGGTTCGCGTTTGGCGGCTCGTGTCTTCCTAAAGACGTGCGGGCATTGAACTATCGCGCCAAAGAATTGGACCTGAATCTACCGTTATTTCAGTCCATTCTTCCGAGCAACGACGAACACCTTGATCGTGCCGTGGAAATGGTACTTGCAACTGGCAAGAAGAAGATTGGCGTGCTGGGATTGAGTTTCAAGGCCGCCACCGACGATCTTCGGGAAAGCCCTCAGGTGCAACTGGTAAAGCGTCTTCTGGGGGAAGGACGACAGATTCGCATCTGGGATGACAACGTT
>Ga0207693_10005091_pt1 | contig 11020 bp, 5 predicted proteins | sample LARL81metaG_FD_184347 | JGI IMG/M metagenome (GOLD analysis project Ga0207693, IMG submission 184347) | Corn, switchgrass and miscanthus rhizosphere microbial communities from Kellogg Biological Station, Michigan, USA - LAR L8-1 metaG... | ecosystem: Host-associated > Plants > Roots >... | reverse complement strand
CGACCTGGCGAAACGTCGTCTTGCCCGTTTTCGCGCCACCGAGGAAAGCCTTCAGCTGGTCGGGGCCCGACGCCGCCGCGGGGCAGGCCAGCGCCATCGCCGCACACATCGCCGCCGCGAACCGCCATCCGACGCTCATGCGCTTTCGCCTTTGCCTGCCGGGACCAGCACGTCGCGGTTGCCGTTGGTCTGCATGGCCGAGACCAGACCCGCGCGCTCCATCTGCTCGATCAGGCGCGCGGCGCGGTTGTAGCCGATCCGCAGGTGGCGCTGCACCAGCGAGATCGACGGCCGGCGCGTTTTCAGCACCACGGCGACCGCCTGGTCGTACATCGGATCCGCCTCGGCGTCGCCCGCGTCGATCATGACGCCTTCGTCGCCGTTGCCGCTGACGCCGGAGTCGAGAATGCCGTCCAGGTATTGCGGTCCGCCCTGCGCTTTCAGATGCTCGACGACGCGGTGCACCTCGGTGTCGGCGACGAATGCGCCGTGCACCCGCTGCGGGTGCCCGGTTCCCGGCGGCAAGTACAGCATATCGCCCTGTCCGAGCAGCGTCTCGGCGCCCATCTGATCGAGGATCGTCCGCGAATCGACTTTGCTCGCGACCTGGAAGGCGATCCGCGACGGAATGTTGGCCTTGATCAGTCCGGTGATGACGTCGACCGACGGCCGCTGCGTCGCGAGGATCAGATGAATGCCGGCCGCGCGCGCCTTCTGCGCGATGCGGGCGATCAGCTCCTCGATCTTCTTGCCCGTGACCATCATCAGGTCGGCCAACTCGTCGATGACGACGACGATCAGCGGCATTTCCTCGATCGGTTCCGGGCTCTCCGGCGTCAGCGAGAATGGATTGGTCAACGGCTGCCCGGCCTTTTTCGCCTCGCTGACGCGCGCGTTGTAGCCGGAGAGATTGCGCACGCCCAGGGTGGACATCAGGCGGTAGCGGCGCTCCATTTCGCCGACGCACCAATGGAGCGCGTTGGCGGCGAGCTTCATGTCGGTGACGACGGGTGCCAGCAGATGCGGAATCCCTTCGTACACCGAAAGCTCCAGCATCTTCGGATCGATCAGGATCAGCCGAACCTGGCGCGGCTCGGCCTTGTACAGCAGCGACAGAATCATCGCGTTGACGGCCACCGACTTGCCCGACCCGGTCGTGCCGGCGACCAGCAGGTGCGGCATACGGGCGAGGTCGACGATGACCGGCTTCCCCGCGATGTCCTTGCCCAATGCAAGCGACAATGGGCTCGCCGTATCGTTGTAGGTCGTCGACGACAGTAGCTCGACCAGGCGCACGATCTGCCGCTTGGCGTTCGGCAATTCGAGCCCCATGAACGATTTGCCCGGAATCGTCTCGACCACCCGTATGCTCACCACCGACAGCGCGCGCGCCAGATCCTTCATCAGATTGACGATCTGCGCGCCCTTGACGCCGATCGCCGGCTCGATTTCGAAGCGCGTGATCACCGGCCCCGGATACGCGGCCAGCACCTTGACCGATACGCCGAAATCGGCGAGCTTGCGCTCGATCAGGCGCGAGGTGAATTCGAGCGTCTCGGGGCTGATCTGCTCCTGCGCCGACGGCGCGTCTTCGAGCAGCGCCAGCGGCGGCAGCGGCGAGTCAGGCATGTCCTGGAACAGCGGTTTCTGCTTTTCCTTGATAACCCGCTCCGAACGGGGCACGTCGACCATCGCCGGCACCACGACGACCGGTTCGCGATCCTCGACGCTTTCGCGCGCGGCCTCGACGAACTGCTCGCGCTCCTCCAGCGCCACGGCGCCGATTTCGCGATCGCGCCGCGCATCGCGTCGCTGCCGCAACTTTGCGATCAGCCGCTCGATGCCGCCGCCGACGCGCTCCATCAGGCGCAGCCACGACATGCCGGTGAACAAAGACCAGCCGATGGCGAAAAGCGCGATCAGCAGCAGCGTGCCGCCGTTGAATCCCAGTGCGCGCGAGAATCCCGACCCGATCACCTCGCCCAGTGCGCCGCCGGGCGAGTGCGGCAGCGCCGCGGGCAGGCGATACAGGCGCAGCGCCTCGAGTGCTGCGCTGGACAGCAGGACCAGCGCGAACCCCGGCACGGCGAGCCAGGGATGATGCCGGTCGGCGGCCTCGATCGAGCGCGTCAGATGCCGGTAGCCGGTCACCACCAGCACGATGCCGGCGAAGACCCACCACCACGCGGAGACGCCGAACAGATACAGCAGCAGGTCGGCGAGCCATGCGCCGACCGCGCCGCCCTTGTTGTGGATTGCCGTTCCGCTGCCCGAAAACGACCATCCCGGATCGCTGCGCTGATAGGTCGCAAGGATCAGCGCGAGATACGCGAATATGGCGACGACCAGCAGCCACCACGACTCGCGCACCAGCGCCGCGAGCCGTGGCGAAAGCGTTGGTTCTGGCGTCGCGGCCGCCCGGCGTTGCCTATGTGTTTTTTGCTTGAAAATCATAGATCTGTGCCGCGCACTTACTGCGGTACATTATACACCGCGCGGCGCCCCGACAGGCGCGGCTTGCGCCTCAGGGCACTACCCCAACATCGGTTAGAATCGGGCGGAGTGTTTCGTGCTCGAATGAACAGCACATCGACCGCATCATGTCCGCCAAACACCATCGCCTGTTGATTCTCGGCTCCGGCCCGGCCGGATTTACCGCGGCAGTATACGCCGCGCGCGCCAACCTGAAACCGGTCCTGATCACCGGATTGGCGCAAGGCGGGCAACTGATGACGACGACCGATGTCGACAACTGGCCGGCGGACGCGGACGGCGTGCAAGGTCCCGAGCTGATGGCGCGCTTTCAGAAGCATGCCGAGCGCTTCGACACCGAGATCATCTTCGACCATATCCACACCGCGGCGCTGCGCGAGCGTCCGCTGCGATTGGTCGGCGATATCGGCACCTACACCTGCGATGCGCTGATCATCGCGACCGGCGCGTCGGCGCGCTATCTCGGGCTGCCCTCCGAGCAGGCGTTCATGGGCAAGGGCGTTTCAGCCTGCGCGACCTGCGACGGCTTTTTCTACAAGGGACAGGATGTCATCGTCGTCGGCGGCGGCAACACCGCCGTCGAGGAAGCGTTGTATCTGTCGAACATCGCACGCCAGGTGAGCGTGGTCCACCGACGCAACAAGTTCCGCGCCGAGGCGATTCTGGTCGACAAGCTGATGGCCAAGACGGCGCACACCGGCAACGTGCGCGTGCTGTGGGACCACACGCTCGACGAGGTCATCGGCGACAAGTCCGGCGTCACCGGCGCGCGGCTGAAACACGTCGGAACCGGTGCGACGCGCGAGCTCGCGGCACAGGGCGTTTTCATCGCCATCGGGCACACGCCCAATACGCAGCTGTTCGAGGGACAGCTGGCGATGGTCGAGGGCTACATCACCGTCAAGGGCGGCAGCTCGGGCGACGCGACGGCGACCAGCATTCCCGGCGTATTTGCCGCGGGCGACGTCGCCGATCATGTCTACCGGCAAGCCGTTACCAGCGCCGGAACCGGATGCATGGCAGCACTGGACGCCGAAGCGTATCTCGACAATCCGCTGCCGGTGCCGCAGACCGTCGCGCTGTCGGTCGAATAAACGCAACGGGATCGATGACGCGCGGCGCTTGTCCGTCGCCCTCGCCCGGGCGTCGGTTTCGCCGCGGACGCTCGCGAGGATGATCGCACGATGGCCAAGCTCTCGGATCTGAAAGCCTTGCTGCAAAGCGCCGGGAGCAAGCCCGCTGCGGCGCCGTCCGGGCGCGCCGCGGCGAGCGCCAGCAAGCGCGCGCCCGCTCCCGCCGCGCCGGCCGATCCCGACATCGATCTCGGCCATGCATTCGCCGACGTCGCGCCACTGCCCGCGCACAACCGCGCGCGCCTCGCCAAGACGCGCCCCGCGCCCACACCGGCCAAGCGGCTGGCCGACGAAGCCGATGCGCTCGCGGCGAGCAAGTTCGGCTCCGAGCCGTCCCCGTCGTCGTGGGAAATCGGCCAGGAGCAGGAGGCGCAGCAGACGTTCCTGCGCCCGGGCCTGGGTGCCGACGTGCTCGTCCGGCTGCGGCGCGGTCACTGGTCGGTGCAGGGCGAGCTCGATCTGCATCGTCTTACCAGCAGCGAGGCGCACGACGCGCTTGCCGATTTCCTGTTCGATGCGCGCGCCCGGGGCCTGCGCTGCGTGCGCGTCATTCACGGCAAAGGCTTGTCTTCCCCGAATCGCGAACCGGTGCTCAAGAGCAAGGTCCGCCGCTGGCTGTCGCAATGGGATGAAGTTCTCGCCTATTGCGAAGCGCCGCGCCATGGCGGTGGCGGCGGCGCCGTCGTCGTGCTGCTCAAGGCGCCTGGTTAGGCAAGTCGCGTCGCAAACGCTCAGGCCGGCCGACGATGCGACAGCGCCGGCAGATCGCGCCGGACCTGCGCGATTCGCGCGCCGTCGATCTCCCCGACGACGACGCCTTCGCCCTCGGCCAATTCGGCGACGACCGTGCCCCACGGATCGATCAGGACGCTGTGGCCGTAGGTCCGCCGGCCGTTGGCATGCGTGCCGCCCTGTGCGGCGGCCAGCACATAGCATTGGTTTTCGATCGCCCGCGCCTTGAGCAGCACGTGCCAGTGCGCGGCGCCGGTCACCGCGGTGAACGCCGAGGGCACGACGATCAGTGCCACGTCGCGATAACCGCGGTAGAGCTCGGGAAAGCGCAGGTCGTAGCAGACCGACAGGCCGACGCGGCCGACTGGCGAATCGAAGGTGACGCCGGCGCTTCCCGGCTCGATGGTTTTCGCCTCGTCGTAACGCTCGTCGCCCTGGCTGAACGCGAACAGGTGGACCTTGTCGTAGCGCGCCACTCTTCTTCCGAGTGGATCGAATACCAGCGAAGCGCTGCGCACCCGCGCCGGGTCGGCGGTAGCGATCGGCACCGTGCCGCCGATCAGCCACAGCTGCTGCTCGCGTGCGACGCGAGACAGAAAATCCTGCTGTTTTCCGTGGCCGTCGGTCTCGCGCGCATCGACCTTGTCGGTGGCCCGCGCGCCGAAAATGCCGAAGTATTCGGGCAGCAGGACGAGTTTCGCGCCCTGCTCTCTCGCCGCGACGATCAGCGGCTCGACCGCGGCCAGATTGGCATCGACGCTGCCGCCCGACACCGTCTGCACCGCGGCCACCCGCATGCTTCCGGCGCCGGCCGCGACACTCATTGCGGTGCCGCCTCGGGCTTGCTTGCCGAGGCGGCCGCCGGCGCCGGGAACCTGCCTTCGCGCTCCACCACGGGGTCCGACCAGCTGCCGGTCACCGCATAGCCGTACGAAAATATCTGCTCGATCGGATCCTGCATGGCCTTCTGCGCCAGCAGCGACCCCGCATAGACCGCGGCGCCGATGACCGGATTGGCAAGCAGCAGCGCTGCCGCGCCGACCGATACGCCGGCCGACAATGTGGGTTGCACGCGCACCGACAGATGCTGCGTCTCGCGCGCGATATCGGCCTCGCCCTGGATCGCCACGCGCGCCGACGGTCCGACGATCTTCAGATTCTCGCTTTTCATCACGCCGTTCTGAATGCGCACGTCGCCGGTAATTTCGTCGAACGCAAATCCCTCGGCGAAAAGATCCTGGAAATCGAACGTCAGTCGCCGCTTCAGCGATTGCAGCGAAAGCACGCCCAGAAGCTTGCCCAGTCCGGGATCGAGCTTGGTGAACTGGCCGCGCCCGGTCTCGAGGCGAAGCTTGCCGTTGAGCGTCGGATAGTCGAAATCCTGCGGCCCTCCCACCCATGAGACCTGGCCGCGGATCCGCGTCGGGCCGTCGCGGACCGCGTCCGGCAGCGCGTAGCGCGCCAGGTACCTGCCCGCGTCGCGCACGTCGAGATCGGCGTCCAGCGTCGTCTGCTCGTTGCCGCCGCCGCCGCGCCACCAGCCGTTGGCGTCGAGCCGCCCGTCGTCGTTGATCAGGCGCAAGCTGTCGATCCGCCAGTCGGCGCCCCGCGGCTGCGCGTTCAACTCGAGCCGCCCCAGGTCGCGCTCCTTCAGGCGCAAAGTTTCGGCCGACAAATCGATCTCCGGCCAGCTGTTGACTTGCGACGGCGGGGTCGCCGTCGGTGCCGCGTGCGATGAGGTCGGCGGTGTCAGGCGTTGCAGGCGCGCGACGATGCGGCCGTTCGGATGCGCCGGCGCCGCCGCTTCCCAGCGTGCCATGCCTTCGAGCTCGCGGCCGCGCAGATCGAGCTGCCAATCGTTGCCGCCGCGAGTCGCGGCGACGTGCAAATCGTTCAGCCGCCGGCCGAATACGTCGAGCGCGCCAGCACTCACGTCGAGACCCGACAGCGGCAAGGGTCCGCTGTCGACACTGGCGTCCAACTTCTCGCGCAGCGCGAGCCAGCCGTCGAGATCGAGTTGATCGACGTCGCCTCGAATCCAGAGTCCGCGACGATCGGGCGTACCGCTGGCCTTGCCCAGCGAAAGCAGAGCGCGCTCGGCGACGGGACCGGATGCGGGCAGGCGTCGCTGGACGGTCAGCCGCGCCAGCCGGCCGTAGCTGAACAACAGCACATCGGCGGCGGCTTCGGTCTGGCGGCGCTCGATCCGGAGCGGCATTGCATCGCCCGACGGCTTGCCCGCGGGGACCGGCAAGTCGACGGTGACGCCTTTCAGCGTGGTGTCGAGCGTCCAGTTCGAGCGGTCCGGCGCGACATTGAGCGCAAGTTGCCAGTCGGTCGTGCCGGTCAGGCGCGTCGCAAGGACTTGTTGCGGATACTGCGTGCGCAGCAAGCCGACGTCGGCATTCCCCTGCGCATCGACGCGCATGCCGCCTACCGCACCCGATATCGTCAGGCGCGCCGGACCACCGAAGATCTCGGCGGTCAGTCCGGTGCTGCGGATGTCGCGGCGCGTGAACACGAGCTTGCCATTGAGTTGGCTCAACGGCGGGATGCCCCCACCGAAATTGATGCGATTGCCGGAGAAGGTGAAGTCGCCGGCGATCTGATCGCCATCGTGGTTGCCGATCGGCAGTTCCAGCTTGAGCGAGAGCTTGCCATCGCCGCTGGCTTCGGCGCCGCGGGTCGTGTGATCCAGCCACTCGTCGACGGGGCTTTCGGCGATGAAGCGCAGGAAATCCGTGGCCGGCCCTGCCGCTTCGCCCTCGATGCGCAACGCCGGATGCGCGATTCGCATATCGGGGATTTCGATCTTTATCCGGCTGATGGCCGCGTTGAAAGCGCGGCCGTTGCGGCCGTCGACGCTGATCCGCGCTCCGTCGACCTTGACGTCGCCCTCGAGATTGGTCAGCCGCGGCCAATGCGTCGCGTAGTCAAGCGTCACGCCTTGCGCCTTCGCGCTCGCCGTGAATTGGCCCTTCTTGCCGTCGGCGAACGGGAAATCGGCGAGATTGCCCGAGACCTTCAGCCGCGCATCGTTCGATGTGCCGGCGAGGACGCTGGTGCGTATCCAGTCGCGCACGCCGGCCCCGGCGGCCAGAGGCACGTAACGGTGAAGCTGCGCTGCCTCGAGCCGCGAAAATTGCGCGCTTGCATCGACGGCGCCCGGTCCTTCGGCAAGCGTGCGGTATTCACCGTTGACCACGCCCGCCGCATCGGCGTTGGCGAGCGCCAGCTGCTCGACCTGGATGGCATAGCCCTCCGCCGACTTGCGCCAGCGGAGCTGTCCCTTGGCGGTATCGAGCGCCAGCGTCTGCGCGAACAGATGCGGCCAATGCACGGCGAGCGCGCGGCTATCGAGCTTGATCGCTCCGTCGTGGTCGGTCGCGGCGATGCTGCCGGAAAGACCGGTGACGCCGGGCACCGCTCCTTCCTGCACGAAACCGAGTCCGGCAAAGTTGGCCGAGGCGTCGAACGCAGTGGGTGCGGCGATATCGCCGGTCCAATGCAACGCGACGGCATCGAGCGTTCCGCGCGGCGCAAACCGCGCGAGATCGTCCCGCCATCGTGTCGGCAGCGGCAGGTAGGGCACCAGCTGCCGCAGCGGAGCGAGCTCCACGCGAGTGAACGAGGCATTACCGTCGATCGGGCGGCCGGCGGCGTAGCGCATCGCCAGCTGGAAATCGGTGGGATCCAGACGTGTCTCCCCCGGCGCAGCAAACGCAAGCTGTCGCGCGTAGACTTCGCGGCGCGACGGGTCATCGTGCCATCCGACACGGCCTTCCAGGCGGGCCAGCGTAAGCTGCGGCAAATCGCCGGCAAGCTTGCCCTCGACGCCGGTCAGGATCACGTCGGCGACCAGATCGCGCGGCTCCCCGGCCGCAATCTCCAGCCACATTCGCACGGCGCCCTTGCCATCGCTGATCGGAAGCCCGGGCGGCAGCCATGCGCGCCAGGCACCCACGTCGGCGTAATCGAGGCGCGCGTAGAAGCGTCCGGATGCTGCCTGCCAATCGGAGAGCGACCCGCTGGTGAAATCGCCACGCACGTCGAGCGGCGCGGCGAGACTCGCGGGCGGTACGCCGGTCAATCCGAAGCGATGGCGGCCGGCGCGGTTTTCCAGCCGCAGGACGACGTGCTCGAGCGTCAGCTGCGGTGCGCCGCGCAGCTCATCGCGCCACGCGATGAACGCGTCACGGATCACGATGCGCGGCTGGCGCAGCACCCATTCCACGATCCCCTGCTCCCCGGGCTTTTCGGTCAGATCCAGCGTCATTCCCGCCACGTGCAACATGCCGGCGGCGTCGCGGCGGACGATCAATCGGGGCTCGTCGATCGAAAGCTGCTTCAGGCGCAACTGGAAGAACAGCAGCGAATCCCAGGCGATGGTCAACCGCATGTCGGGCAACGTCACGCTCGCGACACTGGCTCCGGGCTCGGTGATGCGCAGATTGCCGATGTCCAGGCGTGGGTTCCAGCCGTCCCAGCCCGTGACGACCGACCCGATCTCCACCGGCTGGCCGATCTGTGCCGCAAGCAGATGCGCTACCGCGTCGTGGTGGTCTTCGACGCGCGGAAAAATGATAAAGCGCACCGCCAGCAATATCAGGCAGGCCGCGACGACGAAGATCAAGACGACCGTGCGTGCGGCGCACAGCGTCTTGCGAAGCGAAGCAGGAAGGGCGGGGAGAAAACTCGAAGATGCGCGCGCGAAAGGCATAATAGGTCGTTCTGGCGCGATTTTAATACGGAAAGGGGCGGCCGCCGCGTTGAATCCCAGGATGGACCTCGCTGCAGCGTACGAGTTCAGCCGCTACGCGCAGCGCCTTCGCGTCGCCGATCCCGGCTTGTGCGCCTCGGTCGAGGCGGTGCTCGACCGGCCTTTCCCGTGGGCCGATGGCGAGCTCGGCGGGCTCGCCCGCGGATCCGATCCCGCGGCGCTGGCGGTCGCGCTGCGGCAGCTGCGCCAGCGCGTGTATCTGCATGTCCTGCTGCGCGATCTGACCGGGCGCGCCGAGCTCTACGAAGTCTGCGCGACGATGACGAGGCTCGCGGAGCTGGCGATCGGCGCGGCGGTCGACGCGCATTCGAGCGCGCTCGCGGCGATCCATGGCGAGCCGATCGGCGCGGACACCGGCGCAGCTGAGCAGATGATCGTCGTCGGTATGGGCAAGCTCGGCGGCGGCGAGCTCAATGTCTCGTCCGACGTCGACCTCGTGTTCGTCTATCCGGAGGACGGCGAGACGCGCGGGCCGAAGGTCCTGGCGAACCAGGACTTTTTCGATCGCGTCGGAAGGCGAGTCGTCGCCGCCCTGGCCGAGCCTTCGCCCGAGGGCTATGTCTTCCGCACCGACTTGAGACTGCGTCCGTACGGCGATGCGGGCCCGCTGGCGTCGTCGTTCGCCGCGCTCGAACAGTATCTGATCACACAAGGCCGTACCTGGGAGCGCTATGCGTGGCTCAAGTCCCGCCCGTTGACCGGTGCGCGCGCTGGCGAGCTCGAGCAGCTGGTCGCCCCTTTCGTCTATCGAAAATATCTGGACTACGATGCCTACGAAGGCTTGCGCGACGTGCATCGCCAGATCCGCGAGCAGGGCCGGCGCCGCGATCACGTCGGTAACGTCAAGCTCGGACCCGGCGGCATTCGCGAAATCGAATTCATCGTGCAGGCTTTGCAGCTGGTACGCGGTGGTCGCGAGCCGGCGCTGCGCCTGCGCGGCACCGTGCCCGCGCTCGCCGCGCTGCGCGGGCGCGGCCTGTTGCCGGCCGCGGCGGCGGACGAGCTCCTCGACGCCTATCTTTTCCTGCGCAAGGTCGAGCACCGCCTGCAGTACCGCGACGATGCGCAAACGCACGATCTGCCGCAGGACGATGGCGATCGGGCAGCACTGGCCCACGCCATGGCATGCCCGGATGCGTCCGCTTTCGATCGGCTGCTGGACCGGCATCGCACCAACGTCGACCGCCACTTCGACGCGCTTTTTTCGGCTGCCGACGGCGGCGCCGAGCGCGATCCGCTCGCCGTCGTCTGGATCGCGCCTGCGCCCGAGGATGCGCACCTGTCCGCACTGGCTGCCGCCGGTTATGACGATCCACGGGCGTTGATCGTCGAGCTCGCCCGAGTCCGCAAGAGTCCGCGCTATCTGCAATTGCCGACGGCTTCTCGTGTTCGCTTCGATGCGCTGGTACCGCAGTTGCTGCGCGCTGCCGCGGCGACCTCGGTACCGCAGAAGGTGTTCGAGCGTTTGCTCGCCCTGCTGGAGACGATCAGCCGGCGCAGCGCCTATCTCGCTTTGCTGGTCGAGCACCCGCCGGTGCTGCCGCGCCTTGCCCAGCTGATGGGTGCAAGCGCCTGGGCCGCCGGGTACCTGATGCAGCATCCGATGCTGCTGGACGAACTGCTGGACAGCCGCGCGCTTCTGACCGAGCCCGATTGGGATGCGTGGCGCAAAGAGCTCGCCGCGCAGCTTGCCGCGCATCCGGACGATGCCGAGCGCCAGATGGACGCGCTGCGGCACTTTCAACAGGCGCAGGTTTTTCGCCTGCTTGCCCAGGACCTCGCCGGGCGGCTGTCGGTCGAGCGCCTGGCCGACCATTTGTCGATGCTCGCCGACATCGTTCTGGGAGCGGCGCTCGACCGCTGCTGGGCGCAGATGCAGGGT
>Ga0207693_10005090_pt1 | contig 11020 bp, 9 predicted proteins | sample LARL81metaG_FD_184347 | JGI IMG/M metagenome (GOLD analysis project Ga0207693, IMG submission 184347) | Corn, switchgrass and miscanthus rhizosphere microbial communities from Kellogg Biological Station, Michigan, USA - LAR L8-1 metaG... | ecosystem: Host-associated > Plants > Roots >... | reverse complement strand
GGGATATTTGAGAACGTCACGAAACGCGCGGGGTTATACGATCCGACCAGCAAATCATTGGGTATTGCGCTGGTGGATTATGACAACGACGGCTGGCTGGATCTTTTTGTCGCCAACGATACCGTCGCCAACTTCCTTTTCATGAACCGTGGTGCTGGCCGGTTCGAAGAGATTGGCGAGCCTGCCGGCGTGGCTTACAGCACAGAGGGCCGACCCCGCTCAGGCATGGGCGTGGATTCGGCCGACTTCAACCAGGACGGCTGGATGGACCTGTTCGTTACAAACACCGACCATGAGGAATATTCCCTTTATCACAACAACCACGATGAAACCTTCGACGACATGGCCATTCCTTACGGCATCACTCGTGTGACCCGCTTGATGAGCGGATGGGGAGTGAAATACTTTGATTACGATAACGACGGCGATCTCGACCTCCTCGTTGCCAATGGACATCCTGACGACAAGATCGAAGAACACTCCAGCGGCGTGAAGTATTCCGAGCCCATGCTGCTGTTCCACGGAAATGGAAAGCGATTCGAGAACGTCTCAGATTCGAGCGGGCCGGTGTTTACCAAACCCTATGCCGCGCGCGCCTTGGCAATTGGAGACTTCAACAATGATGGCGCCTTGGACATCCTGGTTGGCGTAAACGACGACGCGCCATTACTGATCAAGAATAATGCGGCACGACGCAATCACTGGCTCGGATTGAAGCTGGTGGCGAAGCGAGCGAATCCGGACGCGATTGGAGCAATCATCACCTGGCAGGCGGGAGATTTGAAGCGATCCACTTGTAAGACGGGTGGTGGAAGCTATCTTGCTTCTCATGATCCGCGCGTTGTGCTCGGGATTGGTTCGCGTCCGAAGGTTGATTGGGTGGAGATCAAATGGCCGTTGCCTGGCGGCCGACTGGAGCGATTCACTCAACTTCCCATTGACCAGTACATAACATTAGTCGAAGGCACCGGTAAGAGTGCAGGTGCTTAGACCAGCGATTCGCCTGTCCATTCTCGCCTCGCCCTCAGTATGCTCACGTTCCCCACTGAATCACAGCGTAGGATCGCGCTGGAACCTCAAACTTTGAGCGCCCGTTTGCGGTAGAAGGCTTGTCGAAGCTCTGTGGTTTTACTCTTTCCGGTCCGTCAAAACCATTCACCGCTTTCAGGTCGCTTCCGGTCAGCACTTGAGAAACCAGCACTCGAGTCTGCGGTTGATCTTCCCAGACGATTTCAACCGCGTGGGCTTTCGCCAGGTCGCGGTTGAGAATGAACAGTGCAGTCTTCCCATCTTCAGTTGTCGCGATCGCGTCGATGTACGGAACGGCATCAAGACCCTTCGCGTCGTATGTCGGCGACTCGACCAGTACATTCAGCACCTTACCGCGCCCATACTGCAGCGCCCACAAATATGGATAGTGGATGGTCTGGCGGAATAGTCCATCCGCATTGGTCATGATCGGTGCGATCACATTAATTAGTTGCGCCAGGCAGGCGACCTTCACGCGATCGGCATTTCGCATCAGTGTGTTGAGCATGCCACCCACCAGCAACGCATCCTCGAGGTTGTAGATCTCCTCAAGAAGGTGCGGAGCCTCTTTCCGGTGTCCATCGGCCGCATCTCCACCGCGCGCGCGATACCAGACGTTCCACTCATCAAAAGAGAGCCACAGTTTCTTAGGCGATCTTTTGTGCCCCCGCACGAGATCGCACACTGCCAGCGTTTCAGCAATCTGGCGATCCATCGTCAAGTTCATCGCCAGGAATTTCGCACTGTCGCCTCCTGTTTCTCGATCATTCCCCAGATAACGGTGCAACGACAATCCGTCGACGTTCTCATAACACTGCTCCAACACCTCGCGGTCCCACTCCAGATAAGTAGGCATGGCTGGACCACTGGAGCCGCACGCAATCAACTGCAAGGCGGAATCCTGAGCCACATAGCGCATCTGGCGCGCCGCGTCCTGCGCCTTCATTCCGTATTCCGTCGCGGTCATGTGCCCAATTTGCCAGGGCCCGTCCATCTCATTTCCGAGACACCAATACTTCACGTTGTACGGCTCCGCATATCCGTGCTTGCGGCGAAGTTCGCTCCATTGCGTGCCTCTGTCGATGTTGCAATACTCCAGAAGGGCGGCCGCCTGCTCAGGAGTTCCGGTCCCAAGATTCAGGCCCATCAGCGGCAACGTTCCCACGGCCTTGCACCACTGCATGTACTCGTTAGTTCCGAACTGATTCGAGTTTAGCGAGTTCCATGCCTTGTCGAGCACATGCGGCCGGTACTGCTTTGGGCCTACACCATCGAGCCAGTTATAGCCGGACACGAAATTGCCGCCCGGATATCGGATTATCGGAACACCGAGAGTGCGTACCTCCTGCATGACGTCTTTGCGGAACCCGTTAGAGTCGGACAACTTCGAACCAGGATCATAGATGCCCTCATAGATCGCGCGTCCGAGGTGCTCCAGAAAAGATCCGAATAAATTTCGATCCAAAGGAGAAATGCTGCGACGCCCATCGATAAGTATGCGAACGGTTTGGTCCGCCGTGGACGAAGTTTGCGCCGAGACAAGGCGCCCTAGGAAAGTGCTGGAAGAGACAGCTAATGCGGCGGTAGAAGCCTGCTGCAGGAACTGCCGTCTCGAAGGCATCAAAACCCTCCAGTAGAGCTGGCCTACCCACGCGACCAGCCCGGGCTTTCACGATTTGAGCAAACGTTTACTGAGAACGAGTTACTATACGGCTTGCAGCGATTAGGAGCAAGAGGAAACCCAATTGCTGAGTTCAATAAGCGATAAAATCTGGTTCGGGACCAGGAGCCGAGGTTCAAAACCCTCGCTCCCCGACCATTTCTTGCTATGAGAACGATATTCACCGCCGCCCGGTTATTCACTCCTGTCGAAGAGATTCGCAACCCTCTGCTCGTGGTTGAAGACAGTCAGATCGTCGCGCTCTCTTCTCGCTCCTCCACGGAAGTCCCGCGCGATGCCAGGTTGATCGATTTCGGTGATGCTGTTCTCGTACCCGGATATTTCGACATCCACATCCACGGTGGCGGCGGCCTCGATGTCATGCGAGCCACGCTGGCAGAATTGCCGCGCTTGGGCCAGTTCCTGATCAAGCACGGCGTTACCGGATACTTCGCCACAACCGTCGCAGCCCCGCTCGATGCAACTTGCGCAGCCCTTGAGCGTTTGGCTGACGCGATTGAAGCAAAGGAAGCCAATGGCGATAGCCCGGTACAGGCCCGTCCGCTGGGCATCCATTTAGAAGGACCGTTTCTCAGCCACAAGCGCCGAGGAGTGCATCCGCCGGAGTATCTTGTAGCACCGACAATAGAGATTTTTGATCGTCTCTGGCAGGCCGCGCGTGGCCATGTCCGCATGCTTACGATCGCTCCCGAAATTCCGGGCGCAATAGAGGTTATCGCCGAAGCTGCTCGCCGCAACGTCTGCGTCAGCATCGGGCATTCCGATGCCGAACTTCCAGCAGCACAGCAGGCCGTCAAAGCCGGCGCCCGTCACGCCACTCATACGTTCAATGCAATGCGGCCGCTGGACCATCGCCAGCCCGGAATTCTCGGCGAAGTTTTGAGCGACGACTCCATCACCGCCGACTTGATCGCCGACGGAATTCACGTGTCGCCCGAAGTCGTGAAAGTTTTTCTGCACGCCAAGGGTCACGAGCGTGCGGTCCTGATCACCGACGCTATTTCCGCCACAGGAATGCCGGAAGGGCGCTATCAGCTTGGCCCGATTGAAGTGGAAGTCAAAGATGGCAAATGCACCGCGAACGGTAGCTTGGCCGGCAGCGTTCTTACCATGGACCGTGCGGTTCGCAACGTAACGAAGTTTTCAGAATGGACCCTGCGCGATGCAGTACGCGCCGCGACTCTGAATCCCGCGCAAGCGGTCGGAATGACAGATTCCCGCGGCACCTTGAAGCCTGGCACCAGTGCTGACTTTACAGTTCTGAATTCCAGTGGAGAGGTTCTGAAGACGATCGTAGCCGGACGCGGCGCCTAGCGATCAATTCGGTTTCCGCCGCTTCGCTTCGGCAAGATGATGCAGCAACACCATTTCGTCAGCCCGTGAGAGCTGATCCAGAAAGGCCTTTCCAGATTTGGGCGTCTCGTCACTGCTTGGCTTCGCCCCCGAGCATTGCCGTAGCTTGTCCCCGAACTCAGGTTCGTTACTCATGACCTGCTCGTAAAACCACAGAAAGTGCCGCATCTGGTCGAGAGCCACACGCAATGTTTCGATGGGCTCAGTCTCCGCAAGCGAGTTCAGAGCTTCCATCAGCTCGGGATCGCTCGGAGCCTGCATCGCCGCGCAGTTCAGTTCCTGCTGGATCTTGCGCAGGTCATCGGTCACGCGCGCGATTCGCAGATGCAGATCATTCATGTCGTCGAAGGCCATCGCTGGTTGCCAATCCAACATCTCATCGACAACCTTGAGCGAGTAGATGTCCCACGGGCATGCGCTTTCGTAATTCTGCATTACTTTCGTCCGCAAGCTGGTCACCACGACAAAGCCCTTAATTGGCGCGGCTTTTCAAGCACTCTGCTGACGGATTTCGGGCACACCCAGAATGCGTCTGCCTTGCACTGGGTTTTCGACAGCGAACGTTAGTGCATTCAGCATCTGTTCCAAAGTCACCAGCCCCAAACGCCGGGCACCTTCCCGCGTCGACGGCACGATCTCCGCTATCTTGTACATGGGAATCAGCAGGTACGGCCACCAGTGACCCGGACCGAGAACGTACCACGGCCGCAGGATCGTCGCATTCAATCCTGCCGATTCGATTGCCGCCTCGCATTCTGTGCGCGCCGCAATGTAAGCGTGCATCGTCGGCGCTGGGTGAGCGACGCTCACGTAAACAAGGTGCTGAATTCCTCCCGAAACGGAGGCTTTCACCGCGCCGAGCCCTGCCGGAAGATCAACTCTGCAGAACTCAGCGCCCTTTGCCGGACTCGGATGCGCTACACCGACCAGTTGCACAAACGTGTCGGCCGGAGGAATCTGATTCATGTAGCTGCTGGGCTCAAGCGCGTTCCCAACAACCGGCTCACATCCGGCTGGCAACTTGTTCTCCGACCCGGCCCGCACCAGCGCCCGTACCAGATGCCCGCGCGCTACCAAGCGCGGAATCAGCCGTTGTCCCATATACCCGGTACCGCCCGTGATAAAGACGTGATGCCGCTCAGACATTCATGTCGACTCCGCCTTGGATTCACCAGAGTTACGTGCCTGGAGCCGTTTTGGATTTCCGCGGGATTCTAGCTGCTGGCACTTCGGATTGCCAACAATCCAAAAATCTGTGATACAAACTCGCCGTGCACGAAAAGCTAGACGAGCCAGCCTCCAGCGAAGGGCTAATCCGCGCAATCGGCCGATGGACCTTTGCCGCTCTGATCGTAAATTGCATCATCGGAAGTGGCGTATTCGGCTTGCCATCGATTCTGGCCAGCCTCGTCGGACGGGCGAGTGTCGTTGCGGTTATGCTTGCAGTACTGGTTGTGGCCATCATCATGGCCTGCTTTTCAGAAGTTGCCTCGCGCTTTACGCAGACCGGTGGACCTTATCTCTACGCACAAGCCGCCTTCGGACGTTTCATGGGGATTCAAGTTGCCTGGCTCGTCTGGTTCGTGCGCCTGACGGCCTGCGCCGCCAATGCCAACTTGTTTGTCACATACTTGGGAGAATTCTGGCCCGAGGCAAACTCGCCAGCTGCCAAGATCGTTATTCTCACCTTTCTTTTGGGAGTACTTGCCGCGATCAATGTTCGCGGAGTCAAGGCCGGCGCTCACGTCAGTACTTTCTTCACAATTGCGAAGCTCGGTTCATTGGGTTTCGTGTGTGCGGCCGGAGCTTTCTATCTTCTCTCGTTGCATGGGCCAGTCCCCCAAGTAATCGTCGCACCAGGCGAAACTCAATGGGCACGCGCAATCGTTCTGCTCATCTTTGCTTATGGAGGCTTTGAAGCTGCACTCATCTCTGCGGGCGAAGCAAAAGACCCGCGTCGCGACATTCCCTTCGGACTGTTCGCTGGGCTGATCACATGCGCGGTGGTCTATTCGGTCATTCAATGGGTGGTCGTCGGAACCCTGCCGGATCCGGCGCATAGCCAGCGCCCGCTGGCCGATGTGGCACGAATCGCAATCGGTGGCAAGGGAGCAGCCTTCATAGCTCTGGGAGCACTGCTCTCCGTTTACGGCTACTTGAGCGGGAACATTCTCGCCACCCCACGCATCACCTTCGCTCTCGGAGAGCGCGGCGACTTCCCCGCCCTCTTCGCTCGCCTGCATCCGCATTTTCGGACGCCTTATGTCTCGATTCTCGCATTCGCATTCCTGGTTTGGTTATTGGCTCTGTTCGGCAGTTTCGCCGGAAACGCTACGCTCTCGGCAGGATCGCGACTCTTCTACTACGGTGTAACGTGCGCTGCGCTCCCGGCTCTGCGGAAAAAGAATCGGGAGCAAGCGCTCATCCCCATGCCTGCCGGCAATATCTTGGGAGTGCTGGGTGCGCTGCTGTGCGCGGCACTCCTTACTCAGATCGAGTACAACAAATCCTTGATCCTGCTGGCAGCGGTCGCGGTCGCATTGCTGAATTGGCTTGCAGTACGAAGGCGTAGCAGCAAACCACAGCCGCGAAGCGGCGGTATATGAAAGCCCGGCACGGCAGTGTTTTCTTACGACCGTTCCAGCGCAAGCAATGTCTTCTTGCGCTCAATACCCCATCGGTATCCGCCCATGCTCCCATCCTCGCGCACCACTCGATGACACGGAATCGCAACAGCAACCGGATTCGTCGCACATGCCCGCGCCACCGCACGGCAGGCTCGCGGACGTCCAATTGCCTTCGCCACATCGCTGTAAGACTTGGTCGAGCCGAATGGGATCGACTGCAAGTAAGTCCACACGCGCCGCTGAAATGAAGTCGCTCGAATATCGAGCGGCAGTGCGGAATTCAAATCCTCTCCGCGCATCTGGTGCAGAAGAACTTCTACCCAAGCCTGTAATCCGCCTTCATCCACTTTCCGCACCGCGAACGGAAACTCACGCTTCAATCCTTCGATGAGTTCGCTGTCTCGCCGCGCAAACTGGATCGAGCAGATGCCACGATCCGTAGCCGCAACCAGCATCCGTCCAAGAGGCGAGTCCCTACATACGTAACGGATCATGGCCGCCACAGCGCCTCGCCGGTACTTGTCCGGCGTCATGCCTAGCTGCGACGCAGTACGCTCATATAAACGGCTACTGGATCCATACCCCGCGTCATACATCGCGCGAGTCACGGAGTCTCCCGCCTGCAGGCTTCGTTTCAAGGTGCGCAGGCGGCAGGCATCGGCGTACTCGCGTGGCGTGATGCCCACAACCGCCTTGAACCGCCGCTGCAGTTGAAACGAGCTGTGATGAAATTCCTTGGCCAGCCGCCCCAATGTCACAGGCTCATCGAGATGTTGCTCGATAAAACGGCACATCGCTTTGACCGTATCCGCTTCCCGATTCCCGCTGACAGACTTCGGCCGGCAGCGCAGGCAAGCACGGTATCCCGCCCGCTCGGCGGCCTCCGGAGCGAAAAAAAACTGCACGTTTTCTCTTCGCGGCCTGCGTGCTGCGCACGATGGCCGGCAATAAACTCCGGTCGTGGAGACGGCAAAGACGAACTCCCCGTCGCGCCGCGCGTCCCGCGCAACGACAGCTTCCCACTGCGCGTCGTTCCCTTCAACGGCGCGCGTTTTAGCTTGAATAGCTGGCATCAGTTCAGCACTTTCCATTGCGAGTATGGCATTCGTCGTCATAGCAATCAAAGGCTAACGCCGGTCCTGGTAGCGAGCTATCCGAATCTTGCTTTCAAACTGATTTTGCAGGCACCGGAATATTCATTGCCCACAACGCTCGAAACAATTTAAATTTCCCGTGAGCCTTTTTTCCCTATATGAAAGGACTACGATGAAAACTCCCGCAATCCTGAGTCTCGCGATTCTCTTGCTCTGCGCATCCGCCCTGGCGCAGCAGGCTTCGAAACACGTTCTCAGCGCCGATGAAGTAAAGAAGGTAACTCCGGCCGAATATTTCTATCGTGGCCACAAGGGTCCCGTTCAGATGCGCAATGCGTTCGGCTTCGAACTCGCGGACGGCAAGATGACCCTCGCCGCGCTGGTCGATGTGTCCGGATATGCCAGCTCGGTCGCCCAGAAATACCAGGGACTGCTCATCACCGAATCCAAACTCGCCATCGGCGGGTCAACTCTATCCCCCGGACAGTACGGCTTCGGATTCACCGCGGAGGGCAAGTTCATAGTCACGGATGTGGCCGACAATGATGTCTTGAGCGCTTCTTATGAAACAGATCAGGCGTTGCCGCGCCCAGTCCCGCTAAAGCTGGTGGCGGATGGTGAAGGGTACAAGCTTTATGCCGGAAGAAAGTGGGTAGCAATAAAAGCAGAATAGAAGATTTGGGTTTGGCTAGTAGCTAGGAGCTAGCAGCCGGTTCAGTCCTCTAGCGGCTGAAAAGCCCCCATCGCGGCGCTGATACCAGCCCTCTTCCGCAATTCCGTCAGCAATGCTCCGGCCGCATTCTGATACGTCTTGCTCGGATCAGACGCATCCGCCCAAACTGCGTCATATACGATCTGAGCAGCTTCTTTGAGATCGATCTGCAACGCCGCTTCGCAAAGATCCAGTCTTTCTTGAACGCGCTCGTAACATCGGCCGCAAACCTCGGCATGAGCAGGGGATCCCTGGTGGTTCTCTACGAGTCCGCACGCCGCCTCAGGTGCGCCGGCATTGGCGTGCGCTTCCACCAGCTGCGACTTAAACTGCCGCAGAAACTCTTCTCGCTCCGCCTCGAGCACCGCGTTGTCGGGAATTGGATCGGCAGCGATCGCTTGCGCAGATCTTGGTGGAATCTTCGGCATGACCGCCGAGACTCGCCCCTTGTGATGACACGTCGGACAGGTGTCCAGATCAGCGGGGTAGTATAGATGACACTTCGCGCACGGCAAACCGTAGCCGGCAACTTTGCGTTGTTCACTATCGTCAGCGCCTGACAGCATTCCGCGGCCATTCAATGGCTTCGCCAACGCCGTTGCGGCTGCGCTCGCATTCGCACTCTGCTGAGATCGGCCTGCGTTCGTGGGCATGCGCACTCTTCCCAGCACGTCATCCGCCGAATTCTGCGAACATTTGTGCCGTACCTTACTTTAGGCGAGAATCACCCGCCCGCCTACAGACCAGAAGTGCAATGACCCAAGGTTGGCGGCGTCGCAGCACTAAAGAACCTCTACTGCGAGTTCGTCTCTTTGATCAGCTTGAGCAGTTCTTCCCGTCGGGCTCGATACAAAGTGCGCTCCGGTGCGAGTTTCGTTGCCAAGTCGATCTCGCTCAGGGCCTCGGGATATCGATCGAGGCTTATCAGGCACGCCGCCAACGAGTAGTGATTGTCCGCCGAGCCATTCACCCGCAACGCCTCCCTGAATTCCTTCTCCGCGGCGTGCAGTTCCCCCTGCTGGAACAACACCGTGCCCAGCAGATGATGGGCCAGGTCCGAGTCCGGATTCAGCGAAACCGCGATCTGAAGCTCGTGCAGAGCCTCATTCGGCTTCTCATCCCTGAGCAGTGCCTGTCCCAGGATCCGGTGTTCAGCCGAGCCCGTCGGGTTTTGCCGCACCGCCAGCCTTAGCTCCTCCACCGCTCCGTCATAATTTTCCTTCGCCATGTAGGCGCTTGCCAGGCATGCATGCCCCTGCTGCCACTCCGGATGTTCTTTATAAAGCTCCTTCATCTCCGCGATGGCAGCGTCAAAATCTCCCTGATCGCAATACGTATTGCCGAGATTGTTCCGCACTGAGGCCTCACCCGGTGCCAGCCGCTTCGCTGCCCGGTACTCGGCCACCGCCTGAGCAAGATCTCCTTCTTGGTGTCGGATCAGTCCGAGGTTCGAGTGAGCCTCCCAGAATCCAGGCCGCAGCTCGATCGCGCGCCGATACGCCGCGACTGCGCGAGCTACATCTCCATTAGCGTGCAACGCGATTCCCATGTCGTAATAGGTATCCGCATTATTCGGATCGCGCTCCAGCGACTCCGAATAAGCATGCACTGCCGCGCCGTATTCCCCCAGCGAATAATGCGCCAGTCCCAGGTATTGATAACCCTCAGCGTTCTTGGGATCGATACTCAATGCCGTGCGCGCTTCTGCAACCGCGTTCGGCCCGTCGTCGAGCCGATAGAAAAGGTACGCCATTGCGTTGTGATGCTCCGGCAAGTCCGGCATCAGTTTCAGCGCCATTGCCAATCCGTCGTAGGCGTCATCGAAGCTGCCCTGTTCTCGAAGCGTCACTCCCAGAGCGAAATGCAAAGCGGCATTTTGTGGGTCTTTTGAAATGAGAGCGCGCAGATCGTTTTCCGCCTCGTGCAACTTCTGCGCTCGCCTTTCGCCCGCCGCGCTTACAAGCCCGTCAGGAATTCCTGGGCCGATCTGGGCCGAGAACACTTTTCCGGATCGGACGACCTTCATGAGTTCCGGGCTAGCCCCGACCGACTCCAGTGCGCGCAGTTCGCGGTTAGTCGGCAGCGTCGCCAGTCCCCGTTCTTTCACAATACTGGCGAGACGAGCGCTGGAAACTCCTCCGGCGATCCATGCCGCCAGCTCGCTTGTTTTGACACATGAAGCCACAGGCTTGATACCTGAAGCCACAGGCGTTCGATCAGCTGATTGCGCGGAAAGCGACCCCAGAACGAACAGGCAGAGAATGAGCGAAGCCTTGACTCTCAACGGACTCCCCAGGACGTAGAATTGGCTTGCTTCTTACGGCTTTTCAGAGGGATAGGGGACACAAACGCCTTCGGAAAGCCCTCTTGAACATAGACCTCCAGCCTTCCGCAGCGTAAGGTCACGGTAGTAACTTGCTGGCAATGAGGCTAAACTGAGGTTGAGGCCTTTAGGCGACTCTGGCTGTGATCGAAATCACACCTCAACGTGGTAGTTGACACCGAAGCCGACCGCCAAAGCCTC
>Ga0207693_10005089_pt1 | contig 11021 bp, 10 predicted proteins | sample LARL81metaG_FD_184347 | JGI IMG/M metagenome (GOLD analysis project Ga0207693, IMG submission 184347) | Corn, switchgrass and miscanthus rhizosphere microbial communities from Kellogg Biological Station, Michigan, USA - LAR L8-1 metaG... | ecosystem: Host-associated > Plants > Roots >... | reverse complement strand
AACTACCACTTCTAAGAACGACGCTGTCTGAAAACTGCAAAGCCCCGGGGCGCGAGCTCCGGGGCTTTTGTTTGACGCGGCGGATTTTACGCGTTGACTTTGGTCGCCGCGAAAGCCGGCACCTGCGCCGCGAACTTGTCGTGCCAGGCGAGCAGGCGCGGATGGTCTTTGCGCCAATCGCCGCCGAAGCGCAGATCGCGGTAACCGAGCACGCAAGCGAGCGCGATCTGGCCGACGGTCGGCGGCGTGGCGATCGGCGGCGGCGCGGCTTCGAGCACGGCAAGCCCGCGCGTAACTTTCTCCGACTGGCGATCGAGCCAGCTTTGCACCTTCATCTCGGGCGGACGGTAGCGGCCTTCATAGACGATGAGCAGACTGGCCTCGAGAATACCGTCGCACAGCGCTTGCAGGCGCAGCGCTGCGAAGCGCGGCTGCGGCTCGCGCGGCAAAATGCGCCCGCCGCCGGCGAGATGATCGAGATAATCGAGGATGACGCGCGAGTCGTAATAGGCGGTGCCGTCCTCGATGATCAGCGCCGGCACCTTGCCGAGCGGGTTCTGCGTGCGGATCGGATCGTCCGCGCTGTTGAGATCGGTGTCGCGGATCTCGATCTGGTCGGCCAGGCCGAGCAGGCTCATGGCGATACGCACCTTGCGGGCGAAGGGCGAGGCGGGCGAGGAGCGCAGGATCATCATGGACGACTTTTTCCTTCCGGCGAAGACCGGCAAAAGAGACGATACCCGAATGATGGGCGGGCAAAACCGGCGTCAGCCGGTAACCACCAAGTTGACGGCTTTCGGGCCTTTGCCCTTCTTGTCCGGCTCGACGTCGAAGCTGATGCGCTGGCCTTCGTTGAGCCCCTTGAGGCCGGCCTGCTCCACCGCGGTGATGTGGACGAAGACGTCGCGCGCGCCGTCGTCCGGCTTGATGAATCCGTAGCCCCGCTCGGTGTTGAAGAATTTCACGACACCCGTTTGCGCCATAGGGAAAGCTCCTCCCCGTACTGCTCCGCCGCCGGCCCCACGCGCGGCGGCTCGGCTGGACATTCTCAGTCGGGGAAAGCATCGGCCCAAACCGGCCTCAGTCACTCCGCCGGCCCCCACCGGAGGCGGAACGTCTGCCAGTGATGGAACTAGACACCAACTTTTCCCCTGTGAAAAGGGGTTCCACCACGCCAGCCGGTTCAGCCCGAGGGCGCCCCGGCGAGCCAATCCAGCCGAAAGCGACCGGCGCCGTCGCGGCCGAGCGCGTGCGCCAAAGCCGGCAGCAGGACGGCAAGCTCCTGGTCCAGCCGCCAGGGCGGATTGACTACAATGAGACCCGAGCCGTTGAGACGGTCCGGATTGGCCATCGGTGCAACGATCAGCTCGGAACGCAGAATTTTCGATCGGTCGAGGCGGCGCAATCGGCGGGCGAGATTGTCCGGCTCGCCGCGGGTCTTGATCGGATACCAGAGCAGGTAGATGCCGGTCGCCCATTTACGCTGCGCCTCGGCAAGCGCGCTGGGCAGCCGGCCGAAATCGCTGTCCTGCTCATACGAAGGATCGATCAGCACCAGGCCGCGCCGTTCCTTGGGCGGCAAATAGGCGACGAGCGCGGTCCAGCCGTCGATGCGCAGCGCTTTGACACGGCGGTCGCGCAGATTGCGCCCGAGCGCGGCGGCGGCTTTCGGTTCGAGCTCGCAGGCGGTGAGCCGGTCCTGCCGTCGCAGCAACGCGCGCGTGATCAAAGGCGAGCCGGGATAGATCTTGAGCGGGCCGTCCGCGTTGACCGCGCGCACGGCGTCGCGATAGGGCGCCAGCAATTCCGCCGCCGCCACCGGCAGCGCTGCTGTCATCAGTTGTGCGATGCCGTCGCGCCATTCGCCGGAGCGCGCGGCCTCGGGCCCAGTCAGATCGTAGCGGCCGGCGCCGGCATGGGTGTCGAGCACGCGGAAGGCGGCCTCTTTGCCGCGCAAGTGATGCAGCACGCGGCAGAGCACGGCGTGCTTGTGCACGTCGGCGAAACTGCCGGCATGAAATTCATGGGCGTAGTTCACGCGCGCGCTCCGGGCACCGCGGTAGCGCTTAGGCCATCCGCCGCGAACTTGCTAGCGCGGCGCGCCGCGCAGGCCGAAATGATTGCGCGGCTTCACCCGCGGCAGGCCATCGAGCAGTAGTTTTCGCGACAACGCGCCGGCGTCCTCGGCGACCTCCGCCATTGGCGGCGCGCTGCTGGCGCGCCGGCGGCGCGCGCGGCGCAGCACCAAGTACATGCCTTGCCCGGCGACGGCCAAGAACATGAGTGCGCCCAGAATATGCAGCGACGGCGGCAAGGCCTTGCCCAAAGTGCCCCAAGCCAGCAGCCAGATCGCCATATAGCTGAGGCCGGCAAACCAAACCGCAAAGCCGATATAGTCCCGTAACCGAGGCACCGAAGCGACTCCCCGACAGCGCGTTTCGAAGCGCGCATGATCCGTCATTCCCGCCCGCCAGCATGCGCGCAGTCGCTTACGAGAATCTTGCCTGAATGCTCGACATCGCGAGCTTATCCCCGCAACGCCCCATCGCATCCTTAGTGCCGGCTTAATGCGATCTCCGACACAAGGTCACGGCCGGCGACCGATGCCGATGGTTGCGTGCAGGAACCGGTAAGTTGGCCGGCGCATAAATTCCGCCGATCGCGCATGCGCCGGCGCGTCAGTGGGCGTCAAGCGCGGCGCTATCCGCCGCGCGATGCCGGCATCGCGACTCGCTCAAGGTTGCACGCGCGCGCAACGACCTCGGGACAGGCGCGGAAGGAAAAATCCTTGCTCAGGCAGACGCGCACCTCGGTCAGCCGCGTTTTATCGCAGGTCACCGCGACCGCGTTGCGCGCAAGACCCGGATTGGCTCTGACGAAGGCGTCAGCAACCGCGGCCGGCGACACCATGGCCGGGTTGGACAGTTCGAGATAATCGGCCGGGACCTTCACCGTCGCGCGCGCCTGGCGCACCGCATCGAAATAGGCCGGCGCCGCAAGCCCGGTGCAAGTGCCGTGACGATCCCATTCGATGTAGACCAGCCGCGGGCTCGGCATCAGGTCGAGCATGGAATCGACCAGGCCACGGTCGATGCGCGGAGCCGGCCGCTGGCAGCTGGAGGGGAAGCCGCGCTCGTATTGCGGCCAAAGTCCGTGCACCACGAAGGAATATGGCCGTGCACCACATTGCATGGCGCTCGCCCGCGTCGAGCGCTCGTCGCCGCGCTCCTTGACCGAGGCGCAGTAGGATGGCGACCAGGACAGCGCCAATACATAGAAATCGAAGCGCCCGGGCGCATTGGCCGTCCGCTCTTGCGCCGCCCGCTCTTGGGCGGTCGCCGCGGTGGCGAAGGCGAGGACAAAACCGAGGGTGAGGAGAAGGCCGCGCAGCGCGCGAAGGACGGCATGGGTCATGGAACGCCCCTGAACTGTTGGCAGCAGAACAAACCGGAAATTGATCAGCCTCAACGGTTCCTTACACTATATCGTGTTTAAACGAACAATACAAGAACAAAATAGCAATGAACCGTGGACAAAATCTGGCGGGTTTAGGGACGCGCCATTTTGCAGCGCGGATTGTAGGCCCAGTTGCGGTCGAGACCCACCACGCACCATTCCACGCCCCAACTCGCCCCGATCATGCCGGTGTCTTCGCCGATCGAGTAATAGACCGCGTGCTTGCGGCCGTCGCTGACCAAGGCCAGCGCGCTGCAGAAGCGGCGGGGTATGGTGCCCTCCGCCCAGGGGCTGAAGGCGATCTGGCGCACCCGTTCGAAGCCTTCGATTTGGAGATCCGAGTTCCAGAAGCGGCCTTCCTTCTCGGCGAAGCGCGCGGCGATGGTGTCGAGGCCGGCCTCGCAGGCCGGCAGCACACCCTCGTAGCGTGGGCCGCTCAGCCAGAAGTTCTTTTCCAGCCAGCTCGCCGCCTGCGCCGGCGCGAAAGCGCCCAGCACCACCACTGTTGCAACAGCCGCCAGGACCCGGATGCCGAGAGACATGTGCGCCACCATTCCCATTCGCCAACGCCGCCGAGTTTAGCACAGCTCCGGCCGCGAGCAGCCGGCCTTTGCATGAGCGGGGAAAAGTTCTAACCGCCGCGCCAGTCGCCCAGCACCGCCTGCACCAGCGCCAGCGCCGCCACCGCCGCCGTGTCCGCCCGCAAGATGCGCGGCCCGAGCGACAGCCGCAGCACATTGGCCCGCTTGAGTAAAACCGCGCGTTCCTCCGGCGCGAAGCCCCCTTCCGGGCCGATCAGCACGGCCAGCGGCATCCCGGCAACGCCGTGCCGCAGCGCCGCCACCGGATCCTGCACGTCGGCATCCTCGTCGCAGAACACCAACAAGCGCGTTTGGTCCTGCACCGCCTGCGCAAAATCGGCGGGCGCGGCCACTTCCGGCAGCGCCAGCACGCCGCATTGCTGCGCGGCTTCGATCGCATTGGCGCGCATGCGCTCGAGATTGACCCGGCCGACCTGGGTGTGACGGGTGATCACCGGCTGCAGCCGCGCGGCGCCCAGCTCGACCGCCTTTTGCACCAGATAATCGAGCCGCGCGTGCTTGAGCGGCGCGAACAGGAAATGCAGGTCGCCGCCGCTTGGCTGCGCGCGCAGCCGCTCACCGACCGCCGCCGTCGCCTTTTTGCCGGCGCGGCCGAGCACGGCCCGCCACTCGCCATCGCGTCCGTTGAACAGCAGCACGGGATCGCCCGCCTTGCAGCGCAGGACGTTGACCAGATGATTGGCCGGCCCCGGCGCAAGCGTCAGTTCCCGCCCGGCCGCCAAGGGCTCGTCGACATAGACGCGGGGGGTGCGGAATTCGACGCGCGGCATGGCCTGTGGCGGCTAAAAGCGGGACTTACGGCGGCGGCAAAGCATCCTTCCGCCGCCTTCCCGACGCATTCGGAGGCTTGTTATAAACCCCTGGCCGGCTTTGCTATATGGTAATGCCGCCGATCGGGAGGGATTTTGGTCAATGCGTTTGCGCCGGGCACTCGCCATCGCCGCTATTTTGCTGCCCGCCGCGGCATCGCCGGCGGCTGCCCAATTCCAGCCGCAGCCACAACAGCAGCCGCCCTGCATGCAGGAATTCCTCAAGCTGCGCGCCGACGCGGAGAAGAAGGCCGGCGCCATTAAAGCCGCCAGCGAACGCAAGGCGACGCCGAAGGAAGCCTGCCATTTGTTCACCGTGTTCGCGGCCGCCGAAGTGAAGCTGATCAAATTCGCGGCCGAAAGCGGGGTCTGGTGCGGCATGCCGGATCAGGTGCTGGCGCAGATGAAACAGTCGCATGCGCAGACCGATAAATTACGGGTCCGCATCTGCCAGGCCGCCGCCGCGCCGCCGCCTCCGTCCGGACCGACGCTAAGCGATTCGCTCGCCGCCCCCGTTCCCGACGCTAGCAACATCAAGAGGGGCAAAGGCACCTACGACACGCTGACCGGCGCGCCGATCGGCAGATGAGCGAGAGCGGCCCGTGACCGAAACCGGGCGCGTCGCCGATGCGACCGGCAATTGGGTCGACGGCCTGGCGCCGGCCTGGACGCGGCCCTATCTGCGCCTCGCGCGGCTCGACCGCCCGATCGGCTCCTGGCTGCTGCTGATGCCGTGCTGGTGGTCGGTCGGCTTAGCCGGCATGCGATCCGGCCAATTCCCCAGCCTCTGGCACATCGTCCTGTTCTTCGTCGGCGCGTTCGCGATGCGCGGCGCCGGCTGCACCTGGAACGACCTGGTCGACCGCGATCTCGACGGCCTGGTCGAGCGCACGCGCTCGCGCCCGATCCCGGCGAAGCAGGTCACGGTCGCGCAGGCGACCGTCTTCATGCTGACGCAGGCGCTGGTCGGTTTGCTGGTGTTGGTGCAGTTCAACCGTTTCACGGTGCTGTGCGGCATCGCGTCGTTGCTGGTCGTCGTCATCTATCCGTTCATGAAGCGCATTACCTATTGGCCGCAGATTTTTCTCGGCCTCGCCTTCTCCTGGGGCGCGCTGATGGGTTGGCCGGCGGCCTTCGGCCGGCTCGATGCGCCGGCCTTCGTGCTCTACGCCGGATCGATCTGCTGGGTGATCGCCTACGACACCATCTACGCGCACCAGGACCGCGAGGACGACCTGTTGATCGGCATCAAGTCGACCGCGCTGTTGTTCAGGGAGCGCACCCGGCCGATGCTGGCGATCTTCTATGCCGCGGCGGTGCTGCTGATCGGCGCCGCCGGCTTGATGGCCGGCGGCCAATTGATCTTCGTGCTCGGGCTGATCGCCTTCGCCGCGCATCTCGGCTGGCAGGTGATGCGGCTCGACATCGACGACCCGGCGCACTGCCTGATGCTGTTCAAGTCCAACCGCGACGCCGGCCTGATCCTGTTTGCCGCGATGCTGCTGGAAGCGGCGTTCTAGATTCCCCGGTTGATGTAGTCGTCGGTGTTGTCGACCTTGGTGACTGCGTGAGGCGGCCGCGGCGGCGTCTGCGCCTGAAGCGGTTTATTCCGCCGCAAGTGCGCCTTGCGAGGCTGCTGAACTAATAAATCTGGCTCCGGCGTTCGGCCGGCCGCGCCGCCGGTGGCGGCGCCGCAATGGCGCCGGTGACGGGCTCGTCGTCGTCATCCTCGCCATCCTCGCCCGGCATCGCTTCCATCGGCTTGCCCTTGGCCGACAGGTGATGGGGGATCGAGCCGGTGACCAGCCGGTGCTTGGCGGCGTAACGCGAACGCGCCTGCGCCGCCGCCACTTCGCCAGGGATCGCTTCGGGCCGGCAGGGATGGCGCCCGTCGCCGCGCCGCATCAGATCGACATGGATATGATTGTAGTGTGCGGCGTTGTAGCCCGGCGACAGCACCGTGGTGAAGATGTCACAGGCATAGCCCTGCACGTCGTGCAGGAAGCCCTGCTCCTCGGGCGAACCGTGCCAGCCGTCCTTGACCGTAATCGTGCGGCCGTCGGCGAGCGTGAAAGCGGCGACGTCGATGGCGTTGCCGAAGGCGTGCTCGGAAATGTGGCCGGTGCCGGCGCCGACCATGGCGCGGCAGGAATAGGCCGAGATCTGCTTGATGCCGACGACCGGCGAGCCGAACCAGCGCAGCGCCGCCGGCTGCACGCCCTCGCTGACCCAGCGGTCGAGCGCGGACACCAGCGGACAGGCGAGCGTCGCCGCCGGAGTCAGTTCCGCCTGCGGGATGGCGGCAGTATAAGGCGCGCGCGGCGGCCCGAGCGGCGGCGGCGCGCGCGCCGGCGGTGGCTGATAGATCGGCGCGTTATAGCTGCGCTGATCGCGCTGCGGCGGATAACTTGGCGGCAGGTTCTGCTGTTGCACCGCCGCGCTGCCGGCGGGGGGAATTTCCGCATCGGGCGGGATGTCGTCGGGTAACGCGCGCGACTGCGGCGGTGCCACCGGCGCGGCACGCATCGCTGGCGGCGCGTAACGCGGCTGCGGCGGCGGCTCGTAGCGCTGTTGCGGATACGCTTGCGGCGGTGGCGCGTAACGCTGTTGCGGATAGGCTTGCGGCGGCGGCGTGTAATACTGTTGTGGCGCGCCGGCCTGCGGATCGAGTTGCATCGGCTCGCCGGTCGGCGGCCTCACCGCCGGCGGCGGCCCGGTCATCCAGCGCATTTCCTCATGCCGGCCGGGCGCGACCTCGATCCGCGCCGGCGGAAGATACCGTTGTTCGGTCGGCGGAAAGTTCGGCATGCGCGAGTCGTTCGGGATCGAGCCCGGCGGCACCGGATCGGCGTAGCTCATGACGGGCGGCGCGCCGAGCGCGGAAACCTTGAGCGGAAAATCGGCGCCGCAAATGCCGGGACCCTGGATTGGCTCGATCTGCACCACGCCGGCGCCGAGCTTGACCGCGCCCGACTTCATGCAGGCGGCTTCCGCCTCGTGCCGCCACGCTTCGCGCTCGCCGCCCTGAAAGAAGCCGCGTCCGCAACCGGCCAGCGCCAGCAGGCCGAGCATCACCCCGGCGACGGAAACGCGAACCCCACCGTTCATCCCAGCAAAATGCGAGGGGTTTCTTTAACGAGACTTCAATGATGGCGGCGCGCGCGCGGTTAAGGATAAGGAAACGTTGACAGGGGGCGGCCGCGAGCGGTCCTCGCGCCAACATGCAAATTTGCCGGGCCACGACATGGTGCGCCGCGGCATCGGCAGGCGAATCCCGTCGACGGACGCCGCATTCGCCGGCTTTCATTGCCGGCGCGGCAGTTTTGCACCGGCGCTTTTGCCTTTTTGGACAGCGCAATCAGGCGGTTGTGGCCGGCATGCCGGCGGCGCATGCCGTTCGGGGTGATTATTCTCGTGCGCGCCTGTTCGTGCGCTTCGGTACGCCGCCGCCGCATGCTACTTTCGGCGCATGTCAGCAAGGGAGGCACCTGCCGTGGACCTTACCTTGAGACTCGAAGTGCTGGCAGTGTGCGCCGTGTTCGTGTTCGTTGGCGCGATCTTGCTGGGAGCATTCTGAGTTCAGGTAGCCGACGACGACGCCAACCAACAACCCGGCGTAAAACCGGGATCACGAATTGAGACACCGGAGAGCGGCAACCTCTCCGGTGTTTTGTTTTTTAAAACGCTCCTGTCGTCCCCGCCAACGGGTCCGCGCGAAGCGCGGCCCGATGATAAACTCTGGCGGGGGGCCATACCCTGCGCACTATCGATAAGCTGCGGAGTATGGGTCCGACCCTCGCTGCGCTCGGCCGGGACGACGGCTGCAGCTCACGCCGCCACGATACTTGGCGCGGGCTGCACGTTGTAATTCAGGATCGGCGCCAGCCAGCGCTCGCACTCGGCGACGCTCCAGCCTTTGCGCTTGGCATAATCCTCGACCTGGTCGCGCTCGATCTTGCCGACGCCGAAATAGGCGCTCTGCGGATGGCTGAAATAGAGCCCGCACACCGCCGCCCCCGGCCACATGGCGTAGCTCTCGGTCAATTTGACGCCGATGCGCTCGGCCTTGAGCAGATCGAATAGCGTACGCTTCTCGGTGTGGTCGGGTTGCGCCGGATAAACAGGCGCCGGCCGGATGCCGCGATATTTCTCAGCCGTCAACTCGGCATGGCTCAACGCCTCTTCGGGCGCGTAGCCCCAGAACTCCCGGCGCACCTGGCTGTGCAGCCGCTCGGCAAAGGCTTCCGCCAGCCGGTCGGCCAGCGCTTTTACCATGATGGCGGAGTAGTCGTCATTGGCGCGCTTGAAGCGCTCGGCAACCTCGTCCTCGCCGATGCCGGCGGTGACCGCGAAGGCGCCGATGTAATCGGCGAGCCCGCTCGCTTGCGGCGCGACGAAATCGGCGAGCGCGCTGTTGGCGCGGCCCTCGCGCTTGGAGAGTTGCTGGCGCAGCGTATGCAACGTGGCGAGCGGCCGCGCGCGCGTGTCGTCGCCGTAGACCAGAATGTCGTCGCCTTGCGCGCTGGCCGGCCAGAAGCCGAAGGCCGCGCTCGCCTTGAACCAGCCTTCCGCCACGATTCTGTCCAACATGGTGCGGGCGTCGTCGTACAGCGAGCGCGCCGCCTCGCCGAACTTGGCGTCGTCGAGGATGGCGGGGAATTTCCCGGCGAGCTCCCAGGTCTGGAAGAACGGCGTCCAGTCGATGAAATCGACCAGCTCCGCCACCGGCACGTCGTGCAACACCTTGCTGCCGAGAAAAGCCGGCTTGGGCGGCACATAGGCGCCGGACCAGTCGAGCTTCACCGCATTGGCGCGCGCCGCGGCGATCGAAAGCCGCGATTTTTCCTCCTGCGCGCGCGCGTGCGCGGCGGCGATCTTGACGTATTCCCCGCGCAGCTCGGCGATGTAGCCGGTTCTGTTCTGCGACAGCAGCGCCTGCGCCACGCCGACCGCGCGGCTGGCGTCGTTGACGTAGACCGCCTGCCCGCGCCGGTAATTCGGGTGGATCTTGACCGCGGTATGCACGCGGCTGGTGGTGGCGCCGCCGATCAAGAGCGGCAGCTCGAAGCCCTGCCGCTCCATCTCGGCCGCCACGTGGCACATCTCGTCGAGCGAAGGCGTGATCAGCCCCGACAGGCCGATCAAATCGGCCTTCTCGGCATTGGCGGTTTCCAGGATCTTGGCCGCCGGTACCATGACGCCGAGGTCGATCACCTCGTAATTGTTGCACTGGAGCACGACGCCGACGATGTTCTTGCCGATGTCGTGCACGTCGCCCTTGACCGTCGCCATCACGATCTTGCCGTTGGTGCTCTGGTGCGAGCGGCCGTCTTTGTCCTGCTCCATGTAGGGCATCAGGTAGGCGACCGCCTGCTTCATCACGCGCGCCGACTTCACCACCTGCGGCAGGAACATCTTGCCCGACCCGAACAGGTCGCCGACGACGTTCATGCCGTCCATCAGGGGGCCCTCGATGACCTCGATGGGACGGCCGCCGCGCTCGGAAATGAGGGTGCGCAGTTCCTCGGTGTCGGCCTCGACGTGGCCGTCGATGCCCTTGACGAGCGCGTGCGTGATCCGCTCGCCGACCGGCAGCGATCGCCATTCTTCGTCGGCGACCTCTCGCTGCTGGCCCGTGCCCGCGAAGCGGGACGCGATCTCGAGCAGGCGCTCGGTGGCGTCGGGACGGCGGTTGAGGATGACGTCCTCGATGCGCTCACGCAGTTCGGCGTCGATCTCGTCGTAGACCGCGAGCGCGCCCGCGTTCACGATGCCCATCGTGAGCCCGGCCTTGATCGCGTGGAACAGGAAGACCGCGTGGATGGCCTCGCGGACGAGATCGTTGCCGCGGAACGCGAACGACAGGTTGCTGATGCCGCCGCTGATTTTCACGCCGGGACACGCGGCCTTGATAATCCGTGTCGCCTCGATGAAGTTGATCGCGTATTCGTTGTGTTCCTCGAGGCCGGTTGCAATAGCGAGGATGTTCGGATCGAAGATGATGTCGAGCGGATCGAAGCCGGCTTTTCCGGTCAGCAACCGGTACGCGCGCTGACAGATCGCCACCTTGCGCGCGATCGTGTCCGCCTGCCCCTGCTCGTCGAACGCCATCACGACGACGGCCGCGCCGTAGCGGCCGATCGTCCGCGCCTTC
>Ga0207693_10005088_pt1 | contig 11023 bp, 11 predicted proteins | sample LARL81metaG_FD_184347 | JGI IMG/M metagenome (GOLD analysis project Ga0207693, IMG submission 184347) | Corn, switchgrass and miscanthus rhizosphere microbial communities from Kellogg Biological Station, Michigan, USA - LAR L8-1 metaG... | ecosystem: Host-associated > Plants > Roots >... | reverse complement strand
GCGAGCTTAAGTAACGCCTCGTGCGCAGCGGGCCGCTTCAGGTCGAGGGCGACGCTGCGCTTGTTGCGGTTAATGTTTAGAAAATAGGCGCCCATGCCCGGGTGGCGCGAGGGCCCGAGCGGACGGATCGAGTCGCCCTCCGGCGGTTCCACCTTGATGACGTCCGCCCCCATGTCGCCGAGGTTCTGCGTCGCCACCGGCCCCAATACCGCCGAAGTCAAGTCGACGACGCGGATTCCTGCGAGCGGTCCAGGCATCCTGCCACACCCCATCTTTGTACAGCGAGTGACGGAAATGCGCAGATGCATCGCTTACGCGCAAGCTTCCGATCGCCCTCTCGTTTCAAGGGACACAGTCATAAGACCGGCAGAAGCCGGTGCCCGCAGCAGACATGAATCCCCGCCTTCGCCAGGACGGCAAGAAGCAATTTCCGCAACTGGATCCTCCACACGGGAAACCCTTGACCCGGCCGATTGCGCCCCGCAGGCTGGCCCTGCTTTGAAGGAGTGCTAGGTGTGGGACCGCTCGCCGGCATCAAAATCGTCGAACTCACCGGCATCGGGCCGGGGCCGATGTGCGCGATGCTGCTCGCCGATCTCGGCGCGACCGTGGTGCGTATCGATCGGCCGGAACCGAGTGATCTCGGCCTCGGGCGGGAGCTGCGCCATGATTTGTTGCTGCGTGGGCGCCGAGCCTTGGCGGTGGACCTCAAGAGCACGGAAGGAAAGGCGCTCGCTCTGCGCCTCGTCGAACACGCCGATGGGTTGATCGAAGGGTTCCGCCCCGGGGTCACCGAGCGGCTCGGTCTCGGCCCCAAGGAGTGCCTCGAGCGCAACCCGCGCCTCGTATACGGCCGCGTCACAGGTTGGGGACAGGAGGGGCCACTGGCGCACGCGGCAGGTCACGATATCAACTACATCTCGCTGGTCGGCGCCTTGCACGCCTTCGGGCGGCGTGGCCAGCCGCCGACCCCGCCTTTGAATCTGATCGGGGATTTCGCAGGGGGCGCCCTCTACCTCGCTTTCGGGATCATCTGCGGCGTGCTCGAGGCGCAGCGCTCGGGTCGAGGGCAGGTCGTCGATACCGCGATGATCGATGGCTCCGCCTCACTGATGACGGCCTTCCACGGCATGGTCGCCTCCGGCCTCGCGACCCACGAGCGCGGCACCAACCACCTCGATACCGGCTCCCATTTCTACAATGTCTACGAATGCGCCGACGGGCGGTGGATCTCGGTGGCGCCGATCGAGGGCAAGTTCTACGCCGAACTACTTCGCCGCCTCGACATCGATCCGGCCACGATGCCGCCGCAGATGGACCGCGAGCATTGGCCCGAGGCGCAGGCTCGGCTCGCGAGACTGTTCAAGACCAGGACGCGAGAGGAATGGTGCGCGCGGCTTGAGGCCACCGATGCGTGCTTTGCGCCGGTGCTGACAACCGACGAAGCGCCGCGGCATCCGCACAATGTAGCGCGCCGGACCTATGTCGAGATCGACGGGATCGTCCAGCCGGCGCCGGCGCCGCGCTTCAGCCGGACGGTTCCCGACCTGCCGATCCCGCCGCAGCCGCCGGCCCGCGGAGACGAGGCCGAGGCGGCGCTGGCCGCCTGGCTGGAACCGGCCGAGATTGCGGCGCTGCGCGCCGCTGGCACGCTCGGTTGAACCGCCTCAGTCAAGCTGGAGTCGGCTCCATCTTGTAATCATTGTCGCTGACGTGCTCGGCCCAGGTGGTGCTCTGGCCCTGCTCGCCATTCTCCGACATCGCCAGATGGGCGAACAGGCGGTCAGGCGCGGCGCCGTGCCAGTGCATCGTATCAGGTGGGATCATCACCGTATCACCGGGGTAGATCGCCTGCGGCCGCGAGCCCTTGCCGATGCAGATGCGGCCGACACCGGAGAGGCAATAGAGCGTCTGCCCGACCGGATGGGAATGCCAGCCGGTGCGCGCGCCGGGGGTGAACGAGACGACCGTCGCCCGCATGCGCGACGGCGCCTGCCCGACCAGCACCTCGTCCTGAAAGACCTCACCGGTAAAGTTTTCCGCCGCGCCCCGCCTGGTCGCTCGTGCCCCTGCGCGCACAACCGTCATTGCTCCCTCCGTTCGGATAGAATTCGGTTACAGAATAGGACCGGCTCACGCCGAGTTGCAAAGCCGGAAATCCCACCCTAGAGTCGCCGCGGCAAAGAGAGGCGAAGGATGAGCGAACCGATCAAGGTGTTCTGGCAGCCGCATTGAACGAGCTGCCTCAGGGTCAAAGAATACCTCTCGGTCCGTGGGATCGAGTTCCAATCGATCAACGTATTGGCTGACGAAGGCGGCCTCGAGGAGCTGCGCCGACTGGGCGCGCGCTCGGTGCCGGTAGTGTCGCGCGGCGACCGCTTTGTCTTTGCGCAGGTCATCAGCGATGTTGTTCAGTTTTTGGCCCTCGACGAAAACCCGGGCCCGGCGCTGTCGCCGACCGAGCTGTATGCTCGTTACGAGCATGTTCTCGAAACGGCAGTCCGTCTGGTGCGCCAAATGCCGGATCACAAGCTCGAGCTGCAGCTGCCGCATCGACCGCGCTCGTACCGCATGCTGATGCACCACATTTTCCAGATTCCGACAGCATATCTCGACATGGAGGACACGGGCGAAACCCTCACCTATGAGAGCCTTGTCGTTCGGCCCTCTGCAGAGATGGGGACGAGCGCGGCCATCGTAGCATTCGGTGAGAGCGTGCTCACGCGCTTTCATGCGTGGTGGGATCGGGTCAAGGACGAGGATTTCAACCGGCCGGTGCCCACTTATTTTGGCGAGACCTCGCGGCACGAGATGTTCGAACGGACGGTCTGGCACTCGACCCAGCATACACGCCAGATGGCGTCGCTACTGGAGCAGGCCGGCATAGTCCCTGACCGCCCGCTCGGCCCTGACGACATCCGCAGCCTGCCGCTCACCGACAAGATCTGGGACGAGACCTGAGCCAGTCTAATCGTAACCGGGCGTCGCCAGCATCGGCGGGTCGGCGACCTCGATTAGATCCGTCCGGCCGAAGCCGTTGAAACCGGTGCGCAGGCAGGCGCCATAGGCACCGAGCTGACCGAGCTCGATCCAATCGCCCTCGCGCATATCGGCGGGCAGCCGAAAGGGTCCGCGCATCCGATCCGCGCTGTCGCAGGTGGGTCCGAACAACGCGAAATCGGCGTGTCTCGTCTCGGCATCTTTGGCTTCGCCGAGGCGGATACGGCGGGCCGGAAAGCGGAAGCCGAGGGCGCCGGCATCGCTGAGGTTGCCGTAGACACCGTCATTGACGAACAGCATGTCACCGCGCCGCAGCTGCACTTGCATGACGACCGATCCACCAGCGGCGACGAGCGCCCGGCCGGGTTCGGCCCATAGCCGAACATCGCCGGGCAACGCGGCGCCGCCAGCCTCGATCGCGGCGATGTAATCGCCGAGCGGCGGCGGCGCCATGCCGGGATAGCTCACCGGAAACCCGCCGCCGATATCGACGATGTCGACAGGAACGCCGCAGCTAGCGATTGCCTCCGCGGCCAATGCCATTGCCCGTGCGTAGGCCTCGGGCTCGAGGCACTGCGAGCCCACGTGAAAGGCGATGCCGAGCCGGGCGGCATGCGGGCGGGCCGCCCGCAGCAGCTCGATTGCCTCGTCGAGCGCCGCGCCGAATTTGCCGGACAGGTCGTAGACCGCGCTGCCCTTGGGCAAGGCGAGACGCACGAACAGGCCCAAGACCGGCGGATCGCCGACCAGCCCGACCGGCACCGTCTCCTGCAGGATCTTCGCCAGCTCGTCGGCGCTGTCGAAGGCGAAGTCGGCCACGCCATAGACGTCGAAGGCGTCGCGGATTGCCGGCCGTGACTTGACCGGGTGCATGAAATGGATCTCGCCAGCGGGCAACAGCTTGTGGACGAGCGCCACCTCGGCGAGCGAGGCGCAATCGAAGTGGCGCACACCGCCGGCCCAGAGCGCACGCAGGACGCGCGGCTCGGGGTTGCACTTAACGGCGTAGAGCACATCGCCTGGAAAGAAGTCGACGAAACGCTGCGCGGCGCCGGCGATCGCCGCCGGGCGCAGGCACAGCAACGGATCGCTCGGCCGCGTCCGGGCAACGACGGCATCGATCGAGGGGAAAACGGCGCGCCCCTGTGGGCGGGAAGAGTCAAGACGGGCCTGTGCCATCGCACCAACCTCCGAAACCAGGAGGCGACATGCCGCTCCGCGCGCCCAGAGCGTCGGAGGCGGAATGACCGATCGGGGTGAATCGTCGCGCCGGGGCGAAAGCGCCCCGGAGCGTCAGACGATGGTGCGAGGACTTCGCATCGCGTGCCGAAACATATCCGTTTCCCTTAAGGAGGCCGGCCCACGGGTGGCCGGCTCGGCCGAAAAGGACGCGTTACGTCGTAGCAGCACCCCTTGTGAAACGGTGTTCTAGGCACGTGCGATTGCGTCGGCGTCTAAAATAGGAAAAACGCCAGCCTATTCAAGGCTTTTTCTAATCTTCAGCGTGCCGACCGTAAAGCACAACGGCGGGCCGGAATAGGCCGGCCTGCCGCCAACGGAGGAATAGAGCGTCACCCCCGGTGCTCCGGCTGAAGGTTGGCGACGGCGCGTTCTTTGCGTCAGTCAGCCTGAGCCGGGCCTAGGAGCAGTCGGCCGGCGTGCACTCGTCGGCCGACTGCCTTCGTAATATAGGCGGTAGAGACCTCGTCTATCGCATAGCGTGTGGCGCGAGCAGGGCGATGTAGTCCCAAGTCATCGTCGCCGCGGCGAGCGCGGTGATTTCGGCGACATCATAGGGTGGGGAGACTTCGACCACATCCATTCCGGCAAAGCTGAGACCGGCGAGGCGGCGCAGGATCGCGCGTGCCTGCCAGGTCGCGAGCCCGCCGACCTCGGGTGTGCCGGTCCCCGGAGCGAAGGCGGGGTCGAGCGCATCGACATCGAAGCTGAGATAAGCGGGTCCGGTTCCGACGACATCGCGGATCCGTTCAGCGACGGCTCGTGGGGTCGTTTCGTGCACATTCTCGGCCGAGACGATCGTTACCCCCTTGCCGACGGTCCAATCGAAGACGTCGCGGTGCATCGGCGAACGGATGCCGATCTGGATCGTGCGATGCGAGTCGATAAGGCCCTCCTCGATCGCGTGGTAGAACGGCGAGCCATGACCAAAGGCGAGGCCAAAGCTTTCCGGCCAAGTGTCGACATGGCCGTCGAAATGCACGAGGCCTACCGGACCCTTGCCGCGCGCCAGCGCACGCAATAAGGCGAGGGTTATCGTGTGATCGCCGCCTAGCGCAACCAGGTGCCGAAGCGGCGCCGCCTGCTCCTCGATCTTAGCAAGCGTGCCTTGGATGTCGCCATGCGCGAGCCGGAAATCGCCGATGTCGGCGAGATCCAGTTTCTCGATCTCGGCCCAGGACGCAGGGTGATCGCCATCGATCAGCATTCGGCTCGCCTGCCGGATCGCCGCGGGTCCGAACCGCGCTCCCGGCCGGTTTGAGGTCCCGAGATCAAAGGGAATGCCGGCGATGCAGATCGCGGCATCGGGGTTTGAGCGCTCAAGGCCGAGAAACGTCGGCCGCGTGGCAAAAGTCGGGATGGAGGTCATGGCCTCCTATCTGGGCGAGGCCATGACGTGGCGAAAGGGCTTGTTAGACCCGCTCGAGCACCGCAGCGATGCCCTGGCCGACGCCCACGCACATCGTCACCAGCGCGTAGCGGCCGCCGGTGCGCTGCAATTGGCGGGCGGCGGTCAGCGCGATGCGCGGGCCGGAGGCGCCGAGCGGGTGGCCGACTGCGATCGCGCCGCCATTCATGTTGACCCGGCTGTCGTCGAAGGGCAGTTCGAGGCCGCGCAGGCAGGCCAGCACCTGCGCGGCAAAGGCTTCGTTGATCTCGATCACGTCGATATCGGAGAGGCCGAGGCCGGCGCGGGCGAGCGCCTTTTTCGAAGCTTCGACCGGGCCGATCCCCATGATGCGCGGCGGCACTCCCGCCACGCCGCTGGCGACAACGCGGGCGAGCGGCTCGGCCCCAGCGGCGTCGCCCGCCTTGCGGCTGGCGACGATCATCGCTACAGCGCCGTCATTGATGCCGGAAGCGTTGCCGGCTGTTGTAACCCCGCCCTCCTGCAATGGCCGCAATTTGGCCAGTGCGGCGAGATCTGTTTGCGGTCGGGGATGCTCGTCCTCGGAGACCTTGACAGGACCCGCCCTGCCGCCCGGCACCTCGACGCCGAGGATCTCGCCCGCGAAGAAACCGTCTGCCTTGGCGGCGGCGTATTTGCGCTGCGAGGCTTCGGCGAAGACGTCGCAGGCTTCGCGCGTGATCTGGTAGTCGCGCGCCAGGTTGTCGGCGGTCTCCGGCATCGTGTCGGCGCCGAACTGGCGCTCGATCTTCGGGTTCGGGAAGCGTGCGCCGATTGTCGAGTCGAACACGCGTCCGTCGCGGCTGAATGGGGTTTCCGCCTTGTTCATGACAAAGGGCGCGCGGCTCATGCTCTCGACGCCGCCGGCGACCATGACCTCGCCTTCGCCGCAGGTCACCGCCTGCGCCGCCATCACGATCGCGTTGAGCCCGCTGCCGCAATTGCGCTGCAGTACCGAACCGGCGACCGCGATCGGCAATCCGGCCAAGAGCCCGGCATGCCGTGCGACGCAGCGACTGTCTTCGCCCGCCTGGTTGGCGCAGCCGACGACGACATCCTCGATTTTTTCCGGGTCGAATGGGCTTTGTTTTACGACCTCGGAAACGACCGCGGCCAGCATATCGTCGGGCCGCAGCCGGGCGAGGCCGCCGGCGTGGCGGCCAAAGGGTGTGCGCAGTGCATTGTAGATGTAGCCGTCGAGCATGGTCGGTTCCTCCTCCTCGCATCTCCGCGCGCCAGCCGGCCGCTGTCAAGCCTCGCGACGGCTTCCGCCTTGGCGCTCGCGCGCGCCTATTGCTTCGGCGGGGACAGCGTGATGCCCTGGCGCTTCATCTGCTCGACGACGGTCTTGGCGCCTTCGTCGCCGTCGGCGGCGAGTTGCGCAGTCTTGCCGGCGAGCACCTCGAGCTTCTGACGGAGCTTGATCGCCTCCTGCACGACCGGTTCCTGCAGCCGCTTCTGTTCCGCCAGCCCATCGCGGTCGTGGATCGCATAGCTGGTCTCGAACACCATCAGCACGAAAAACGACACGACGACGAGCGCGATGGGCAGCCACCATCCCCCCGCCGCCGTATCCCCGGTCCGAGTCATCATCCGGGCGGCTTTCCGGGTGTTGCAGGAATGGCTTTTTCCGCTGGACCGCTCGTCGAGGGCACCGGCTCTCCCGACGCATTGATCGTGATCCCATTATCTGCCAACAGATCGCGCAGCTTGTCGTCCTTGTTGCTGACTGCGGCGGCCGCGAGCGCGCGAATCAGCGCCTCGTTGACACGGCCGAGCTGGATGCCCTGATTGATGAATTGTTGCCGCCGGTTGACGTCCGCCTGCACCGTCCGGTTGTCTTGCACGAGGACCATGTAGGCGACGACGAACGCCAGGGTCAGCCCGGACAGCCCGACGGTCATCCAATAAAGCCATCCGTCAGCACGCATCGCGCTGCACCTCCCGTCGTTCGCCGGCCGGCGAACGCATCATTGTAGCACAAGGCTCTCGAAAGCGCCTGCACCTTGTCGAAGCGGACCTGGTTCGGTACCATCCGTGGACGAAGAAAGCGCGGGATCAACCCGCGCCGTGCGAGCAGTGGGAGGATCGAATGCAACAGGTCGATCGAATGATCGTCGTTGCCGCGGCCGGGCTGGGCGTCTTCGTATTGTCGGCTTGCTCAGCGCCGTCGGCTCCGCCGGCCGAGGCGGCAGCCGCCGCATCTGGCGAGGCGCGAATTCCCGTCGTGGTCGCCCCCCATCCCCCGCCGCCCAGACGCGCCGAACTCCCGCCGCCGGCGCCCTCGCCTCAGGCCCTCTGGAAATTCGGCCACTGGCGCTGGAACGGGCAGCAATATGTTTGGGTGCCGGGGCATTATGTCCAGCGCCCGTCACCGACTGCCAACTGGATCCCGGATTATTGGGAGCAAGGCCCCGACGGCTGGATGTGGGTCGAAGGGCAATGGACCTCGTAGCAGCATTCCGGGGGGCGCGGGCACCGGCAGGCGGGGATCAGCATTTCGGTGAGGCCGGCGTCGCCGCTGCGGCGATCGGGGACGACAAGATCAGCCAGCCGACCATCCGAAGCCAAAAACCGGCGAGCTTCCGCAACGGAGACAATCGGCATCCCAGCGTAGTCACTCCCGATCTCGCTCAGCGGCGATACCAGCCGACCGCGTTTGAGGACTCCGCGGCACGCGCGTTTTCCAACATTTGCAGCCACCTGTCGAAGTCGCTGGTATCGATCGCCCGGACGAAGGTGTCGACCATGTGGCTCAGCTTGAACGCCTCGTCGGGCGTGACGGTGCCCCTGCGCGGCCGCCTTCACGATCGTCCCCATCGCGGCCGCAATATCGGAGGCGCTCTGGATCGACGGTACAGCGAGTTGGATCGGCCGTTCGCGGCGTGGCGCTATGATGCGGTCGAGACAGAGCCGCAGCGCCGCCTCGCTGCCGCCGACGGCAAGCTCGACCGCCTTCCGGCTCAGTGCCTCGGCTTCGCTGTCGAAGAGTGCGTCGGCGGCGAGCGTCGCTTTGTTGCGCGCGCTGCGCGGACGCCCGACCGGAGTGCCCGACCGCCCCTTCTCGAAGAGCCGCCCCGGCCCCTTGCTGGCTGTTTCTGCAGCGAATTTACAGCCATGACATCTCCTCTGTGGCAAAGGCAGTCCCCTCGCGGGGTCGCCATCTCGCTGCAGAATGCGATAGTAATTTAGCAATTTTATGATCGCTTATTTCTTATAATAGAAATTAGTGCCGATCACAACATCGCAAGCGGCGATCTAAGGCGCCGATTCGGCAGACTCGGTTGTCCTGCACTCGCGATTCAAAACAGCTGGTCACCGTCGACATCCAGGAGCGGCCGTGGCGCGGGCCGCCGCGTTCCGGCAACTCGCCGTCGAAGCTTGCCCGGCGTCACCAAAATCTTGGCCGTGACAACGAGGCCTCATCACGCTATATATTCACGCTATATATCTATATATTCACGCTATATATCTATATATTCACGCTATACATGGTGCGTGGATTACCCAAAGAAACGGCGAAGCTGGTCAAGTATTCGGGGCGTGAAAAAGACCTCTCAGGCGAGTCGAAACCTCTCTCTGCCTTGTCCCTACTTCACAGCGTGCGTGAATGTTTCACGACAGCTTTGGAGTCCTTTCCGGAATGGGGGCTTATGCTGCTTTTGCAGGGAGGCGGCGAAGCCAATCAGAACATTTGAATCGACCTCGCCGAGAGACCGCCAGCGACGCGGCGCGCACCGGCAGAGAATACTCTTTTGGGTTGAGTAACCGTCAATTATTACTCGAATGCCACAATGGCGCTGCGGGGAACGCAAGCTTGTCGAGGAACAGTGCCCATGAGCAGGCAGTTTCTGGTGGTTTTTTTGTCTGTTGTTTGTCTAAGGAAGGTCTTCTCTATCGCGGCATGGGGTGTCAAGCTTCCTTCGTTCACTGATGCCTAGGTGCCTAGGCTTCCGACATGAGGCATCTTCGGCGAGCGCACGATCCCGGCAGATCCCCTGCGCGGTCTAATAATAACTAGCCTCGGGCGATCCCATTGCGCCGTCGAAACGGCATGGATGCCGACAGCTCGGCCGCAGTGCCCGCTGTCAAGCCCCGCAGCCGCGCAGTGGGGCGCCAAGGGCGCCGGGCTTGATGGCGGCGCTGCGGCCGCAGCACAATCTGTCATGCCGTCGATCGCGCTTCCCTTCCTCTCACGCAGCAGACAATTCCGCCACAGCTGCCGAACCCCTGGCGCCTCAGTTCAAGTCGCTCATCTCCGCCAGATTGACGGACCGTCTCGCGAGGTTCTCGCTTCTCTCCGAGGTCGGCGCTATGGCCGCCACATGATGGGCTCAGAAGGATGAGGTGGAACAATCTGAACACGGTCCCTTCTTCAGGCTGCTACTGTATTGACCCCCTGCGCCAGCGAAATTCGGTACCGTCCGTCCACATCCGGTGCAGGATGACAGCGAGGCGCCGGGCCAAGGCGACGATCGCCTTTTTGCTTCCGCGACGCGACCGTCGCCCGAAAGGTCAGCGCCACCACCGGTCCCACTCCCGGTACCGTCATCAAGCGGCGGCATAGGCGGTCACTGCGTACCCGGTCGAGGACCATTTTATGGAGCAGCGCGAACTGCTCGCGCAACACCCGCCGTACTGCAAGCAAGGGGGCGACAATTGCCCCTAGAGGCGGATGGCCCGCGACCAGCTCCCGGACCCTGGCTTCGAAGTGACCCGAGGTGACCACCCCCACCCTAAAAGCCGATCGCCGCCCCCGTGGGCCGGGTGCGGTCCAGCGGCTCAGGCCACAAAAACAGTCCGATCGGAATTGCCCAGAGCGGCATCGTGTAAGCGAGCACGATCGCGCGTCCGGCCGGCAGGATCGCCAGGCCGATGATGCTGCAGATCAGGAACCCAGCCACTTGAAGCTCTCCAACCCAGAATAGGCTCATGCGCTCACCGCGTACCGGTAACAGCGGCTGTCTGGTCACGAGCAATGCTGGCGCGATCAGAGCAAGGCTGCCTATCAGGCGGAACAGCACGAAAACGAGCGGTGGCACTTGGCCCAGCGCGAGCTTCATCAGCGGCCAATTGCCGGCCCATGACATGATGATCACCCCGAGATACACGAAGGCGACCCCCGGCAATCCTGGGTTCCTCCGCGACACGGGCTTGCTTGCCGTAGCCAGTTCGGAAGCCCTCTGTAGAAGTGCCACAGCCGCGCTGCCGTCGAGGCGCACCCGGCATTCGTCTGGCTCAGTCTCTTGCGTGCTACCGCTCAAAGGCGGCGAAAACCGCCTTGAGCCCGTTCATCTGATTGCCGTCGGGCGAGAGAGGCACCAAGACAGGGGTGGTGATGCCGGCGTCGCGCCATTGCTCGACCCCTTCGCGGAT